>Ga0299912_10004631_pt1 | contig 11278 bp, 8 predicted proteins | sample RVTome_2_FD_207667 | JGI IMG/M metagenome (GOLD analysis project Ga0299912, IMG submission 207667) | Soil microbial communities from uranium-contaminated site in the Upper Colorado River Basin, Wyoming, United States - RVT95D214 (version 2) ... | reverse complement strand
CATAGGGATGCAGGCCCGCGCCCCGCTCGGGCGTGGGCTGGTTGCGCGGATCGTCCGCCGCCATGGGCCACAGGCTGTTCAGCCACAGGATCGGGAAGCGGATGACGCGGCAGTCCTTGGGCAGTTCCTCCTTGCCGGGCAGCTCGGGCGCCTGGTGGGCGATCTGTTCCAGCAGCACCGCGCACCTGGCCAGGTCTTCGGGCTGGATCACGCCCTGGTCGCCCTTGCGAAAATTGCGGTAGTAGACGAGCCGGTAGGCGTCCGTGACCTCGGGACTCTCGTTCAGGCACTCGTAGATCACCCGGCCCTGGCAGTTGCCCGCGACGATGAGGGTGGGCTTGTCGGCCTCCTTCATCAAGCTGCGCCCTTCACCTCGGCCACGAGGTCCACCAGCTCGCCCACATTGGCCAACTCATAGACCCGGTCGGCGGGCAAGCGCACCTTGAAGTGGGTCTCCACCTCCAGAAGCAGCATGGTGTGTGACAGGGAGTCCCAGCCGTCCACGTCGAGCGCGGTGGTCTCCCGGTCGATCTCGGCGTCGTCCTGCTGGAAGGTCTCGCGGATGATCTCGGCGGTCTGTTCGAGAATCTGGTCTTTGGTCATGTGGCCGCGGACACGGTCCGCCCCCCCTTGGCGTCGAGATATTTCCTCAGATTGAGGTCGCGGGCGATCTTGCCGCTGGTGGTCTTGGCAAGCCAGCCCGGCTCGACCATCTTCACTTCTTTGGGCAGAACGCCAAAGCCGTCCAGCACGATCTCGCGGACGGCGCGCGCCACCTGGCGGCGCACGGCGGTCTCATCGCTCTGCACCTCCGCGATGATCACAAGTTCCTGGCTGCCCACCGCCTCGCTGAACACCCCCAGCGCCACGCAGCGGCCCGCCTTCACCTGGGGCGCCCCGGCGTTGATGGCGAACTCCACGTGGTGGGCGAAGACGTTGCGGCCGTTCAGGATCACCAGGTCGTCGGTGCGGCCGAGCAGATAGAGCTCCCTGTCCCGCAGAAACCCCAGATCGCCGGTGTGATACCAGCCCCCGCGCAGCTTGGCGGCCGTGCGCTCCGGATCCTTGTGATAGCCGGAGAACAGGAACGGCGCCCGCGCCGCGACCTCGCCGACCACATCGTCGGGCAAAGCCGCCCCAGCGTCATCGACCACCTTCAGCTCCACGTCGCGGATCGGCGCGCCGACGGAGATCACCTGCCGCGCCCGCTCAGGGCGGACCGGCGGCTGGGCGCGGCCGTCGGCGAGGCCGTCCTCGTCCACCTCGACCGCCCGGGCGAGCTCGCCGGCGGGCGTCTGGGTCACGGCGAACACGGTCTCGGCCATGGCGTAACAGACGCGCAGCTGCTCGGCCCGCACGCCCAGGCGCGCGAAGGTCTGCTCGAACAGCGCGAAGGTCTCCATCCGGCAGGGCTCGGAGCAGTCGACGAACGCCTTCATGCCCGACAGGTCGGCGGCGAAGTCTTCGCGCACCGCGCGGATCAGGTGGTGGAAGGCGAAATTGGGCAGCCAGGCGTGGGTGCCGCCAAAGTCCTCGATCGCCTGGAACAGCAGGTCCGGCTGGGCCACCCACTCGAAGGCGTCGAGACTCACCAGAGGCGCGCCCTTGGTCAGCGGCAGCATGAAACAGGCGATCATGCCCATGTCGTGATAGAGCGGCAGCCACGAGACGATGGTGTCGCCCGGGCCCAGCGCCAGCGCCTCGGCGTAGCAGTCCAGCTGTCGCTCCACCGCGCCGTAGGAGAGCATCACGCCCTTCTTCAGCCCCGTGGTGCCGGAGCTGTGCTGCAGGAAGGCGATGTCCTCGCCGCCGACCTTCGGAACGGGGAAATCCTCGGGCAGGCCGGCCGCGTCCGCCGGCGTGAACACCTTCAGCCCGGGGCACTCTTCGGCCAGGACTGCAGCGTTCTCTTCGTAGGTGACCACGGCCGCAACGCCGATGCGCGCGAACACCTCGCGGTGCTGGGCCCAGTAGTGATGCGGGTCCTGTTTGGCCGAGGGGAAGGGCATGAAGCTCGGCGCGCAGCGGGCCAACATGGCGCCGAGGAAGCCGAAATAGAGATCGGGCGCGTGCTTCAGGACGATCACGACCACGTCGTCCGGGCCGAGCCCGGCGGCGCGGAACAGGTGCGCATATCGCGCGGCCCCCGCCAAAACCTGGCGCGCGGTGAGGGTGCGCGTCTGTCCGTGCGACACAAAGCGGCAGAATATGTCGTCCGGCCGAGCGGCGCGGTCCACAAGCGCACTGATCACGTCGGTCATGCTCGGCTCATGCCATCGTCCGCAGGAGCGGACCAGCCCCGGGGACGCGCGCGGACCCGATCCAGGCCGCCGCACGCTGCTCCAGCCCTTGAGATAGGGAGGGTTCTTTGACCTGTGTCAATCAACTCCGCACGCGTGATGAGCGACAAGTCGCCGTCGCCTTCGCGAACGTTCGCACCGCCCGTAAATGGGCTATAGACACGCCCGAGACGGGGATTTGGTCGAGTTACGGAATGGCGGGACGTCTAAGAGTCGAGCGGCTGACCAAGCACGCGGTGCTCGAGAACACCAAAACCATCGGCTTTCGGCCCGGAACCATCATCGACGTCGGCTTCGCGGTCGGCACCGAGGGGCTCTACGACGTCTTCGAGGGCGCGCGCCACGTCCTGATCGACCCGGTCGCGGAGGCCGAGCCGGCCATGGCCGAGTTCTGCGCCGCGCATCCCGGCTCGATCTATTTCGTCGCAGCCGCCAGCGACAATGAAAAGCCGCTGCGCATCGTGGCCCTGCCCGGCATCACCGGCTCCAGCGCCCACCGCAAGCACGACGCGGCCGTCGGCGAGCTGCGGGAGGCGCCGTCCGTCACCCTGGACCGCATCGTCGCCGAGAACGATCTGCCCAAGCCCTACCTCGTCAAGATCGACGTGGAGGGCCACGAGCTGAGCGTGCTCAAGGGCGCCACGCGGTGTCTGGCCGACACGGAGATGGTGATCATGGAGATCGGCACCTGGGCCGAGCACCGCCCCAAGGGCCGGGCCAGCATGATGGACCTGTTCCGCTTCATGGAGGACGCCGGCTTCGTGTTCTATGAGTTCGTCGAGCCGGGCTACCGCTCGGCTGATGGGGCCCTCTACATGTTCGACGCCGTGTTCGTGAAGGCCGACTCGGTCCTGCGGCAGGTGCGCACCCACAAGACGCCCGAGCAGCGCGAAGCGGATCGCCTGTTCAAGGAAGCCCGGGTACGGTCCGCTTTGAAGACGTCGAGCTGAGCCCGTGCCCTTCGTCCCGACCCTGCCCAATCCGGACTATCTGCACCATCCGCACTTCAAGGCGGCGGCCGAGACCGTCGATGATCAGACCCGAATCGCGGCTTTGGCGACGTTCCTGCCGGCCCTGCAGAGGGCCTTCGCCGACTGGCTGGGCGGCCAGCGCCCGGACCTTGAGACCCGCATCGGCGCCGGGGACCAAGCCCTCGGCGAGCTGCAACGGGACGGGGTCGCCCTGCTCGGCATCGAGGCGGCCAGGAAGGCGCGGCTCATCGACCTGACGCGGCCCATGATCGAGGAGCTGGAGGGCAAGCTGGGGGCCATCGAAGGCAAGCCGAAGTTCCGCGACATGAACATCGCGGTTGAGCGGGACCAGCATAAGGACATCTATCGGGCCGTGAACGAGGCCTTCGCGGACCTGCACCTGCTGGACATCGCCAGCGCCTATGTGGGCAAGCCCCTGAAGATCAAGCGGCTCTACGTCCAGCTCAACAACGCCCAGGAGACCGCCATCCGCTACGGCCCGATCGACGAGGCGGGCGTGCCGCAGCTGAGGACCGACTACTTCCACATCGACAGCGACCTCTGGCCGAGCGTGAAGGTGCTGATCTATCTGAACGACGTGGGGCTGGATCAGGGACCGTTCCGCTATGTTCCCGGCACGCACCGCATTCTGTCGGACTTCGAGATTCTGGTCCGCAAGACCAACGACACTCTCCGCCTGCCCACCGCCCAGTTCGTGGCCCTGCCCGACGAGTTCCGCATGCACGCCCTGTTCGGCCCCTATCTGCAGGGGGATGAGCCGGAGGCGATGAAGCTCTTGGAACGAGAGCAGGCCCTGTGCGGCGGCGGGGCGGACCTGGTGCTGTTCGACAACAATGGCGTGCACCGGGGCGGATTCGTCCGGGCGGGCGCCCGGCATCTGATGCAGTGCCTGTTCACGACGGCCTGAGTCTCTCGTCCAGCTTGCGCGCGGCGAAGCGGTCTTGCTATGTGGGCCGCCGGCGGCGGGCTCGTCCGAACACAGCCAAGGGCTCAGGGGATCGCAGCGGGCCCAAGGCGCTCGCCGCGCTCCGGCCTTCCAAGGAGACCCGATGTCGTCGCGCCTGAGTCTCTCCAGCCTGCTCGGTCGGCGCGCCAAGGCGCCCGCCCCGCCGCCCACCGGATTCAAGGCTCAGACCCTCGCGCGCGCGGAGGCTGTGCGGAACAGCCCCGCCTACGCGAACTATCTGAAGGTGCGCGAGTTCATCTTCACCATGATGGACGACTGGACCCGCATCGATCCAGAAGGCGGTCCCAGCGCCTATTGGCAGGAAGAGATCGAGGGCTTTCTGTATCTGTTCGACGCATCGCCGCTGGTGATCGAGCAATTGCGTGAACAATGCTACCACATAACAGGGATCAAGTCTTACGAGTACCGGAACCACCACGCTCACCGCGTGAAACACTTCATCCCGAAGTACAAGATGCTGAAGGCGCTGGACACGGCCAAGCTGTTCGTGCCCGAACCGCCGGAGCTGGGCGGCTTCGGCCTGAATGTCGGCCCGGGCAAGGTCAACATCGACACCTTGAAGTTCTACGAGGTGCTGATCGGCATGGAGCGGGGCGGCGTGCTGCCCGCCTTCCGTGGCAAGCAGGCCGAACGCAAGCTTGTCATGGAGATCGGCAGCGGCTGGGGCGGCTTCGCCTATCAGTTCAAGAAGAAGTGCCCGAACACGACCTATGTGCTGGTCGACCTGCCGCCGACCATGATCTTCTCGGGCGTCTATCTGACCACCCTGTTCCCCAACGCTAAGACGCTGTTCTACGGCGAGGCCGGATTCGACGAGAAGATAAAGAATATCAAGGACTACGACTTCGTCTTCGTGCCGCAGTACTACTTCGCCAAGCTGCGCGGCCTGCCCATCGACATGGCCGTCAACATGGTGTCGTTCCAGGAAATGACCACAGCCCAGGTGGACGGCTACGTCCGCCAGCTCAGCGAGTGGGGCTGCCCGCTGCTCTACAGCCTCAACCGCGACCGCTCCAAGAACAACAACGAGCTGACCACCGTGAGCGAGATCGCCGAGCAGTACTACGACATCGAGGTCATCAAGCTGCTCGACCTGCAGTACTACCAGCTCGTGGCGCCGCCGACCTGGCCGGCGCCGAGCATCTTCGACTACCGGCACTTCGTGGCGCGGCCGAAAAAGGGCGACTGATGCGCGGCGCGGACCGGGTTCGATGATGGCGGCCAAACGCCCAAAGGTGCTGTTCGTCGGCCGCTCGACCGGCCACTTCTCCTATTTCGAGTCGGTGATCGCGGGCCTGATGCGGCGAGGCGCCGAGGTCGAGATGCTGCTCGACGAGGGCTGGAGCAAGGCCTGGCCCTGGGGCGTGGACAAGTCCGCCATCGCCGAGTTCGTGGCCGCCCACGGCGACTTCCCGCACGACTGGCTGCTGCGCCGGATCGACAAACACCGCGACCGGATCTTCGGCCTGCGCGAGCTTCGCTCCTACCGCAGCTACCTGGTCCGCAAGGAGACCACGCCCTACTACATCAAACGCTGGCAGGGCTATCTGACCCCCGAGTGGAAGGCCAAGAGCGAGGGCGCCCTGTTCCGGGCGCTGCTGAAGACGCCGCTCGCCGGCGCCGCCTTGAAGCTGGCCGAGGACCGCACGCCGCCGGACGAGGGGATCGTCGCCCTGCTTAAGGCCAAGGCGCCGGACGTGATGCTCATCTGCCCGATGAACATGCGCTACTCCGAAGAAGTGGACTACGCCAAGGCCGCCATGGCGCTCGGCATTCCCGTGGCCGTCACGGTGATCAGCTGGGACAACCTCTCCACCAAGGGGCTGATCCACGTCACCCCCGACCGCACCTTCGTCTGGAACCGCTACCAGTACGAGGACGCCATCCAGATCCAGAAGCTGCCCAAGGCCAAGGTCACGATCTCTGGGGCGCCGTTCTTCGACAAGTGGTTCGACAAGACCAGCGATCTCTCAAGCCGCGAGGCTTTCTGCAAGGAAGTGGGCTTCAATCCGGCCCGGCGCATCCTGCTCTACCTCGGCTCCTCCAAGAACATCGCCAAGGACGAGAGCTGGTTCGTCAAGACCCTGAAAAAGCAGTTCGCCAAGTCCAAGAACCCGACGCTGAAGGGCTACCAGATCCTCGTGCGCCCGCACCCCGCCCACGCGACGGTGTACAAGGACCTCGACGAGGAGGGACTGAAGGTCTGGCCCGCGGGCGGCGCCTTGCCGGAGACGCGCGAAGCCTTCACGGCCATGCGCAACTCATTCTTCCACGCCGACGCCGTCATCGGCATCAACACCAGCGGCATGATCGACGCGGTGCTGGCCGACAAGCCGACCTTCTCGGTGCGGCTGCCGCTCTATGAGCAGACCCAGTCGAACTCCAAGCATTTCAAATACCTGGAGGACGCCGACGCCCTCTATCTCTTGGACGACGTCGCCGAGCTCTTGCCGGCGCTCAAGGACGTCCAGGCGGGCAAGGACCCCAAGGCAGGCCAGCGCCGCGCCTTCGCCGAGCTGTTCGCGCGCCCCGCGGGGCTGGACCGGCCGGCCGGCGACGTGGTGGCCGAGGGCGTGCTGGCGATGGCCAAGGCGCGCGGCTGAACGCCCACGCTCAGAGCGGCGCGACCGCCATGCGCGCGGCGATCGGCGCGGCCGGATCGTCCAGGTCCGTCTGGATGTAGCTCGGGTACTGCGAGCCGGGCCGCTGATAGACGTAGGTGGTCATGTAGCGGTCCTTCACCGTGCAGTAGCCGCCCCGGTGGAAGCCCGAGGTGTCGCAGAAGAACATCGTCCCGGCCTTGCCGGTCATGGTGACGACGTCGGCGGGATCGACCTCGCGATCCGCCTGGGCCCAGTCGGGCTTGGTCTTGTATTCCTTGTCGTACACGCCGCGTCCGAAGCGGGGCATCAGGTACGCGTACTTGCCGCCCGGCCGGCTGTCCGGAATGTACTGGAACGGCCCGTGGCCGGTCTCCTCCACGTCATTAAGGTAGATGAAGACCTTGAACATCGGCGTGTCTTCCGGGTCCCGGTGCCAACCTTCCGAGCCGCGCCGCACGCGCTCGGCCGAGCTGTCGGTCTTGGTCAGCACGATGTTGGCCGACGCCAGGCGCGAATACAGGCCATAGAAGCCGTTGGCGATCTCCAGCATCCCCGGATGCAGCCCGCCGCGCATGACCGGGTGGTCGGCCTTGGCCTCTTCCTCGCGGATCGCCTTGAAGAAGTGGGGCTTGCCCGGCACCGTCCAGTCGTTGGTGGCGCGCGCCACAGCCTGCAGGTCCGCCAGAATTTCAGCCCCGCCCGCAAGGTCGAGCAGCGAGCGGACAGCGATGCCGCGCTCATGCACCTCGTCGGCGATGGCTTGGGCGTAGGGGCCGGCGCGCTCGCCGTTGGCCTGATAGAGCGCCTCGCCGGCGCCGTTGACGATGGGCGTCCATTCCTCGATGCGGCGCATGACGTCCGGCCGCTCGCGCACGCGCCGATGGTAGGCCGCGATGACGCCCTGGTAGTCGCCGGCGGCGTTCAGGGACAGCAGTTCCTGGCGCGCCTCAAGCCGGGCCAGGAGTTCGAGCTGGCCGGGGTCCTGGGGATCGAGATCGCGCACGCGCTGAAGGTGCGGGGCCGCATCCGCCGGCCGGCCGGTCTGCAGCAGCATCTCGGCCATGCACACGGCGAAGCGCGGGTCGCGCGGCGCCTCTCGGCACAGGCCGTCCAGGATGACGATGGCGTCCGCAAGCCGGCCTTCGTTGCGCAGCTGCTTCACCCGGGGCCAACGGTCGGCCGGGGCGACGGCCTCGGCGGCGTCTGTGGCGGACATCAAACCCCCTCCAACCCCAAGCGTTTTCACGGCTCACGCCGGCCGCGACGATACCCGCACCGGTCGGGCCAGACAATGCGCGCGCGGGCGGCAGGCCTTGATCTGGCGCAAGCGGCGGGCGGTGCGCGCGCCGAATATGGTGTAAGGGTTCGGCCAAGGATGCGGCGTGGAGCGGGCGAAGTGACGGAAGTCCAACGGGTTGGCGAGTTGGGGCTGGTGCGCGGGGCGGCGAGCGAACCGGGAGAGCCCCGGGTCCTGCATCTGGTGCCCCATACCTTCAGCGCGCCGGACTTCAAGTATCACGGCTCCACCAAGGACTTCGCCGACCGCCAGCAGTACTTCCAGGACCGCGGACTGGCGTTCGACACCTTCCACCACCGCAAGAACGCAGACCTGCTTTCCACCAAGATGAAGCCGCTGGAGCTGCCCGACTACACCCACGTGGTGGTGGACGGGACCTTCACCCTGAAGGACTGGAAGTACGTGCGCGAGCGCTGGCCCGCGGCCAAGCTGATCTACCGCACCCACAACAACGAGCTGCCCCACCGCAAGGACACCCAGCTCGCCCTGTGGCGGGCCGCCCCGACCGACGACGTGGAGCGGCGCGAGCAGGACATCATCGACGCCAAGATGAACCGCCGCGTGTTCCTGGACCGGGACCTGGCGGCGGCCAAGTACGCCGACTGCGTCCTGTCGATCGAGAACCTCAAGCCGGCGGCGCGCTACTGGTCCTGGCTGGGCTTCCGGGGCGAGCTTCTGGCCGCGCCCTATTTCCTGACCGACGAGTACCTGACCGAGATCGCCGCCAAGGTCGAGGCCAAGAGCCGCGCGCGCAAAGACTGGGTGATCTGCGTCATGTCGTCCCACCCGGGGGCGCTGACCTACGACAGCCTGATGGCCTTCCACCAGGCGGTCTCGAGCCTCGGCGAACGCAAGCAGGACTGGCGGTTCCGCGCCACCGGCCGGCAGTTCTGGATCAAGAATTCCGAGGTCTATTCGCTCCGGGTCAAGCCGATCGGAATCGTCGACGACCTGATGGACCTGCTCGCCCAGTCGCGGGCCGTGGCGGTGCTGTCGGAGCTGGGGCGCGGCTTCAAGACCAAGATCCTGGAGGCGATCCTCTGCGGCGACTGGGTGCTGGTGAACCCCGCCCTGTTCGCCCGCCTGCCCGAGGCGGTGAAGCCCTATTGCGTGGTGGTGGACCTGGACAGCCCCTTCGGCTTCGACGAGGCGCTGGACCGCATCAAGCGCAAGGAATGGCCAGGCGGCGATCCCAACGCGGAGATGCGCGAGGCGGCCTACGCGGCCATGGACTGCGCCTTCTTCGGCGACCGCCGCGCGGGACTCGAAGGAGCGACCCTCAGCCAGGACCCGAACGCCAAGCAGAAATCCAAGGTCGAGTATTGGCGGGACAGCGAGCCCGGCCGTGTCGAGGTGACGATGTGCACGGTGCTGACCCCGCTGCACAAGCGCGTGGCCGGCCACAATTACGAGCTCACGGCCCTTCTGAATCCCGGCTGCAAGATCCGCTGGAACGTCGTGGACAACAACGACGTCCACATGAACGACAAGCGCACCAAGGCCTTCCTGCACCAGCTCGCCAAGACCCGTGGCAAGGTCCATCCCGACCAGCGCGCCGTCTACATGCAGAGCGCCAAGGCTGAGTATTTCGACCACGGCGACATCGAGGACTACATCCCCGGCGCCAAGGTGATCCCGGGCATGAGCCTGGACGAGACCTTCGACTATTTCTACGCCGCCCTGAACGCCACGCCCGAGCAGGAGACGGAATACCGCCACTTCCTGTCGAAATTCCTGGCCAGCTATCACCACGCAGGCGGGCTGAATCTGGCGCTGGACCACGTGCGCACCCGCTACGCCGTGGTCATCGACCCGGACCTCTATGTCGTCCGCCCGGACTGGATCCGGCAGATCGTCGACCACATGGCCAAGAACGACCTGGCGGTGTTCGGCGTGCCCTGGAACCCGCGCTGGTACCAGAAGTTCCGCTACTTCCCCTGCACCCACCTGATGGTCATCGACCTGCAGAAGTACCGCTGGCGCAAGGACCTGCTCGCGCCCGATCTGGTGCGGCCCAAGGGGAAGTACATCTCGCTGTTCTGGAAGGATTATCCGGAGGCCCGCCAGAAGGGAAAGTGGTCTGCGATCCGCCACTTGCTGCGCAACCTGCCCACTGCCATCCGCGAGGACTTCAAGCAGCGCGGCACTGTCGGCCGCTCGCGCGACACCGGCTACTCCATGCTGGAGGACTTCCGCACCCGGCCCGAGCTGAAGGCGGAGGTCGCCACGGCGGTGTTCACGCCCGAGCTCGGCTTCCAACCCGAGACGGTGACGGCCATCCAGCTGGCGCTCGACGCCATAATGCCCGACGGACTGGCCTATCTGCCCAAGCGGCGCGGGGCCTGGACCACCAGCGGTTTCAAGGAGCGCGGCTATCCGGACACGCGTCAGTGGGCCTGGGAGGAGTTCGTCTGGAAGGACGACGCCTTCGCCTTCCATGTGCGCGGCGAGCTGCATCGCAAGCCCATCGGCCGCGCCGACGACGTTCAGGTGCTGAACGTGCTGAACACCATCTTGCGCCGCCTGGGGCGCCCGCCCCTGCCCGACCGGGCGATCGGCGGCTCCAATCTGACGTCGACCACCGACATCACCTCGTGGAAGCACATGGACGAAGCCGTGGCGCAGTCCGAGGAGACGGCGCCGACGTCCGCCTGAACGGGCCTAGTGCTTGCGCAGGGCGAACCCAACGCCGAAGCCGGCTGAGACGTAGTTGAAGGTCGAGAAGCGGCGGTCTTCTTCCACCATCCGCCGCCAGACGTCGTAGAGGCCCGGGTGTTTGGGGTGGGCCGTGTCGTCGAACACGATCGCCCCGCCGATCTTCAGCCTGGGCAGCACGTCCGCCAGGTCCTGCGCGGCGCCGAGGTTGGCGTGGTCGCCGTCCACGGTGACGATGTCGAAGGCCGCGTCGGGGTGGGCGGCGAAATAGGCCGGCAGGGTCTTGTGCGAGTCGCCGTCAACGAACTCCGCCGCGCCGCGATGGCCGACCTTCTTCAGCTCGGCGCGCACCAGGTCGGGACCGGGGTTGTCCATCCCCGCATAGCCCTTCACCCACACGTCCATCAGCACCATGGCGCAGTCCGGCGCCGCCGACGCCACCGCGCAGGCGCTGCGCCCGCGCC
>Ga0299912_10004630_pt1 | contig 11279 bp, 4 predicted proteins | sample RVTome_2_FD_207667 | JGI IMG/M metagenome (GOLD analysis project Ga0299912, IMG submission 207667) | Soil microbial communities from uranium-contaminated site in the Upper Colorado River Basin, Wyoming, United States - RVT95D214 (version 2) ... | reverse complement strand
CGGCGCCGCCGGGGCGGCGGTGGCGAGGGTGGCGGCCGTGGCGCGGGCGGCGGCGGCGGTACTGAGCCTGGGAGCAAGGGCGGCGAGCGCGTGGAGAGCTCCGCGCGCAGCGAGCGCCGTCCGCTCAAGTACGCCGATAGCATCTGAGCGTGGTGAGGTGCCGGTGCCCATGGGCACCGGCACCCGCTGCGGGCGCGCCTAGAAGTCCTCGCTGCGCGGGCGTCCACCAGCAGCTCGTAGCAGCTTGCCGCTTCCCGCTTGGCGACATTGCCGGTGGGAATGACCAGGACGCGCAGGCACAGCTCCCGCTGGGGGAAGATCAGGGTGATCTCCTCGCCTCCGTGCAGCTCGCGGCTCTCCTTGACGGGCGCCCCACCGAGCAGGATGCGGCCGCTGTGGCAGCCGCTCTTGGCCTGGCTCCGGCTCCTGAGCAGGCAGACCTTGCTCAGCCAGAGATCGAGCCTCACTTCATCTCCGCCAAGCCGGCGATCGCGCTGAGCGGCGGCAGCTCGAAGCGCGTCACGAGCATCTCCTGCTCGAGACCGGCCAGGTAGCTCTCGATCGCCTGGTTGCGCTTGCGGCCGACGAGTTCGGCGCGCAACTGCTCCTCGACCTCGGGCAGGGCATAGGGCCGCGCGACTTCCCGCGACTCGAGGCGGAGGATCTGGTAGCCGTGCCGGCCCAGGAAGACGCCGGAATACTCGCCGGGCTCCAGAGCCTCGACGACGCTGCGATAGCGCTCATCCAGTTGCTCTTCGGGGATGACCGGCAAGCGCCCCCCCTGCTCGCGGGTCGGCGCATCGTCACTGTAGGCGCGGACGGTGGCGGCCCAGTCTGCGCCCCCCTGTAGGCGCTGCCAGGCCTCCCGGGCGCGGTCGCGCGCGGCCTGGCGGTCGACCTCGCTGAGCGGCAGCGAAAAGAACATCTGCCGGAAGTGCACGCGCTGCCCCTCGCGTTCCTCCATCTTGAGGATGTGGTAACCCTGCTCGCTGCGTAGCTCGTCGACGCGCTGGCCCGGCTGCAGGTTGGCCAGCGCGAGCGCCAGCTCGGGCAGGGCAATGTCCTTCAGCTCCCACCAGCCCAGATCGCCGCCGCGCGCCGCGGCGGGATCCTGACTGAGGGCGATGGCGACGGCGGCAAAGTCCTCGCCGGCGGCCAGGCGGCGCTGGGCCTCCTCGAGCGTGCCACGCAGTGCACGCTCCAGCTCGGGGGCGGCCTGGGGCATGACGACCAGGTGGGACAGCTCCACTGCCCGCGGCCGGAGCGGGATGCGTTCCGCGTTATCGCGGTTGTCGTCGTAGTACTGCTGCAGCTCCGCATCGCTGACCGTGAGCTCCATGGCCACGCGCTCGATCACGCGCTGGGCGAGCATCTGCTCGCGCATGGGCTCGCGCAGGTTCTTGCGCAGATCCCGCTCGTTCAGGCCCTCGCGGGCCAGCTCGGCGAGGAAGCGGCTGTCGCTGCCGGCTTGCTTGCGCAGGTTGGCAATGTGCCCGTCCAAGGCCTGATCCAGGTCCTCGTCGCCGATCTCGATCTGATCGCGCCGCGCCTTGGCGACCAGCAGCTTCTCCTGGATGCGGCTGGTGCGCGCCTGGTCCAACAGCTCGAGCTGCTCGGCCGGTGGCGGCAGCTCGCCGCTCTGCAGCCCATGAAACTGCAGATCGCCGACGATCTCGCTCAACAAGATTACCTCGTCGTCCACGGTGGCCACGATCTGCTCGAGCAGGACCAGCGGCGGGGCCGCCGCAGGGGTGGGCTCCGGCGGCGCGTCGGCGGGCGCGGGCTGCGCCGCGGCCGTCCCGCCCAGGGCGATCAGGATCAGGGCGGCCGGCAGCCGCAGGCGCCGCGCAGCCGGGACCGGCGACCAGTTCAGGCGGATCATTCATTCTCCTTTGCCGCCGGCGGGGTCGGCAAGAACTCGCTGCTCTGCAGGCGCTGGTCCAGCTCCGGATGGAAGCGGACCGGGTAGCTCTGTTGGACTTCCTCGAGGTACTCCGTGTAGACGGCGCGGCGCCGCTCCATGGTGAGATAGCGCAGGATCTCATCGCGGACTTCCTGCAGATCGAGCGGGCGCGGGCTCTGCCGGCGCTCGCGGAACTGGATCAGCGTCCAGCCCCAGGCCGTCTCGAAGGGCGGCGAGATCTCCTGGGGGGGCATGCGCGCCACGCGCTCTTCCACCTCGGGTGGCATCGCGCCCCTGGCTAGCCAGCCGAGGTCGCCGCCGGCGCGCGCCGAGCTGGCCAGCGAGTGCTGTTCCGCGGCCCGGTTGAACGCGATGGCATTGCTCGTCAAGCGCCGGTAGAGGTCCTCGGCTTCGGCCTGGCTGCGCACGACGATCTCGCGGTAGCGGTACTCGGAGGAGTACTCGGCCTGGTGGGCCGCGTAGTAGTCGCTGATCTCCCCTTCGCTGATCTGCACGCGCTCGGCGAGCACGACCTGCAGCAGATGGTTGGCGATGGTCTCGCGGCGCTGCTGCTCCAGGCGCCGCTGCAGCTCGGCGTCCTCGAGTAGGCCGCGGTCGAGAGCGGCCAGGTAGAGCAGCTCGGTATCCACCCAGCGCTCGAGATAGCCGCGCTTCTCCTTGGCCGAGAGCAGACCGCGAAACTCCTCGGGCAGGCTGGCGAGGAACTCCTCCTCGCCGAGGGTGGAATTGCCCACGCGGACCAGGTAGTCCAGCCGATCGGGAGCGCTTGCCGGCGGCAGCCCCTCGCGACGAGCGGCAGGGGCTGCCTCCTGCTTGCTGCCGCAGCCGGCGGCGACCAGACCGAGCCCTAGCAGCAACACCGCCGCCGGGACGGTCCCCGGGGGCATGCTAGAAGCGTCCCCGGTCCGGATTGGGTTCGGGGCCCTTCTCCGTCTTCTTCAACAGGCGCTTGTTGATGTCGATCTTGGCCCCGCCGCGCCAGACCAGCAGCAGCGAGTCCAGGCGCGCATTGGCCGTCACCTCGCGCAGATCCTGCTCCACGCGCGGCCTCGCCTCCGCGAAGTCCATGAGCTGCTCGGGGCGGGTCTCGAAGAGCTGCATGATGCCCCAGTAGCCCTGGTAGTTGAAGGGCACCGTCATCTCGCCGGGCGCCTTCAGTCGGCTGATGAGACGGATCGCCTCGTTCTCCGGACTCGCCAGGGAATCGGGCGTGAACCAGTCGGTGATCCACTGGCGATTGTAGACGATGGAGATGTCGCTGCCCACGGCGTCGAAGGTCTCGCCCGCCTGCAAGCGGCGCCAGGCTTCCTGGACCTTCGCCTCTTCGCTGGTAATGAGCTGCTTACAGCGCACCTGCGGCTTGAGCGTGTAGTAGCGCGGGTTCTCGTCGTAGAACTTGCGCACTTCAGGCTCGGTGACCTGCAGCTCCCGATCTACGAACACGCGGCGCACGGCGCCAATGCAGGACTGCTCCTCGAACTCCTTCATGGCGAGGATCAGCTCGGGATCCCGATCGAGGCCGATCGCACGGGCCTCCTTGGGCATGGCGATGCCGACCACTTCCTTCTGCACGTGGTTGTAGATGCCCTGCAGGCGACTGCCCTTCTGCGGGCGCGCGAAGGGATGCAGACGGTCGTACTCATCCGAGAACTGGGCCAGCGTGTAGGGCTTCCCTTCCAGTTCGTAGAGCGTCAGCTTCAACTCCTCCGGCGTGAACTTGAGGATGGGTTTCTCCTGCGTCGTTTCCCGTGCCTGGGCCGCCTGCGAGGGTGTCATGTCATCGGGCATGTGGCGGAGGATCGCCTCCGCGGCGTCCCAGTCGAACTTGAAGCCGTACTTCTTGAGCACGTCCTCGGCGTGCTTGCCGCCCAACTCGCGCAGCGCGCGCATCTCGAGGCGGTGCTTGATGCTCTCGCGCACGGAGGCGTATTCATCGGCCTTCGTGTCCTTGGCGCCGTCGACGATGAAGATGCTCCAGCCATAGGGCGTGCCGATCGGGTCGGTGATCTCGCCTTCCTTCATGCTGAAGAGGGCATCCTCGACCGGCTTGATGTTGCTGCCGAATTTGACGGCGCCGAGATCGCCGCCGCGGTCGCGATCTTGGGCGGTGGAGTACTTGAGCACCGCGTCGGCGAAGCTGATTTCACCCTTGCGCAGGGCGGCGACGACCTGCTTCGCCGCCTCCTCGGTGTCCATGTCGATGTGCCGGGCGTTGACGCTCATGCCCACGTACTTGTAGTGGGCAAGGTAGTCATCCTCGGTGAACTTCGGCAGCTTGTCCACGACCTGCTTGTTCTTGAGCAACTCGATCAGCCGGTAGTTGAGCTGGTTCTCGTAAGCCTCCAGGTAGACGGCGTCCTCGACCATCTTCTCCTTCTTCGCCTTGTCGACCATCAGCTCCTTGTTGATGAGAACGTCGAGCACGGCCTGCTGCAGGGAGTCCTTGTTGCTCTCCGTCGGCACGTAGTCGGCGTCGGCCGCGGCCAGCTTGGACCACTTTGCCTCGAGGTAGCCCACGGTGATAGGCACGTCGTTGACGGTCGCCACCACGTCGTCGGGGTTCTTACTGCCGCAGCCGCCCAAGATCACCGTCGAGAGCAGCCCCAGGGCGCAGGCACCCCGCAGCGTAGCCATGGCCATCGTTCACCTCGCTTGGAATTCGGAAAGGCTGTGGGCGACTCGGCGTCCCCCTCGGCGACCGCCGCCGCCGACGGATACGGGACAGCCGGCTAGAGCCCTTGCTGACTAGCACTCGAAGCTAGAGAAGTAGCACAGCCCTCCATGGACTTCAACAGGTTGCGCACTTTGTCAATGTGTTCGCCCGGACCGGCGTGCAGCTCCAGAACCAGGGGATCCTTGCCCTTGAAGAGTATGTCGCGGCCAAAGTTCCGCGCCAAGTCCGCCACGACCGCCGGCGGCAGCGCGGCGCCGGCCTGCAGCTCCAGGCGGGTGCGGGCGCCCAGCTCCACGCGGGCCACCCCGGCCGCCTGGGCCAGCACCTTGATCTCTAGCAGTAGGAAGAGGTTCTCCACCGGTCCCGGCAGCTCGCCGAAGCGGTCGCGGATCTCGCGCTTGAGGGCGAGGGCCTCGTCCAGGCGGTCGACGTGGCCCATGCGCTGGTACAGGAGCATCTTCTGCTCGGCATCGGGGACGAAGTCGTCGGGCAGGCGGGCGTCGAGCCGGGATTCCACCCGCACGTCCTGGACGTAGCTCTTGCCCTCGCGCAGCTCGCGCACCGCCTGGGCGACCAGGCGCAGGTAGAGGTCGAAGCCGACCGCGGCCAGGTGGCCGTGCTGCTGGGAGCCCAGCATGTTGCCCGCGCCGCGGATTTCGAGGTCGCGCAGGGCCAACTTGTAGCCCGCGCCCAGTTCGTCGTGCTCGACCAGGGCCTCGAGCCGGCGGCGGCTGTCCTCGGTGACGTCGCGGTCGCGGGGCACCATGAGCAGGCAGTAGGCCCGCTGGCGGCTGCGCCCGACGCGGCCGCGTAGCTGGTGGAGCTGGGCGAGGCCGAGGCGGTCGGCGCGGTTGATGAGGATGGTATTCACGCGCGGGATATCCAGGCCCGACTCGATGATCAGGGTGCTCACGAGCACGTCGTACTCGCCCTCGATGAAGTCCACCATCACGCGCTCGAGCTGGTGCTCGCTCATCTGCCCGTGGCCGACGGCGATGCGCAGGTCCGGCAGCAGCTCGGCGAGGTAGGCCGCCATCGCATCGATGGTCTCCACGCGGTTGTGCACGAAGTAGACCTGCCCGCCGCGGTCCATCTCGCGCAGGACGGCCTCCTTCATCAGTTCATCGTCGAAGGCGGCGATCTCCGTGTGCACGGGCAGGCGGTCCAGCGGCGGCGTGCGGATCAGCGAGACGTCGCGAATGCCGCCGAGCGCCATGTGCAGCGTGCGCGGGATGGGCGTGGCCGTGAGCGTGAGCACATCCACCGCCGCGCGGGCGCGCTTGAGCTTCTCTTTGTGGGCGACACCGAAGCGGTGCTCCTCATCGATGACGATCAGACCGAGATCCCTGAAGGCGACGTCGGCCGAGAGCAGGCGGTGCGTACCGATCACGATGTCCAATTCGCCGGCGGCCAGGCGCTTCAGCGTCTCCTTGATCTGCGCGCTCGTGCGGAAGCGGCTGACCATCTCGATGCGCAGTGGGTACTCGCGCAGGCGCTCGGTGAAGGTCTGTAGGTGCTGCTGGGCGAGGATGGTGGTCGGTACGAGGACGGCCACCTGCTTGCCCGCTTGCACCGCCTTGAAGGCGGCGCGGATGGCCACTTCGGTCTTGCCGAAGCCGACGTCCCCGCAGACGAGACGGTCCATGGGCCGCGAGCGTTCCATGTCGGCCTTGGTCTCGGCCGCGGCTTGGGCCTGGTCGGGCGTGTCCTGGTAGAGGAAGCTGGCCTCCAGTTCGTTCTGCCAGGGCGTGTCGGCGCCGCAGGCAAAGCCGGGGCTGGCCTGGCGCCGCGCGTAGAGCTCGAGCAGGTCCATCGCCATCTCGCGCACGGCCTTCTCGGCCTTCCGGCGCGTGCGCAGCCAGGCTTTCTCGCCGAGGCGGTTCAGGCGCGGCGCGCCGTCCTCCTGGTTGGCGTACTTCTCCACCAGGTGGATCTGCTCGACGGGCACGTAGAGCTGCTGCTCGTCGGCGTAGCTCAGGTGGAGTACCTCGCGCTCCTCGCCCAGCACCGTCAGCTTCTTCATGCCCTGGTAGCGGGCCACGCCATGTTCGATGTGCACGACGTAGTCGCCCGGGCGCAAGCTGGCGCGGTCGCGCACGGGAGCACCGCGGTAGAGTCGGCGCCGGCGGCGGATGCGCTTGTAGCGGTCGAAGATCTCGTGGTCGGTGTAGACGCCCAGCCGCTCGTCCGGCAGCAGGAAGCCGTGCTGCAGGTCCCCCACGGGCAGATGCAAGGCCCGCTCGTGCTCGGCGAGGATCTCCGCGAGGCGATCGGCCTGGCCCTGGTTGTCGCAGAAGACGTGGATACGGTAGCCCTGGGCGGCCAGGCCGCCGAGGTCCTCGCGCAGGGCCTTGACGCTGCTGCCGAAGGAGGGTTGGCTCTTGCTCGCGAACTTGAGCACCGGGGCCCGCGGGCTGGCCATGGCCTCGGCCAGCTCGTCCTCGACGAGCAGCAACTCGGGGCCGTCGAGCAGAGCCTGCAGCGCCTCGGCGGCGAGATAGGCCGCGCTCGCCGCGGGCGGCAGCTCGTCGTTGGCCTCCGCCTTGGCGCGGCGGCCGGCCACGTCGGCGGCGAGCTGCTCCCAGCGCGAGCCGACGGCCTGGGCGTCCAGGATCAGCAGCCGGCAGCCGGCCGCGAAGTAGCGGACCAGCGGCACCTCGGGCACGAAGTAGGCGCTGTAGCGGTCGATGCCTTCGAAGGGAATTCCCTCGAGGAAGCTCGCGGCCAGGTCTTCCACGAGCACCTCAGCGGCCGGATGCAGGCGCTGCAGCTCGCGCACGGCGCGCTGGCGGTCGCTCTCGGCCAGCAGCACCGGGCCGCAGGGGAGCACCCTCGCTTCCGCAAGGGTACCCGTGGAGCACTGCGTGGCCGGGTCGAAACCGCGCAGGCTCTCCAGCGTGTCGCCGAAAAACTCCAAGCGCACCGGCTCCTCGCTGTCGGGGCTGGGCGCGAAGAGATCCACGATGCCGCCCTTGATCGCGAAGTCGCCGGGCGCGTTCACGAGTCCCACGCGGCGATAGCCGAGCGCCGCCAGGCGCTCGGCCAACTCCTCCAGGTCGATCTCCATGCCGGGCTTGAGGCTGAAGCGCCGCTCCGCGAGCAGGGCCGGCGGCAGCACCTTCGGCAGCCAGGCACCCACGCTCGTGCAGAGGAAGCGCACACGACCGCGTTCGAGCGCATCCAGCACTTCCAGGCGCCGGGCGACGAGATTGCGATCAGCACCGTGGCGATCGAAGGCCAGCACCTCGAGCTCGGGTAGGTGCTCCACGCCGGCGGCGCCAAAGGTGCGCAGGTCCTCCGCGATGCCCTCGGCCTCGGCGCTCTGGGCGGTGAGGACCACCCAGGGCCGCCCATCGGCCGCCAGCTCGCGCTCGAGGCGGGCGAGCAGGAGCGGCAGGCTGGAGCCCTTGAGTCCCGTGAGCACGCGGCGGGCGGCTCCTCCGGCCAGGAGCTCGCGCAGGGCGGCGCCGGGACCGGTCAGGCCTGGGAGTTCGTCGATGAGGGCCATGCGGTCGCGCTCCTTGGGGCAAGCAGACCTAGCCCCAGCCGGTCAGGACCGGGGGGCTCTCGCTGCTCTCGGGCGCCGCCTTCGACGCCGGCAGGCAAGGTAGCAAGCACGCAGGCAGGGGTCAATCGTGTGCGCGAGCGGAAGGGCGCGAGCGAACAAAACCCGGGCCGCAGGGGGGCGGCCCGGGCGCGAGGAGTAGACGCGGCGTCCCTGTCGCGCTAACGCCTCATTTCAGCAGCACGAGCTTGCAGCTCGCGTCGGCGCCGGCGACCCGGAGCCGCGCAAAGTAGACACCAGAAGGCAGGGGCCGGCCCTCCCCATCACACCCGTTCCACAGCACCGAGTGAGGGCCGGCCTCCTGAGTCGTTGCCACGAGCTCCCGCAGCCGCCGCCCGGCGGCATCGTGGATGCTGAGCTGCACCGCGCCAGCGGCCGGCAGCCGGTAGCTCAGCGTCGTCGCGGGATTGAAGGGATTCGGGTAGCCTGCCAGGGCGAGAGTGCGTGCAGCCGGTGTCTCGCCCGCGGCGGTGCCCTCTCCCCGGGTCCGGAAGTCAGTCATCGTGATCGCATTGGCCGACAGGCTGAGCCAGGGCGTGCGCGGGAAGAAGGGATCGCCCGTCTCCAGGCGCAGCCGCCAGTGCTCGGCCGTGTCGGCAGCGAGGCCGCTGACCAGGCGCGGCGCGAGGTCGACCACGCTGCCCGCGCCGGCCACCGGCGCGCCGGTGTCGGTCCAGCCGCCCGCGACCGTGCCGCTGCCATCGAAGACCGTCCCCAGCGGCTTCACCTCGGCGACGAGGCGCACCTCGCCGCGGCCACCCGGCGTGCGACCCCGCGCGCTGATGGCCGCGGCATCGAGAGCGTCGCTGCGACCCAGAGGCGCGAGGCGGGTCAGCCCGTCCGTCTGCCACTGGCGCGGCGTGCGGGCCAGGCCGCGACCGCCGTTGCCGTAGAAGAGGAAGGCGAGCCCCTCCTGATCCTGGCCGTTGCTGTAGTTCTCCGCGCCGACGACGATGTCGCTGAAGCCGTCGCCGTTGAAGTCGCCGCTGCAGGCGGCGTTGCCGAAGTAGCTGTCGGCCTGGATGCCCTCGAGAATCCACTGGGCGGCGCCGTGGACGATGCCGTCCTCGCCGCCGCGATAGATGAAGGCGAGCCCGGCGCCGTAGCCGGCGTCGGTGGTGTAGCAGTAGGCGCCGATGACCACGTCGCTGTAGCCGTCCCCATCGACGTCGCCTGCGCTGCTGACCGCGCCGCCGAGATGCGCGTAGGCCTGGCTCACGCTGACGTTCAATTCGGCATTGGCCGGCGTGCCCGTCGGCGGCGCCGTGGCGGCGCCCAGCCAGACCAGCGCGTGACCGCAGCCCGTGGCCGGGGTGCCCATGTAGGGCGCGCCGGCGATGATGTCGCTGTAGCCGTCGCCGTTCACGTCCCCCGCGCAGTCGATGTCGAGGCCGAGCTGCGCGCCCGCCTCGTCGCCCTGGGCGTACCACCAGGGCGCACCCGTGTGCAGGCCGTCCTCGCCGCCGAGGTAGACGGAGATGAGGCCCTCGTCCGCGTCGGGGTGGTTGTAGAGCGGGGCGGCGACCAGCAGGTCGCTGTAGCCGTCGCCGTTCATGTCGCCGGCGGTAGAAAGGCGCAGGCCGTAGCCGGAGTTGGCGCTGCCCGTGTCGTGGAACCAGTCCTGCGTCGCCGACGGGCCCGTGGGACCGCCGTAGTAGACCGCGCCCTCGTCGGTCGTGCCGTTGTCGTAGTAGGGCGCGCCGGCGGCGATGTCGCCGTAGCCGTCCCCGTTCACATCGCCGATGCCGCAGACGCCAGCGCCGAACATCGCCCCGGCCTGGGTGCCGATTGCGCTCCAATCCGCGTTCGTGGGATTGCCGGAGGGGGTACCGCCCGCCGCGCCGAACCAGAGGAAGGCCGCGCCGCTGGAGGCGGCACCGCCGTCGTACCAGGAGGCACCGACGATGACATCCGCCAGGCCATCCCCGTTGACGTCCCCCGCGTTGTCGAGGCCGAAGCCGAAGTGCGCCTCTTCCGAATCACCCTCGGCCCACCAGGCGGGCGCATAGGCCAGACCGAGCTGCCCGCCCAGGTAGAGGAAGACGGCGCCCTCGTCGATCTGGCCGTTGTCGTACCAGGGCGCGCCCACCCAGAGGTCGTCGTAGCCGTCGCCGTTGACGTCGCCCGCGCAGGCCAGGCGGTAGCCGAAGGAGCCGCTCGTCTGGTCGCCCTGCGCGTACCAGCCGCTCGTCGTCTTGGGCACGTCGCCAGCGCCGCAGAAGCAGTACAGCGCGCCCGCGCTGGTATGGCCCACGTCGCTGCCGGTCGCGCCGAGGAGGATGTCGCTGAAGCCGTCGCCGTCGACGTCGCCCGCCGTGGCCACGGGGCCGAGCAGGTCGCCGGCGGCCTCGCCGTCCACGGTCCAGGCCGCGGTCGTCGCCAGCCCCTGCAGCGAGCCGAGATAGAGCCAGGCCGTGCCGGCGTTGGCGCCGCCCAGGTCGCTCTGCCGGCAGCCGACGAGCACGTCGGCGAGGCCGTCACCGTTGACATCCCCCGCCGTCGCGATGTCGTAGCCCAGCGGCTGCGCGTCGTCGGCCTGCTCTTTCTCCCAGGCCGGCGTGGCCCCCACGCCGCTCGCGCCGCCAGTGTAGAGCTGCACCTTGGAGGTGGTGGCGTAGTAGCCGTCCATCGCGACGCCGCCCACGAGCACGTCGCCATAGCCGTCGCCGTTCACGTCGCCGGCGCGAGCCACGGCGTAGCCCAGGTACTGCGCGACCTCGTCGCCGATCACCGTGCGGTCCGCGACGTTGTCCGGCCCGCTGGCGCCGCCGTGGTAGACGAAGAAGGCGCCCTCGCTGCCCAGGGTGTTCGTGTACCAGGGCGAGCCGACGATGACGTCCGCATAGCCGTCGCCGTTGACGTCCCCGGCGCCCGCCACGCAGTGGCCGGTGCGCCCCGTCTGATTGACGAACCAGTCGAGCGTGTGGTCGGGGCCGGAGGCGCCGCCCAGGTAGATCGTCGCCCGGCCCGTGGTGCCGAAGAGGGGATCGCCGATGAGGATGTCGTCGTAGCCGTCGCCGTTGACGTCCCCGGCGGTGCTCACGCTGGCGCCGAAGGAGACATAGGTATCGCTGCCGTCCTCGCACCAGTCGGCGCTGGTGTCGAGCCCGCTCGCC
>Ga0299912_10004629_pt1 | contig 11280 bp, 8 predicted proteins | sample RVTome_2_FD_207667 | JGI IMG/M metagenome (GOLD analysis project Ga0299912, IMG submission 207667) | Soil microbial communities from uranium-contaminated site in the Upper Colorado River Basin, Wyoming, United States - RVT95D214 (version 2) ... | reverse complement strand
GAACCAGTCCGCTTATTGCCCCCAGGATCTTCATAGGGTCATACCATGGATATGGAGATTCACCAAAGTGGAAAATCGAGAAAGCCTGAATATCGAAAAACTCAAACCCATACAGGTAGATTATCGCCCAGGTAGTTGTGATGGCGAGTCCGACAAATCCGAAGAATACGAACATATGCGCGGTGGACCTGTCCTTCGTCACCTCGCATTTATCAAAACGCTTGTGCGTCATGAACTCGATGATTGTATTCATGATGATAATTGGAATCGGCCCTTTCACCTTCTTCTGCCACGGATTCGTGCTTATCTCCGTGCCCGATTTCAGGTCCTTCCAGTACCTTACGATTCCCGCAAAGAAGCCCAGAAGTGCAAACAGGGCGCAAGCTATGAAGACTGTATCGATTATTGGAACCGGCACCATATCTCTTGCATAAACAATATCGTGTGCAGGGATAGAGAGTTTACCGAGATAGGCAAGTATTGTTGCAAAGAGCACTACGGGAACTGCCAGCAGCATCCAGAGGTTCTTCGGGTCTCCCAGGGCCTTCCCCATAAATGACGGAAAAGCGTAATGCTCAATGCTCAGCTTTCTGATCGCGCCTAGAACTTCTCCCGGCTTTGCGCCTCTTGGACAGTAGGCTGTACAGTCGCTGCACTGATGGCAGAGCCAAATATCCGGGTTACTGAAGAGCTTGTCTTTCAGCCCCCACTGTGCCTGTATCATCTCTTTCCTCGGGAATGGTTTGTCCTCCGGAGTTACATTACAGACAACTGAACATGTTGCACACTGATAACACTTCTTTAATGACTCTCCACCTGAGCTTATTACCTTTTTGACAAATTCCAAATCTGGTTTGATCATTTTAGCTTCTGCCATTATTGCCTCCTAAAATCCCTTCATTGGGTTAAAGCCTACACCTTCTATGACTTTCACAAAATTCTCAATAACTTCAGGGATCTTATTATATTCGTCTATCGAGAACTGTACCTGCTGGACCCTGACAGGTTCAAGCCTGAGCTTGCCGAGTGTTTCTGCCACATTGTCCATCCTCTTGTTACAGAGCTCGCTGCCTTTGACAAAGTGGCACTGGTAGTCATCGCCGTATTTGCAGCCGATAAGCAATACGCCGTCATTGCCCTTTGACATCGCGTCCGCAATCCAGATCGTGTTTACCGACCCGAGACAACGCACCGGGATAAACCTGATATCAGCAGAGAATTTAAGTTTGTTAAGACCTGCCATGTCCAGCGCGGGTAATGCATCGTTTTCGCATACAAATGCGACTATCCTGTATTTTTCTTCGTCTTCATCAGGCACGTTAATAGCCTTGACCATAGAGCCGATCATATCGACGTGGTAGTTTTTAAAGGAGATGATCCTCTCAGGACATGCCCCCATACAGGTGCCGCATCTTCTGCAGCGCGTCGGGTTGGGTTTTGGGGTCCCTTTTTCATCATCATCGAGCGCCCCGAAAGGACACTCTTCAGTACACCTTTTGCACTGGGTGCATCTCTGGAAGAAAAATTCAGGGAAGGACGTGTCCCCTGACCTGGGGTGCACAGCCATGCCTCTGTTCGTTGATTCTAGGCACTGAATAGCCTTCAGGGCAGCACCGGTTGCATCTTCGATGCATTCCCCGTTTGTCATCGTCTGTCTCACATTACCTGCGGTATAGATACCGGTCCTTCTTGTCTCATACGGGAAGCAGATATAGTTTGAATCAGAATATCCGTCAAAAAGCTCGAGGTCTTTGAATGCAGGACCCTGCCTGTAGGCAAGATTAATTACAGGCTCAAACCTGGTTTCAGGGGCCATGCCGGTTGCGAGCACGACCATATCCACGATAACCGAGATTTTCTCCCCGATCATGGTATTATCCACTGTAACGGTAAGGCTCTTGTCGGAATTCTCGGTAACGCTCTGGACTTCACCTCTTGTGAGGAATATCCCTTCGTCGCTCTGCATGCTTTTGTAAAAATTCTCAAGGACTCCCGGGGTGCGCATGTGTTTATAGAAAATATAAGCCTTGCCGTCGTTGTAATCCTCACGTACATATTTGGCCTGTTTCAGCGATATCATGCTTGTTACGGAGGAACAGTAAGGGAAGTCGCTGTCGTCTCCGTTGAGACCTGGGCTCTGAATGAATGCCACTGTCCTGGCCTCTTTTCCGTCTGAAGGCCTGATTATCTTACCCTTGCTTGCTGCATCTTCCATCATCACATTCGTGATAACATTTGCATATTTGCCATACCCGAGATGTTCAAATTCAGACGGGTCAGAAGGCCTGCCTCCAGCAGCGACAACTATTACTCCATAGCGTTCTGCGTCAGGGTCGCTGGTAAGGATATCCTCGCATTTGATCAGGTCGGCAGCAACTTCCGCCGGTTCCTCTGCCGTCTCTTCACCTTCCTTCTTCTTTGGGGGCGGCACGTCCCATTTTGTTTTTGTGCCTGCCTGCTTGAAGGAAACATCAAACATGCCGGGAGCTCCGCTTATTCTGGCAATCTCCATACCAGTCTTTACGGTTATCCGCGGGTGATTGGAAATCTCCTTGATCTTTTCCTGGATATTCGTGGGTTCCAGCTCACTATATGGTGCTTTTGTAGGGATCTGCTTGCGCTGCCTTGCTGCATATCCGCCAAGCTGCGGATTCTTTTCAACAATCGTGACATCATATCCTGTGTTGGCGGCCTCAAGTGCGGAAGTCAGCCCGGTAATTCCGCCGCCGATTACTAGAATGTTTTTTGTAAATGTCTCAAGAAAAGGTTCAGGAAGGCTGGTCTTATTGGCCTTGACAATCCCCATCCTGAGATAGTCCTCTGCAAGCATCTGGGTATCTTCATTGGGCTTTGTTTCCGTCTTTACCTCTTCCTTGCCTTCAGCATCCTTTGTCTTTACCTGTACCTGTTTTGTCCAGTCATGGGTCCAGACAACCTGCTCTCTCACATTGACCCTTTCAACGATATTCGAGGGGCCAAAGTCAAACACGTCAAATTTCACCCTGCCTGAGCAAGCAGCGATAATGACAGTATTAACACCCTCTGCTGAAATATCCTGTTTTATCAGGCTAACGCCTTCCTCGCCACACATCGCGGGATGAGTCTTGCATACCGGGACCTTATATTCCTTAGTTGCTACCAGAGAAAGCTTGTCAAGGTCAAGGCCTTCGCTGATCGAGCATCCTCCGCATATATATACACCAAGTTTCTTTTCCATGTGTCTTATCTCCTCCCCAGCATTTGAATGGCCTTCAGAGCAGTGCCCGTTGCTGTCTGTCCGGAGGACATTACATCGCACGGTTTCTTAACGCACCCCGTTGCCAGTATTTCACTTGAGATCACAAAATTATTTTCATCATATTTAGCATTGCCTGGGACCTTAACAGTAGCTGTTGAAGGCTCCATCCCTGTTGCAAGGACAACCATGTCAAATTTTTCATGGATTTTCTTGCCTGCAAGTGTATCTTCGACAGTAAGGATAACATCCCCTGTGGCGGTGTCTTCTTCTATCTTTGCAACTTTTCCTTTGACGAAAGAAACATTCGTATCTGCCTTTACCTTGTTATAGAATTTTTCATATCTCCCCGGAGTTCTCAGGTCTATATAGAAGATAGTTGCCTTGGATTTGGGATTGGCTTCCCTTATATATGTTGTCTGCTTCAGAGATGCGAGGCAGCAAATATATGAGCAGAAGGCGAGATGATTCTCATCCCTGGAGCCTGCACACTGCACAAAGGCGATATTCTGAACTGCCTTGCCGTCAGAAGGCCTTACGATCTTGCCTTTCGTAGGACCATTCGGAGCAGACAGCCTCTCCATCATGACATTCGTTATCACATTTTTCACCTTGCCGAAGGACAGGTTGTCTATCTTGTTGGCATCATAGGGGTTCCAGCCTGTTGCCCAGACTATGGCACCGACCTTTATAGTGTAGGTGTTCGGTTTCATATCGAGGTCTATGGCATTGTAGACACAGGCGTCCTTGCACTTCTGTGCAGTGGCCGTCCCTATAATAGATTGATGAAGAACATATCTCTGGGGGAAAGCCATATCATGCGGCAGGTACGCTGCCTTGGTCTTGTCCATTCCCAGATTAAATTCATTCGGTATCTCGACATCACACGCCTCTGCGCATTTTCCGCAGCAGGTGCAATTACTATTTACATAACGGGGAGTTTCCTTCAGAGCCACGTCATAGTTGCCTGGTCCTCCTGTTATCTTCTCTACTTCGGTAGAGGTAAAGTATTTTACATTGTTGTTTTTCTTTATCCTCTGGAAGTTGATCTCCAGTCCACAGGTAGGAGGGCACAATTTGGGGAAATACTTATACATCCGGGTCACCCGCCCGCCTAAATATGTGTTCTTTTCAACTATAAACACCTCGTGACCTACTTCAGCCGCTTCGAGTGCTGTGGTAATGCCGCTTATACCTCCACCAACAACCAAAATGGTTCCTGAAACAGGAGCTCCGCTCTTTTCATCCGCCATGTTATTCCTCCATTGTTACTTCAAATTAACAAGCTCTGGACAGCCAGGTTTTTACTGTCTGTTGTGTTATTTACCCATAAATCTGTTGACTCAGCAGAAAGCTTCTGCCTGAAAGGGCAGAACTGAACAGGTTACATATCTTAGAAGAATTACAAATAAGTCTGACATCAGAAAACATGCCTTTTGCTGAATCAACACATCCTGCTCAATTCATATTGTGCCCGGGGTCCTGAGAACGCCCGGGCACAATAGATAAAAACAATACTACGATGAGCGAAGATTAGTCGGGTATTATCTGGATGTAATCCTTCTTAAATACCGACCATTCCTTCTTGTCAGGATCATACTTTGAGTTCACAAAGCACTTCCAGTTCTTCTCATCGACGAGGTCGAAGTCTGCCCTGTAATAGAAGCCAGGATACCTGGACTCTTCCCTGAACAGGATGTGTCTGAGATGAGACTCAACAGTGCCGAGCCTGTGGTAGTTCTCCCAGGCCCTGAGCAGCTCGTGGAGGTCTCCTGCAGCCATCTTCTCAGAGTCTTCCCTGAGCATACCGAGGAGTTCGAATGCCTTTTTAAGCATTGCGCCGCTTGTAACGTATGATGTTGCGATGCCTGCGCCATACTCGTCCGTGATCTTCATCAGTCTTCTCTGGAAGCCTGCAGGCTTGATGTAGTTCGGGTTGACATCAACAGCGGTGGATTTCTGATAGTGCTCCATGAAGGTCACTACCGGCTTGTAGACGATGGCTGCAAGCTCTTTCGGTGACTCTTTAAGAGTAGGCTTGTAGTCAGCGTTGTCCCTGATAAACCTGACCATTGCTTTTGCAACCTGTCTGCCTTCGGCGTGTGAGCCTGAGGAAAACTTGTGACCTGAAGCGCCTGTGCCGTCGCCTGCTGTAAAGAGGCCGTTAACAGTCGTCATCTTGCTGTAATTTTTGCCCTTGTACATGATTTTGTATGATTCAGGCACCCAGTCTTCATTCGGACCAGCAGCCCATATGCCGCAGCAGCCTGAATGCGATCCAAGAAGATAAGGCTCTGTAGGCATGATCTCGGAGCCTACTTTTTCAGGCTCGGTGTTCGTGCCGGCCCAGAGGCCTGCCTGACCTACTGACATGTCGAGGAAGTCTTCCCATGCCTCTGCGAGGAGATGTTTTACTTCCTTAGGTGTCATGGTTGCAGAAAGTGCTGCCAATGCAGTCGGTGTATCCATGTAGATCGGGCCTCTGCCTTCCCTCATCTCTTTCAGCATGAGATGGTTTCTGAGGCAGGAGGCAGGTACTTTTGCAAGACCGTATGGCGGATAAGATTTAAGCATCTCAGCGTTTGTTACCATGTAGTTCTCGCCAAGGGTGTTTGTTGCCTTTGCCTTGAAGAGGAGGAACCATGCGCCGACAGGGCCGTAACCGTCTTTAAATCTTGCAGGCACGAACCTATTTTCCATCATGGTCATCTCAGCGCCGACTTCCTGGCACATAGTGTATGTAGAGCCTGCATTCCATACTGGATACCAGCATCTGCCCATACCTTCACCGGTAGACCTTGGCCTGAATACGTTAACAGCGCCACCGCATGCGACCATCATTGCGTTGGTCTTGATTACATATACCTTGTTTTCCCTGACGCTGAAGCCGACCGCGCCGGCGATCCTGTTAGGCTCATTTTTGTCAAGGACGAGTTTTACGATAAAGCATCTTTCGATGATATTGTCAGAGCCCAGAGCAGCCTTTGCAGCTTCTGCCACGATCCTCTTGTAAGACTCGCCGTTGATCATGATCTGCCAGCGGCCTGAACGGACCGGCTTTGTGCCGACCTTGAGGGTCGGGGCATTCTGTGCGCCATCAACCATCTTGCCGTCTTCGAGGGTTTTCCATATCGGAAGGCCCCACTCTTCGAAAAGATATACTGATCTGTCAACATGTCTTCCGCAGTCGAAGATAAGGTCTTCCCTGACGATGCCCATAAGGTCATTCCTGATCATTCTTACATAATCATCAGGGGTGTTCTCACCAAGGTAGGTGTTGATTGCGGAAAGGCCCTGTGCAACAGCTCCGCTTCTCTCAAGGGCAGCCTTGTCACAAAGAAGGATCTTTGTGCCTTCAGGGGCCCATTTCTTTATTTCGTATGCGGTCCCGCATGCTGCCATACCGCCGCCGACGATAAGTATGTCTGTATCGAGTTCGACTATAGCAGGATCTATTGTTGCCGCTAATTCTCCAGCTGGCTTATTTGGTAATGCCATGTTTATTTTCCTCCTGTTTAAATTTTTATAGTAAATTATTTGCCGTGTATAGCTTTTGGTTTCGGAAGCTGATAACCATCGACCTCTTCATCAGTCAGCATCTCATCATCAAGGTTCTTTCCCTTGTGAGCAGCATTCTTCGGGTCAATAGAACCCTCAGGCGTTGTCCTGATAGGGAATTTGAATCTCATCAGATTGCCGTTTCTGAACTGGATCGTCCACATGATCGAGTCAGAGCTCATCATCGGAGCAACACTTCCTCCGAGAGGAACAAAATCAGAGTAAGCCCTTACTGCTATTGCACCCTGTGGGCATATCTTTACGCAGGAAAAGCATTCCCAGCACTGGTCAGGCTCCTGGTTGTAAGCCTTCATGCTCTCTACATTTAAAACCATTAAATCGCTCGGGCAAATGTACATACATGCGGTCTTCTCTCCGCCCTTACAGCCGTCGCACTTTGCGGGATCTACAAAACTTGGCATATCTAAACCTCCTGTTTCATTTTTTGTTAAATCTTAATGCATTGCCTCAAAACTGCCTTTTACTGCCCTACTTCACCCCCTCTCGTTAATAACAGGGTTTTGAGAATTAGTAGCCGGGATCAGTATTTAACCAATCCCTAAACCCTAACCCCTAAGCCCTCAGTATTTTTATGCGCCTTCAGAATATTTATGAACTTTAATTTCGACAATTTACTTTTCAAGACTCTGATAATATTTAATCAGAATTTCAGCCACTTCAGGACGTGAGAATTCTTTGGGTGGTGCAATACCCTTACCTAACATTTCGCGAACTTTTGTACCTGAAAGCAGAACAAAGTCTTCTTTTGTATGATCAGGCGCTTCGCACATCATCATAACCTTGTTGAGTTTCTTCGAGTATGCAGTGTGGTCAGCCTTGAAGATTTCAATTTTCAGTGCACCGGCAGGCACTTCATTATCAAAGATAGTTTGCGCATCGAATGGACCGTAATGATCACCAACACCTGCATGGTCACGACCAACAATGAAGTGGGTTGCGCCCATGTTTTGACGGAATATAGCGTGCAATACACCTTCGCGCGGGCCGGCATAAAGCATATCGAAACCGTAGCCAGTGACCATTGCACTGTTTTTCGGGAAGTACAGCTCGACCATTTTACGGATCGCAGCATCACGAACAGGCGCCGGGATATCTCCTTTTTTCAATTTACCAAGTAACATATGAATAACCAGGCCATCGCAACCTAAACGATCCATTGCCATATGGCAAAGTTCTTCATGGGCCAGATGCATCGGGTTACGAGTCTGGAAAGCAACAACTTTCTTCCAGCCGCGCTCAGTGATTTCATTACGAATTTCAACTGCGGTACGGAAAGTGTCCGGAAATTCATCCTGGAAGTAGGAGAAATTTAATACTTGAATTGGACCGGAAAGACAAACTTTACCCTGAGCGTTGAATGCTTCAACACCTGGATGTGCTTCAGGAGGTTTGGGACGATAAACTTTTTCTGACATCATCGCCATATCTGCATCGCTGAATTCTTCAACCGCTTTTACATCCATAACGGCCAGTACAGGATTGCCTTCGACATTTGGATCTTTCAGTGCAATACGATCACCCGCCTTGATTTTGCCTGCATCTTTAACCAGGTTCAAAATTGGAACAGGCCAGAACAAACCGGATGCTGTTTTCATATCCTTAGCAACAGACAGAGCATCGGCTTTATTCATGTAGCCTGTTAACGGGTTGAAGTAGCCGCCACCCATCATAACTGCATTAGCTGCGGTAGCTGAGCTCACAACAATAGAAACCAGACCTTCAGCTTCTTTCTGCAGGGCTTCATTTTTAGCCGTGTCATATACAAATAATGGATTTAGTACGTCTGAACCATGTGGTTTAATTAATGCCATTCTTCTTCCTCCTGTTTATTTTTTATAAAAAGCTTTTTCTCAAATTTATTTAAGCCCTAACACTTCGCATACTTTTTTGAATATATCGTCTATGCTGCCGGTACCCTGCACTGACTTCACTAAGCCTTTCTTGCCGTAATAGTCCATAAGAGGGGCTGTCTGGGCGTTATACACCTCAAGCCTTTTCTTTATAGTCTCTTCCTTGTCATCATCCCTCTGGAAAAGTTCACCTCCGCACTTGTCGCATACGCCTTCTTTTTTCGCGGCATTAAAATATATGTTGTACATCTGGCCGCAGGCCCTGCATGTTCTTCTTCCTGTAAGCCTTTTCATAAGATCTTCAAAGGGGACATCAACACTTAGCGCTGCGGTTAAAGACATATCAAGGGCTGAAAGCATCTTGTCGAGCTCTTCTGCCTGCTTTGTATTTCTCGGAAAGCCATCAAGAATGTACCCTTTCTTGCAGTCATCCTGCTTGAGTCTCTCCTCAACCATACCCAAAACAACACTGTCAGGTACGAGTTCGCCTTTATCCATATAAGATTTTGCTTCTTTGCCGAGGTTGGTCCCTGCTGCTACAGCTGCTCTCAGTAAATCTCCGGTTGAAATCTGGGGAACATTATATTTCTCAATAAGTATCTTTGCCTGAGTTCCCTTTCCTGCACCAGGCGCACCAAGTAATACTAATCTCATAAAGCCTCCTAACTATTTGGTTTTAAAGCAATTCTTAATGTATCTGGAATAACAACCAAGCCTTTATTAAAAAAACGGATTAGGGCAGAGCTCAGCTTTCAAAACCATATAACTATAAGCATCATATAATTTGAAGTCAAATTCATATTTCTCATAAATAGATAAGCATTCCTTATTAATCTGATTTTTAAATTATATAGCTATTTAATTTTGAATAATGATCGCGTGCGTTTTTTATTGTCTGTTTTTATTGCAAACCTTTGAGATATCTATAGAATTTTCTCATCGCCCGACCCCTATGGCTCAGTCTGTCTTTTTCCAGATCTGTCATTTCCGCAAAAGTCCTGTCACGGCCTTCAGGATAGAAGACCGGGTCATAACCAAAACCATTAAAGCCTTTCTGTTTTTCCCCTATTATTCCCCGTACATACCCGGCAAACGTCTTATACTTACCTTCAGGTGTGGCAAATGCGATGCAGCATACAAATCGTGCCTCCCTGCCTGTGCTGCCGGCTAAAGGTCTCATTTCCCGGAGGAGTTTTTTAACATTATCACTATCCTTTGCCTTATCTCCTGCATATCGCGCGGAAAAAACTCCCGGGGCACCGCCCAGAGCTTCGACTTCCAGCCCTGAATCATCAGCCACTGCAAGATGGCCGGTGAATTTTGATACAGCAAGGGCCTTTTTAAGGGCATTTGCCCTGAAGGTCTTTCCGTCTTCTACCACTTCAGGAAAGCCGGGAAAGGAATCGAGCGTTATGAAGCTTATATTATAGCTGGCAAACATACGCTTCATTTCCTCAACTTTTTTCTTATTTGTGGTTGCAAGTACGATGGTCATAAACTGCACAACCTCCCAATTCTTATAAATATTCAAAGCTATACTATGGAAGTTGCTATTACGCAACGCTGCTATTTTATGTTATATTTGAAAAATACTAAAGGCATTTGTTAGTATTCTCAATGTCCGAGGAACAAAGAAGTGCAGGGCTTCTTCTAAGAACTGCAGCCAAAATTCTTGACTTCATCCTCATAGCTGCAGTAATGGAGATAATCCCGAGAGCTGGTTTTTATGCAGGACTTGCCTATATACTTTTGGGAGACGGTTTTTTTGACGGCAGGAGCCTCGGGAAGAAATTAATCAGGATTAAAGTTGTTTCTGCCAGGACCAATGCCCCCTGCAGCTTCAGGGATTCTATTTTAAGGAACAGCACGTTTGCTATAGGATATATTTTTTGGCTTATACCTTGGATAGGTTGGATAGTCCTCTTTCTTGTCTCGGTTTTGGAATTTACTCTTATGCTCGGAAGCAAAGACGGCATGCGGTTGGGTGATGAAATCGCCAGGACTGTTGTAATAGAAACGCAATAACCATGTGGGGGTAGAATGTTTTTTCATAAAATACTCGGATTATTCTCAAACGATCTCGCTATAGACCTGGGCACTGCTAATACCCTCGTTTATGTAAAAGGAAAAGGTATTGTCTGCGACGAACCTTCTGTAGTTGTTATAAGGAAAGACAATAAAAAAACCGTTGCAGTCGGGATTGATGCAAAAAAGATGCTGGGCAAAACCCCGTCCAACATAACCGCAATAAGACCCATGAAAGACGGCGTCATTGCTGATTTCGATGCAACCGGCGAAATGCTTAAATACTTCATCAAAAAAGTCCACAACAGGCGGAGCTTTGTTTCGCCAAGGGTGATTATCGGCGTGCCCTCAGGCATTACCCAAGTGGAACAGCGGGCTGTCAAAGACGCAGCAGAAGCTTCGGGAGCAAGGGAAGTCTATCTGATTGAAGAGCCTATGGCAGCTGCTATCGGAGTTGGACTGCCTGTCGGAGAACCGTCAGGGAACATGATCGTTGATATAGGCGGCGGGACAACAGACGTTGCAGTGATATCTCTTGATGGTGTTGTATACAGCAAGGCAGTAAGGGTCGGCGGTGATAAGATGGATGAG
>Ga0299912_10004628_pt1 | contig 11282 bp, 12 predicted proteins | sample RVTome_2_FD_207667 | JGI IMG/M metagenome (GOLD analysis project Ga0299912, IMG submission 207667) | Soil microbial communities from uranium-contaminated site in the Upper Colorado River Basin, Wyoming, United States - RVT95D214 (version 2) ... | reverse complement strand
CACCCTGCTGCGCCTGTAAGGGAAGGAGGATCGTGCTGCGTCGCCCGCTGCTCTTTCCCGGCCAGGCCTCCCAGTTCGTGGGCATGGGCCGCGAGTTAATGGAACAGGACCCCGCCAGCCGCGCCTTCTTCGCCGAGGCCGAGGCCGCGAGCGGGCTGCCCCTGTGTGCGCTTTGCGCGGAGGGCCCGCTGGAGCGGCTCACGGAAACCCGCCATGCCCAGCCGGCCATCCTCGCCGTGAGCCTGGCCTGTCACGCCTACCTCGCGCGGCAGGGGCTGCGGCCCTCGGTGCTGGCTGGCCACAGCCTGGGCGAGTACAGCGCGTTGGTCGCCGCCGGCGTGCTCGCGCCGCTGGACGCGCTGCGCCTGGTCGCGCTGCGCGGGCGCTTGATGTACGCCAGCGGCGAGCAGGTGCCGGGGACGATGGCGGCCGTGCTCGGCCTCGCGCGCGAAGCCGTCGAGCGCTGCTGCGCCGAGGCGGCGCAAGGCGAGGTCCTCGCGGTGGCCAACATCAACAGCCAGGACCAGCTCGTGATCAGCGGCGCGACGGCCGCCGTGGCCCGCGGCATGGCGGCCTGCAGCGCGGCGGGCGCGGCCAAGGTCGTCGCCCTGACCGTGAGCGGCGCCTTCCACTCGGCGCTGATGGCACCGGCCGCCGCCGAGTTGGCGGCGGCCCTGCGGGCAACCCCCTTCGCCGATGCCGAGGCGCCCGTGATCGCCAACGTCACCGGCGAGCCGGAGACGAAGGGGGAGCGCCTGCGCGAGCTGCTCATCGAACAGCTCACGCGACCGGTGCTCTGGTTGCAGTCGATGCAGACGCTGCGGCGCCTGGACGCCGCCGATCCGCTCGAGCTGGGCCCCGGCAAGGTGCTGATGGGCCTGATGCGCAAGATCGACCGCGAGGCGCGCGTGAGCGCCCTCGGCGACAAGAGCGCCCTCGACGCCTGGCTGGCCGAGCAGGCCAGCGCCACGGCCTAGCCGCGCGGCCGCCGCGGCGGCAGCGCGGTCGCGCCGCGGCCGCAGTGTGGCAGCGCCACCTGAGGAGGAGAGGCATGTCGACAGCAACGCTGGCGGGCAAGCTCGCCCTGGTCACCGGCGGCTCGCGCGGGATCGGGCTGGCCATCGTCAAGGCCCTGCGTGCGGACGGTTGCCGCGTGGCCCTGGTCGCGAGCAGTGCCGCCCGCGGCGAGGCTGCCGCCGCCGCCTTGGGCGAGGGCGAGGACCTGCGCGGCTACGGCTGCGACATCGGCGACGGCGAGGCCGTGGCAGCGCTCGTCGCGCGCATCCGCGCCGAGATGGGCGAGGTGGACTTCCTCGTCAACAACGCCGGGCTCGCCCAGGACAACCTGCTCGCCCGCATGAAGAGCGAGGAGTGGGAGCGCGTGTTGGCCGTGAATCTCGGCGGCGCCTTCCATTTCGCGCGCGCGCTGGCGCGGCCCTTCATGAAGCGGGGCGGGCGCATCGTCAACATCACCAGTGTGGTGGGGCAGATCGGCAACGCCGGCCAGGCCAACTACGCCGCGAGCAAGGCGGGGCTGATCGGTCTCACCAAGAGCCTGGCCAAGGAGCTGGCCCCCCGCGGCGTCACCGTCAACGCCGTGGCACCGGGCTTCATCCGCACCGACATGACGGCGGCGCTCAGCGAGGGCCAACAGAAGGCTCTGCTCGCCGGCATTCCCCTCGGCCTGCTCGGCGAACCGGAGGACGTGGCCGCAGCGGTGCGCTTTCTGCTCGGTCCCGGCGGCCGCTACATCACGGGCCAGGTGATCGCCGTCAACGGTGGCATGGCCATGTAGCGGGGCTTTTGCATTTGACACGGGGGAGGCAATCCCCTAAGCAGTGGGCAATTCCAGACGGGAGGCGGAGGCTTCCCGAGAGAGACCCAGGAGGTTGCTTCCATGGCATCGATCGCTGAGCGCGTCCACCAGATCATCGAGAAGGAACTGGGCGTCAATCCGGAGCAGATCACTCCCACCGCCTCCTTCATCGAGGACCTGGGCGCCGACTCCCTCGATACCGTCGAGTTGGTGATGGCCTTCGAGGAGGAGTTCGGCATGGAGATCTCCGACGAGGACGCCGAGAAGTTGACGAACGTGCAGGCGGTGGTGGAGTACCTGAAAGCCGCCACGTCCGAGTCCTAGCCACGCCGCGTTCCGCTGCCTGCGCCGCGGGACGCCGCAGCCTGGAGGGAGAGGCGCATGGACCGCCGCGTCGTGATCACGGGCATCGGCCTGGTCAGTCCGGTGGGCATCGGCCGCGAGGCGACCTGGCAGTCGCTCCTGGCCGGTCGCTCGGGGATCGGCCGCATCACGGCCTTCGACACCGAGGGCTACCCGTCGCGCCTGGGTGCCGAGGTGCTGGACTTCGACCCGGGCGACGTGCTCGATGCCAAGGAACGCAAGAAGACCGACCGCTACGCCCAGTTCGCCCTGGTCGCGGCCGAGGAGGCCATGGCGCAGGCGGGCCTGCTCGCCGCGCCGCCCGACGGTGAGCGGATGGGTGTCATCATCGGCTCGGGCATCGGCGGGATGCTCACCTTCGAGGAGGAGCACCGCGCGCTCGTGGAGCGCGGCCCGCGGCGGGTGAGCCCCTTCTTCATCCCCAAGATGATCGGCGACATCGCCGCCGGTCTCGTGTCGATGCGCTACGGCCTGCGCGGGCCGAACTTCGGCGTCGTTAGCGCCTGCGCCACGGGCGCCCACGCCCTCGCCGACGCCGCCCTGCAAATCCGCGCCGGCCGCGCCGACCTGATGCTGGCCGGCGGCGCCGAGGCCACGATCTCGCCGATGGCCCTGGCCGGTTTCGGCAACATGAAGGCGCTGTCCACGCGCAACGACGATCCCGGCCAGGCCTGCCGTCCCTTCGATGCCGAGCGCGACGGCTTCGTGATGGGCGAGGGCGCCGGCGTCCTCGTCCTCGAGGACTACGACCACGCCAAGGCCCGCGGCGCGACCGTCATCGCCGAGCTGCTGGGCGCGGGCCTGACGGCGGACGCGCACCACATCACGGCGCCGGACCCCGAGGGCCGCGGCGCCATCGCCGCCATGCGGCGGGCGCTGCTCGAAGGCGGCGTGGCCCCGGAGGCGATCGGCTACGTCAACGCCCACGGCACCAGCACGCCGTACAACGACAAGGTCGAGACGGCCGCGCTCAAGGTCGCCTTCGGCGCCCACGCCCGGCGCCTCCGGATCAGCAGCACGAAGTCGATGACCGGCCACCTGCTGGGGGCCGCCGGTGGCCTGGAGGCGGGCATCACCGCGCTCGTGCTCGAGCGCGGCGAGATCCCGCCCACGGTGAACTATGCGCACCCGGATCGCGACTGCGATCTCGACTACACGCCCAATCGCGCCGTGAAGCAGGCGGTGGAGCTGGCCATCAGCACCTCGCTGGGCTTCGGCGGCCACAACGTCGTCCTGCTCCTGGGCCGGGCGCCCGGCGCCCGCTAGGCCGCGCCGGCACCGCGCGGCGGGGGCCGCGGGCGCCGCAGAAGGAAGGCCCGCCATTCGCGCCTGGTTTCGCAAGCTCTTTCCCGGCAAACTCCCGCCCACGGTCCAGGAGACCGATCGCGCCGCCCTGGGCGCCTTCCAGGAGCGCCTCGGCTACCGCTTCAAGGATCAGGCGCTGCTCTTCCTCGCCCTGACCCATCGCTCCTGGGCCTTCCAGGAGGGCATGGAGCGCGAGGCCAGCAACGAGCGCCTGGAGTTCCTCGGCGACAGCGTGCTCGGCCTGGCCCTGAACGTCGCCCTCGTCGGCGAATTCCCGGACGAGAACGAGGGCACGCTGACCAAGCTGAAGAGCCTGCTGGCGAGCCGGGTCGTGCTGGCCAGTGTCGCGGGCGACCTCGGCTTCGGCGCCGTGCTGCGCCTGAGCGCCAACGAGGAGGAGACCGGCGGCCGCCTGCGCGACTCGATCCTCGCCGACGCCTTCGAGGCGGTCCTGGGCGCCATCTACCTGGACGGCGGCTTCGTGCCGGCGCGCCGCTTGGTGGCGGCGCATATCCTCGCGCGCAAGGAGGCCTTCCTCGCCGACGACAGCCACCGCAACTTCAAGTCGCTGCTGCAAGAGCGCGTGCAGTCCGTCTACAAGCTGCCGCCGCGCTACCGCGTCGAGGGCACGCACGGCCCTGACCACTCCAAGGACTTCGAGGTCGAGGTGCTCGTCCGCGGCGAGGTCGTGGGCAGGGGCAGCGGGCGCAGCAAGAAGGACGCGGAGCAGAACGCGGCCCGGGCGGCCCTCGCGCGGCTCGACGTCGAACCGCCGGGCTTCCCGGAGCTGCCGCCCGAGCCCGAGTCCGAGCCCGAGCCCACGCTCGAACCCAGGCGGGAGGGCTAGCCGACGGCCTGAGCCGGCCGGGAATTCCCTTGACGCAGCCAGCGCCGCCTCGACAGACTTTCAGGGCGGCGATCGCGCCGGAGTCGGCGTGGCCGCGCCTGGAGTGAGACCGCCGTGAATCGAGCCGTACTCGGGCAGCACGTCCTGGTCCTGGACGCCGGCTACCAGCCCGTCAACATCGTCAGCGCGCGCCGCGCCCTGGTGCTCCTCGTGAGCGGGCGCGCCGTGGCCGTGGAGGAGTCCGGTCTGGTCGTGCACTCGGCGGCGGCCGAGTGGCGGCTACCGCGGATCATCCGCCTGTTCATCGCCATCGCCCATCGGGTCTACCGCGTCGTGCGGGTGCAGCTCAACCGGCGCAACCTCTACGCGCGCGACCGCTTCGCCTGCCAGTACTGCGGCGGCCTCACCGGTCCCTTCACGATCGACCACGTCGTTCCGCGCAGCCGCCGCACGCCGGAGTTCCCCCGCGGCGGCACGACGAGTTGGGACAACTGCGTCACTTGCTGCGTGGCCTGCAACCACCACAAGAGCAATCGCCTGCCGAGCGAGGCGGGGATGCGCCTGCTCGCCCCGCCGCGCGAGCCGCGCTGGCTGCCGCCGCTGCTCTTCCGGCGCTTCCTGGGCGACTCGATGCACCAGAGCTGGGAAGCCTACCTCTACCAACGATGACCAGCCGCCTGCGGACCGGCGCCGCCCTCGCCGCCCTCGTGATTGCCCTTGCCGCGCCCGCGCCGCTCGCGGCGGCCGAGGTCATCCGTTTCCAGCTCTGGACGGCGGACTCGCTGGCCCTCGTGGGTGGCTACTTCCGCGCGCCGGCCGGGCCGCGGCCCATCGCCCTGCTCCTCCACGACCGCGGCCAGAACGGCAGTGCCCTGGTTGGACTGGCCGAGACCTGGCAGGCTCTCGGCCTCCCGGTCTTCCTGCCCGACCTGCGCGGCGAGGGCGGGAGCCGGCTGAGCACGGCCGGTCCGGTGCCGGCCGCGGCCGCCTGGGCGTCGCCGGCCCGCGCCCTGCTCGCGCGGGATCTCGAGGCGCTGCTCGCCTTCGCGGATCGGCAGCCGGATTTAGCCGGCCGGCCCGGGGGGATCGGCGCCGAGGGGGAAGCCTGCGCGCTGGCGCTGGAGCTGATGGCCGGAGCGGGTGGCGCGCGCTACGCGGCGGCCCTGCTGCTGTCGCCGCTGCCGACCCCGGACCTGACGCCGGCGGCGGGGGCCGTTCCCCAGCGCCTCCTGCTCGCCGCCTGCGATCAGGACGAGGAATCCTTGCCCGCCTTACGCGCGCTCTATGCCCGCGAGGCCGAGAGTGCCGGCGAGCCGGGCAGCACGCGGCGCCTGGAGCTAGCGCCCTGCCGCAGCCGCGGCGCCCACCTGCTGGCCGCCAGTCACGAGTTGCCGGCGCGCTTCCTGCGCTGGTTGGCGCCCTGAGCGGCTCGCCGCCGGACTAGGGCGCGGTCGCCTCGCCGGCGAAGGCGGCCAGCGCCTGGGCGAGCAGGGCCAGGCGATCCACCAGAATGCGCGCGGGCAGATCGTTCACCGTGTTGTAGTCCGCGTGGAATCCCCCGAAGAGGAAGTGCGCCGGCACGCCGGCCTCGGCAAAGACCCAGTGATCGCCGCCGCGGGCGAACATCGGGCCTTCGCCCGCCTGGACGTGGAAGCCCTGCACACCGAGGGCGGCGTCCAACGCAGCGGCCACGCCGTCGCCGGCGGGAGCCGACTGCCAGTGAATCATCAAGCGAGGGTCGGCGGCGGTCGGGTCGCGGAGCTGGCGGTAGCTCGCCACGCCCGCGCGGCCCACCGAGTCGAGATTGACGACGAGCGCGGGCTTGCCCCAGCGGGCGAGATAGGCCTTGGCGCCCAGCATGCCCAGCTCCTCGGCGTCGGGAAAGAGGAAGCGCAGCTCGGTCTCGCGCGGCTGCTCGGCGAGCAGGCGCAACACCTCGAGCAAGGTGGCCACGCCGCTGGCGTTGTCATCAGCGCCGGGGAAGACGCCCTCCGGGCCCGCGCCGAGATGGTCGTAGTGCGCGCACAGGAGGATCGCCGGCGGCTCGGCGGCGGCGGATTCAGCGGTGGCGGCCAGCCGGCCGACCAGGTTGAAGCCGCGGTGGGCGAGCGGCTGGCCGCCCGGCAGTTCGAGCTGCCAGCCGACGGGCTGGGCCGTGGCGCCCGCGAAGACGCCGGCGGCGGCGGGGCCGTCGGCGAAGGCGAGCAGGGCGCTCGGCGCCTCGCCAGCGAGGGCGTAGACGCGCGGATCGCGCCCGCGGCTGCGGGCCAGGTGGCGCGCGAAGACGCCCGCGCTGTCGGCCGGATGGGGCACGAGCAGCAGGCCCAGGGCGCCGCCGGCCTCGGCCTCCAACAGCAGGCTGGTGGGGGAAAAGGCCTCGGCCTCGGCCTGGCCGGCCGGACCCTGGCGCACGACGAGGGCCTGCCGCGCCGTGAGCGGCAGCGGCTTACCGTCGGGCCAGGGCGCGAGGCGGATGGCAGCCAGCGGCGCGAAGGGCGCGTTCACGCTAAGCTGCAGCGGCGTGACCCCGCCCGCGGGGTCCAGGAGGCGGCCGCGCAGGCTGTCCAGGGCGACGCCCTGGACGGCGAAGGGCTGGGCGAAGCCCTCCGTGCCGGCGAGGGGCTGCAGGCCGAGGGCTGCCAGGCGCGCCTCCAGCGTGCGCCTCGCGATGGCCCCGCCCGGGCTGCCGCTGCGGCGGCCGGCGCAGCTCGGCGCCGCGAGCTCGTCCACGATGGCGCGTAGGGTGAGCGTGTCGGCGGGGGCGGCGGCCGGGGCCGGCGCGACAGCCGCAAGGGCAAGGGCGGTGAGCAGGGCGAAACGGCGGACCATCGAGACACTCCCGGTTGCAGTGAAGGGCGCGCCTGAATCCCTAGCGCAGGGCGCGGGCGGCCGCAACCCGGAAAAATCCCCTTGCCCGGTGCCGCGCCGCCTCCTAGACTCCAGGCGTCCCCACGAATGCGGAACCGATTGAGCGGTGCGCTCTTGCGCGCACCCGACCACAAGGTGGATGGCGATGCGGCCGAGACTCCTCAGGCGGCGCCCTGGGCTGGTGGGTGCCTTTGTCCTGTTCGCGTTGATCCTGGGCATGGGCGCTTGCTCGGACGACGAGTCCGGCGGCACGACGGGACCCGACGGCAGCGGCGTCCAGCCGCTGAGCGCGAACTTCCTGCCGCTGGCCGCGGGCGAGTGGTGGACCTTCGTGCGCAAGGAAGCGGGGATCTTCAGCCCCGACACCACGCTCGACTATTACAACTCCCGCCTGCCCAGCGGCAACAGCCGCTGGGAGTGCAGCGCGGGCGGCGCCCAGGGCGACCTCGCCCTCCTGGGTCGCAATACCGGTCGTGCCGACCAGGGCGGACTGCTGCAGCACGAGCTCACCGTCTATCTCGATGCAGTGGGCGCCGGCTACGACCTGGCCGGCGAGGCGGCGGCGACCGACAGCAGCGTCGTCTTCGCCGAGGGTCTGCCCTACGCCTGGATCCGCTTCGGGACCCTCCACTGGGAGGCGCTGCTCGCCGACTACAGCGGCGAAACGATGCCCGTCGACTACGACGGCGACGAGGTCGGCAAGGTGCTGGTCAATGAGGCCGTGGGCTTCGACTACGCGCGCCGCCTCTACGACGGCACCAGCCAGCCCGGCAACACGCCCTGGGATCCCTCAGACGTGGATCACGACACCTACGTCGACGGCATCGCCGCCGTGCGGATCGTGGGCGAGGTGATCGGCCAGCAGGACTTCGCCTATGCCTCCCTGGGCGCCGAAGTGGATTCGCTTTTCCCGGACCTGGAGGATGTGGTGTTCCCCGGCTGCCGTTGGGTGCGCATCAGTCTGGAGGCCGAGTTGCATCTGAGCAACCAGCGCAATCCGGACACAGCGCCCGGCGAGGACGCGATCCCCGACGCCTACATTCCCAAGCGGGCGCAGACGCGCACGGCGCGGCGCGACCTGGCGCTCTACCTGCTCGCGCCCGACCTGGGGCCCGTCGTCATCATCACCTATCGCGACCTCGACAAGACGGTGAAGGTGGGCGATCCGGACGAGCCGAACCTCGTCTTCACGCCCGACCTGGCGCAGTTCGACTACCTGCTGGACAGCAGCCTGCTGGACTAGCCCTCGCCCGCCGCGGCGGGCTCGATGGGCGCGAAGGGCGAAGGGCCGCGGACCAAGTCCGCGGCCTTCGCGTTGAAGGGGTCCAGTGCCGAGGGCGGCAGCGCGAGCAGCCAGTGCACGGCGCTGTCGCGCCGGCTCTCGATCAGGCGGCCGCCCTGCGCCTCGAGCAGGGCGCGCAGGGCGGGTTCCAGCGCATAGGGGAAGCTGCCAGCCAGGCGCAGGAGTGCCAGGCGCTCAGCGCGGGGGGCGGCCGCGAGCGCCTCCCGCGCCACCTCGCCATAGGCCCTGATCAGGCCGCCCACGCCCAGCTTGGTGCCGCCGAACCAGCGCAGCACGACGCAGAGCGCGTCGGAGACCCCGGCGGCGACCAGGGCGCGCGCGATGGGCGGGCCCGCGCTGCCGCCCGGCTCACCGGCGTCGTCGGCGCGGGCGAGGGCCCGGGCGGGATGTCCCAGGCGCAGAGCCCAGCAGAGGTGGCTGGCCTCGGGGTGGGCCTGGGCCAGGGCCTGGCGCTCGCGGCGGGCGGCCGCCTCGTCCGCAATCGCGAGGGCGAGGGCGAGGAAGCGCGAGCCCTTCACCTTGAGTTCGGCGCGACCGGGGCCCGCGAGCACGGCGTAGGCGTCGGGATGCATGGGCCGCTTCTAGCACGGCGGCCGCGGGCCGTCCAGCGCGGGCAGGGTTTACAGGCGACCGGCAGCAGGCTAAGCTGGTCGCTTGCAGTTCACAGGAAGGGGAGCGCGATGCAAAGCGGAGAGCGCCGGGGAGCCAGCGTCGCCCCGATCGTCCTGGGCCTGTGCCTGCTCGTCGGCCTGGCCCTCGGCGGCTGGTTCATCGGCAAGGGCAGCGCGCGCTTCCGCTCGGAGACGCGCACGGTGACCGTGAAGGGCCTGGTCGAGAAGGAAGTCAAAGCGGACCAGGCTATTTGGGCCCTGCATTTCCGGCGCGCCAGCGCCGACGTGAAGGACGCCCACGCCCGCATCGCCGCCGATCGCGAGGCGGCGGTGGCCTGGCTGCTCGCACAGGGCTTCAAGGCGGAGGAGATCGGCCGCCAGCCGACGCGCACCATCGACAAGCTGGCCCGCGAGTACGGCGAGCCCCAGGCCGCCGAGCGCTTCCGGTACGTGGTCACCGGCGCCGTGACCGTGACCACGGCGGACGTGGATCGCGTCGCCAAGGCCGTCGGCGCCACCGAGGGCCTGATCGAGGCCGGCGTCGTGCTCGACGGCGAGCAGGGCGGCATGGCCAATCCGCGCTACACGATCACCAGCTTCAATGCGCTGCGCCCGCAGCTCCTGGCGGAGGCCACGCAGAACGCGCGGGCGACCGCGCAGCAGTTTGCGGCGGACTCAGGGGCCGAGGTCGGGCGCATCCGCACGGCGAACCAGGGGGCGATCCAGATCTTCGGCAGCGACGGCAACGACGAGTCGGCGCCCTACAGCCCGACCAGCACGCCGCTCAAGAAGATCCGCGTGGTCAGCACCTTCGAGTTCGAGCTGCGCTGAGCGGCGCGGCGAGGGAGGTTCGGACGCATGCCGCCGGCTGAGGAGGGCTGCGCCTTCTGCCAGGAAGCGACCGGCAAGCGCTTCTGCGAGCTGGCCGGGATCGCGCTCACCGCGCCTTGGGAAGGGATCGAGCGCCGCCGCTGCCTGCCCCGCGAGCTCATCTTCCGGGAGGGGAGCCCGGCGGAGGCCGCCCACTGCATCCGCAGCGGCATCGTCAAGCTCTACAAGCGTGGTGCCAAGGGGGAGCCGCTCATCATCCGCCTGCTCGGAGGTGGGCGGCTGATCGGCTACCGGGCGGTCCTGGCCGGCGAGTTCTACGCGGCGACGGCCGAGGCGGTGGACGCGGTCGAGCTGTGCACGATCCCCGGGCCCACCTTCATGGGGATCCTCGCGGAGTCCACGGTGCTTGGTCAGCGCCTGCTGGCGATGATGGCCCGCGAGCTGCGCGTCTCCGAGGAGCAGACCCTCGCCCTCGCCCACGACACCGTGCGCGCGCGCACGGTGCGCCTGCTGATCGACTTCCTCGCGGACACCGGGACGGGGCTCGGGCCCGGCAATCCCGTGCTCGTGCCCCTGCAGCGCTGGGAGTTGGCGCAGATGGTCAGCACGAGTCCGGAGACGCTGTCGCGCACCCTGCATCGGCTGGCCAAGGAAGGCGTGTTGCACCTGACGCGCACGGAGATCTACGTGCAGGACCCGCGCCGCCTGCACGCCATTGCGGGCCGTTGAACGCCGGCCGGCGGCGGGCCTAGAAGACGATCAGCACCTCCAGGCGCAGGCTGCCGCCCAGCTCGTGGAAGAGGTAGGCGCTGTCGAACTGCAGGCGGCGCCCGCCCGCGAGGTCCGTGCCGAGTCCGAGCCCCGCGCTCAAGAAGCGGCGATCCTCGACGGCCAGCCGCTGGCTGAAGCCGCCGCGCAGGGCGAGCACGGGGTGCAGGCGCCACTCGGCGCCCAGAGCCACCTTGTGCGTCCGCTCGGCCTCGAGGGCGACGTCGAGATCCGCCGCCAGGCTGAGCGCGCCCGCGTCCAGACCCAGGCCTGCGAGCAGCGTGGGCGGGACCCCTTCGTGATAGCTGCCGAGCCCGGAGCTTCGCCAGTGCAGGTCGCCGGCGAGTTCCTCCACGCAGAGGCCGTAGCGCAGCGAGCCTCGCCGCAGTTGCAGGCCGAGATCGAACGCGGCGCCGTAGGCGCTGCCCTCGACGCCGGGCGTCTCGCCTTCGGGTGCGAAGGCCGCGTGGCGCAGCTTGAGGGCCAGGCCCAGGGCCAGTGCCCCGAGCGGCGTGCCGCCCAGCGACTGCCCGCCGGCCAGGAGCAGCGTGTTCTCGCGCAGCAGACCGT
>Ga0299912_10004627_pt1 | contig 11284 bp, 10 predicted proteins | sample RVTome_2_FD_207667 | JGI IMG/M metagenome (GOLD analysis project Ga0299912, IMG submission 207667) | Soil microbial communities from uranium-contaminated site in the Upper Colorado River Basin, Wyoming, United States - RVT95D214 (version 2) ... | reverse complement strand
AATCTGTCTTGTGCATGGCTACTCCTTTCTGTGATAGTTAACTGAAATCTTTGCCTGATCTTACGTCAGACCAGGCGGGAGTAGCCATTGCTTTCCTTCAACCTTCAACTATGGATGGGGCAAAGTCGTCGTTGATGATGCAATCGAGAAAATGAGACACCTCGCCGCTAAAAGGATGGTGGGTGACATCGCCGCTATCGGGCAGAACACAGGGAATCCTGGCAAAATCGCTCTGGCCGGGAAATAGCTTTGGGGCAAAAATCTCATTATTGCGAAGTGTGCCTTCGGTGCCATAAATTCCAATATTGAACCTGTACGGCATCTTTACATCAAAGGTTGTAGTGGTGCGTCCGATCTTTCCATCCTTGAACTTCACGTTAACCGAGATCGTCCCCGGATACTCTATGGGGTTTTCCGTCTTTACTTGATAGGCGAAAACTTCCTCGGCCTCACTGCGGGCAAACCATCGCAGGGCGTCCACGGCGTGGATGCCGGCGGTCAAAAGTGCTGTTCCGCTTATTTCACGGCTGCCGTACCATTTCAAATCCGTCGTCATCCATATCCGGTGCAGATAATCGACCTCCACCATAAAGATATCTCCAAAGACTCTCTGCTCGATCAGCCGGTCGATAGTCATCAGCAGCGGGTTCCAGTGCAGCACAAAACCCACCACCGTTTTGACTTTGTTTTTTCTGACGGCGTCAAGCTGTTTGCGCACATCTTGCGGGGTCAGGGCTACCGGCTTTTCGATGATGATATGCTTGCCGGCCTCCGCGGCGGCGACCACATATTCGGTGTGTACATTATGTGGCGTGCATACCACTACGATATCCACATCATCTTGCTGGAGCATCTTGAAGGCGTCAGTCTCAATCGTGCACTCCAGGTCGTAGCGGTCGCGGTAGCGCTGGGCATTTGCGGGATTCCGGCTGACAAGCACACGCACCTGCGACCGCTGGTCGTTCTTGAAAGCCTTTACATATTCTTCCGCCACCCAACCGCAACCAATAATCGCTGCGCCGAGCTTTTTCATACCCTGCTTCCTTTCGCGTTACCCGTACCCAAAATTTCTTCGGGAGTTGTCCGTCGCCGTGCCGGCGACGGCTAAACCATAATCAAGAGTAGAAAGTGGCGTATCGCTCCATCGCATCCATTATCGCCTTTACATTTTCGATGGGGATGCCCGGATATAATCCGTATATCATCATAAGGCCTCCCTCGCGGCTGCCAAGCTTCTCAACCTCGTGCCGAATCAGATTGTCAATTTGCTCAGGGCTGCCGAAGTGTGTGATTTGCTGCCGGTCTATGTCAAGGTCAATGCAAACTCGTCCTTTGAGCTTGGCGGCTATCCAGTCTATGCCGTTGACCAGGTCCTGAAGGTTAAGGGCATCGATGCCACTGATTACAAGCTCGTCCACCAGCGTCCGTACGTCGCCGTCGGAATGCATGTGTACCAGGCAGCCCCCTCTGCGAGCTGGCGTCATCAGGTGTTCATAAACAGGCTTTATGTACGTCCTGAATTGCTCCGGCGAAACCATCGGCCCCAACTGCATGCCCAGGTCCTCGGGATAGCGCATCATCGCCACGCCCATATCAACGTAACGCTGGACAATCCCCATGCTGAAGGTCTCGACCATATCAATCAATCGCCAGAGCCTATTGTCGCCGTCTGCCATATCAAGTAGAAGTTTTTCGTATCCGCGAAGATAGCTGAGCCGCAAAAACGTATGCCCGTGCTCCAGGCTGCCGGCGGCGTGCTTTCCTTCAGCTTTGGCCCTTTCGATTTTCGCTTTGATTGCGGACCAATCAATGGCCGCCATACCATTACTTTTAGCTGGATCAGGCGGCGTAAAACTTTTCAGGGCGTTCCAATCCGCCAGTGGATGCCCCGTCACCGAGCCGGTGATGCCGTCATCGGTTGTTTTCCAGACGCAGCCCCAGCAATCGGTGTAAGGCCTGCCAGCTCGCTCCCAAGGCGCCAACTCAGGAAGGGCCACTTCTTCCTTAGCAGCAAAGTCAGGGAACAAAAGCCGATGCTCCGCCATAAGCTCAAACAGGACATCTCGCGGATAGTGATGCCAGCAGGCTGGGTTGATCCAGAAGACAACCGGGATGTGCTCGGGCCTTTCAAAACGAATGGCTCGCAGGGTGTTTTCTGTGACTGTTTCTGTAAAATCCATCGCAAGGTTTAGCTTACTTTGACCACCTTACCCAGCCGGGCGGACTCGTAGCAGGCAGCCAGTACCTTCTGGCTGCGCAGGCCAAGCTCGCCGCTGATGAGCGGTTCACGGTCGTCAATGATTGCCTGGCTGAACTCTTCAATTTCAGCCTGGTAAGTATTTACGGGCTCGGGTGCAATAACGATGCCCTGAGCCTGACCTCGCGTCTGCCCGGCGTTATAATCTCTACTATCCGGCTCCAGAAAGGCCAGCATCTGGCCGGCTGGTGCCTGGCCGATTGTACCCTGTGCCAGGATAGAGCCACGTGAGCCGTAGAGCTCCAGCACGTTCTTGCTGCTGTTGTCGGGGATGCAAAAAAAAGTATCAACGGTGCCCAGTGCGCCGTTCTCGAAAAATAGAGTCGCCACAGCGCTATCTTCGGATTTGTAATTGTGGATGGTATTGTTGATAAAGCAACTGACCTTGGCAACCTTGCCAAAAAACATTTCCAGCAGGTCGATGCAGTGCCCACCCATATCTATAAGTGCGCCGCCCCCGCCGGTAGCAGGGTCCTGACGCCAGGCACCCTCAATCGGCGGATACCAGCAGGAAAGCTGTGCCCGCGAGTAGGTCGGCGTACCGAGCCTGCCTTGTTGGATGAGCTTCAGCGCCTCGACGTGCTGGGCTACGAATCGCATCATAAACGCACAGCCAAGTTTGACGCCCATCTCTTTGCACAGCGCAATCATTGTTTCAGCCTCGGCAACGGTCATCCCCAGAGGCTTCTCGCAAAGCACGTGCTTTCCGGCTCTGGCGGCGGCTCGAACGTGCTCGGCGTGAAGGTAGGCGGGTGTGGCAACGTAAACGGCGTCGATATCACCATCGAGCAAATCGCCGATGCTTGCTGCCCGGAGGGCGCCAAACTTTTTCGCTACCTCAGCGTTGACTTGCCGATTGATGTCGAAGACGGCGGATAACTGGGCGTTACGGGCTTGCCAAATCCCTTCCGGAATCGTCCTTCGCCTGGCGATTCCACCCGATCCAATCACGCCCCATTTGACCTTGCGGGACATAATGGCAATCCTCTTAGACCCCTGCTTGCGCAGGGGCAAGCTTTGAATAGGCCCTTATGACCTTTGCGAGAGCGTCGCCTATCTGTCGGCAATCTTCTTCACTATACGTGGGAAAGGCAAAGCACGTAAAAGTATGGCTCTGATGCCACAGCGCGTTGGGCACGTCTACTTTGCTGTAGTCAACACTGGCCGGATTTGTGTACTCTTTAGACGTAAATGGGAAGCCGCTCTTGCCGAAGGCGTTGTGCCGGCGGTAGGCCCGCTCGGTATGGCACTGCGGCCAGAAAACTTTCCAGCACGGAGCACCTTCAGCAGCGCACGCGGCGACAAATTGATCTATGTCGCAGCTCATATTTTCGATATCCAGAGAAAACGCCAGGACGTACCAGCCGTTCTGGCGCTCTTGCGTGTCGATAGGCGTGTACAACACGGGCGGTAAATCTTTTATCGCGTCGATTATGATATGGGCGTTACGCTTGCGTCTGGGCAGATTCCAGGTGTCGATCCTCTCCAGCTCGGCAAGCCCGATAGCCGACTGCATCTCCGTCATGCGGTAGTTCCAGCCGACCATATTGTGGATATACGGCAGTCTCTGCTCAAGCTCCAGCAGGCTAAGGCGTTGCTTGACGTCGTAGCCGTGGTCGCGAAAACTTCGCGCCTGCCAGGCCAGCTCCTCGTTATCGGTGGTGACCATGCCGCCCTCGCCGCCGGTGGTAAAGGTCTTATTCTGGCAGAAGCTGCAACCGGCGATGTCACCGAGGCGTCCGGTTTTTTTGCCTTTGTAGACGCCGCCGACAGCCTCGGCGTTATCCTCGATGACAAAGAGATTGTGCCGGCGGGCAAAGGCCAGCACCTCATCCATGTCACAGACGTTACCGTACAGGTGTACCGGCATAATGGCCTTGGTCCGCTTATTGACCAGCTTTTCGGCTGATTCGACGCTAATGCAATGGTCGTCGATATTCACGTCGGCAAAACGCGGTATTGCTCCGGCCTGTACGATAGAAAAGCTGCTGGCGATAAACGTATAGCTTGGCACAATGACTTCATCGCCGGGCCCGATTCCTAAGGCGCTAATCGCAATGTGCAAGGCTGCTGTGCCGCTTGAGGCGCTGATGGCGTAATAACTACCCTGCCAGGCGGCAAATTTGCGCTCGAACTCCATGCCTTTTGGGCCGGTCCAGTAATTGACCTTGCCCGATCTTAGGACCCCCTCGACCGCTTTGATCGCCTTTTCGTCGAAGCTTGGCCAGCCCGGCAGCTTGTTCGTTACTGACTTAGGCCCGCCCTGGATTGCCAGTTTATCCGCCATTTTAGTGCCCTTTCCGACCCGCCTACCGGACGGGCAGGTATTTGCCAGTTGGAATGGGTCCACGTGGCACGACCATTCCTTCGACTTCGCTCAGGACAGGCTTGGCCGTGTTTTCACGGGCTGGAAGCCCGTGCCACACAGGCGATTGACGCCGCTATTATGATACGTATAATCTGCCATTAGTCAAAACCAAAGGATAAGCAGTTATGGCGATTATGGAATCCTCAACGGCTCGACTGAGCTCGCCGAAGTCCGATCTTACTCGCCGCGGCTTTATAAGAAAGACCGCCGGCTGGATGCTCTCCGGCGGCACGCTGGCTATAGCAAAAGATAGCGCGGTTTCCTCGCCATCCAAACCTTTAGTCGTCGCCTGCCGGGACACGCTTCTAAAGGGGTTATCCCCGGCATCCAGCCTTCGCAGCCGCTTCGGCGGAGTGGGCCAGGTCCAGGGGCTAATCGGCGTCACGGGCGTAGAAGTGGAGGTCAATCCGGAACTATTCTGCCCGAACCTGGAACACCCGCAGAAGAAATACAGCCTGGCTACGCCTTCGGGCATCGCAACACTCAAAGATGACCTGAGCAAAAATGGATTGGTCGTCACGGCGTTTCTTATGCACAACCAGCTTGATGAGCGCCTGGCAGAGGAACTCGAGTGGACAAAGAAACTGGTCGCCGCCGCTGTAAGTCTGGAGGTCCCAGTCATTCGGATCGACGTTGTTCCCCACCGGATGCCGCGTGAAGAATTCTTGCCCTTTGCGATAAAAGCGTGCACCAAGCTGTGCGAAATCGTCGAAGGGACACGAATGAATTACGGGATTGAAAATCACGGCAGCATCACGAACGACCCGGAATTTCTCCGGCAACTGTTTGATGGCGTCGGCTCGCCGCACCTGGGCCTGACACTCGATACGGCAAACTTCTATTGGTATGGACATCCACTAAATGAGCTTTACGAAATTTTCGAGCGCTTTGCGCCCAGAGTTTTCCACACTCATTGCAAGAGCATACGTTATCCTGACGACAAGAAAAACACGCGCCGCCCGATGGGCTGGGAATATGACCGGTATGCCTGCCCCGTCTTTGAAGGTGACATCGACTTCGGCAAGGCGGTTGCGATTCTCCGCAAGGCCAACTACTGCGGCGACCTCTGCCTGGAGAACGAGTCGCTGGGAAAATATCCACAGAGCCAGCACGCTGACATTCTGAAAAAAGAAATCGCGCTATTAAGGAATCTCAGCTAAGCATGGTGTCCACGTTGTTAAGTGCGTTGATGCTATTTAGCGCTACTAATTCACACACTGATGCGAATGAATATCCGCTTTATGTGGGCTGGGCCTCGGCGGATATTACTCCTGATAGGCCGGTAAATCTTGAGGGGCAGATGGCCAAGCGAATCTCGCAGACCGTTCTGGATCCGCTCACCGCGACCGCACTGGCTCTGGAAACGAAGCAGGAAAATGGAATTAAAGAGCAGGCGATTATGATCTCGTGCGACCTGCTGTGGACCCGAAAGGAAATACAACAGAGGCTACAGAAATTGGTGCAGCCCCGTATCGCCGATTTCGATGTGAGCAAGTTATTTCTAAATGCAACACACACCCATACAGGTCCGGGTGTTCTGGACGGTGCCTTCTACGATTTGTACGACGTGAGCAAAGACGAAGGGGTTATGAAGGCCTCACAGTACGCTGATTTCCTGCTGGAACGTCTGGCCGATATTGCGGTGCAGGCCTGGCAAAGCCGCAAGCCGGCAGGGGTAAGCTGGGCTCTGGGACATTCGTTGGTGAGCTTTAATCGCCGGGCGTATTATTTCAACGGTCGAGCAGTTATGTATGGCAACACAAACCAGGAGAATTTCTCCCACATCGAGGGCTGCGAAGATCACGGACAGGAAATGCTGTTCTTCTGGGACAAAGACGAAAAGCTAACCGGGATCGTGATAAATGTGGCCTGTCCCGCCCAGGAGACCGAGCAACTGCTCAAGGTCTCCGCCGACTTCTGGCACGAAGTCCGGCAACAAATCCGAGCAAGGTACGGCAAGGAAACATTTATCTTTCCGCAATGCGGCGCGGCAGGCGACCAGTCGCCGCATCTATTGTGGCGAAAACAGGCTGAAGACATCATGGGCCAAAGAAGAGGAATTTCTCGACGCCAGGAAATCGCCCGCCGGATTGCCCAGGCGGTTAATGAAGTGTTTCCGTACGCAAAAAAACACATCAAGAACAAAGTCGTATGTATCCATAAAGTCGCAGAGATTCATTTGCCCACCAAGGAACCGCCCGATTTGCCGTTCTACACTTGCGACTCCGTCAAACCGGCTGAAATCCACGTGATCCGGCTGGGGGACGTGGCCCTAGGTACAAATCCATTCGAATTGTACCTGGACTACGGCATCCGAATGAAAGCTCGAAGTAAGGCGGTACTGACGTTTATCGTGCAGCTCTGTTGCCAGCATTCTGGGTATCTACCCACCGCAAGGGCAGTCCAGAGTGGAGGCTACAGCGCGGACAAGTACATCGTCGGGCCGGACGGTGGACAGGTGCTCGTCAACGAGACGACCAAGCTCATCAACGATATGTGGAATTAGCTCCGCACCAATTGTCCAACGGCAAAAGAGGCGGGCTTCTGGGGGGTAAGCGCCACTGTGGGTTCAATTGGTGCGGGGTTCCGTCGCCGTACCGGCGACGGCTAAACAGTGCCAGCACAACAAAAAGGCCGCCCCTGCTTCCGCGGGGACGGCCTTTTTTTGTTGTGGATCCGCCATAGGCGGACTGGCCTTAGAATTTGTACTTCAACCCGAAGGTCGACCAGAACTCGTCCTCGTCGTTGACGGACTTATCCATGCTTATCTGGTAATAGATGCCTGGAGTGAACGTAAGATTCGTGTCGAGGTCAATATTTGTGGAGACACCGAACACGACATCTGACCAATCGTGGTCCACATCCTGGCCAGCCGGCCCAACGCCATCATTGTAAACCAATTCCGTGTGCAGATTCAGGACATGTTCCGGTATTTCGGGTACCAGACCCTTTACAGGCAAACCGTAATCAAGCATAAAGATGTGCGCAAAACCGGAAGCCGTACCGCAGCTCGGCATCCCAGTCGACAGATCGAACTTGCTTGCAACCCAAGAGCCGCTCTTCGAAGGCCACAGCTTAACCAGAACATAGGTGGGCACCACACCAGCGGGGCAGATCTTAGGCAAAGAAAAAACTGCCTGGAGCTCCTGCAAATCCGCGTTCTTGTAACTAAGGTCCGGATAGTTATAATAGACCCAACCAAGTCTATAGTTGGTGGCGTAAGATTCCTCGCCAAAGAGTCTATTCTGATAATAAACGGTGTAATCCCAGCGCTCGGATAGTTCATACCCACTTGAATTGGCCCTATGACCCATGGCGCTTATTCCAAAGCCTGTATTAAACAAGTTCAGGTCAACGCTGGGCTGGATAGCACTCTTCGATCCGTAGACCTCAAAGCCGCGCCAAATATACTTAGTTTGATAGGTTACATCGATCGACCCGTGCAGGTCACCTTCCTGGGCTTGCGCTACGCCAGTTGCCGCCAACAACACTACAGCAGTCAATAAAACTCCGTGTTTCATAACAGTTTCTCCTTAAAAATATGTCACCGTTTCCTTAACATCGCCGTCTATATTCTGCATAACCAACAAGATCGCCTTTTCGCCTTCAGTCTCCCCTTTAGACAGGTACTTTCGGCAGGTCGGCCAGCGCCTCCTTTATCTTGGCCTCGGGATATTCGTAATCCTCTAATTTACCACTAAAATAAGCATCGTACGCCGCCATGTCAACATGTCCGTGGCCGCTGTGAGCAATAAGTATGATTTTTGACTCCCCGGATTCTCTGCACTTAAGGGCCTCGTCGATCGCCACTCTGATACAGTGGTCGGTCTCCGGAGCGCTGATAATGCCCTCGGCACGTGCGAACTGTACGCCGGCTTCAAAGGTGGTAATCTGGTGCACAGCCCTGGCTTCAACCAGCCCGAGCCTGTGCAGATGGCATATTATGGGTGCCATGCCGTGATAGCGCAGGCCGCCCGCATGAACAGGAGGCGGAATAAAACCATGCCCAAGAGTATACATCTTGATCAGCGGAGTAAGCTTGGCTTCATCGCCGAAGTCGTATGCATACAGGCCTCTGGTAACCGTAGGACAGCTTTCCGGCTCCACGTTGATAATGCGAAGGTTCGGTTTTGTCCCGTCAATTTTATCCTTTATAAACGGCAGAAACATGCCGGCAAAGTTTGACCCGCCGCCGATGCAGCCCACGATAATGTCGGGATAAACGCCCGCCATTTCCATCTGCTCTTTTGCCTCCAGGCCGATGACAGTCTGATGCAGCAGCACGTGGTTGAGCACGCTGCCCAAAGAATAGTGCGTATCATCACGAGTGGCAGCATCCTCTACCGCCTCACTTATGGCCATACCAAGACTGCCCGGGCAATTAGGGTCTCTTGCCAGAATATCGCGGCCTGTCCTGGTATCACGGCTGGGGCTGGACACGCACTTGGCGCCCCAGGTCTGCATCATTATGCGGCGATACGGCTTCTGGTGGTAGCTGACGGCGACCATGTAAACCTTAATCTCAACGCCGAAGCACGCGCCCGCGAAAGCAAGGGCGCTGCCCCACTGTCCGGCTCCGGTCTCGGTAGCAATGCGATTGATACCCTCTTTCTTATTGTAGTAGACCTGAGCCACAGCGGTATTGGGCTTGTGACTGCCAGGCGGACTCGTCCCCTCATATTTGTAGAAAATCTTAGCCGGCGTATCCAGAGCCTTCTCCAATCTGTACGCGCGAAATAGATTTGTAGGCCTCCACAGACGATAGATGTCACGAACCTCGTCGGGGATGTCGATCCAGCGCTGCGTGCTCACCTCCTGCTTGATTAGTTCCATAGGAAATAGAGGGGCCAGGTCCTGTGGCCCTATCGGCTTGCCGGTGCCGGGGTGCAAAACGGGCGGCAGAGGCTGCGGCAAATCCGCCTGGATGTTGTACCACTGAGTGGGTATCCTGCTCTCGTCTAAAGTAAATTTTGTTCGCTCAGCCATTTTGCTCTCCTTAAGTCAATCTAACGTACCTCTTGGCGCCCCCTCATCGACGCACAGACTGTGTTTATCTAACCCAATGGCACAGCCCTGTCAAGCAAATTTAGCCAGAATTTCCGCTCAAAAAACTATTGCTGCATAGCCGACACTATCAAGGCTGATCGTTCCCATTTCTCGCAGCATCACAGCATTACTATTTGTATGCGCAAGCAAGAGTCCCTCGGTTTTGCCGAGCTGTTTTGCTGCTGCAATCACTGCCGCTGCTGCGCCAGGTCCACAGGCGTTGCAGTTCTCCGCAGCGCTGGCCAGCAATTCTCGCGGCTGAAGCTTCAAAGCTAAATCAATGAACCGCTGATCATTGACCGTGCTGGCCCATGCCAGAGCCTCGCTGCCTGTCCCCATAGGCACAAAACCGTAACGCGGGCCGTAATGAGTCAAATCGGTCGAGCCGATGCAAACAATCTTTTTGCTGTGCTCTCGACCGATAATGTCACCAACCTTTGTGCCCAGTGACACCGCCTGCTCTGTCGGCGGGACAATGATGGGCAGTATTTTTGCACCGGCAAAGAGATATTGTATGAATGGGACCTGCACCTCGATACTGTGCTCTGAACCGTGAGCGCGGATGTCACTTACCGCAGGGCCGCTTTTTAGCAGCGCATCCGCCAGCTTCTCATCAACGGCAATTTCGCCCAGCGGCGTCATCCAACCGCCTTTGTCGTAAACAGCCGGCGATTCTCCAAAGTAACCGTGGGCGGCGCCAAATATCACAAAAGTATCCACTTTTTTATGCCGGTTTTTCATAGCCGAGAAGACCATCGCCGCCAGGTCGCCGCTGAACGTCCAGCCGGCGTGTGGAACAATGCCCGCTACTATCGTTTCAGGCAACAACTGAGGTTTTTCTTTTACCTGCAAACACTGCTTGATGTGGTCTATGCAGCTACTGCGCTCCAGCGGATAAAACTGACCGGCGACGACTGGTTTCCGCGCTTGCATTTCCGCCACCTACCACTTGGGTCCCCGCGAAGCGGGAAACCCTTGCATTTGTGGCGCTAAGCCACTATTATTAGCAGATATTCCAACGCCGGAGAACATTGTAAGCGTTTATGAAGAAAAAACAAATGCTATCTGGAAAAAACGAGACACGAGGCACGAGCGACGAGGCACGAATTTGCCCTGTAGCGGTGGTAGTAGGCTCAGATAGCGATATGGGCGTAATGCAGGCCTGTATTGACACGCTTAGAGATTTCGGCATAAAGCCAACCGTGCGGATAATTTCAGCCCACCGCACGCCGCAAATCGCCGCCGAATTCGCTGAAAATGCCGCCAAGAGCGGGATAAAAGTTATTATCGCCGCCGCAGGTATGGCTGCCCATCTGGCAGGTGCCCTGGCCGCACGCACTACACTGCCGGTTATTGGAGTGCCCTTGATCTCTGCCGGCGGATTAGAAGGAATTGACGCTCTGCTGAGTACGATACAGATGCCGCCCGGCGTGCCGGTCGCGACGATGGCTATCGGAAAAGCAGGCGCCAAAAACGCTGCCCTTTTCGCCGTGCAAATCCTGGCATTGACAGATAAGAACCTCGCCAAAAAACTCGCCCAATTCAAGAAAGCTCAGCAGCAAAAGGCTTGTTCGACACAGATTAACACTGATTAACACGGCATGAAAATTAGC
>Ga0299912_10004626_pt1 | contig 11284 bp, 7 predicted proteins | sample RVTome_2_FD_207667 | JGI IMG/M metagenome (GOLD analysis project Ga0299912, IMG submission 207667) | Soil microbial communities from uranium-contaminated site in the Upper Colorado River Basin, Wyoming, United States - RVT95D214 (version 2) ... | reverse complement strand
GTGACTTTGGAGGCTGATCGAACATAGCTCACTAGGTCACGCATTTCATTCCCGGAAAAGCGCGGCCAGGCCAGGTTTTTTTCCTCCAGCATATCCTCCATAATGACGGCGTGATTCCACATTGCGGAAGCTAGAAAAATCGGAGAAAATTTGGCTTCTTCCTCGCTCAGGTCAGGGCCGATATTTTCTCCTTCACCTTCCAGAGCATGGCAGAAAATACAAGCCTTTTCCCGATAGAGCTTTTTCCCCTCTTTGATGTCTCCGCGTTCTTCGTAGAATTGAATGAAATAAAGATATGATATGAGGTCGGACATCTCATTGGCCGAGAAGACCGGGAATGGCAGTCCGATTCTCTGCATCTCCTGCCACATTTGGCCGGAATGGCTCCAGATCGTCCCCGCCATCTCTGTCATGCTCAAGCGCAGCTCCCTTTTCCCGAGGTCTAAACTTCGTCTTCCCCCCTCGCCCCAGACGGCATGGCAGACGTTGCATTTTTTCTGAGAGAACAATTCTTTTCCTTTTTTGGGGCTGCCGGGTTCAGCATAGATAATCTCCCCATCTTTGTTTATGGCCTGGCCCCGCAAATAAGCAAGGAGTTTGTTCAGGTCCTGGCCTTTGAACTCAGGCTGTTTTAAGCCCCTTCTCCTCATTTCGAGAAGGATTTCCGGGCTGTGGTTCCATAGACCTGTTGCCAGAAATGTGGGGGCGAGGTATCTCCCATAGACATCCAGAGGAATCTTGTCCTTCCCAGGACTGTCGCCTACCGAGTGGCAAATAATGCAGCCTTTCTCCCCAAATAGCCTTTCTCCATCTATGAAGCTGCCCGGAAGATCGAAATAATTGAAATAATAAATATAACCCATCAAATCCCCCATCTCTTGGGGAGTGAAGGCAGGCCGGCTCACACCTCTCTCGTTCATGATTTCTATCATTTTTGGCGAGTGGCTCCAAAGCAATCCCGCAAGCTGAAGGAGACTCTGGTCTTTACTCATCTGGGCAAGGTCGGGCCCGAGGGAGTCGCCGATTCCCCAAATCGCGTGACACTTGATACAGCCTTTGCTGACAAAAAGATGACTCCCCTTTAAGGGATCTTCAGGGAAGGGATAGGCTTCCTCTTCTTGAAAGGGAAACAAAGGAATTAGGACCAAAGCGGTCAAGATCAACCCGAACACGTAGGTCAACAAATCCTTCTTCCTTTTGGTCGGAGTCAACATTTCCATTTCCTTTCTTGCCTTACAAACTCCTAAGATCTTTTGACTATTCGACCCGGTGTTTCTTAGCTCCTTCCGGGGAGATAACTCCTGACCCTACTCTCGGTCTCCTTGACCCCCACTTCCCTCCCTTCCTTCATCTCCCAAATAGAGATGATGGGAAAGAGCTTGGTAAACAATATGTAGAGGAGTATGAAGGTTGCGAAACAGGCGAAGGTGACCGCAAACTCGATCCATGTGGGATGGTAGATCCCTCTTTGGTAGGGGAGCCTGGGGTTGATCAGAGTGGGGAGGACGATAGTGAACCGCTCGAGCCACATGCCGACAATAACGAATACTGAGGCGATCGTCGTCCCGGTGACAGTCCGTGTCTTTCTGTTGGCTAAAATCGCCAGAGGGATCACAAAGCAACACAAGACCATCGTCCAGAAGAAGGGAGCATACTCGCCCGTGAATTTCGCCCAAAAGACCGTCAAATGGGCTGGCTCTGCACCGTAGAAAGCTGTCAGGTTTTCGGTAAAAGTAAAATAGAACCATAAAAGGCTCATCACCAAAAGCAAGAGTCCGAGATTGTTGAAATGAATAGGTTTTAAGAAATCCTGGAGCTGGTAGCTTCTCCTTATGAAATACATGGCGATGATCAAGGCGGCTATACCTGAGAAAATGGCTCCAGTGACAAAGTAGGGGCCAAAGATAGTGCTGTGCCACATCGGTTGAATCGTCATGGCGAAGACATAGGAAACCACCGTGTGAACAGAGACAGCGATCGGAATAACGGCGACAGCCATAACGGAAATGGCTTTTTCCAGGAGCCGCCATTGTTTTTCTGTGCCGCTCCATTTTAAAGCCATGATTCCGTAGAAGGACCTTCGGGTTCGACCTTTCAATTTATCCCGCATCAAAGCAATGTCCGGGATGAGCGGGAGATAGAGATAAATTGCACTCGCCGTCAAGTAGACGGTGATGCTCAAAACATCCCAAAGCAGAGGGGAGCTCAATTTTCCGTTTGTGAAAACCTTAAACATTCTATCGGGTCGGCCCAGGTCGGTAACAATATTAAAGACACCAAAAAATAGGACCAGGACCGTAATGACTTCGGCCGATCGGGTTATGGCTCTTCTCCATTCGGCGCGAGCCAAACGAAGGATTGCGGAAATAAGCGTTCCGGCATGACTGATACCTATAAAAAAGACAAAGTTTGTGATGTAGAACCCCCAGAATACAGGCTGGTTCAACCCGGTTATTCCCAACCCGCGCCTGAGCTGAAGGATCCAGGCCAATACACCTATAAGGATGATTCCTACCAGAACAAGAACCACAGTGTAAAAACTCTTACTGGTATATATAAGGGGCTTCAGGATAGGGATGTCCTCTTGGGAGACATCATCCTTGAGATGATCGCCCAGCTTGTCACTGGCCATGCCATTCTCCTTCAGTCAGGTAGTACACTTTCGGCTCAGTCCCCAATTCTTCTAATAGCCGGAAGGCTCTTGGGCTTCGGGCCAGCTGCGTAACCTGACTCCCAGGGTCATCCAAGTTCCCAAAATACAGGGCTTCTGTTGGGCAGGTCTGGACGCAGGCGGGGATGTAGTCCTCAGCTGCGAGGCTCCGGTTTTCGGCCCGGGCCCTCTCTCTCGCTTTTATCAGTCGATGGTGACAGAAGGTGCATTTTTCAACGACGCCTTTGCTTCGGATGGAAACATCCGGGTTTAGATAGCTTTCCATTTCCTTTGGCCAGTGCGGCCTATACCAATTGAAATATTTCAGGGTATACGGGCAGTTGTTGGTACAGTATCGGCAGCCGATGCATCGGGTGTAGACTTGAGCGATCAAACCTTCTTCGTTTTTATAGGTCGCTCCCACCGGACAGACTTTGACACAGGGGGGATTCTCACAATGCATACAGGGTCTGGGGATGAACCTCGCTCTGAGTCGCGGATATTCTCCTTCTATGACCGGCAGTATGGTCATCCAGGAAATGATCCTGTTCTTTTCTGCCTCTTCAGGTGTTGAAAAAGGGATGTTGTTTTCAGCCTTGCAGGCAATGACGCAAGCCTGGCAGGCCGTACACTTGTCCAGATCTATAACCATTCCCCAACGTGGCATCGTACGCTCCTTTACTAAGCCTTATAAACTTTTATCCGGGCCGTGAATCTCAAGCTCAATCCTGTCATAGCATCAAGAGTTGTTTCCACCAGTTCGAGCGGGTTTATCCCTCTATCGCGGGCCCATTGACCTAAAGCCCTGTGTCCCAGCCCAAAAGGAATACTCACCACTCCTGGCATGGCCCCAAGGTAGATTTTTGCCCTGGTCCGAACTTTGCCGGCTGCCGACTCAATCCAAATCAGATCGTTGTCCGAGACGCCTAATTCGACGGCATCGTGAGGGTTGATTTCTGCCCAAGAATCCCAAGTCATGTTCAAATGGAAGCCGATTGCTTCAAGAGACCATGGCTGATCGGCCCCATATTCATGAGAGAGGCTGAATGGTTGATGGATGTACAAATGGAAAGGATATTCCTTTTCATCGCCTTGAAACTCCGGCTTTTCATAATGCGGCATGAAGATGTCATCCCCTTGGGATTCTCTATCCAGTCTATCGGCCCGGGTGTTATTTCCCAAGTTTCTGGTTTTGAGCTCCGCAAACCTCGCCGCCAACAATTGAGAGAAGAACTCGAACCTTATGGAGGGGGTCCTGAATACGTAGCTTCGTACACCAAAGTCGTAGGCTGGATCCCACCATCCGCCCTTTTTTAGCAACTCCTGATTGAATTCACTTGCCGAAGAGAATTGAGGCGCCCACCAACCACGCTCTTCCAGAAGCGTCAATTGCGTCTCCTCAAAATAATCGGAAAATATGATCCCTTTCCGGGCTTGAAACATTTTACCGATCTTGTAGAGAACAAAGTCCCTCGAATTTTTCCAGGGGAAATGGCTGGCGACTGACTCTCCCAGTCTTTGGGCCATATCAAGAATCACATCTTCCATGGCTGCGGTGTTGTACAGATTTTTGACGACGGGCTTGGCGATGCCTAATACAGGGGTCTTCGAAACGGGTGAACTTTCTACATACAGATGTTTTTCCAAATAGGTCTTATCCGGCAATATCAAGTCTGCCTGTTGAGAACTCTCATCCATAAAAGAGGAAAAGCTGACTATGTAGGGTATTTTTTCAAAAGCCTTGCGGTAGGCTTTTGAGCTGGTCGAGGAAAAGAGGGGGTTGGATTTGACCAATAGGAGCAAATCGATAGGATAGGGTTTTCCCGTAAGAATGTTGTCAGGAATCAGGGACGGCATGGAAGCTGCCAATGGAAATTCGTTCTTTTCTGAGCTGTCAATCCTGGGCTGGCTAAGACCGGCTTGAGCGGTTTGATCCCTCGGGATTTGTGGTAATCCCTGAAGGGGGACATCTCTCCTGACCAACACCCCGCCCGGAACATCAATGCTGCCGACCAGAGCATTCAAGGAATGGATGGCCAGAGCATTATAGAGCCCGTTTGAATAGTTGGTGACATTGTTGTCCAGGATTGCGACCGCCGGTTTATTGGCGGCAAATTCTTTGGCTAGAGTGACAATCCCATCGACGGATACTCCTGTCGCTTCTGAAACAAAATCGGAGCGATATCTATCCAATATCAATTTCCTATAGCCGTGATGAGTTTCACCTCGTGCATCCACCCAGTCGTCAAATCCAAAAGTGAACTTTTCGATGAAATTCCTGTCATAGAGGCTCTCTTTTATGATGACATAGGCGATTCCCAGAGCGAGGAGGCCTTCGGTGCCGGGTTTGATTGGTATCCATCTATCAGCACGGGAGGCTGTAATGGAGAACCTGGGCTCGACCTGGATGATTTTTGCTTTTTTACCCGGCCTACCTTGCCTCAAATAGGAATAAGCTCTCATGGATTGTACCGGAGACGGCCAATGGGTAAGGAAATTGGTGCTGAAGGAAATGATGCAATTGCTGTTTTCGACGTCATAGGCCAGTAGATGTCCGATACCTTGGGAAAAATAAAAAGCCTGGGTAAGGCTCCTGTCGGGATCATCGTTGACATAGTTCGGAGAACCGTAGGCTCGCATGAACCTCTCCAAAATCTCATGGCTCATGCCCCGATTTCTTTCGGTCAACAGAAGGGTCCTATGGGCCTCCCCAGAATCGCTCAGCTGCTTGAGCTTCGATACAACAATTTCCATGCCCTCATCCCAGCTGATCTCGGTCCAAACTGTGGAGTCCCTTCCCCCCACTTTTTTCATCGGGCCCTTTATCCTGTCAGGGTTGTAAAGCATCTGGAGTCCGGACTGGCCGATGGGGCACAGTTTTCCGCGGTTAATGGGATGAGCGGGATTCCCTTCGATTTTCACCGCCTTTCCGTCGACGACCCTGACCAGAATGCCGCAACCGCCAGGGCACGCCTGACATATCGATTCTATCCATTCTTCGATTCCTGCCTGCCACTGGTTTTTTCTTATCGGTGAAAAATAGTTTTTTGTCGAGCATCCCAAGATGGGGAAACTCAAGACCGATCCCGCAACGATCCTAAAAAAATCTCTTCTCTTGAGGCTCATGGGTTCATCCTTGATAAGAACATGTTGTTTAAGCAGTTCAGTTATCCCACCTATCGGTGACAGGAGATGCAGTCATTATTGGCGCCCTTGTCCTCATGGCAAGACAGGCAGCGCTTCATCGTGATCTTCTTGAGAGGCCGGGAAGGGGGTTTTGTCTTTTCTTCCATTGCGCCGTGGCAGTTCGCGCACTTGATGTCGGCCAGAACGACATGTCGGCGGTGAGAAAAATAGACATCTTCGGGAACGCGATAGAGCCTTTGCCATTCGATCTCCTGGCCTGATTTTATGTGCTCCACCACTTTCTTTTCTTCCTTGTTCTTTCCGATGGGTTCTTCATGACAGCCCGCGCATATCTCAAGACTCGGTTTACCTGAAGAGGCGCGATCCTTGTAATGTTGATGGCAATCCAGACAATTCAAATCGTTATCGGCATGAATCTTGTGATTGAAGGCGAGGGGCTGTTTAACGCTGCTCCAGGCGTGACGAAAGACGAGGATGATCCCCATCAACACGACTGCCAGACAGATTAAAATAGTCCACCGGCTCTTGGGAATCTCAATGTTTTTGAGTTTTGGCAGCTTCATTATCATTCGACCTTTATGGGAGCCGGATATCCCGGCACCCGGGAATTACCACTTGTAGATGAACTGCAGGAATCCAGTCGTGTACGCGTAGCGTGGTTCGAGGGCGCCGAGAAAGATCGACGAAGAGCTGGGAATCGAGACCGTTCCATAAGGAGCAACCCATGTTCCCCCGGGAAGAATGATAGAGTCGACCTTCCAATCGTTCCGGGTGATATCATCGATCCTATACTGCTCATGCCGGCCGCCGAAAACCAGGGAGAGCTTTTTCGTCAACTTCCAGGTCCATTTCAGCTGGAGGTCAAGGAGGGTCGTTTTGTCGAGCGGATCGACGTATGGAATAGCGTCCACCTTTTGGTAGAGCCCCCCGGAAGCCGTTGACAGATTCGCCCTTCCCACCGCCTGAGAATAGGAACAGATCAGGTCGAGAGTGAGCCTGTCTTTTTTCAGGACGGTATTGAATCCGCCACCGAATGTATTGACTGTATCCTTAATCTCTGCACCCCAGTCGTCGCCCGGATCCGGAGAAAAAACGTCGGAGCCTGTCTGCCGGGAAGCCTGGTTGCCCTTGTATTCTTCTCTGGAATAGAAGCCCACCAGGGCGGCATTCGGGCCGATCGGGTAGCTCAGGTCTAGGCCGACCATAGTGAAATCGCGGTTCTTCAGGCCGTAATCGGATTTCTGATAGTCATCCTTCCCAAACATGTAGGAGACTTGAACATCCAGGTTTTTGATGAACGAAAGTCCGACGAGAGCATTGAGCCCCTGCCGGTTACGGCTTGCTTCGAAGTACCTTTTGAAGTTGAAGTAAGGCGCATAAGCAAATTCTTTGCCGTCGAGAGACCAATCTCGCTTGGCCGTGAGATAAGATAGACGCACATCGAGCCATTCCAGAGGGTTGCTGTCCACCGAAATCTTAAACGTCCCCTCGTCGTTCTTGTTCTCGCCGACCCCTCCGGCTTCATGGGTTTCTTCCCCTTCCTTCCGCTTGATGCTGGAGAACGAGTATCCGACTTTCAAGGACGTGTTTTTGAGAAGATGATACGTTAAACTGGCGAACAGCCTCGACCGCGCGAACGAAAAGGGTTCGACGGCGATCGGCACCGCCTCCCAGACCTGGTCAAACCGGGCATATCCGGCAGGCATGTCCAATTCTTCGGTATGATTGGCGAAGTCGTAAAATCGGTAGCCGGCGGTCAGGTAAATATTCCGGAGAATCTTGGACGTCAAGGTGAAATCCAGCGAGGTGATGTTCGCCTTGGCCTCGGCTGTCGCCCGGGGGGCACTGAGGGCCTGGGCATAGCCGACGGTCGGGTCGGCCAGGGAGGTATTCGTTGTGAACGGCAGAAGTTTTTCATCTTGAGAAAATGAGCCGAACGAAACGGATCCGTTCAATCGCGTTGAGGAAAAGATCTTGACCACACCGTTCAAGTAGAATTGCTGGGCGGTATTGGAGGGCGCCAACGAAAGCCGGCCGAAAGCGGCTCCGTTGCCGGGAGAGTAGGCTCCGCTGAAGGTCTGATCCGTGAATCTATACGGATTGTCCCAAATGACCGTCTGAACGTCGTTCTCAAACATCGAAGCGTTAACTCCGGCCCGGACGGTGCCCCATTTCTTGGAATATTCGACAGCGGCATCGATTTCGGTCGTCTTATAATGAATGGGCTCCGGGAGTTCAACGACATGGCTGAATCCGTAGGAAGCGCCGAAAGGACGGTTTCCTTCCCTCGTTTCACGCAAGGCAGTCAGGTTGACGCTGAAAGGAACGGAGGGAGAGTAGCTGAGCTTCAGGGTTGCCTTATGACGGTTGAGGCCGAGGTCGAGATCGTGAACACCGGTCAGGAAGTCTTTCATCAGGGCCCGGGCGGCCGGCATCAAGGCCGCCGAATTGTCCGCTCCGTCGCCGACGACACCCTGGAGCAGAGCCTGGAGCTGGTCGGGAAGCCTGAAAACGCCGGGTTGAGTCTCTCCATAGAGGGTCTTCGCGAAATAACTGAATCGGTGAGGGATTTGGTTCCAGGTGAAATTCGCACTCCATGTTCCATAGCGGCCCGCCGCGACATCGTACCGGGAATCTGCTTGTCGGACATTCGCTCCCCTGAAGGTGAAAAAGCTGTTGGCTTTCTCGACGTTCAGGTCGAACGAACGCAAGACAAACCCCTTGGGGACATCCCGATATTCGAAAAATTTCGAAGACTTCTGCTCTTCCTGCAAAACGTTGACGCCGGAAACGACGTTTCCCTTGACCTTGATATCATCCTTGGTTTTTTCCTCGGCAAGAATCTGGGTTGCAGCCAGGCCGAAGATCATTCCCAGGATGGTGGCAAAAACCGATAATGTCTTCATGGGGGGTCTCCTCTTATCTCAAAAAGGTCTTCCCGGAAGGGTGGTTGGAGCCATGGATCGCCGTATGACAATTAGGGCAGGCGCGGTTAATTTCTCGAGTGTTCATGTTGTTGAGCGAGCCTTGATCATAGAGCGTCCCGGGGTGTCGCGTGTCGGAATGGCATCTTTGGCAAAGGAAAGGGGGTTTGGTGTTGAGCAGCTTGAGATGGTTGGAACCGTGAGGCTCGTGGCAATTCAGGCAGTCTTCCCGGACAGGGATGTGTTCCCAGAGGAACGGGCCTCTCTTCTCCGTGTGGCACTTATAACATTGTTCGTTGACGGAGGCCTCGTCCACCAGTTTTCCTTCCAAAACGCCGTGCGCATTGTGGCAATCCGAACAGGTCACTTTTCCCTCTCGGATAGGATGATGCGAGGCCCTGAAGAACTGAGATTGCTTTTGCTTGTGGCAGCCAAAACAGGTGTCCGTTTCGACTTCGGTTTTCAGCTGGTTTTTTTCTGATTTCGCGCTGTGCATGCTGTGGCAATCCTGGCAGGCCAGTCCCCTGGAATCGTGCGTGCTACCCGCCCATTGCATCCTCCGGCCTCGTTCATGGCAGGTCAGGCAAACTTCGGATTTTTCTTCCGGACCGAGGGAATTGAAAGACCTGATCTTTGTCTTGTCTCCTGCTGTTCGGACGTGTTCATCGCTGGGGCCATGACACGTATCACAGGCTTTATCGGAACGCAGTTCAAACCCCTTCTTGCCGTGGATAGATGATTTGAAGACGTTAACCTGGTCTTCGTGACATTCTGCACACGTTTCGATTTTTGCGTTCTGCTCTGCAAATACAGGTTTTCTTGCTTGAAGCTTCGAGCAGAGGAGAAAGATAAAAAACAAGGTTAAGCTCAGTGTTACTAACCCCACGTCCAACGTCCTCTTTCGCATTAAGTTCTCCTTTGGCAAATTATTCCCCTTTAGGAACCTTTTGAGTTTTCATCACCTCTTATCAAATTCCCTCTTCCCTACCTTAAATTTTGAAGCTTAAAAGCTTTTTTGGCTGACTCTTTTATCTGTTCCACGCTAAATGGTTTTTTAATCACCGACTGAATATTCAATCCCCCCAATAACGTTTCCGTTTGATAATTGTCAAAAGACGAGAGAATGATTATCTTTGTTGATCGGGGAATTCTTGCCATAATTTCTTGCATCTCGATACTGTTTAATCTGTCCGTCTCAAAATCAGCTAGGATGAGATCATAAAAATTATTGGATATTTTATTTAGAAAATCTTTTTGGCCGGGGGCCGTATCTGTCACATATCCCTCTTGGGTAAGTATTTCCTTTAAGGACCAACGGATGAGTTTGTCCTCAGTGACGATTAAGATTTTAGCCAATATGACTGCTCCCGCTTTCTTAAAATCTAAAATACGACCCTTCTTGAATGGTCTCGCTCCTTACCGCAAAATAGTGCCTGTCCCGATCCACTTTTTATAAACCCGGACATCTCATCTGAGGCTTCAATTTGTACTGCAAAAAATATGCCCAGCATGCCTTAATGGCTAACTCGTTGAAAGGAAATTAATTATCTATAAGGTTGATACGTGGATATGGGAAAAAGCACGAAATTTCGCTCGATTCGGCGAATTTTCGTTAAAGGTCGTATTTTTCTATTTTACTCCGGAGAGTCGAAGGTTTTATTTTTAGCAACCTGGCCGCCTTGGCCTTATTGCCCCCAGCCATTTCCAGAGCCCGTCTAATTAGTCTTAACTCATTATTTTTCATGACCTGGACTAATGAACCTTTCTCTTCACGAACGCCCTGGGGGCCTCGATCTTCAGCTAACATTTCAGGGGGAAGATAGGCAGGAGTGATATTGCCTCCTGGCGCGATCAAAGCCAATCTCTCGATGAGATTTTGGAGTTCTCTCACATTTCCCGGCCAGCCATAATTAAGGAGAAAATTCATGGCTTGACTGGATATCGTTAGGCGCTTGCCCAGGGAATATTTCTTGATAAAAGCCTCGATGAATAAGGGAATGTCCTCTTTCCTCTCCCTTAATGGCGGCAATTCGATGGGGACGACGTTTAGCCGGTAATAAAGGTCCTCTCGAAATTCTCCCTTTTTTACCTTTTCCAGGAGATTTTCTTTTGAAGCGGCCACAACCCTAACATTGACCTGGATTGTGTCGGTCCCTCCGACGCGTTCGAATTGCCAGCTCTGGAGAACTCTAAGAAGCTTAACTTGAATCTCGAAAGGAATGTCATCCACATCATCCAGGAACAGGGTGCCCTTGTCGGCCAATTCGAACCTTCCCTTCTTGGCGGAAACCGCTCCCGTGAATGCCCCCTTTTCATGACCGAAAAGCTCACTCTCCAGAATTTCTTTTGAAAATAGGGCACAACTCACCTTAATAAAAGGACCATTTTGTCTTGGGCCCAAATAATGAATTGCGTCCGCCACCATTTCTTTTCCTGAACCCGTTTCTCCTGTGATCAAAACCGTGCTGTTTGAGGTTGCAACAATCTCCAACAGATTGTATATCTGCTGCATGGATTTGCTCTTCCCTATGAGGGCATGAAAGCCATGCCTTTCGCTGAGTTG
>Ga0299912_10004624_pt1 | contig 11291 bp, 9 predicted proteins | sample RVTome_2_FD_207667 | JGI IMG/M metagenome (GOLD analysis project Ga0299912, IMG submission 207667) | Soil microbial communities from uranium-contaminated site in the Upper Colorado River Basin, Wyoming, United States - RVT95D214 (version 2) ... | reverse complement strand
CAGGCGCCAGGGGAGAGGAGGTCTTGGGATGTTATTTTCTATGTAATCCGTGAATGTTTCGATGAAAACACTGAAGGTTGATGTAGAAGATATTGCAATGATCATGGACAATCAGGATCGTCTGGGGAGCTACCCTCTCAAAGCGGGATAAGATTTCTGAAAGGAAAAATAAGTGAACCTCTCGACTCCTCGGCCTGAGCTCGGGTCGAGGGCTCGAGGTTCACCCTGAGCCGCGCCATTCGACAAAGCTCATGGCCCTGAGTCTATCGAAAGGGCTTCTTACCCATCGTAAGAGGTGGGGACTTGGCGCGGGCCGAACGGGTGAAAGAATTGAACAACGTCCCTGCGGCCAGACGCAGTCATTCTGAGCGGAGCTCTGGATCGAAAGTGGTTCAAGGCCGAGCGAAGAATCTCATATTCCTTCTCCAACTTTTGGGAAGGTTCAGATGGGAGGAATTCTTTTGAGAAAGGTGGTTAATCGAAAGGATGAATTTGACATCTGAAGATGCGACCCCCCCAGCTCCAACTGCAGAAGGGGAAAGCGGGATAAGTTTTCTGGAAGAAAAAATAAGTGAAAGAATTCAACAACGTCCCGTGGACTTTATTAAAGCTTCTTAAGAAAAGCGAGGAGGTGCTATCATGGGCAAGCTTAAAATAATGAGTCTAAATGGGCAGGATATGATTGATTTGATTCCCAAAAACCTCGCTATGCCGGGGGAAGGGACTCTAAAGTTCTGGAGATGCAAGCTCCTCGCGGCCATGATAGGTGAGGTGAACCCCGACATTGTGGGTGTTGTAGAAGCTCCTTCTTCTGAAGACCGCACCAAGGTGTTTGTAGACGGCTATCTTGACGGGAAATACGATGTTTACCAGGCGGAGAAAAGGGGTACCTTAGGCTTGGCCTTCCTTGTCCGAAAAGCCCTCAATATTAAAGTAAGCATAAGGAGTAAGGAGCAAAGCCTCAAGGATTTCAAACTCGACGAGTTCGATTCTGACAATGATGGGATTAAGGAGACCTACAGTTGGTGGAATAGGGTGCCTCTCGAAGTCGAATTTTCTGACGGTGCCATCAAGGCGAAGACGTTCTTCATACTGATCCACTCCAAATCAAAAGGGGCATTCATTCCAGGTGATCTATTCGCTTACGAGCGACTTTCGAAAGCAAACAGGATGAAGCTTCGGGCGCAAGCAAGCGCAATTAGAAAAAGGCTCGACCAACTGGTCGGCGAGGACGGGAAAGGAAGAGTGGTTGTGTTGGGGGATATGAATGACGGCCCGGAATTCGACATCCACGCAGCCTTGCTGGGCGGTTGTTTCCTGGAACCGTTGATGGGGAACATATGGGACCCTGTGCGGATCTTTTACAATACCCATACCTCCTTTCTGATCAAAGATCGGTGGACCATTGACTTTCAAGATCGCGTGGTAAATCCCTTGGGCCGCTCCCGTTACGGCCAACCCACAGAACTTAGGTCCTGGATAGACCACATCCTCGTATCTCCTGAATTGAAGGGGGCGGTGGTCCCAAACAGCGCCGATATATTGCACAAGCAGCCGAGTGTGCCCAAACTGCCGAGTAAGTATAGGAAGATGAGGGGAACCGACCATCATCCCCCCTACGTAACGCTCGACCTTTGAATTACGGATATGGAAGAGTTCGTAGAGGCTCCCCCTTGTTACCAAGAACACTATGGGGAGGAAACTGTTTCGACAGCATTCTTCTTGGCTGACGGCGAAAACCGGGAAGCTCAGACCCTAATACCATTAAACGTAACTCTCTAAGGAGATGTCCCCACATGCTTCTTTCGAGCGAGAGGAAGAAGTTCCAGCAACTCCAGGCTCGAATCGCTGCCGTTTCAAAGAAACCCGCCACCGGATTCATCTCTGAGGACAACCGGAAGTATTTTGATACATTGCGAGCTGCCTTCCGGCTATTTGAAGACGTGGTTCAGCGCGTTAACAAATCGGGTAAGGAAATTGAGGGGGAGGATGGGGAGCGGCTTCGTGAGCTTGTGGGGAATGCCATCATGAGCCTTGGTGGAGTGGCAGATCCCAGTCCGATCTCTCTCAGGAATTACAATCATGCGCTTTACGGCCCCTTCTTGGGGGTCAGTGACGAAGGTAGCGCCGTTCATAACATAAGGCGTGCGGCTCTATCCTCTCCCAAGGTGAAGGCCCTTGGCCCGGCAACACCGATCCAGGTCGGTGTAGCCCATGATGCGGAAAGGCTCGCTGCTGTGGGAGAGGTAGCGGTAGGCCCGGAGGAATACAGGGACATCATTCTCGGGAGCCAGGGCAGTATTTTGACCACAACGAATGTAGGCACGAGATTGAACCTGCGTTTCTACAAGATGCGGCCCATTGTTCGCATCCCTCAAGGGCCTATAGCAAATGCCATTCGGCTGTCCACGAGGAAGATAAAGGAACTCGCTGGGCCTTTCACGCAGACGCCAGACAGAAAACCCAGACCTCTGACAGTTCTTGCCTATTTTGACCGCAGGATGCCCTTCAGAAAAAGGCTCGCCATTCTCAAAGGCCTGAACGAGACAATAGCCAAAGGTGACTTATGTGATCCCAAATGCCATAAACTGAGCCTCCTGGCAGATGTTGTTTGGGGACAAAGAGGCCTGACGATCGCAAAGGCCACAATTGACCTCGCGAATAAGGCGGGCATACTGGAAGTCGCGTTTCAGGGCGAGGTCAGATGGGAGGCGGAGAACAAGATCTCCATGCCGGGGCTCCTGAACTACTTTCGGCCTCAACATCTTTCTGATCTTCTGGGCTACGCTCAAAGGAAAAAGGTCGAGGTATCCCCGAAGAACCTGGTCGATCCGGACACGGTGGCAAGGAACGTTTGGGGGAGCCTCCAAGCAGCTCGCGGTATGGGAATTCATTTAGGAAAATATGGCCTCTTCCCGCTCACTTTTGAGGAGTCAGGAGAAGTCATGGGGCTCATCCAGCGTTGGTTCAGTGAATGGGCAGCGGCCCCAGCCTTTTACATAGATTTTCCTCACCTGAGCCAGAACACTGTTTACACTGAAGGAGATATTGTTCATGCGGCAAAGAAATGGCTCGACATCGTGGCTCGACACGGCATCCCGATTGTTCTCTTCGATACCGCAGATAAGGATAAGAGGCGTAAGCTGCTGAAAAGCGGGCCCGGGGATCGGGTTGGCATTCTCACCGTGGAGCAGCTTACAGATATCGATCGCTATGCGAGCAAGAGAGGGATAAGGTGCCTTTGGGCCGGGGGCGTTACCCTTCCACAGGCCTTCGAACTTGGTAAGCTCAAACTCTTCGGAATCTATGTAACTACCTCCGCTGCAGAAATCCGCCCGGTCTCCGAAAGGTATGCACGAGATCCGATGCTCGCCGCTGAGAGAGAACCCACCTTTCAGGGGGTTTATCGCACGAAACTTCTTCTGGAAGCCGGGTTCCTCGTAACCCGTCTTAGAGAATTGGGGGCAAAAGGTGATGCTGAGGTGCTTAACGACAAGGCACTGGCATTAATTGAAAGCTTTGGACGGAGGACCGCGCATAAAAATGCGGACCTTCTTGAAGCGCAACTTGCCTCCCTAACCGAAGAAGGGTGGAGGAAGCATTTCCAACATAAGGCGCCTACTCCCGGGTAGGGCAAGGAGGGCAATCCCTGCCTTTTCTGTACATGCGGCGTCTGTGAGTTCCGGCTCGCGAGTGAAATTGATTTCATTGTTATAGAGGGTTAATATGGCGAAAAAAGTAAGAAACCATCTTAAGGGGGCTCGGGTTTACCTCTCCGGCCCCATGGATTTTGTTGCCTCCAGAGTAGCGGAAAAGAAATACGGTTGGAGGACCAGAGTCAGCCAGTTTTTAAGGTCCTACGGGGTTACCGTCTTTGACCCATGGAACAAACCGCAGATCCGGGGGCTTCACGAGTACGGCAGAGAGGATGTGAAGAGCATCGAAGTGAGGGAGAAATGGACTTTCGATCCTCGGAAAAAAGGCATCCAATCAAGGGGGGAATGCGCGAGATCTTTTTGGGAAACCATGCATATTGACCTCAGGATGGTTGACATCAGCGATTTTGTAATTGCGTATTGCCCAACAAACATATATAGTGTAGGAACCGTACACGAGATTGTGGTGGCGAGGCAGCAGCGAAAACCTGTGCTCTTTGTCAGCCCACCCGCCACCTTCCCAACTTTGAAGGAATTGGAGAAGGAGTTGGAAGGTAATAAGAAGGCTTCGAAGCTGCTGGAAAAGCTTAGAACCGAACTTCCTGTTAAAGAAAACAAAAAAGGAATTCCCAGCCTTTGGTATATGCCACTCGTTGGGACTGAGAGTTTCTTTGATGGGTTCGGATTCAATGACCTGAGATATCGCCGCAAATTCAGATGGTCTGATAGATCAGAGCTTGATCAAAAGGAATCAAGAGCGTACCCGAAGCGTCCTCTGCTCCCGTATCTTGAATCCATAGCGTTGGGTAACTTCCCAAAGCGCTGGGATCATCGTTCCATGAACTTGATAATTAACGACGATTGGCTTCTTATGGAGGAGGCACTGAAAACCTCTAACAACAGACGTTGAGATTTTGTTCCTTTTTTCTGGAGGATCCTTCGCATAACTGATGTATTGGGTTTCCATAGGAAGTACCCAAGGTGAAGATGGATAATGTCTTTACGTTTACGGTCGAGAAACCGAACTTTAATGCGAGCAAGCCTCCTTGTTTTTTACTTCTTCTTTTCTGTTGAATGTGATATAAGAATGTGATATGTTCGTAAATTATGTTTTAGCTCAATGTGTAATTTGTATATCTGTAAATTATCGAAGGTGAGGGAATATGTATATTTGCAAAGTTCACATCGTTAACATTTGCTGTTGTAAGGATCTTCCAATAGACTTTGGGCAGAAGGGGTCGTCCATTCTCATCTCTGGAGATAACGGCGACGGGAAATCTACGGTGATTCGTGCTATCGCCATGGGTCTTTGCGATGAAGCAAGCGCCTCCGCTCTATTACGGGAAATGAGTACTAATTTTGTAAGGGCAGGAGAGCCAACCGGTACGATCGAAATTGAACTATGCGATGGCCCACATAGGTATAAAATAAAGACAGAAATAACGGTTCTAAAGGCTTTTGAGGGGTTAAAGCAAACCCTCTTTAAGATTGATAAGGGCAAATGTGAAAAAGTTAAGCCCAATGACTTCCCATGGAATAAAATCTTTGTTAGCGCGTATGGCGCAGGACTGAGGACTGGCAGTATGATTCAGTCCGAGTATACGCGATATCAAGCTGTAGACTCTGTGTATCCCCTTTTCAGGTATGATGTACCCCTACAAGATCCTGAACTCGTGTTCCGTAGAATCCTTGACGAAGCACAGAAAAGGGGAGGAAAGTTCGCAGATCAGATTAGAAAGCATATCGAAAGCCTCTTAAAGAAACTACTCAATCTTGACCCTCCTGATAAAGTCCGGCTTTCCTCCAATGGTATTGAAATAAAGCGGAAAGGGTGGGAGGATTGGACTGGGCAATCGGGATTGGCTGATGGACACCAATCTGCGATTATATGGTTTTTTGATCTAGTTTCATGGTGGCTATTTTATCGCAAATTATTGCCCCAGAAACATATTTTTGATACCACAAAAATATCCGGTATTGTTCTGATAGACGAGGTTGAGCAGCATCTGCACCCAAAATGGCAGCTTGAAATAATGCGTTTGATTAAAGAAATCTTTCCTAAAATTCAATTTATCGCTTCTTCCCACTCTCCACTTGTTATCTCCGGTGCAAAAAAGATACCCGTCCTCACATTATATCACGGCATGCAACGTTATCAAAAAGTTTATGGATGGCTTGCGGAAGACGTATATCGCGAGGTTATGCAACTCCCTACTTCCCGAGAAGATGAGATGGAAAAGCAGATACGTGAATATGAAGAATTACATTTAAAGAGCTTGCAGCAGAAATTATCAAGGAAAGAAAAAAACAAATTGGCGTCATTGAAGACCATACTACGAGCTCTACCTGCAAGTGATCCAATAATGCTTCTGTCTGAACTAAAAAACTTATCAAGGAAAATGGAAACCAAAAAGAAATGAGAAACGTTGATCGACCAGCCCAACCAGATTCTTTGAGGAGAAACGCCGCGAATTGGAAAAGAGAACTAGTAAAACAAGTAGGGCGTTTTAGAGGCGATTCATCAAGAGTCCCTGAATCCTTTTTTAAACACTATAAGAAGGATGATGTACTTCAAACTTTAAAATCGATGTACAATAGCTGCTGCTGCTATTGTGAGGGTTTTATATCAGATGTTTCGTTTGATCGCATTGAACATCTAAAACCCAAAAGAAAGTTTCCACGATACACATTTGATTGGAATAATTTGCATTTAATATGTGAGAAGTGTAACATTTTTAAAAGCGATCAATATGACGCTAAGAACCCTATTCTTGATCCCGTGATAGATAAGCCCATCTCACAACATCTAACCTATCATTTTTACATGGTAAAACCTTTATCCCGACGTGGTAAAACAACCGTATCACATCCACGGCTAAATAGACCGGAATTAAAGACTGCAAGGGGAAAGATATTCTGGGAGACCTTAAGGATCATCGAGGCGATAAATGTGAATCCAGATGACCCTGCTAATGACGAGTTTATAAATGATTTAGATGAAAAATCTGATGGCGAATATGGCTCATTAATGGCTTACGTTAAACAAACATTTTTGAAGATATGAAAGAATGGAAGCCCTTTAGAATAGATGACGTGTGCACACCTGCTCTTATCTATGATGAAAGAGTAATTAGGAACAATCTGGTCGGATTGGAGGGAGTACTCAAGGAGCACAGTTGCAGGGTTTTTTTCTCATTAAAGGCGCTTTCAATGACATATGTACTTACAAAAATAGCCTCGAGCATAGGTGGTTTTGCTGTAAGTTCTCTAAATGAGGCTAAACTTGCAAGAGAAATTTTGGGCCGTCATAAAATTGTGCACATAACCACCCCTGGTTTAAGACCGGAGGAGATTGATGAGATTTGTGACCAGTGTGACTATGTGTCATTTAACTCGCTACAACAATGGCAACGGTATTATCCAATAATCAGAGATAAGATCAACTGCGGCCTCAGGATTAATCCTCAGTTATCCTTTGTCAGGGATGACAAGTACAATCCTTGTCGAATAAACTCTAAGCTTGGTGTGCCGATAGAGGTCTTGAAGAACATAATCAATACTGATAGAGCGCTTGCGAATAATATTAAGGGAATTCACTTTCATTCTAATTGTGAATCGAACAATTTTGAGCAATTACTTATTACAGTGAAACATATCGCAACTCATCTGCCAGAGGTCCTACGACAGATTGACTGGATTAATCTCGGAGGCGGCTATTTATTTGATAACCCTGAGAATTATGACAAGCTATATGAGGCGATTTTCCTGTTAAGAAAAAGCTTCGGCATTAACGATGTTTTTGTTGAACCAGGGAATGGAATTATTGGGAACGCCGGGTATATAATATCCTCTGTTCTCGACGTTTTTGAAAGCCAGGGCAAGAACATAGCAATTTTGGATACGACTGTAAATCATATGCCTGAAGTATTTGAGTATCAGTATCGCCCAGACATTATGCAAGAATGCAAAGACGGTAACTTTGAATACATTCTTGCGGGGTGTAGCTGTCTTGCCGGGGATGTTTTCGGCCAATATAATTTCTCGGCACCGCTTAAGACTGGGGATCGCATTGTTTTTACAGACATGGGTGCATACACACTCGTTAAGGCACATATGTTTAATGGAATCAATCTTCCTACTATATATGCATATTCCAAAGAAGGCCGACTTGAGTTAGTTAAGGAATTTAACTATGCCGACTTTCTCTCAGCGAATGGAGGGAACGAGCATGTTCCTTTACGAAAGAGAACTGACAGTCCCTTTCGCGGGAAGAAATACGACGTTATTGAAATACGTCAGTGACAGTGTTTTAAGACTTCTGCCCGAGAACGAGTTGCCTGTCCGTTTTGCAGTCACGAAAACAGATGAAAGCCAACATTATTGCGAGATAGGTGTTCTTTCTAACCTTGCGCAGAGTTTCGGTAAGCCAAGGGACTACATATTTAATTTTGAAAGAAGGGCGTTTGAGAATACTAATCAGTTTAATGCTGTTCTTCTCGTACCAACGGGAATCGGTGCTGAGATTGGGGGGCATGCTGGCGATGCTGGGCCGGTTGCGAGGCTTCTTGCAGGAGTTTGCGATCATCTGATTACCCATCCTAATGTGGTCAATGCATCAGATATAAATGAGTTGCCAGAGAATGGGCTTTATGTGGAAGGAAGCATATTAACGCGCCTCCTAATGGGAACAATAGGCCTCCAGAAAGTTCGTTCAAATAGAGTTATCCTCATTATAGATAAGCACAAGGATAAGTTTTTTGATGAAGCAGCCGTTAATGCTGCGTCTGCTGCGAGGGCAACCTTGGGATTCAACTGTCCACTAGTCATTAAGATGGGTGAAACAATTGATACAAAAGCTTTTTATACAAGGTCGGGGAGAGCTGTTGGAAAGGTAGATTATTTCGAGCGACTATTAGACGTTCTTGAGCGTTATAGAAATGATTACGATGCGGTTGCTCTTTCGACGATAATAGGCGTACCCCTCGAGTCTCATGAGCGATACTTGCTTGAAGATATAATAAATCCCTGGGGTGGTGTTGAAGCGATGCTTTCTCATGCGGTTTCGCTCTTATATGATGTCCCTTCAGCTCATGCTCCAATGCTCGAAGCACGAGAATTACTTTATCTGGATGCTGGAGAGGTTGACCCAAGGAAAGCAGCCGAGGCAGTTTCCGCTACTTTCCTTCACTGTGTACTCAAGGGGCTCCACAAGAGTCCTCGTATAATTCCAACTTCAATGACAGATCAAGTTGGTGGTATTAGTGCAAGAGATATATCATGTTTAGTAATTCCCTATGGCTGTGTTGGTTTGCCTACGCTTGCAGCAATCGAGCAAGGGATTCCGGTTATTGCAGTAAAAGAGAACAAGAACCGTATGCAAAATAAGCTGGAGAGCTTGCCGTTTGAAAATAGGAAGCTGTTTGTGGTTAATAATTACCTTGAAGCAGTAGGCGTAATGCAAGCTTTAAAGGCTGGTGTGTCAGTTGAGTCAGTGAGGCGGCCTCTCCAGTACACAAACGTTCAGGAGGAGGTCGGTCGCGACAAATGCGAAAAAGAACGGCAGACTTCTGAGCGGACCGCTATGATATTGGACGAGGACCATGCCTCAGTCCTATAGAAAATAAGTGAAGGCCTCAAGTGAATACTGAAGAACATCGAGACAATCATCCTACACGTTATAGCCTTTGAACCAGAAATCCTCTCCGTGATTTAGGGGACGGAGTTTGCCGGGTTCCTGGAAAAGTATGGACCTCGACTCTGGCCAACTCACAGAAGCACCAACGATAGCTGGTGCTATGGCTTAAGTCCGGACATCCCATGGACTTTCAAAGACCCAATTGAGATACAAAGATGGTTCGACCACTACGACCTGCTCAAAGATCTAATGGAAGGCTTAGTTGAACCGCACTACTGGGATTCAATTGACGCTGTCCGCCTGAGGTTCGAATCTTCCCCGAAATGATCAGTGCTGGCCACATGCTAAAAGACCCTGCTCTAACGAGAAGTAATGGAAGATGATGAACCCTGCCCTGGCATCTGCGTTAATGGCATTGGGTTCATGTGAAGTCGCAATGGAAATTAGGTACGGTTGCTGATCTTGGATGCGACAAACTCCGATACTGCAGGTTTATGGCAATGGGATGGATGTAAGTGAACAGGAACTCGCAGGTAAGAGATGTATTCTCAAATACGCAATCGTTGGCTGAAACCGTTGATTTCGAACTCCTCGGCCCCGATTTGGGGAAAGATCTTGAATTTCGGCTGAAAATAGCATTAGAAAAAGGCATCATCTTTCAAGGTGGAGACAATCCACTCTCGATCTTCCGAACTGTCCTCCGAACTTCGATTCGTGAAATCGAAACGCATGAACGGGGACGGCTTTTCCAGAGGTTCCTACGCTTCGGGCCGTACGAAGGCGAGGGAGATATCCCGCCCGAGCTTAGCGCTCAGCGGCTCACGGATGATGACACAGCTAAGTCCATCACGTTCATCTACTCATTCATGGTCAACAGCTTCAAAGGCGCGGTGACCGAGCTACTTGCCGCAATCGCCTGCCAGCAAGTAGTTGAGCGGATGTGTCTTTCAGGCGCCCTGCCCAAGTCTTCCCGGCTTTACGTCGGTGACAGTGTTATGATACTCCGTGATCCCGGGAGAGGTGTCTTGAAGGGAGCAGACATGCATGTACTGGTTGCTAACGAGCAGCAGTCGGGGGCACCAAATATCACTTTGGCTGGCGTGGTAGAGGTCAAATCCGGCCGCAGGTCCCCGGACGACATGTCTAGACAGTTGGATCGGCATGTTCTTCGGGCCGGGCGTGGACTCCGCGTGGTCGATTTAGACTATCCTGCCGAAAATGTTCTCCTTGGGTGGGGATCTAAAAAGCGCATCTTTCGGATTATGGTCCAACCGAGCGACTGGAAGCTACCTAGAACCTTTTGGTTCGAGAATACTGAACGGGGCCGAATCCTTCACATGGAAAGGACAGTGCCTCCGGATGAGGATTCCCTGCCCTCCGAGCTGAATGACAGCCCATTGCGAATCGTGCTTAAGTGGTCGAAGGAGGCAATCGCCCAAGCGGCATATGAAATGACATTCTGGTACATGGAAGAGGTAGGTAGGATTATCTATTCGGACATGGATGAAATGCCCAAAGATTGGAGGCACATGACTCCCGCCGAAGCTGGGCGAAATGCGGCCAAGATGATGCTCTACTATGCGATTCTGCGCTGCCGTACGGCACGTGAGAGCCAACGCGCCATCGCCCTTTATAACACCTATGGCTTCGGCTATGCTCTTGGCATGCACTTCAAGAATGCGAAGGGCGGGAGCGAAATGCTTTGGCCAGAGGATCTGGATGAAATTCTTGCCTCGGGTAAGACGAAACACGGATGTCGGATAAAATAGCATTTTCTGACATGGGCGGGTAAGGCAGTAGGGTCGAAGTATCCTGGTGCTGAAGTTGTTAATCCTGGGGGTCGGGCATCGGTAATCCGGTATTTTTTAAAATGAAGATGGGGAGATGAGGGGATGGTGAATTAGGATGGCTGATCGATTTCGTTTTGGACCCTTATAGAGACGAGTCCATCTTGTGAGGAACCGTCATCACAGGTTGCCAAGAAATATTGCTGTTGGCAA
>Ga0299912_10004623_pt1 | contig 11291 bp, 12 predicted proteins | sample RVTome_2_FD_207667 | JGI IMG/M metagenome (GOLD analysis project Ga0299912, IMG submission 207667) | Soil microbial communities from uranium-contaminated site in the Upper Colorado River Basin, Wyoming, United States - RVT95D214 (version 2) ... | reverse complement strand
AATGCCGCCTGGCTGAAAAAGTTCCAGAGGGCCAGGGTCCTGATCGAAGGCCATTGCGACGAACGAGGCACGGAGGACTACAACCTGGCCTTGGGCGAGAGGAGGGCCCAGAGCACCCAGGAATACCTCATGTCGCTGGGCATTGCTCCCGAAAGGCTAAAAATCATCTCCTACGGCAAGAGCCAACCGCTGAACCCCGGTCATGAAGAGTTCGCCTGGGCCAAAAACCGGCGCGCCCAATTTCTGATCATTGAAAAATAAACGACCCGGACCATCCCCCCTGCCCCGACTCGGGCTCCTGGCCGGGGTGGTTGCCCTGGCCTGCACGGTTGGCGCCGCCGGCCAGAGCAAGAAAGCCTACGAGCTCATCTACGAGGATGTCCAGCTCCTCAAACAGCAACTCCTCAAGCTGGAGGACAGAATCGGCAAATGGGCGGGCGATATCCAATCCCTATCCGGCCAAGTCCGGGACTTGCAGTCCCAGCTCAAATTGCTGCAGACCGACCAAGCCGGCCTGAAGCAGGGACTCCAGAACATACCCTCCCAGCACCAGATCGTCCTAACCCGGCTCGAATCGCTCAGCGCCCAGCTGGCCAAGCTGACCGAAGAGATCATCGCCGCACGGACAGCGGCCGCCCCCGAAGCAGAAACCAAGCCTCGGGCCGAGGACCAATCCCGCGGCAAGGATAAGAAGCCGGCCAAGCCCCAGGAGCCCAAGGCGGGCCAGCCCGGTGAGACAGCCGGCCCTCCCCCGCCGTCTAATCAAGCGCCGAAAGAAATTTACGATATGGCCTATGCCGATTACATCAAGGGCAATTACAGCCTGGCCATCGATGGGTTCAAAATCTATCGCGACCAGTTTCCCGACAGCCCGCTGTCCGACAATGCCCTGTACTGGATCGGCGAATGCTATTTCAGCCAGAGAAAATTCGAGGAAGCCATCGAACAGTTCAACCTCCTCCTGTTCGACTATCCCCAGGGGGACAAGATCCCGGCCGCTTATCTCAAGAAGGGCCTCTGCTTTCTGGAACTGGGCCGGAAAGAGGAAGCCTTGTCGGTTTTCAAGCTGCTGATCACCAAGTATCCCAACGAGGAGGAAACTCGCTTGGCCCAGCAAAAAATCAAGGAGATCCTAGGACAGAATGAGGGACATCAACAGCCTTAATCGGGTTCTTCTCATCGGACGAGTTGGCCAGAAACCGGAGATCCGCTACCTTCCCCAGAAGGAACGGGCCCTGGCCCGCTTCTCGGTGGCCACCAACGAGCGCCTTTACAACCCCGGAACGCGGGAGACCTCGGACCGGACCGAATGGCACCGCATCGTGGCCTGGGGCAAACTGGCCGAATTCTGTGAAAAGTACCTCCCCCAGGGAAAACAGATCCTGGTGGAGGGCAAGCTGCGGACCCGGAGCTGGTCGGATAAAGAAGGCAACAAACGATCGACCACCGAGGTCGAGGCCCAGAACATCGTCCTGCTGGGCCGCCGCATCGAGGGCGCTGAAGAGGAACCCTACCAGCCTCAGCCCCAGCCTCAGCCCCAGCCTCAGTCCGCCGCCGCTGACTTCCCCGTGGAGGAGGAAGAGGCAGACCTCCCTCGCGGGTCCGGCGAGGACGAAGAGATCCCGTTCTGACCGGGCCGCTCGACCCGGCCCACAACCATAGATTCCAGCCGGGAGCCGCCATGGACAACAATCAGGATATCGAAAAAAGATTCCGGGCCGGCATCATCGAGGACATCCGCCCCTGGGGCAAGTTCCGCGCCTTTCCCCACCGGGAAGCCCGGAGCATCAAGGTCATCACCGTCAACCCCGGCGCCTCGCTGTCCCTCCAGCTCCACCACCGCCGGTCCGAGTTCTGGATCGCCCTCGACCCGGGGTTGGAGATCACCCTAGCCGACCGCGTCTGGCGGCCTGAGCCCAACGAAGAAATTTTCATCGGCCGGGAAACGGCCCACCGCCTCTGCAACCCGGGCCAAGCGGCCGCCCGTATCATGGAGATCTGGATCGGCGATTCCGACGAGTCGGATATCGTCCGCCTGGAAGACCTCTACGGCCGAACTAAGCCCTAACCTCGGAAGCATCTTCGTTTATTTGATTCAGTATCGGTGCCGGAAGCTCCCCCGCGCCCCCCTCCTCACTCCGCGCCGCCTTTGAGGAAGGCATGGGGATAACGGGCCAGGATCTTCTCAGTCACGAACTCTTCCACTTCCTGGGCCGTACGGAGATCCATGGCCTGGGCCACGATGCGGCGGACAGTGCGGAACTCGACGGCGCGCAGCATCCTCTTGATACGCGGAATGAAGATGGGGTTCATGCTGAATTCCCGCAGCCCGAACCCGAGCAGGATGAGTGCGGAGAGGGGATCGGCGGCCATCTCCCCGCAAACCGTCACCCGACGGCCGGCCTGGACCGCCGTCTCGATGATGAACTTGACCAGCCGCAGGACCGAAGGATGGAGCGGCTTGTAGAGATAGGCCACGAACTCGTTGGAACGATCCACGGCCAGGCAGTACTGGATAAGGTCGTTGGTGCCGATGCTGAGGAAGTCCACTTCCTTGACCAGCAGGTCGGTCAAGGCGGCGGCGGCCGGCACCTCGATCATCACCCCCAAGGGGATGTTCTCGTCGAAGCGAACTTTCTCGGCCCGGAGCTCCGTCTTGATCTCCTCGAACAGAAGCTTGACTTCGCCCACTTCTTCGATTTCGGTGATCATGGGCACCAGCAACTGGATGTTCCGCAGGAAGCTGGCCCGGAGGATGGCCCGCAGCTGGATCCGGAACATGTCCCTGTTCTTGAGGCACAGCCGGATGGCCCTTAGGCCCAGGGCCGGGTTGCGTTCCTGCTCGATCTTCAGCTGGGGCAGCGCCTTCTCGCCGCCGATGTCGATCGTCCGGATGCAGACGGGCGCCGGATATGCGGAACGGGCCAGTTGGGAATAGACGCGGTAGTGGTCATCCTCATCGGGCAGGGAGGCGCTCTGCAGGTAGAGGAATTCGGAACGGAACAATCCCACTCCTTCCGCCCCCAGCGACTGGGCCATGGCTATCTCCTCGGGCAGCTCGATGTTGGCCATAGGGGTGAAGCGGACCCGGTCCAGGGTTAGGGAAGGCATCTTGGCCAGCCGGTGGAGCTCCAGACGGTAGTTGTCGTAGCGTTGTTTTTTGCTCTCGAACTCTCGCTGCACGGCCGGGGGCGGGTTGATAATCACTTCGCCGTCCGTCCCGTCCAAGATCAAGGTATCGCCGTTCTTCACCTGGCCGGTGACATCGTGCAGGCCGACCACAGTGGGGATGTTGAGAGAACGGGCCAGGATGGCGACATGGGAAGTCGGCCCTCCCATGTCCAGGGCCACGCCCAGGACGTTCCCCCGGCTGAGCCGGCCGGCGGCCTCCGAAGGCAGCAGATCATGGGCCACCAGTATCTTCTTCCCCCCGGCTGCTATGGCCTCCCTCTTCTGCTTCAGGTTCCGGTAGATTTTGGCCAGCACGTCGTAGACATCCAGCTGACGTTGGCGAAATGCGTCGTCGTCAAGAGATTCGAAGATCCGTCGGTACTTGGCGTTAACTTGGCACAAGGCCCATTCGGCCTTGACCTTCTCCGTAGCGATGATCCGGTCCAGGTTGGAGCGCAGCGTATGGTCCTCCAGGATCATCAGGTGCGCGTCGAATATGAAGGCGTGGTCCTGGCCTGCTTTTTTCTTGATCTTGGAGCGGAGGAGGGACAGTTGACGCCGGGTCCGACGGACGGCCTGTTCCAGGCGAGCCCGTTCGGCCTTCACCCGGACAGGGGGAATGGACTCCCGCTGGGCCGAAAAAACCAGGGGTTCCGTCACACGGACGCGGCCCATGGCCACGCCGGGGGAAACGGCGATTCCCCGCAGTCTGACAAACTCCATTCTCTTATTCCTTCTCCTCGAACTTGTCGTTGATCAGGCCGGTCAAGGCTTTAAAGGCATCCTTCTCGTCCCGGCCCGAGATCTTGAGGGTGATGGTCGAATGCTGAGTCGCGGCCAAAGTCAGAATGCCCAGGATGCTCTTGCCGTCGATCTCCGCGCTGTTTTTGATGATCTTCACCTTGGAGCTGAAACGGTTGGCCAGGTTGACGAATTTGACCGCCGCCCGGGCATGGAGGCCCAGCTTGTTCCTGATGACCAGCTTCTTCTCGACCATGAGCCGGGGCGGCCTTCACTGTTTGGCGTCGAGCAGAGCGCTGGCCAGATGGATGTTCTTCTTCCCCTGTTCCACGACCTTGCGGGCCACTTCCTTGAGGCTGTTGCTCCGCTGCAGCGACACGAACTTGATGAGCATGGGCAGGTTGACTCCGGTGATGATCTCCACCTCGTTTCCCTTGAGGAAGCTGTAGCTCAGGTTGGAGGGGGTTCCGCCGAACATATCGGTGAAGATGACCACGCCGCTCTTCTGGTTTACCCGTTTCAAGCTCTGATTGATCCTCTTTTTGGATTCATCGACGTCATCGTACCAGCCGATGGAAATGGCCTCGATATTGGGGGCTTCGCCCAGGATGATGGACAGGGCGTTCAACAGCTCCTCCCCCAGCTTGCCGTGGGAAACGACGATTCCTCCGATCATGGCCTCATCTCTCCACGAACGGGCCGGCGCCCGATCACTTCAGCATGTCCCGATGATGTATGGTTATATCACATTTTTGGGCGCGAAGGTAAGACCTCAGCTGTTCGGCGATGACCACCGAGCGGTGGCGGCCTCCCGTACAGCCCACCGAGATGTGCACATGGCTTTTGCCCTCCTCCAGGAAGAAGGGCAGGAGGAGGCCCAGGAAACGGTACAGCTCCGCCAGGAAGGCGGAAGTGGCCGGAGAGCGGAGGACGAAATCGCGGACGCCTTTGTCTTTGCCCGTCAGGTCCTTAAGGCGGTCCACATAGAAAGGGTTGGGCAAAAAGCGGGTATCGAAGACCAAGTCGGAGTCAAGCGGCAGGCCGTGCTTGTAGCCGAAGCTGACGATGGACACCTGCAGCTGTTTCTTTCCCGAGCGCTTGAAACGGCGGGCCAGGAGCGACCTGAGCTCGGGCAGGGCCACGGCCGTGGTGTCGATGACCTCGTCGGCCATTTTCTTGATCTTGGCCAGCCGTTGCCGCTCCAGACGCACGCCGGCCAGGATGGGCCCCCTCTTGGCCAGGGGATGCGGCCGCCGGCTCTCGCTGAAGCGATTGACCAGCGTCTCGTCCGAAGCGTCCAGAAAGATAAGCCGGGGAGAGACCCGCTTCTGGATGTCGCGCCAGACGCGTGGAAACTCGGTCAGGAAGCCGTGCTCCCGGATGTCCACGACCAGGGCCAGTCTGGGGATGTCCGCTTCTTCGTTCCGCCACAGGTCCACCAGGTTAAGGATGAGTTTGGCCGGGAGGTTGTCGATGCAGTAGTAGCCCAGGTCTTCCAAAAAACGGCTGACGATGCTTTTGCCCGAGCCGGACAGTCCGGTGATGACCAGGAACCGGTCGTTTTTAAGCACGGCTGCCGCCTCCCGGGCCCCGGCCTTCGGCCAGAACACGGTGGAGACGGCCGACCATCTCCCGGGGGGCGTGGTAGCCCTTTATCCTCAGCAAATGAACCTGGCAGGCCACCTCGATGAGGGTGGCGATGTTGCGGCCGGGGGCCATGTGCAAGCCGATCTGCGGCAGGCGGACCCCCAGGATGGTACGGGTCTGGGGCGCTTTGAGTCCGAGCCGGTCGCTGCTCTGCCGTTTGGACCACTGACGCAGGGCGATGACCAGGTCGATGGACGACCGTTCCAGGATGGCCTTTCGGCCGAAGATGGCCTTGATGTTGATGATGCCCAGGCCGCGGACTTCCATGAAGTGCCGGCCCAGTTCGGGCGGAGAACCGGCCAGGCGGCCGCCGCCCAGTCGCCGGACCACCACCGTGTCGTCCGAAATGAAACGGTGGCCGCGGGCGATCAGCTCCAGGGCGCTCTCGCTCTTGCCGATGCCGCTGTCTCCCACGATGAGCACGCCCAGGCTGTACATCCGCAACAGCCCGCCCGAAAGAAGCATCCGTCTCCGCTCGGACGGCCGGCGGACGGCCGAGGACCCGACCCCAGTCAACCCCGTGAAGCGCTGGCCCGGCATGCAGGTTGTCGCGGCGCTATTCCGGTTCCACCAGGCCGTAGTGGCCGTCCCGGCGCCGATAGACCAGCGCCCAGCGCTCCGTCCCCGGCTTCCGGAAAAGAAAAACGTCCCGCTTCTTTAAATCGAGTTGAAGGATGGCCTCTTCCACAGACATCGGCTTGGGCGAGTAATCGTTACCGGGGATTACCCGCCGGCGCGGCTCGGGAGGCTCTTCGGCCGGCAGAACCGCTTTTCGTTCCCGCCCGCCGCGGCGTTTCCGTTCCCGGAGCTTCTCCTTCTCTTTCTGGAGCTTCCTCTCCAAGCCGGCGAAGGCCAAATTGAGGGCGCTGAGGATTTCGTTGCTCTCTTCAATCAGGACAATGTTCGTTCCCCGGCCCACGGCGTGGATTTCCGCTTTGTGCCGCCGTTTTTCGGCGGACAGGATGATGTCCACCTCGGTCCCGGGAGCCATTTTTTTATTCAGGGCCTTGATCCGCTTGTCGCAGAACTGCCGGACCTCGGGTGTCAGGGGCATATGGCGGGCGGTCAAATGGGCATTCATGAATTGCTTCCCTCCATCATGGATTTCCTTTTGCGGATATGAGACGGAGCGATGCCCAGCTGCTTGCGGTACTTGGCCACCGTCCGCCGGGCGATCTTCAGGTTTTGCCTGGACAATAGGTCGTCGATCTCGATGTCGCTCAGCGGATGTCCTCTGTCCTCGCCCTCCACCAGCTTGCGGATGCGGTTCTTGACCCTCAGGGAGGAGACCTCCTCTCCCAGGTCGCCGGGTAACGACTTGTGGAAAAAATACTTCAAGGAGAAAACGCCCTCGGGCGAGACGAGATGCTTGTTGGCCACCACCCGTCCCACGGTGGACTCGTGCACGCCTATCTCCTGGGCGATTTCCATCAGGGTCAGGGGCTTGATGGATTCCAACCCCTTCTCGAAGAAATCTTTTTGTTTGTCCACGATGTACTTGGCCACCCGGTAGATCGTCCGGTCGCGCTGGTCCAGGCTGCGCAGGAACCAGAGGGCCTTCTTCATTTTATCCCGCAGGAAACGGAGGGCTTCGGGGTTGGACCGGGAAGCCTGATGCAGGAGTCGGCGGTAGTAGCTGTTGAGCCGCAAACGGGGCAGGCCTTCGTTGCTGAGCGTCACCTTCCAGTCCTGGCCCTCTTTGGTGACGACGATATCGGGGACGACGTAGGCCGTCCGCTCCTGGGAGTATTTGCGGCCGGGAGCGGGGTCCAGCCGTTTAATGACCTCCAGGTGATACTTGATTTCGGTGAGGGGGATGCCCAAGAGCCGGCTCAATTGGAGATAGTCCGATTTCTCCAGGAGCGGCAGGTGTTGGGTGATGATGGAGCGGGTGATGTCGTTGGCCAGGTTGAGGTGATCCATCTGGGTCATAAGGGCTTCTTTCAAGTCCAGACTGGCCACGCCGACCGGATCAAACATCCGGATCATGGCCCGGACCTTACGGACCCGATCCAGGTCCGTGCCCGCCGCACTGGCGGCCTCCTCTTCGGAGAGGATGAGATACCCGTCTTCGTTGATGTTGCCGATAATGACCTCGGCGGTCTTCTTGTCTTCAGGATCGAAGAAAGTCAGGTTGGCCTGCCAGTTCAGATGGTCCCAGAGTGAAGGGCTCCTGGTGATAAAATTCTCCAGGGAAGGGATCTCCTTCCTTTCCGGAGTGTAGGAGTGGAAGCCGTCGTCGAAATACTGCGCGAAATACCCGTCCAGCTCGGCCACCTCCTCGTCCCCGGCCAGCTCCGCCGGCTCTGGGGCGGCGGTCTCCTCCGGGATGACGTTGTCGTCGGCGGCTTCACCTTCCGGAGAGGCAGCCTCCCTCGATTCTGTGGCGGCGGTTGCCTCGACCGTCTTGTCCTCCGACTCCTCCTCCAGCTCCAGCATGGGGTTCTCGGCCAGCTCCTCATCGATGACCTCGCGGATCTCCAGGTTGGTCAAGGGCAGGAGCTTGATGGCCTGCTGTAGGGCGGGGGCCAGGATCAGTTTTTGAATCTGGCGCTGGTCTAATCGCTGCTTTAAGGCCATGGTCTGATCAAGTCAAGCTGAAGTGTTCTCCCAGATAGCGCCGGCGGACCTCCTCCGAATGGACAAGGTCTTGGGGAGTCCCGGATTTTAATATGGTCCCTTGGTGGATGATATAGGCCCGGTCGGTGATGCGCAGCGTTTCGCGTACGCTGTGATCGGTAATCAATAAACCCAGGCCCATCCCCTTGAGGGAGAGGATGATTCTCTGCAGTTCCTGGACGGCCAGGGGGTCAATTCCGGTGAACGGTTCGTCGAGCAGGATGAAACGGGGTTTGGTGATGAGGGCCCGGGCGATTTCCAGCCGCCTTCTCTCCCCCCCCGACAGCCTGTAAGCCTTGGCTTTGGCCAACTTCTCCAGCCCGAGGTCCCGCAGGATGCGGCTGAGCCGGCCGGCGTCGGACGGCTGGTCCGAAGGCCTCATCTCCTGGACGGCCAGCAGGTTGTCCTCGACGCTCAGCCGCCGGAAAGCGGAAGGCTCCTGGGGCAGAAGACAGAGCCCCTTTTGAGCCCGGAGGTACATGGGCAGGAGGGTCATATCCTCTCCGTCGAGCGTTACCCGGCCCTCCTCCTGCGGAATGAGCCCCAGAATGATGGAAAACGTGGTGGTCTTGCCGGCGCCGTTAGGCCCCAGGAGTCCGACCACCTCCCCGCCGGCGACTTCGACCGACACACCGTCCACAACCCTCCGGCCCTGATAGCTTTTGACAAGATTTTCGGCTCGAAGACGGGAGGTCATTGTTCACGATTTGATTTGATCAGAGTGACGGACCGTTCGCGTCCTTTGTTTTCAACAGCGATTGTACCATCGGCCAGATGAAAAGTCAATTTGTGGCCCTCGATCTGCCCCTTGTTTTTCTCTAATAGAAGGGGATTGCCGGTCAGGGCGATCTGGTCGGCGGCCATGTCATAGACCGCCTGTTGGCCTCGGCCTTCGCGGGCGTCCTGGACGATGACCACGCCGCCCTGGGCCGTCATGCCTTCCACCTCTCGCGTTTCCGGCTGGAGATGGACTTGGATCGTTTCAGCCCGGACCTCGGTTTTTTCCAGACGAAGCCGAGCTTCGGCTTCAAAGATCATTATATTCTCCTCCGGAAGCGATCTCAGGCGACGGGCTGAAATTTCGACCTTTTCCTCGGCCCGGCCGTTTTTGGGCTGGTGCGGGAATATGGCTTGCACTCCTCCTTCACCGGAAGCCCGGCCCGTCTCCTCCCAGAAAACCAACTGACCGGCCAGGAGCATTTTCCTGTTCTGCCACATCCGGGCGTTGTCCAGAAAAACAAAACGTTTCTCCTCTTGGATGTATCTCATCTGGCCGGCCGTGACGAACACCGGCTGTTCTTGTTCAAAAAATCCGCCGGGAGACTGGCCGGGGCGGCCGGCTAGGACCACCTTGGCCACCCGGGCTTCCAGGTCCTCTCGCTCGAGGCCGAAATCCAGCTCTTCGGCCAGGATCTCGGTCTTCCCCAGCGCCGCCCTGGCTTTCCCGCCGGGCTTGACCCTGACCCACAGCCAATCCGACCCGCCCTGAAGGACGACGGAGTCCCCCTGCACGGTCCGGGTCTGGCCCTCCTCCTTCTGGTCCATGCGCGCTCTGTTGAAGGAACGAAACTCGCGCAGCCCGCCCAACTGGTCAAAGATGAAATCGATGGTCTCGGCCTCAAACCGGGTACGGAGGCCCGTGGAAGAAATGAACTGGATCGAGCTATGGCCTCGGGATTCATAGGAATGCAGCAGGGACTGGTCAAGAAAAGTGCGCAGTTTGATCTCATCGGCCCGGATGTTCTGGTCTTCGCCCAGCCGCACAAAAACCGAGGAATCGGGCGCGGCCCGCTGCTTCGGAAATTCATTCCGGAGGTCAAGGCGCGCCTCACCCCGCAGATAGACCAGGCTCAGCTTGTCGGTGTTGGCGAACAAATCGAAATCCAGGCTCCGGCAGGCGCCTCGGCTCCGGCCGTGGCTCAGGCTGACTCCGCCCTGGAACGAGCCCTGGCGATCCCCCTGATGATAAACAAACGTCTGGGCCCCGATGACCAAGGGCGGCCCCGTCTGGGCCATCAAGACCTCAAAGGCCACGCCTCCGGAGAGCGTAAGGCGGCCGGTCTTGAGGTCATAAGCCAAGCCCAGGGCCCGGCCCCGGAATTGGGGCGAGATCATCTCCAGGCGGCGGTCGGTCTGGAACGTTTCTCTCAGGCGATAGTAGGTCAGGTCGCTGGTCCGAATGGTCAAATCCTTGTAAAGGATCTCGACCGGCCCCTGGAACTTGTAGCGGGTCCGTTCGGCGTCATGAACCACTTCCTGCCCGCTGAGGACGGTCTTCTGGCCGCCTTTCCGGCCGTGGTCGATGATTTGGACGTTGCCGACCATATGATACAGGTCGTCCGGCCCGATGAAAGCCCGGTCGGCCGTAAATTCAACCTTCGCTTTTTCCCCCCGGAACTCGATATAGCGGAGGCGGACCTTCTCGTCAACCTTCTTCTCCGGGTTCGCGCTCCGCGCCGGTTCGGCCGCAGGCCGTCCCGGCCGGCTCCGCAGAAGAAAGACCAGCAGAAGGGCGGTGACCAGGACGAAGGCCGCGGCCACGGCGAGGCGGAGACCCTTGGCCAGCCGCAACCTTCGGTTGCTCCAGGCGGTCATTCACTTCTCCGGACATCGTGCAAGGACAGCTGCACCCTTTCCTGGCCTAGATAAAAGGAGAACTGGAGGGAATAGGCCAGGTCCACCCGGTCTCCCCGGCTGAGCGAACCGGCCCAGGCGCCCCGTTCCCAGCCTACGGCCTCCAGCGTCCGGCCGGATTGCCTGACCAGGAACTTGATATGCCGCTCCTTAAGACGCTGGGGGACGCTGGCGATTTCCACCTTTTCGGTCATGAACAGGGGCGTAGGGTTGCCCACCCCGAAGGGCGCCAGGAGGGCGTAAGTTTCGAGGAAGGCGCCGGTCAGACCCTCGAAATCCAGGCCGGCGTCGATGAAGATCTTTTTGCGGATATCCTCTTCGGTCAGCCGGGAGCCGGCCAGGTCGTTGACCGCCGCACGGAAAGCCGGCATCCGCTCCAGGGGCAGAGAGCATCCCGCGGCCAGGCGATGGCCGCCGTAATTCGTGAACAGCGGGCGGCAGGCATCCAGACAATCGATCAAGGAGAACTCGCGAATGCT
>Ga0299912_10004622_pt1 | contig 11292 bp, 8 predicted proteins | sample RVTome_2_FD_207667 | JGI IMG/M metagenome (GOLD analysis project Ga0299912, IMG submission 207667) | Soil microbial communities from uranium-contaminated site in the Upper Colorado River Basin, Wyoming, United States - RVT95D214 (version 2) ... | reverse complement strand
AGTGAATTAGAGATTAGTTGATTAAGAGGTTTGAGATGGCTAAAGGATTTTATGAGTTAAATATATGGAAAAAAGGATATTCCCTTTTAATGGAGATATACAAAATAACAGCAGCTTTTCCACAGGAAGAGAAATATGGGCTGTCTCGCCAAATGAGAGATTCGGCTAATTCGGTTATTGGCAATATTGCTGAGGCTCATGGCAGGTATTACTTTGCCGACAAGACAAGAGTTCTTTATACCTCTCGCGGGGAGTGTGAAGAGACGAGAAGTCACTTGAGAGTCGCTTCGGGCCTAAAATATATTGATAAAAAAGTTTTTAATTACTTGGATAAGGAGTACGAAGGATTATCAAAAGGGATAAGTTCATATATTCGGTCGCTCAAGAAAACTAATTCGCTAATTAACCAGTGAACTAATTCACTATTATGCTAAAAGCGGTAATATTTGATTTCGATGGGGTGATTACGGATTCTGAGATTCTGCACCTTCGAGCCTTCAATCGGGTGCTGGCTCAATACGGCGTGGAGATTTCAACGAAAGACTATTACAAAGAATACCTCGGCTACACCGATGTTGATTGCTTTAAGCTGCTCATTCAAAAAGGGCTGCTTGAAACAGGCGAACAGGAAATTAAAAATCTCGCAAAACAAAAAAATCAGGTATTCGAAGAGCTGGCAAAAACCGAAGGCAGAATAATCGAAGGGGTGCGAGATTTTCTGCTGATGCTCAAAGACAATAATATCCCGATGACGATATGCTCAGGTGCGCTATTAGCGGAGATTGAACTTATACTGGAACAAGCCAAGCTGCGGGATTTTTTTGGGGTGATAGTGTCAGCTGAGCAGGTTAAAAAGGGGAAGCCAAGCCCTGATGGTTTTTTACTGGTTCTAAAAAAACTCAATCAAGGCCGACAAAATCCAATCGATGCCAATCAATGTATCGCGATAGAGGATTCACACTGGGGTCTAAAAGCCGCCAAGGCGGCAGGGATGCACACTATTGCTGTGACAAACTCATACGATGCGAACGAAATATCCACGGCTGAAAAAATAGTTGCCCGGCTGGATGAGCTAAGTTTCGATGATTTACAAATGTTGTGCCGTTAGCCAGATTGTCAGAGTCTGTCATCAACTTCCTCGGCGGTGCCTTCGACAGCTCCACCGACAGACTGGACATCCCGGCCTATCCCTTTGAATGTCTCACAGCCAAACAGTGTAAATGTCAAAACAACCCATGCAATTATTAAAAGGATTCTCTTAATCATATTACATAATCCCTTAAACTGTTTTCTTATTCATGATACCAAAGATTTAAAAAAACACTATTATTTTAACTGCAGCGCCCCTGGGCTGACGACCTGGGCTTTTTTCCTGCCGGTCTTTAAGTCATATTCAATATTATCTACAATCGCACCATTAAGATAGCATGACCGATACTGGTCACCATTGACCTTCATCGCAGTTTTTTTGTGGTCATAGAACAACCGGCTGCCTATAAACTGATTGTCATCGTCTTCATAAGTAACGCCATTTTCGGCGGTAAGGGTGGCAAGCTCGGTTTGCCCATCGATAGTTCTGTAAAGGAAGGCTTCGACGAGACCTGCTCTGGCTTCCACCTGCCGACCAAGCTTATCATCTACAACAGGAAAATAATTAATAAGCAGCTTTTCAGAACCAGCGTCGGCAATAATCCGGTTTGACTCAGCAAAATACTGTAAGCTGTCAAAATTCTCGACAATAGCCCAGCAGGGTCTGCGTAAGCTAAAACCGGTCAATTTTTCCTTCGAGTCCGCAACCTTTGAATTGTTGAACTTTATTACCCCCGGGCCGGCAGCTAAGAATATCTGCTGGTTCGGGTCGTAATCAAACCTGCGACATTTCAGCTCAATACCACTGAGCAATTTTTCCTCCGCTGTTGTGACAGTTGCAAGTCTAACCAAGCCACCGTTTGCGGTTAGATGTTCGATATCAGTCGCTAATGCGGCGGAGCTGTCGTTTGTATCCCTGGGCAAATCTAAGGTAAGCTTTGGGGCCGAGAGCACATATTTCTGCTGGAGTTTCGGCTCTTCGCGGAGCACCGAACACAGACAATCACCCTCAAAAACAACCTGCTTCGACCTGGACAAGAAGCTGATTTGCTTTTGAGCAGTTACTTTTACCGGCAGAGCCGTTTTCTCAGGAGTTGCAGCGGCGAAATCATCGACATAAAAATTAAGCTCAGCCGGACCAGCAGCAGCAATATCAGCCGAAGCAAATGACCGCCTTGACTTATCTTCGGGCAAATTTACCGTAAACATCGGAGACGAAAGCGTGCTACCCTGCTGTCCACCAGCAACTTTCTGCGGCATTGTGCAGAGACAATCGCCTTCGAATATCGCCTGGTTTGATGCCGAGAGAAACTTTGTTTGTTTCTGAGCTGTAATTACCACCGGGACAGGTGCTTCATTGGCATCAGCAGCCACAGCATTGACATCAGAAGCCGTTACACCACCGGCAAAAAATGTAAGCTGCGAAGCCCCAGCAGCAACAGTATCGCCGGTAAATGCATCGTAATCAATTCTTCGAGCAGTAAACGTTGCTCGTCCTCTGGAATCGCTTAACTTCTCAGAGACACTGCTATTTGAGATATTAGCAGGAGTCTCAAATGCCTGGATGGTATTCATCGGCGCTACGATTACACCTGCGTCACAGGTCAAGATGATATCCGCCTCTTCAGATGCTTTATTCGGCTCAACCGGTTTTATAGTAACGCTGCTTTCACTTATGGCTTTTGTAGAGGAGGTATTAGGTTCGGCCGGCTTGCCGCCTGAGCTTTTTGCCCAGAAGATATTGTTGATGGAAACTTCATCTTCGGCAAAGACCAACTGTTCAGGAGTATCGATAATAACATTTTTTTTAAATACACATTTGTAGAACTGGTCTGCGGCAGCAGGTTCCTTCAGCTTTTCAGTTTGCACTTGAGCGGCGACATCGGCAGGTTTCTCGGCCTGTGTCTTAGCAGTCGAGAAAAAACCGGTCTGCGAGCTTTTTAGACGCAAGCTTTCCAAACGATTTAATCTAAGGAACTCAAGCCGCTCAAGCTCGTTATTATAGACGAGCTGCAGACCTGTGCCGAGCATCCGGGCATCCTGCGAAACGAATTTGACCGGCCCGGCAGTTGAGAATAACGACCTTTCGCTTATAAAAACAATGTCATCAAGATAAATAAAGCTTTCTTTGACGGTATTGCCGGCTTGAGGCAAAATGTGGATAACAACGTTTCCGGCAAATTTTGCGTCCCCCGGGGTGGGTCTGCCAACAGCAGTTTCAACCCTGACCGTTCCCCTATCGGCTGTAACATAACACCTGAAAGAATCCTGATAGATATTCATAAAGGGCTTTTTAATCTCCCACTCGTCTTTTTCCTCGTGCAGAAGCTCTTCGAAACCGAATTCCCTGTCAACCTCCTTATCATTATTGCGGTGTAAGAATTTAGCCCCTTTAAGTCCCCCTACGCCAACATCGCCGATAGTGCCAATTTCACCGGAGGTCCAGCCGACATTACTGTCTGCAGGGTGCTCTTTCAACTGGTGTTCTGAATCAATATCATACAGAGGTGTTTTGCTCATCAAGCTATAGAGCAGATATACCGCAAGCACAGCCCCCAGTGAAATAAGCCATACAAGGAATTTTCGCGACTTAAAAACCATTCACTTTTAAACTCGAAATTCGATTTATTTTATTTTTCGTATTATGCTACAGTTTTGCCTTTTCTGCTATGCTTTATTCATTATTTTCTGCCGGCAGATATCTGGTCATAAGTTCCTGCCATCTGCCGGTATTTTTAAGGATATATTCTATTACTTCCCGGACGGCGCCACTGCCACCCGGGCGAGAAGTTACGAAATCTGCATACTGCTTGACTTCGTCAACCGCATCGGCAACAGCTACACTAAAGCCAACAAACCGCATCGGCGGCAAATCCGGCAAATCATCACCAACATAGGCAACCTGTTGCGGCGAAAGACCCTGCTGCCGGAGAAATTTCTCAAGCACAGGCAGTTTGTCGAGACAGTCCTGAAATACGTATTCAATTCCAAATTGTTTGGCGCGGATTTCCGTTGGAGCTGAAACTCTGCCGCTGAACAGTGCTATTTGAAGCCCTGCTCTTAGCCACATACGCATGCCGTGGCCATCCTGAACATTGAAGAATTTGCTTTCGGTGCCATCGCCATTAACCACAATTTTGCCGTCGGTCAGAACACCGTCAACATCAAGTGCAAGAAGCTTTATTTCTGCAAGGTTCGGCATAACAAGATAAATTAAATATCAAAAATCAAACATCAAAATGCTTTGTAGAAAACAGTTTAGAACGTCATTTCGAGCGAGCACCCGCGTCTTCTGTCGAAGACAGAAACGGGTGCGAGTCGAGAAATCCCTCGACCCTGCTCGGGACGAGTCTGTTTTTAAATAGATTTCTCCACTTTGCGATGCTTCGCATCGCTTCGGTCGAAATGACACAGGTTCTTTTCTAAAGAGCAATATCAAAATGCTTTGTATAAATCTTGTGCCGGATGCAATTGCGAGTTTAGGCCTGATGTTTTTTACAGAGTATTATCAATTACCAGTCGCAAACTATCAATTGTAATATTTAAATCTTTACCACACTGCCCCGCTCATTGTAACAGAGCAGGTCGTGTTTTTCGCCGGCATAATCCGGTGAAGAATGAATTATCACGCGCTTTTCGTTAAGATGCTCTATCTGCGTAATCGATATTCTCTTTTCATTTTGCAGATAATCTGCAACTTCCGGCGAGACAAATAACTCGATGCGTTTTATGCGCTCATCCGAAGCCGAAAGATTCAGCAGGCGAATAATTTCAATAGCCATTGATTCATGACTTTTAACGAAGCCGGTGCCTGCACAATGCGGACATGCCAGATAAGTTGCCGATTGCAGCGATGGCCGCATCCTCTGGCGTGCCATTTCTAATATGCCGAAGCCGCTCATTCTCAATATCCTCGAACGAGCACGGTCGGTCTTAACGGCCTGCCGAAACACTCTTTCCACATCCCTGCGGTGTTTCTGGTTGCGCATATCAATAAAATCGCAGATTATCAGCCCGCCAAGGTCTCTTAATCTAAGCTGTCGCGGAATTTCAACCGCCGACTCCATATTGGTTTCATAAGCAGTCTGCTCAGCGGTCTTATGCCTGTGATACTTTCCGCTATTGATATCAATCGAGACCAGCGCCTCGGTTTGCTCGATTACGATCGAGCCGCCGCTTTTAAGATTTACCTCTCGTGACTGAACTTTAGCGATTTCATCCTCAATCTGGTATTTGTGAAAAAGCGGGACCTTACTGTCATAATATACAACTATTCGCTTCAAACGCGGTGTTGCTATGGAGAAAAAATCCTTGATTCTGCGCACCACTTCTTCCGAATCGCATACTATCCTGCTTATCTTACTGTTGAAAACGTCTCTGAGCGTTCTGATAACCAAATCCGATTCCCGATAAAGCTCTGCGGGTGCTTTTTCATTTTCTATGCGGTTTTCAACAGCCCTCCATAATCGCCTTAGATATCTCAAATCGTTCTGTATATCCCTTTTTGAACAACCCTGGCCTGCTGTTCTGATAATAAAACCCTGATTCTTCGGAGGGTTGCTCTGCTCAAAGATTTCTCTCAGCCGTCTGCGTTCGTTCTCATCCTCGATTTTGTGCGATACACCATGCTTTTTCATCCAGGGCATCATAACCAAATACTTGCCAAGTAAAGCAAGATATGTGTTAAGGGTCGGGCCTTTGGTTTTTATGCCTTCTTTTGTTACCTGAACGACAATCTCCCGGCCTTTGCGAAGACAATCCTGTATAGGTGGCCTTTGCTTTAATGATTTCCTTCGGCCAATGCTTTCAGTGTGTTCGTCTTTGAGCCCGGAAAAATAGCGAGGGTGCAGGTCGCTGATGTGAAGAAAACCATTTCTGCCTGTGCCAAAATCTACAAACGCTGCCTGTATGCCGGATTCAATATTTACCACCTTTCCCTTGTAAATATTGCCGACATGACTGCCCAAACTGGCCCTCTCGACGTAAAGCTCTTCGAGGACACCATTATCAACCACTGCTACTCTGCACTCTTCGGTCTCAGCCACATTTATAAGCATCTCTCTTGCCATTATTTGGTCCCTTATCGATGGTGACCCGCGACCGGAAGATTGGTCGCAGGTCACGAATTAGATTTCCTGCCATTGTATATTCGTGCGTCTAATGGGGGCTGCTAACATACCTACATCGAGCCCCAGCAGCTCCAAAATCTCCTGAACGCGTATCGAACCAGCTGAACTAATAATGCACTCAACAACTATACCTGTATTTTCCAACTCAATCGATTTCAAGAAAGGTCTGACATCTATACTCTTAATTTTCGATTTATCTGCATTTATCAACCGGTCTATATTAAGTCCTTTATGCTCAAGTAAATTTTTGGTTCTGGACTTTAACGCCTCGTTCAAATATTTTGACTGCACTTTTAATACATATTCAGCCAAACGAGGTTGAGGTGCAGATTTTGCTTCTGTCACTTTGACTGAAATCAAATCAAGCCCCCCGGGCATCTGCATAGAAAGCGCTTCTTTAATTCGCGACTCGTAATCCGTGGTTTGCGGCTCGTCCGGGTCACAATCAACCTGAATACAAAGCAAATCACCATCGGACTCAACTGCAACAGACCTGGGTAAAGGCAGAGATAATTTTGGATGAGGATTGAATCCCTGACTGTACCGCATTTCAATACCCGCTCGAACGCAGGCACGCTGAAAAACCCTAACCGTCTCGGCATGAGAAAGGAATCTTATACTGCCCCGAACATTGAATTTAATCTGAACCAATATAGTTTGTTTTGAAGCGGTTATTTGCCTATTCCTTTTATACTTTATTTGCAAACTTCGTTGATACCTTCTGCAAAACTTATAATTTATTATACGGCAGCCCAAACTCAAAACATTGTGCTGTTGGAACTCTCACACCATTATGCCAATCACCACCCTAATAACAAACATTTTTCCCAAAACTTTGCTTTGGAAAAAGCGGAGCTCATAACCGCAGTCAAGGTTGCCGCTGAGTATTTTGTGCCTGCTTAAATGAGATCAGTTGCCTGCTGATATTCTCCGCCAGGTCTTTCCGGCCGGAAGACAATGCGATGTCCAGCGCTTTTCCTGCAGTGGTTATGGCTTCAGGAAACCTGCCTGCAGCAGCATACGCCCTTGCCAAGAAGTCCAGCATTTTGGCCTGGTCATATTTGTCAATCTCTTCGGGCCTGTCAGCCAACCGCAGGGCCTCATTATATTCTACAATGGCCTGCTCGAACTGTCCGATATTATAGAGCATAAAGCCCAGGTTGAAACGTGCATCTGTGCTATCAGGAGCAATATCTATCGCCTGCCGGGCATCCGCCAGAGCATTTTGCTTCTCGCCCTTTTCATGCATAACGTTCGACCTGATTAACCAGCCCAGAAACGAATCAGGACGCAGCTTGATTATCTCGCGAGATAATGTCAGAGCTGCATCAGTTCTTTTAGAAAGTATCATATTCTTGCTGTCAAAAAAGATTTTTCTTGCAGTTTCATCTCTGATTTTGAGAAGGACAGGATTTTCCGGCAAAGAACGTAAGCCCTCCATACTGGCATAAAATCTGCCCAGTTCGCTGGGCGGGGAGTTAAACGCCGGTAAAACAGGTAGAAGATAGGCCAGTGCCTGGTAAAGGTGCTCATAATCCTTAATCCACCTGGCTTTTTGCTCCTCACTATATCCTGTCCAGTCAATATGGTGATAAATAGAGTCATTCCGAATATTCATAACAAAACGCTCGAATATCATCGCAGGGTCTTGTTGTTCGTCCGTCACAAACTCAATAAAAGGAAAATAATCGCTGTTTACGGAAAAATTTGTAATATGCCTTCTTAAATCATTTTCATCACCAATGTAACAGCTCAATACGTCGAGACTGTTATTAATATTTATTTCTGCCAGACTGTTACGCACGCCTTGTTTGAGCAACTCATTTTCTATATGCTTTGGTGAAAAATATTGTTCATGTTCCGAGCCGACTACCACGACCAAAGGCGCAGGGTGAGGGGTAAGATACCATACTGTAACATGCGGGAAAACATTCATCGCAGTACCAATTATGCTGTTCAATACAGAAGGCGTCATTCTATACAAAGGGACATAAGAAAGAAATATACCTTTTCTATCCCTGAGGTTTTTCATTGCACTTTCAAAATATTCTTTCGCATAAAGCGAGGCGTTTTCAGCGAAAAACCTGGGGTGAATACAATCATTGAAAATCACATCATAAGCGACGTCCGTCAAATGCAGATAGTTTTTCGCATCCATATATATCATATTTACCTCTTTATCGAGCCGGTCTCCGAGGTTAAGGTGCCTGAAGAATTTTAAGGAGATTTCAACTACCTCCGGAGCAATCTCCGCACAATCAACCCTCTCTAATTTATGCTGGGCAAGGCAGAACGTGCTTTCCCCCGACCCAAATCCAACCGACAGGACTTCCCTGGCATTACTATTAAGCAGAACACCAAAATGTCCAAGCATCTTCTGGTCACCGCGAGCGGTATAATTTTCTCCTGCCAAGGTCTGGCCCGATGCATACAGATATAAAGTTCCGCTTGTATCCCGATGCACAGATACTGTGGTGGAAATGCCCTCTTTCACCTGCACAAGTTCAAAACCCGGCACAAGCGGGCTTGCCTCAATAACCGTACTGAACAGGTTCCTGGGCATCCTCACGGTGATTATTGCCAATATAACAGCTGCCGCCAAAAGAACAAACCGCCCAACAATTCTCGGTCTGTGAACAAAAAACGCCCACATAACAGCGGCAATCCATACCCCACTCAAACCAAGAATTGAAGTCGAAAGCTGCACACCGAGCAGCGGAATAAGGACAAAACCCGTCACAATTCCACCAATCACAGCTCCAATTGTATTTGCGCCATAAGCTGTTGCTGTGGAGCGACCGACCTTGTGCATATAGTTTGCCCAGGCCTGCAAAGCTATCGGAAATCCTATACCCATAATAACAGTCGGAACTAAAAACAGGCATAAGCTGTGCAGAATCGGCTTAACCAAAAGATGTGAAAAAGGAATCAGCCTTGTGATTATCTGCCGGTCAATATACCAGCTCCCTTTTGACATCCAGAAAACCAGCAATGGCAGGTAAAAAACTCCATACAACCCCAACAGCGATAAAGTTACCGCAAACCAAACAGAAGGCGTCTTTAGTTTTTTTACCAGAGCACTGCCGATGCCGGCGCCGATAACGTTGCCCAGAAGATAAATAGTCAGCACAGCAGAGAACACATAAGTAAAACCACCGAGCAGATGAACAATGCTGCGCATCCAAAGCAACTCATATCCGATGCTTATCAAGCCGCTCATAAAGAAAGCGATAACCAGCAGATAAAATCTGCCATCCGCTGTTTTGGCCACGGCAACTTCAGGGCTATTTAACGCAGCAACCTCCGCTTGCTGTTCAACTGTAATGTCGGAAAAGCGGGATAAAAACCACCCACCAAATGCAACAAGGAGATTTAAACCTGCTGCAATATACAAAGCCCCCATAACACCGACAGCACGGATTAAAATAAAGCCCGCCAAAAAGCAGCCGGCTGCTGCGCCTAATGTGTTTAGCGCATAGAGTTTGCCTACTAAATGGCCGGCTTCTTTCTCAAGTGCGGTAATAAACCTGCCCAAAAGCGGTAAAGTACTGCCCATCAGCATCGACGGCACAAGCAATATCGCTGCTGATATTACTACCTGCACGAGCAACAACTGCGTATGTGCAGGGTGATATGCACGATAAAACCAGACATAAACAGTATCTGCATGCTTTAACCACCACGGCAGAGATAGCGCCGATATCGTGATAAGAGTTTCCAGTAAAGCATATAACCTAAGGCGTCTGTTCACAGAGTCGCAATAGCGACCCATAATCAGAGCACCAAGTGCCAGCCCTCCCATAAATACCGATACCACAATGCTCGTTGCATAAACGGTATTGCCAAGCGTCAGCTTCAACAGCCGAACCCAAACCACCTCATCAATCAGAGAGCACGCACCGGAAGCAAAATAAATCAACATTATCCAGTTGATGCAGGCGTGCCTCGTAATAGCCGCAGCTCTACCGTTTGTTCGCCACATATCCGCCCACCCAAAACATAGCTTAATCTTAACTCTTACCTTTGCTTATCGAAAACAGAGCCAAATCAAAAAGCTTCAGGCAGAATCCTTCTTGCGGCATTGCGCAGATAATTTGAAATCTGCCTTTCAGAGTTCATGGTAAGAATTTTTCTTGCAACATTGTTGCTATCTTGAATCGTAACAGAGTTAATAATCTGTTTTATTTCCGGTATCATTGGTGGAGCAATTGAAATCGTTCTAACGCCCATTCCAAGCAGCAACATAATATATTCCGGCTCCGAAGCCATTTCACCGCAGACACTAATATCTATTTGTGCTTTGTGGGCATCCTGAATAACCGTTCTGATAAGCCGCAGCACTGCGGGGTCTGCCGCCGAATATAACGTGGAAACTAACTCGTTGCCCCTGTCAACCGCAAGAGTATATTGAATAAGGTCGTTGGTTCCGAGACTGAAAAAATCAATGTCCCTTGCGAGTGTAAACGCCGTTAAAGCCGCCGACGGCGTTTCAATCATAATGCCGATCTTAATATCTCTATTATAAGGTATGGATTCTTCATCAAGGTCTTCCATAACATCTCGCAGAATAAACTTGGCCTGCATCATCTCCTGCAGATTTGTAATCAGGGGGAACATTATCTTAACCTGCCCGAGAACGGAGGCCCGCAAAATTGCGCGCAATTGCGTTTTGAACATCATAAGGTTCTGCAGGCAAAATCTAATGGACCTTAAGCCCAGAAACGGATTCGGCTCAGGTGCAAATCGCCTGCTTTGCGTATATTTATCGGCGCCTAAATCCACGGTTCTTATCACGACAGGCCTGTCTTCGACAATGCCGACAGTTTCAGCATAAGCTTGATAATGGTCCTGTTCTACAGGTTCGGTTTTCCTGTTAAGGTATAAAAACTCCGTCCGATACAGGCCTATTCCCTCTCCTCCTTTTTGTAAAACGAGCTCGGCCTCGTCCGGAAACTCGATATTTCCCAACAATATAATTCTGGTGCCGTCACGAGTTATAGCTGGCTTTTCTTTTATGGCAACGAGTCTATTCTCAAGCTCTGCCAGCTCCTGCGAATACTGCTGATACTGCCGG
>Ga0299912_10004621_pt1 | contig 11293 bp, 5 predicted proteins | sample RVTome_2_FD_207667 | JGI IMG/M metagenome (GOLD analysis project Ga0299912, IMG submission 207667) | Soil microbial communities from uranium-contaminated site in the Upper Colorado River Basin, Wyoming, United States - RVT95D214 (version 2) ... | reverse complement strand
CAGATAGAATAAAAAACAAAATCAGGACGGTCTAAATATTCTAAAGCCCAGTGGTTCAGACGAGTTCCAAATTTGCTGAAATATTCCAGATCTACTAAAGAGAGTAAGAAAAGGAAACTTAAACCCAAGAAAATTAAAAAGAGGGTTAGATTTCGAGTTAGCTTCAATCGAAAGGTGTTTATGAAGGGAAAGGAGCTTAAAATAAAAAAAGGAATAAGAAGATAACTTAAGACCACCATATCAAAACGGGCACCGATGATAAAAGATTGAAATAATATGGATGAAGGGATGCCGGAAGCAAGATTATGATACCTTAAAAGAAAACCCAGGCGGAAGAGACCTAAGAATAAAACTCCTGAAAGGAAAAGAAGGAGAAAGAACAAAAAAGTCCTGGGAGGAGACAACAAGGAAATTATTTTTTCAAATCTATTATGCATATAATAAAGAATTCCAAAAATTTTGTATCAGGATCTTAAATTAAAGAATCAAAAGCTAAAGTCAAGCTTTAAAAAGTCGCAGTTGTGGCACAACCATTCGGGGTCGTAAAAATCAAAAGTTCCGCAAAAAGCGGTATACCACAACTACAGAGACGCATGCGATGCGTCTCTACAACTCTTTATTTTTCTGTTTTCTTTTATTTAACATCAGTTTTCCGCTTATTATATTATAATTTTCCTTGACTCAGCTTATTTCGGGTTGCTATCTTGAGTTTAGAAGAGGAAATAAATTTCATATAAGATGATAGATATGCAGGAGGAGTTATGTTTGAGGAATTAAAGTTTGAAGAAGTTCCAGTGGAGAAACTGAGATGGAGATGTGATCCGGTAAGCTTGAAGTTGAATTCCACGGATGATGTGGAAGCCTGCGAGGGGATTATCGGTCAGGATAGAGCTATTCGGGCTATAGGATTGGGGTTAGAGATAAAAAGCGTAGGATATAATATCTTCGTTACCGGATTAGTGGGAACTGGCAGGACTACGACTATCAAGCATCTTTTAGAAAAACTGGAAAAGGTGGAAAAAACTCCGGATGATAAATGCTATGTAAATAATTTTAAGAATCCGGATATGCCCAAGGTGATAAGCCTTCCAGCCGGTAAAGGTGTTGCTTTCAAAAAAGATATGGAAGGTCTGGTCACGGCTTTAGCCAAGGGGATACCGGAGGTCTTCGAGAGCGAGGTTTATCAACGTCGCAGGAAAGAGCTGGTTAACTCTTATCAGTTAAGCCAGAAAAAGATGATCAGCGATTTTGAGAAAAAGGTAACTAAAGAAGGATTTGCTTTGGTTCAGGTTCAATTAGGTCCTTTTATCAAGCCAGATTTAGAGCCATTGATAGAGAACAAACCCATGGCTATAGGGAAATTGGAAGTGCTAACTGATGAAGGGAAGTTTCCAGAAGAGAATTTAAATTCTTTAAGAGAAAGATATTCTCAGTTAAGCGAGGAGATGGAAAAGGTATTCAGGGAAACCAGAGTCAAAGCTAAGGAGTTAGATCAGGCTCTATCTAACCTGGATAAAGAGGTGATCTTTCCGATGGTGAAAGAGCATATTCAAGAGATCAAGACCAAATATGAAGGGAATAAAAAGATAGATGAATACCTAAATGAGGTTCAGGAGGATATTTTAGCCGAATATCAAAAATTCAGAGATAAAAAAGAGGAACCATCTGAAGGTGCCATTCCGGGCTTACCCTCCTTAAAACCAGAGGAGCCATTCAGGGAATACGAGGTGAATGTAATAGTGGATAACAGCGAGGTCAAAGGAGCTCCGATTATTATTGAAACCAGCCCAACCTACCGCAATCTTTTCGGAACGATCGAAAGGAGTTTTGACCGTACGGGTGCTGGCAGGACCGATTTCACCAAGATAAAAGTTGGCTCTTTTTTGAGAGCTAATGGAGGGTATTTGGTTTTAAATGCTATAGATGCTTTAGTTGAGCCAGGGGTCTGGCAAGCTCTGAAAAGAACAATGCGTAACGGGATAGTGGAGATACAAACTTATGACCCGTTTTATTTTTTCTCCGCTTCAGCTTTAAAGCCCGAGGCGATTGAGTCTGAAGTAAAAGTGGTGATGATTGGAGACCCTTATATTTACCAGACCCTTTATCAGCTGGATGATGATTTCAGGAAGGTCTTCAAGGTGAAGGCAGATTTTGATCTGGTAATGCCTAAAAAAGATGATACCATCTGGGAATATGCTACATTTATTCGTAAAGTCTGCAAGGATGAGAAGCTCAAGCCATTTGATAAAAGCGCTATAGCTGCAGTAGTGGAATTCGGGGTCAGATTGGCTGGCAGACAGAACAAGCTGTCCACCAGGTTCAATGTGGTGGCAGACCTGCTCAGGGAGGCTAACTACTGGGCATATACTGAGAAATCTAAAAGGGTTTCAGGTAAACATGTGGAGAAGGCGAATGATGAATGGAAAAAAAGGGTGAACCTGCCTGAGGATAAAATCCAGGAGATGATAGATGAAGGAACCATAATGGTCGATACTGAAGGTTCAGTGCTGGGACAGGTGAATGGTCTTTCGATCTATGACCTGGGACAATATATGTTCGGTAAGCCCACCCGGATAACAGCCCGCACCTCCATAGGCAGGAGTGGGGTGATAAATATAGAAAGAGAAGCGGAGCTTTCTGGACGCACTCATAACAAAGGAGTATTGATTTTAAGCGGATTTTTACAAGGGAGATATGCTCAGGATAAACCCCTGATAGTGAATGCCAGCATCTGCTTTGAGCAATCTTATTCTGGAGTAGATGGTGATTCAGCTTCTTCTACAGAGATTTATGGGATTCTATCAAGTCTCTCTGAGCTACCTATAAGACAGGATGTAGCTGTTACCGGCTCAGTGAATCAGAAAGGCGAAATACAGCCAATCGGCGGGGTTAATCAGAAAATCGAGGGTTTTTTTGATGTATGTAAATCTAAAAACTTCACCGGAACTCAAGGTGTAATTATACCTCACCAGAATGTGGAGGATTTGATGTTGCGTCAAGATGTGGTCGAAGCGGTAAAAGAGGGGGAATTCCGCATCTATTCCATTAAGACTATAGATCAAGGGATTGAAATTCTTACTGGGGTGAGAGCCGGTAAAAGGAAAGAGGATGGGATATTTGAAGAAGGGAGTGTAAATTATTTGGTAGATAAAAAGCTAAGGGAATTTGCTCAAAAGTGGAGAGAATACTCAATCGGGGAAAAGGCTTGAGATAAACGTCTCTTAGCCATTTTAATTAAAGAAGATAAGTTTAATGTCCGGGTTTATCCCGGACATTTCAACTTTCTTAGTTGACAATCAAATAACTTCTCAATTTATTAAGGGTATAATTAGAGGAAGGCGTAAGTCCTACGGTGGTTACGCCTGACGCAGTCTCCGTCTCTCGGACTTCAGCTTGCGGGATTAATATGGAGTGCATCGTCCGTGATGATGCCATATCTTGACGCAGGCTGAAGCCTGCGGTTATCGTTTAAGATAAATGATGATTGGTAAAACGATTTCTAATTACAAGATTTTAGAAAAGCTGGGTGAGGGTGGAATGGGCGTGGTGTATAAGGCACAGGATATTAAGCTTGACCGGCTTTTAGCCTTGAAGTTTCTCCCGCCCCAACTTGTAGCCAGCGAAGCAGAGAAAGCTCGTTTCCTTCAAGAAGCAAAAGCGGCTTCTGCTTTAAACCATCCTAACGTTTGCGTGATCCATGATATTCAGGAGGAAAAAGGTCAGCAGTTCATCGTTATGGAATATGTGGATGGAGTAACTTTGAGAAAGAAATTTGAGAGCAAACCTCTAACTGTGAATGAAGCAATAACCTATGCTATTCAAATTGGGGAGGCGTTAAAGGAGGCACATAGCCAGGGGATAGTTCATCGGGACGTTAAATCTGATAATATAATGATTAATTCCAAGAACCAGGTTAAGGTGATGGATTTTGGCCTGGCAAAGCTGAAGGGTTCTCTTAAGCTTACCAAAACATCAAGCACGGTTGGAACTCTTGCCTATATGGCACCTGAGCAGATCCAGGGAGGGGAGGTTGATGCGAGGTCTGATATTTTTTCTTTTGGCATTGTCTTTTACGAGATGCTCACTGGACAGCTTCCCTTCAAAGGAGAGCACGAGGCAGCAATGATGTATTCGATTGTGAATGAGGAACCGGAGTCGCTGCAAAAGTATCTCCCCGATGCACCTGCAGAGCTGCAGCATGTCCTCAATCAAGCTCTGGAGAAAAGTCCCGAAGAACGTTATCAGTCGGTTGGCGAAATGGTCCGCGAGCTCAGGCGGATTCAAAAGCATACGACAAAAGTTCACCACACAGGGACACCAGCGAAGACGCCTGAAGCCGACGCAGTCACCGACTTTCAGCTTCCCGGCAAGAAAGCGTCTCGAAGGAGTATCTTCCTTGGTATCGGAATTCCAGCCGTAGTCGTCTCCTGTGTTGTTCTGTATTTCTTATTTCTGGCACCCAGGAAGCCAATCGATTCACTGGCAGTACTTCCCTTTGTGAATGTTGGAGGTGATCCAAATACGGAGTATCTCAGCTATGGGATCGCACGTACTCTGACCGACAACCTGTCCCAACTTGCCAACCTTAAGGTCAAATCCCAGTTAGCTGTTTCTCGATACAAGAAGAAGGATCAATATCCGCTTGAAATCGGCAAGAAATTGAACGTCTACGCTGTGCTCACCGGTAGCGTGGAACTGCGGGACCAATCCATTATCGTCACAGTGGAGCTCTCTGATGTCAATGAGGGTAACCAGCTCTGGGGTCACACCTTTAAGAAGAGTCTGTCGGATATTTATCTCATACAGGAAGAGATTTCGAAGGATGTGGCAGAAAAGCTCAAGATAAGATTGAGCGGTGCAGAGGAAAGGAAACTGACGAAACGCTATACTGAGAATGCCGAAGCTTACCAGGATTATCTCAAGGGATTACATTTCAGGTTCATCGAAACTCAGGCATCACTGGAGAAGGCAGTCTCCTATTTTCAGCAGGCAATAGAAAAAGAGCCAAATCACGCGTTGGCGTACGCCGGATTGGCTGAAGCATATTTCCTGCAGGAATTCTCCGTGCCTTACCCCGACACGCATAAAGCCAGCGCTGCAGCCGTGAAAGCGTTCGAACTCGACCCAACCACCCCTGAGATAAATATAACCCTTGGCATCATTCGAGAGTTTCACGACTTGGACTGGAAAGGAGCGGAGCAATCGTTCAGGCGGGCTATTGAACTCAACCCAAATCATTGGAATGCACACCGAGAACTTGGGTTGCTCCTCCTGCGAATTGGTAGATTAGAAGAGGCGGAGAAAGAAGCCCTTCGTTCGATTGAACTCCAGCCTTTTTCAGTCCATCCGTACTATTTGTTAGGTTGTATTTATTCTTCCATGGGCAAGCACCAGATGGCAGTGGATCAGTTCGAAAAGGGGACTGAGATTGATCCTGCTTCTGTTGGTTGGGTGGCAGGGGATTTGGGTTTGGAGTACTTAACCCTTGGCAGGTATGAGCAGGCGCGAGCAGAGTTCGTGCGAGACAAAAGTCCCTTGATCGCCTGCTACTATGCAGCGATTGGCAGGAAGGAGGATGCTCTCAAGGAAATACAGACGACCCGTGATCAAGTAAAAGAACCATGGAGGTCATGGTATTTAGCATGCTTGTACTCTTATATCGGTGATAAAGAGCAAGCTATGGATCAACTTGAAAACCTTGTTCGTAACAACTCTAATTTCTTTATTGAGCTGAGAACGATCCCATTTATTGGCAAGATCCAGTCAGAACCCAGATTTATTGCTTTGCTGAAAAGAGCAGGGTTAGAAAAATGATTGGTAAAATGATTTCACGTGAGGAACTCACCCTGTATCCCTCTCTTGAAAAGAGAGGGACATGCTACCCCTTCTCTTTTTATGAGAAGGGATTAGGGGATGAATACAATAACTGAGCGTAAAACATTATGATAGGCAAGACCATTTCACATTACAAGATTTTAGAAAAGCTTGGTGAAGGTGGGATGGGTGTGGTCTATAAAGCCCAGGACATCAAGCTGGATCGGATTGTGGCTTTGAAGTTTCTACCTAAGCATCTTTTGTGTGATAATGAAGCCAAAACCAGATTTGAACATGAGGCTAAAGCTGCCTCTGCCTTGGACCATCCTAATATTGCTACCATACATGAAATTGATGAAGTCGAAGGGGAATGCTTTATGTCGATGGCTTATATCGAGGGTAAATCAATAAAAGAATTACTCAAAGAAAAGAGTTTTTCCATAGAAGAGATTTTAAACATAGCCATCCAGATAGCAGAGGGATTAAATGTCGCTCATAAGAAAAGTATTGTTCATAGAGATATAAAGCCAGACAATCTGATGCTTACCAATGAAGGTTTGGTAAAGATAATGGACTTTGGCTTGGCGAAGCTCAGAGGAGCTCCTGGATTAACCCAGACAGGTTCTACGGTTGGCACATTAGCGTATATGTCCCCGGAACAAGCACAAGGGATAGAGGTTGACCAGCGTTCAGACATTTTTTCTTTTGGAGTGGTTTTATATGAGTTGATTACTGGTCAATTACCTTTCAAAGGAGAGCATGAAGCTGCCATAATCTATTCCATTCTTAATGAGAAACCCGAACCGTTGGCAAGATATAAGGCGAATATACCAGAAGGATTGCAGAGGATAGTGGATAAAGCGATGGAGAAAAACCGGGAGGAGCGCTTTCAGCATGTGGATGAAATGCTCGCTGATTTGAGAAAACTCAAAAAGGAACTTGAATCTACAAAGGAACAACCTTCGACAAAGAAATCTCAACCGTCCATCGCGGTTTTACCTTTTACCAATTTGAGTGCTGATAAAGAACAGGAGTATTTCTGTGATGGCATGGCAGAAGAAATCATTAACGCCCTGACGCATGTAGAAGGCTTGCGAGTTGTTGCCCGGACATCAGCCTTCTCATTCAGGGGTGAGGGGAGAGATATTCGTGATATTGGAAAAAAACTGAATGTGAGGACATTGCTTGAAGGGAGCGTTAGGAAAGCGGGTAATAGGGTTCGCATCACCGCCCAGCTCATAAATGTATCGGATGGATACCATCTCTGGTCGGAGAAATATGATCGCAATATAGGTGATATTTGCTGTCCGGAGGACATTTTTGCTATCCAAGATGAAATATCTTTGGCAATCGTGGAAAAGTTAAAGGTCAAGCTTTTGGGAGAAGAGAAAGTAGCTTTAGTGAAGCGGTATACTGACGATCTTGAAGCTTATAACTCTTACTTAAAAGGTCGCTACTTCTGGTACAAAAGGACCAAAGAGGGAATTCTGAAAGGCCTAGAATATTTCCATCAGGCGATTGAGAAAGATCCAACCTATGCTGTTGCCTACACAGGAATAGCAGACTGCTACAATATGCTTGGATTCTTTGATTACCTCTCTCCTAAAGAGGCCTTTCCAAAAGCGAAGGCAGCAGCAGAGAAGGCACTAGAGATAGATGGAACCCTTGCTGAAGCTCACAGCTCACTGGCAGAAGTTAAAACGTATTACGATCATGACTGGTTGGGTGCTGAGAGAGAGTTCCAAAGAGCCCTAGAGCTCAACCCAAGCTATTCAACCGCACACCAGTGGTATGCTGAATATCTGGCGTTAATGGGAAGGCATGACGAGTCCATTATAATGGGTAAATGTGCCTTAGAGCTTGATCCCCTCTCACCTATTGTGGCCACCAACTTAGCAGGTTTCTACTGGCTTGCGCGTAAGTATGATGAGGCCATAGAGAGGTACCAGAAAATCCTGGAGATGGAGCCAGACTTTATGGCAGCTCACCTGTGGCTCGGTTTGACTTACGCGGAAAAGGGGCTGTATAATGAGGCTTTAGCAGAGTTTCAAAAGGGGATAGAGCTTTCAGGGGGGCATGATTCTCCATTTTTGGGATGGCTTGGAAGGGTATATTGCTGGACTGGTAAGAAAAAGCAAGCGGAAATAGTACTGGAGAGTGAAATTGAGAGATCAAAGAAGATGTACATTTCACCGTTTGGGATAGCAGTGATTTATCTGGGTCTTGGCCAAAATGAACAAGCATTCGAATGGTTAGAAAAGGCTTATGAGGAAAAAGACCACTGGATGGCTGCGCTAAAAGTATACTCAATGTTTGACAGCGTCCGCTCGGACCCGAGGTTCACATCACTGCTTAAGAAAATGGGGTTGGAAAAATGATTGGTAAAACAATTTCACATTGCAAGGTAAGCGCAAACTTCAGCTTGCGGATGTATAAGACAAGTAGGATCGTAAAGCTGAAATTGACCCTGCCCTATCCCTCTCCTACAGGGGAGTGTAAAAAAAGAACGCAGACTAAAGTCTGCGGCTACCGAACGAGGATAAAAGATGATCGGTAAAACAATTTTACACTATAAGATTTTAGAGAAACTGGGTGAAGGTGGGATGGGGGTGGTCTATAAAGCCCAGGATATCCAGCTTCAACGCCTGGTAGCTTTGAAGTTTTTACCACCGCATATTGCTGACCATCCCGAAGAAAAAGCTCGTTTTATCCACGAAGCGCAGTCTGCTTCGGCTCTGAATCATCCTAATGTTGCTACCATTTATAGTATAGAAGATAGTTCTGAGGGGTTATTTATTGCAATGGAATATATAGAAGGAAAGACAGTAAAGGAAATTGTAGAGAAGGAACCTCCATCCATTAAAAAAGTTCTGCAGATTGCCATACAGGTTTGTGAAGGACTGGCATCTGCCCATAAGAGGGAGATAATCCATCGGGATATAAAATCAGACAACATTATGGTTACCAGAGAGGGGCAGGTTAAGATAATGGATTTTGGGCTGGCAAAACTAAAAGGAGCAACTAAGCTGACTCAGGCTGGCTCGACCTTAGGGACTGTTGCTTATATGTCACCAGAACAAGCCTCTGGAGAGGAAGTAGACCAGAGAAGCGATATTTTCTCTTTTGGAGTTGTTTTATATGAGCTTTTGACCGGGAAATTGCCTTTTGGAGGTGAGCACCATGCTGCAATTATCTATTCTATACTAAATGAAGAGCCCCAGCCGATAGCTCGTTATAACAACAAAGTTTCAGCTAAGTTAGAGGAGATAATTTCTAAGGTATTGGCAAAGGACAGAGAAGAAAGGTATCAACATATTGATGATTTACTGGCAGATTTGAGAAGGGAGAAAAAAGCTTTAGATTATACTAAGAGTGGTATAGTTCCTGCAGGGGTTATATCACCCAAACCTAAGAAGAGATTACTTCCATTTATAGTCCCCGGCTCCATCGTTTTTATCCTGGTTTTACTTTTCTTAATTCTTAAACCTTTCAAATTTGAGATAGTTCCGGAGGAGAAGGCAATTGCCAAAGAAAACACTTTAGCTATAATGTATTTTGAGAATCTGGCAGACAAAGAGGATAAGGGAAGGTTAGGTGAGATCGTTACCAATCTTTTGATAACCGGTCTTTCTGAGTCTCAATATCTTAATGTGGTTTCGAGCCAGAGGCTTTATGACATCCTGAAATTAATGGGCAAAGAAGGAGCCAAAATCATAGATAAAAACGTAGCCTCAGAAGTGGCGACAAAAGCTGGTGCAAAATGGATGCTTTTAGGAAGCATCCTTCAGGTCGAACCTCAGATAATTCTAACCTCTCAGTTGGTAGAGGTTAAAAGCGGGAGAGTGCTATCCTCACAGCGGATCAGCGGCGAGCCAGAGGAGAAGATATTCTCAACGGTGGATAAGCTGACAGCCGAACTGAAAAAGGGACTTTCTCTCCCGGCCGAAGCCGGACAGGAATCGGTCCGGCCAGTGGCGGATGTCACCACTCATTCACCAGAAGCATATCGCTATTATCTGGAGGGGGTGGATTATAATAATAAACTTTATGCAGTAGAGGCAGAGCAAAGCTTCAGAAAAGCTTTGGAACTGGATTCCACCTTTGCCATGGCTTATTTAAGGCTGGCCCTGCTTAACAAAGGTGAAGAGCGGAAAGGATTAATAGCTAAAGCAGTTAAATATTCTAATAAAGTTAGCCAGAAGGAAAAATACTATATAAAAGCTCTGGAAGCAATGTCAGGGAATCAAAACCAGGGGATTAAAGAATTAGAGAAGTTAGTGGAGCGCTATCCAGAAGAAAAAGATGCGTTTTTCTTATTAGGATCTATTTATCATCTTGAGCTGAGAAAACATGTTGAAGCGGTGCATTATCTGAATAAAGCCATTGAGATAGACCCTCTTTACAAGGTCGCCTATAATATGCTTGCCTATGCTTATAATGAAATGGGCGATTTTGAGAAATCTATCTGGGCTATAAATAAGTATGTCTCCTTAGCCCCGGATGAAGCCAATCCTTATGATTCCAGAGCGGACCTTTATGCCTATAACGGTAAGTTAGATCAGGCAATTGAATCTTACAAAAAAGCCCTGGAGAGAAAACCTGATTTCTATGTATCCCTGGCAAAGTTGGGGTATATGTATCTTTCTAAAATGGAGTATCCCAAAGCTGAAAGCTGTTATAAAGTGCTTTCTTCAAGTAGTGAAAAAGATTGGCGGTCAGGAGGGAGATCTCTTCTGGCTTTAGTCCCTTTATATCAAGGTAAGTTCAACAAAGCCCTGGAGGTTTTAGACGATGGCATTGCCGCAGATAGAATGGAAGGAGCTGAAGGAGAGTGGAATGCATATAAACATATCTTAAAGGCACTTATCTACGAAGAGAAGAAAAATCTGGAGTTAGCTTTAAAAGAACTTGAAATCAGCCAGGAAATCTCCAAAAAGGTTTATCCTAACGATCCGGTGAATCTGCGGGATTTCCAGGCAGTATTACTTACTGAGAGCGGAAAGACTAAGGAAGCCGAAGTAGTTCTAAATGCATTGAAAAAAGATGTTGAGGAGAAGGATAAAACCAAAATGTATAATTACTGGCTGGCTTTGGGTATTACCGAGCTGATAAAGGGTAATTCAAAAACTGCGGTAACTTATCTGGAAAAGGGTAATAAGGAAGCTCAAATGCCTCTTTTTGGAGCACGGTATTTTCTGGCTAAGGCATATCTGGAGTCAGGCAGGCTGGGTGAGGCAGTGGCTGAGTTTGAGAAAGTACTTTCAAGATATGATAATGTCCGGGCATATAGTGCAATTTCGGCCGTGAAAGCTTATTATCTCTTGGGTTTGGCTTATGAGAAGTCGGGCTGGAATAAAAAGGCGATTGAAAAGTATGAGGAGTTTCTGGATATCTTGAAAAATGCTGACCCGGGGATAAAAGAAGTGGTTGATTCAAAAGATCGATTAAAGAAACTAAAAGCAAGTAGTAAGTAGTAGAT
>Ga0299912_10004620_pt1 | contig 11293 bp, 10 predicted proteins | sample RVTome_2_FD_207667 | JGI IMG/M metagenome (GOLD analysis project Ga0299912, IMG submission 207667) | Soil microbial communities from uranium-contaminated site in the Upper Colorado River Basin, Wyoming, United States - RVT95D214 (version 2) ... | reverse complement strand
ACGATTCAAGACGGCTTCGACTTCGGACTCGTTGGGAGTTGCGACGGTCACGCCGGGAAAGCGGAGGAGTCGAAAGCGGGAGTCGAGGCAGACGGGCCGGCGGCTCCCGATAAATGCGGGAAGAACCGACTTGAAGGCGTCCTCCTGGACCGTTCGGTAGTTGTAGTCGGAGATGATCAGGGCGCCGCAGGTCCGTGCCAACCCGCGCAGGGCGGCCGTGATTTTCCTTTTCAGGTGAGCCGCCTCGGGGATATAAGCTTCGCGGTCGATCCTCAGGATCTGCTGCTTGCGGGTGTTGTCCTCCCCGGCCAGAATCCGGGTCTTGATCGGCGTCGCGCTGCCCTTGTCGCGGAAAAGAAAAGAAGCGCGGATACCCTGCTCCTTAAGGAGCCCCAGAATCCGGGACGCAGCCTCGTCGTCGCCGAGGATTCCGACCGGAACCGGAATCGCGCCGAGAGCTTTGAGATTTTGAAGGGCGTTGCCCGCCCCGCCGAGCAGAAGCTCCCGGCTCCGGAAGGAGAGGATGAGGACGGGGGCTTCCCGCGAAATGCGGCGAGTGCTGCCGTAAACGTACTCGTCCAGGATGAAGTCGCCCCAGACGGCGACTTTGCGGCCGCGGAATTTGTCGATGATCTTGAGGAGGGCGTCTGTGTCGTATGTCATGGCCGGATAGATGAAATTTTTATCAGAAACGGGCCAAAAAGGCAAACGGAGAGCGCAGATCCGTCTGAGATTTGGGGACATGTACCGATTGTCTTCAATCGGTAACGTGTCCCCAAATCGTTTCTCCCTGAAAATAGCCTTATTTGTTTTGAAATCAGGACATTGACACGTCTTAAATAGTTTTAGGTGGTATGACCAATACTTGACTAGACAGCGAGTGTCAAATTATGCTCGTTCGCCGATGCCCTATTTCTGGACTGTCTCCGAACTATGCCCGGCTACGCACTGCCAACGTCCAGCACGCTTGACCCAGGTATGCGTCCATCGATACTGACCACTGACATCCTCGCCTTTATACGTTTCTTTGACCGTGCCGAGGCCAGTGACCACCGCAGCGTCTCCGTAAACGCGAACCTTCATCTCAGCGAGCACCCAGGACGTAATCACGACCTTCCCAGACTTTACGAGTGCAAGGTCCTGGGCCTTGGTCCAGACTTCGCCCCAGGGAGCCGTCCACGTATAATCATCTGCTATAATCCGGTCAAAGAATGCGACGTCGCTCTTAACCCAGGCGTCAGCCCACTCGTTCTCCAGCTTGATTAACTCCTGTTCAACATCTGCGGTCTGTGTCTGAACCGGGGTTTGCGCCTGGAAGGCGGCCGCGAAGACCAAAACGGCCATGCTGACTGCAATAGCAATGCGTTTCATGATACCCCTCCTTGATTTTGATGAGATTATTGAACTTCGCTCGACAGCACTTGTCAAGCCGAGTTTAGGTCAGACCATATCAAGATAGTCTATCCTTCCCAGATATAGCGGAAGTGGCAGCAATCGTCGCCTTTCATTAAAGCTTTTGTTCGTATAAATTTGAGTCGATGGTCAAAGGCGGCGGCCATCGCTTCATCCCCATAGCAGATGCTGGCAAAGCCGATATCTCCTGCGTTCGCTTCCCGGAACGTCTGAGCCCAGAGACATTCGGTCACCTTCATTTCGTATGATTTTGGCGTGTCCTCGATACTCTGAGTGGTGATGGCGAGTGACCAGAAGTGTTTTCTGTGTTCCGCGTTGTCGATGGTTGTTTCAAGCGTGTCCATGCCGAAGAAAGCGTCACGGTTCTTTTTTTGAAGCCGCTGGGCGAAGCTTCTTGTCTGTTGAGCCCAGTAAATACCGGTAGCCTCTTTGAGCATCTCGACGAGCTTTTCTCGTCCGATTTGAGCAGCTAGTGCCTGCATCATAGGGATGTAAGTCCACAGGAATGCGAACCTGAAGGCTTCTCTCATTGTCAGGCCCGAGTCCTCAAGAAATTTGTGTTTGGCAGGCTTGTTCTGGGAATTGTTCTGAAGCCTGCTCGAAGCCGAGAGTAGGCCACAGCCGGAACACAATAAGGCCCCTGTAGGAAACAGTCCCTGCAGGAATTCCCTGCGGCTTGAAGCCAAATTCGATGGTTCGATAATCACGATACCCCTCCTTGATTTAGATGAGATTATTGAACTTCGCTTGACAGCACTTGTCAAGCCGAGTTTGGGTCAGACCAATTTAAGGCTCAAGTTGGTCTCTCAAAAGGGAATAAAGTTGCGCGCCGGGCCGAAATCGCATATATTTTATGGGCTTCGACCGGGTGCCGGAGTGGCGGAACTGGCAGACGCGCTGGACTCAAAATCCTTGTTACCCTGAAGAAGGGTTCCCCCCGAATTCCCCCTGAAAATGGGTTTAACTCATTGAATATCAGGATGTTTACCCGTCTTAAATAGTCTTGGGTATTCTTAGGCTTTTCTGTCCAATCACGTCACTAATCCTGTCAATTAATTCTGCACAAATTATGGTCACTCACCTGCCCATTTTCTTTTTCTACTTAGTCCTCATCATGAGAATCATTTGCCCGGATCAACGTCATTCATCATGGGACATGATCCCGCGGTCCGTCGATCGGCGCGTCTTTAAGTTCTGACTAGTCATCCGGCGCCCCCGGCCCCGGGCGCCTCAATATTGGCCTATCTAGAGTTGATTGATCTTTTACCCGTAAGCACTTCAATGATTTTTATATTATTTTCTATTGGTTTTTCTTTTTGATCTTTACTTCGGTCTTTAACATAATTAGATAATTTATTTTTATCCTCAATGGTTAAATTATCCCTATTCTCAAAGAATAAATGAAAAGCTTTGAAAGTTATTGTGTAGTTGCCACAATTAGGACACTCAATAGTTATATTTGGAATATTATTTTCTTGTTCAGTCCTGTCTTTAGCTTCGGTAGAACATAAATAGCATTTCATTTTAATCTCCTTCAATTTGCTCTATTTATTTTTATCTCAGTCTATACGGCAGCGTTCATTTTACCTGTGGCTCGTCGGCGAATCGCACACCGAGCACGGCGTCGATGTTCGAGGCGGCGGCCTCTGGAAGAGATTGATCTAGATTGACAATCTTCGGACTCCCTATTGTATAATATAAACAATGATTAAGGAAAAAGGGTTTCTTATAAGAGGTCTCATGAAAAAAATCGTCATAATCATTCTTGGGGCTTTTTGCGGGGTCTTGCTCTTCGGACACGGCCCCGCCGCGGCCGACCGGCCTAACCAAGTGGGCGTCTGGACCGAACTAGGCCCCCAGGGAGGGGACATCACGTCCATCGCCCGAAATCCGAAGGCGCCCTCGGAGCTTTATGCCGTCACCCGCTCGGGATTGGTCTTCCGCTCGGCTAACAACGGCGCAAGCTGGACACGGAGGGCAGCGGTCGGCGTGGATTTATGGGACGTTGCGATTGACCCGAAAAGTCCGTCGACGATTTACGCCCTTGCCGGCTATGCCCTGTATAAATCCGTCAACAAAGGCGGCACATTCACGAAACTCCCCTTCGTCGACGACACTTATGCAACTGAGGGGAGCATCGCCATCGATCCTTCCAACACGAAGGTCATCTATGTTTCGGGAATCTGCATTTACGACACGACGGCCGGGAAAGAATGCATGGCCGTATTTAAAACCGTGAACGGAGGCAAATCTTGGACCGTCAAGAAGCCTGACCCGACCTCGTATTCGGCTGTTGGATATGATGTTGTCGTTTCCCCAAAAAATCCCGCCCTTGTTTATGCTTGCGGCGTCGGGGCGAACTACAAAGCCCAGGTTTTTCGATCGACCAATAGGGGAGAAACCTGGAAAGACGTCACGCCCGGATTCATGAACGCCACTTATGGTTACGGCTATGCCTATGCCATCGCCGCCGATCCTTCGAATGCGGGGCGGGCGTTCGTTGCTTATATGGATGGCGTCGCCAGGACGTCGAATTCCGGAACGACATGGGAAAAGCAAGTCTCTCCGGCCCACATCTATCCCGGATCCGGCATCGCGATCGACAAGTCCGCGTCCAACACCCTCTACGCGGGCGGCTCGCCCCTCTACAAGTCCACGGACGGGGGAAAGAATTGGACGCAGTACTTGAACGGTGTGTCCGCACTCGTGTCGAAACTCATCGTCCAGGGAAAAACCCTCCACATCGCGTCCAATATAGGGATCTTCAATAGCACCGACGGCGGCGCCGCGTTCGCGCCCGGCGATAAAGGAATCCTGGCCGTCACTATCACGAGCTTTGTCTTTCACCGGGCCGTCTCGGGCGCGCTCGAGGGCGGGACGGAAACTCTCTACGCCGCGGTCAGCCCCAACGGACTCTTCAGGTCGACAAACGGCGGCGGCGCCTGGACCAAGCTCGGCGATTTCGAAAAGACCCACATCATTGGCTCCCTCGCATCCCCCCGCTCGAATCCGCGCCGGGTCTACCTCTCATGCTTCGGCTGACAAAACCCCAGCGTCTACAGGTCTGTAGACGGAGGCAACACGTTCGAGCAGATTACGCCCGAAGGCAATTGTCAGTTGCTCCTTGTAGCCTATCCGGCCGAGCCGAATCGCCTGCTGGCGGCCGGAAACATCTGGTCCGGCCTGGCGGCATTCCTCACAACCAACGGAGGCAAGAACTGGACCAAAGTCAAGGTCTTTAATGACAGCGGCAGCAGAATCTACGCGGCCGCACTCGCACCCTCCAACGTCAACACCCTTTATGTTTCCGGAAGGAACTCCTCAGGGAACGCGGTTTTCTTTAAAAGCACGAACGGCGGCGCGAAATGGTCCCAAATGGCGGTTCCCTCGGCATCGGCCTACATCAACTCCCTGGCGGTCCATCCGACCTCGCCGAACACGATCTACGCCACGACCTCCTCGGCGGGGGGGACGTTCAAGAGCACGGATGGAGGGGCATCATGGACCAAGCTCGAGAACACGACCCAGGGAGGTAATTGCATCGTCGTCAATCCCTCTAATCCCAACGAGATCTTCATGGGGAGCGACTCGGGGGTCGATTACAGCGCCGACGGCGGTAAGACCTGGACCGACCTCTCGGCTGGCCTGGCCGCGAAATCCGTTAACTGGATCGAAATCGACGGCCCGGGCAGGATGGTCTACGCCGGAATCTACGGCGGCGGGATCTGTCGGCGGAGTTTCTAGCCGGCCTATTCCGTGCGCTTGATCCGGGCGGAATGAGATTCGTTCCTTGACGGGTCTCGAAAAATTTTATCGCGTGTAAACGTAAATGAGTGTGTATGACGTTCTTCTTTGTCCGTGACGCCAGGCACAAATGCCGTTTCTACCCGACCGACATGACCTGCCCCCCTCAAATCGGTCCAGGTATAATGGGAAAGCCCTTAGATGTGACCCGGTTCAACGCCCAGTTCGAGCGGGAGACGCTTCGGCCGGGCGATCTTCATCGGCCCCTCCGCAAGAGCCTCAACCTGGAGGAGATCTTCTGTTTGAAGGCGACCCGGACGATCCACAACGGCTACTTCGTCCGCTGGAAGGGGAAGCGGTATGCGATCGAGGCCCCGTCCCGGTGGATGAAGGGACAACCGGCGCTGATCATCGAACATTTTGATGGCCGGATGAGAGTCCGCTTCGAAGGCCACGACTTGAGATACTAGGAGATCCGGGAGCAAAAACGATGCGCTCAACTTAAACCCGTTGTTCGGCCTAAGCCGCCCAACCACCCCTGGCGAAGCTACATCGACCGGTTCCCAAGCCCTGCCCCCGAGAGACCCTAGACCATGATAAAAGCGGAAAGATTCACGTTGCCCGGAAGAGGAAATATTCATGTTGCCTTGACACCCCCGCCGAATTCTTTGACACCGCCTAGAGTTATAACTATAATTACGCCAATTAACTTAATTGAATTTATTAAGGAGGAGGCCATACTGTTCAAATCAAAGATCTTTATTTTTTCATTCATTTTATTGGCATCTCTTCTATTGGCGATACCTTCAGTTCCGACGGATCCAGGAGGAACATCCCAGACGCTGCCGGAAATTGCGAACCCGGCCTTGAGTGAAATCGTACAGACCCCCATCAGTTTTGTTCCCAACACCGGAATGGCCGATCCCAGGTTTCTCTACTTTGTTCATAACGCGCGATTCAACTTCGGTCTGGGGAAAACCGGCGTTGTATTCGACAGCGGGGGCAGTGCGTATCGAATCGAATTTCCCCTGGCCCAGGAAGCTGTCCGAGTCGAAGCCCGCGGTCTTAGCCCGACGGTTGTCAATTATTTCATCGGCGGGAATCGCGAGCGGTGGCAAACCAACCTCAAGACGTACCAATCCGTGTTGTACGAGAATCTTTTTCCTGGAATTGATTTGAAATTCTACGGCCGGAACCGAGACATCGAATGCGATTGGACCGTGAGACCCGGGGCGCGCGTCGGAGATATCCATTTCCAGGTCTGCGACGTCGAGAAAACCGTTATCGGAGACAATGGGGATCTCCTGATCTCGACGAAAAATGGCCAACTTATCCATAAGAAGCCGGTGAGCTACCAATGGATCGACGGAAAAAGAGTTGATGTTCCTTTAGTTTTTGCCGAGAGGGGATCGAATCTCTATGGTTTTCAAGCGGGGCCCTATGATCAGAACCACCTTCTGATCATAGATCCGGTCATGCTCGTCTTCTCCACGTATCTGGGAGGAGACGTCCAGGAGTCAGCTTTAAGCACCGCGACCGATAGCCAGGGGAATATTTACGTAACCGGAGTCACGACCTCGTCGACGTTTCCGGTGAAGAGCCCAATCCAAGGGTCGCTGGCCGGAGAGAGCGATATCTTCATCACCAAGTATGCGGGAACGGGTAAGAATCTTGTCTTTTCCACTTACCTTGGTGGTCGGGGAGCCGACGTCGCCTCGGGGATAGCAGTCGACAGCCAGGGTTCGGTTTATCTCATCGGGACTACGGAATCCGATGATTTTCCGGTTCGAAACGGATATTCCCAAACTCTTAAAGGCGGTAAAGACGTTTTTATCGCAAAGCTCAATCCCTCGGGAACCGGCCTTGTTTTTTCCACCTTTCTGGGGGGGACGAGCGATGAGGAAGGAGCGGCCCTCGCTATCGACAAAACTCGGAATATCCTTATCACGGGGATAACCGCCTCAGCGGACTTCCCAGTCGTCAAAGCCTTTGACAAACAGATCGGCAAAAAAGACGCCTTTGTTGCGAAATTGGCGGCTAATGGAAGATCCCTGATCTTTTCGACTTACCTTGGAGGGAGCGGGGATGATGGGGGGCAGGGGATCGCGACGGACGACAATGGAGCTGCCTACGTGACAGGTTGGACGGCGTCCTCGGACTTTCCCGTCAAGAACGCTTTCGACAGAGACTTCAACGGCGAGAAGGACTGTTTTGTCACAAGATTTTCCTCCGGCGGGAGTTCGCTGATTTTCTCGACCTATCTCGGCGGGACGGGTAACGACGAGGGGCGGGCCATTGCGCTGGATAGCGGCCGATCGGCTTACGTTACGGGCTTCACGGCCTCCGTCAATTTCCCGGTCAAGGGGGCCTTCTGCGGGAATCTGCGGGGAGGCAAGGACATCTTTGTAACGAAATTCCATAACACCGGGCAGATTCTGACATTCTCCACCTATCTGGGCGGAAGTCGCGAAGATGTCGGATACGATATCGAAGTCGACGGGACTAAGGCCATTTATGTAGCGGGCGGGACGGCGTCCCAAAATTTCCGTCCCTCGTCTTCTGCGGACAAAGCTTTTGGCGGCGTCCAGGATGGTTTCCTGGTAAAGCTGGACGCGACGGGGAGAACGGCGCTCTGTTCCTATTTGTTGGGGGGCACTCAAGAAGATGTCATCCGCGGCCTCGCTTTGGACAAATCGGGCAACGTTTATTTAGCGGGATCGACGAAGTCCAAGAATTTTCCGACCAAGTCGGCCGTGGACTCGACGTTGACCGGAACGAGCGATGCGTTCGTGGCGATGCTCAAAGAAGCTCAAATCCGGATTTCTTCCGTTTTCACGCACTTTGGCTGGGGGCCTCCGTTTGAAACGGATGTGAACGGCTATGGATTCGGGAATTCCCAGGGGAACAAAAACCTTGTTGTGAATGGAATCCCTGCTCCGAGCGGATATATTATTTCTTGGTCGGATGACGAAATCACCTGCGGTTTCTGGTTTCCCCTGGTCTGGGTCGATCAAACCTACAACTGGGCCATCACGGAAAACGGAAAGATCGTGTCGAACGTCTACGCGAATCGGTATTTGCTCTACATCGACGCTGTTTACCCGGAATCGGGAGCTCCGGGCACGACCGTTGATATCTACTATTACGGCTCCTATAATCGCTCCTGGGCCGTCAGCTTCGGCGGCTATGATGCCACTTGGATAAGCGGCGGGTCTGGTCATGTCCAAGTCACCGTCCCCCAGATGCCGGCCGGCGCAACCGAGATCTATTTTTATGATGTGGACTATGAGACTATTTCCACCAGAGCATCCTTCACGGTTCTTTGAGCGGCTAGACCTCGAGCTCAAAACGTCCCCAGGCAGAGACTTGGAAGCGTCCGCCTTCATCCGCAACCTGCTTGACGCGGATTACCAGGAACGGTTTGGATTTCCGGCGGCTGGCCGGAAGGCTGGCGTCTCTCTGAGGGCCAGTTTTAGAACGAAAAACTGAACCCGAACCGGGAGAGCGGTTCTCCGTCGCACTCGAGGGGATAGGTCATATCGACGTGGAAGATCCAGAATCTCGTCCCGACCAGGGCATAGGGCTTCAGGGTCATACGATTGCGGGAATACTCAAGGCCGCCCGCCTATAGTCAAATTGAATGTAACAAAAGGACAGTTTGTTTCTTTCAACATAAATAAGTTTAAGAAAGGATAATAAAATCTATTAAAGTTATTGATAACAATTATTTTTTGGGGATAAAATGTGATCGAAGGGCAAGAAAAACGCCTTTCATGAAAGGCTGAATACATGAAAGGATGTCGGCCATTAATGGACCAGGAAGCTGACGCCATAATGGAATCCTTCGGGGGTCAATGTGCGGCCAGGGATCGCGCCATTTTTGCGCTGGGACGCTATACAGGGGAAAGGATCAGCGCAATTCTGAAGCTAAGGGTCGGGGATATCGTCCAAGCTGGTCGGGTGATGAACTCGGTCATCTACCGCCGGGCGAACCGTAAAGGTAAGACAGAAAGCCGGGTCGTTGCGCTTCATCCGAAGGCGAAGTGGGCGCAAACCGCCTGGATCAATTTGCTGGCAAGGGGGAATGTCTTGACCGCTGACGACTTCGTCTTCCGAAGCCGGAAAGGGGACAATCAGCCGATCAGCCGGGTCAAGTATCATCGAATGGCTTAATGAACATAGGAAGGGGGGAATAAAATGAATGAAAGGAAATTTCAATCCTATTCTAAGTATTGGATAATCTTATGTTTTGTGTTGTTTTATGCACGGGTAGAGATAAAGGCTCAAGTTAATCTGCCTGATATAGTCAAAAAAGTTAAGCCATCTACAGTAGCAATTTATACTTATAACAACGCAGGCAAAGCCCTCGCTCAGGGTAGCGGCTTTTTTATTAGTAAAGAAGGTGATGTGATTACAAATCGGCACGTGCTTGAAGGGGCAAGCCGTGCTGAAATAAAGATGGTGGACGGAAAAAAGTATTTTATCAATCAGATTTTAGCAGAGGACAAAGAAGGAGATTTATTGAGACTCTCAACTAATATTTCAAATGAAATTATTCGTCCTTTACAGTTGAGCAGCTCAATACCTGCTGAAGGCGAAAGAATTATTGTGATAGGGAATCCTTTGGGGCTTGAACAGACAATTTCGGATGGAATTGTTTCTGCTATTCGCGAGATACCGGGGTATGGAAAGATAATCCAGATAACTGCTCCCGTATCGCCTGGGTCCAGTGGGAGTCCTGTTGTGAATATGGAAGGCAAAGTTGTTGGAGTTGCGACATTAGTCTTGGTTGAAGGACAAAATATAAACTTCGCCGTTTCAAGCGAAAGGGTAGCACGACTCGTTATCGCAAAGGGCAAATCTCTTTCCGAATGGCAATCTGTGAAGCCGCGTAATCGCCTCGTTGCTGCAGAAGGGAGTTATGAAAAAGGATTAAGTTATACATTGAATTCTGAATATAAAAAAGCCATCCCCTTTTTAAAGGAGGCGGTCAAGAAAGATCCTAAGCATAATGAAGCCCTTTTTTATATCGGCTATTGCTATGACGGGCTGGGGCAAAATATGGAAGCTGCGGAAGCCTTCGAGAAATTAGTCCGAATCAATCCTGATTATCCCTCAGTATATCTCTATCTTGGAAAATCCTATTTAGAGCTGGGCCGCTATACAGATGCCTTAGAGGCCTTCAAGCAAGCAATCCGAATTAATCCTGAATTATCCGGTACATATTTCTATCTTGGAGTATCCTATACCAGGCTTGGGCGCCTTGCCGATGCCGAAGAGGCCTACAAGAAGCAAATCCGAATCCAATCTGATGATTTCGGGGCAATGTACATTTTGGGAAAATACTATTTCGACATGGGCCGCTATACAGATGCCTTAGAGGCCTTCAAGCAAGCAATCCGATTTAATCCTGATGATTCCGGAGCATATTACTATCTTGGAGTATCCTATTTCGATCTGGGGCGCTATGCAGATGCAGTGGAAGCCTTCAAGCAAGCAATCCGAATCAAGCCTGATGATGCCGAGGCTTATAACAATCTTGGAGTAGCTCATAGCGAGCTGGGGCAATATACGGAATCCGTGGAGGCCCACAAGCAAGCAATAAGAATAAGGCCTAATGATGCCGTGGCCCATTATAATCTTGGAGTAGCTTATAGCGATTTGGGGCGCTATGCAGATGCCTTAGAGGCCTTTAAGCAAGCAATCAGAATCAAGCCTGATTATTACGGGGCCCATTACAATCTTGGAGTAATTTATAGCAAATTTATGCGCGATGCGGAAGCCGCGGAGGCCTACAAGCAAGCAATCCGAATCAAGCCTGATTATGCTGAGGCACATTACAATCTTGGAATAAAGTATTTATTACTTGGAGATAAGGGGTCTGCTTTGAACGAGTATAAAATTCTCAAAGACCTTAACCTGGATTTAGCCAATAAGCTTTTTAATCTGATTTATAAATAGATCAAAATGGAACGAGTTGATGGCTAAGAAAGAAAGTGAGAATGAAAACTGAAGCTCCACGGACTTACGTCCGTGGGATCTGCCCATTGCAGGCGTTGGAGCGCCTGTCCCCGAAGCGGGGATTTGCTATCCCTCCACGGACTAACGTCCGTGGAATCCCGCGGAGGGGATTGAA
>Ga0299912_10004619_pt1 | contig 11294 bp, 12 predicted proteins | sample RVTome_2_FD_207667 | JGI IMG/M metagenome (GOLD analysis project Ga0299912, IMG submission 207667) | Soil microbial communities from uranium-contaminated site in the Upper Colorado River Basin, Wyoming, United States - RVT95D214 (version 2) ... | reverse complement strand
TTATGACTCGGATGTTCTTCCAAACCAGGATAATTGACCCAGGTGACCGAGGGATGGCTCTTCAAGAATTGGGCGGCCTTAAGTGCATTTTCAGAATGTCTCTTCACTCTTAAGGGCAGAGTCTCTAATCCTTGAAGAAACAAAAAGGCATTGAAAGGACTCAAAGGTGCTCCCAAATCACGGAGCAACTGCACCCTCACCTTTATGATAAAGGCAACATTCCCCAAACCGGGAAAATTTCCGAAGGTATCCCAGAATTTCAAACCGTGATAACTGGGATCTGGCTCGGTAAATTCAGGGAATTTCCCGTTACTCCAGTCGAACTTCCCGGAATCGACAATCACCCCTCCGATCGATGTTCCATGCCCGCCGATATACTTTGTTGCGGAGTCAACAATGATGTCCACTCCATAGTCTATCGGTCTTACCAATCCAATGCCGACGGTATTATCGACAACGAAGGGTATGCCCGCCTCATGGGTTATCCGAGCAATGGCCTCAAAATCTGGAACATCCAGCTTGGGATTACCAATCGTCTCAGCAAAGACTGCTCTCGTCTTATCCGTTATTGCCTTCTTAAATTCGGCTGGCTTTGTTGAGTCAACAAATTTCACCTTTCTTCCCAATTTGGGAAACGTGTAATGTAGCAATTGGTATGTTCCGCCGTAAAGATTATTGGCTGAAACGATCTCATCACCTACTTGCGTTATCGCTAATAGCGCAAAGGTCTCGGCCGCCTGCCCTGAAGCTACTGCCAAGGCCCCTGTGCCCCCTTCAAGGGCGGCAACCCTTCTTTCAAAAATGTCGTTTGTGGGGTTCATGATCCGGGTATAAATGTTTCCAAATTCTTTGAGGGCGAAAAGACTTGCCGCATGTTCTGTACTTTTGAATACGTACGACGTGGTCTGATAAATGGGGACTGCTCTTGCCCCGGTCGTTGGATCGGGTGTTTCCTGTCCTGCATGAACTGCCAATGTTTCGAATCTTCTCGTTTCCATTTTTGGACCTCCTCCTTTTATGATATTTTGTTGAAATGATTTAAAAAAAAACCCACCAACCATTTCTCTTGGTAGTGGGTTATCCGGCAATACAAGCGATGCTTTGATGATGTTTACATGGGCAGGCCTCCCATACCAAGCAGACAACATATGGCTATACAACACATCATCATAGGGCGTTCATTAAGATTTCCTGAAACATTTTCATTAGTTATCATTTTATTCATATCCATTAACACCATCCAAATTTCCCGTAAACCTTTACAGTACAATCAGTTTTACATAGCCAACACAATTTGTCAAGTATTTTTTTCAGATTCTTTATTTTTTTTATTTGACAAATCGAATTCAAATGTGGTATAAAATTACAATGTCGAAAAAGATCCTCAACCTGATTGTCACAATCTCTTTGGTATTACCTCTCTTCGCAGGAATGTTCGGTCCACGTGGGATGGCCTGCACATTTTCGTCATTCATCCAAATATTTCTGAACGGTAACATTCAAACCCATTTTCAAAAACCCTGCGACATGGATGACTGCAATCCTAATCTTCCGAAATGCCCTCTCTGTCCCTCTTCAAGTTCCTTGAATCCATATCTTCCAAATCAGGCTGGGATCTATCTACCAACTCTCTCTTCACCTTTTAAACCAATCAGCGTTGACTCCCTCGCTGATCAAGGGTTTGTTCAATCGATCTTTCACCCACCCACATGGCTTCTCTAAATTATTTTCGGTTTTAAGAATTCTTTATCTAAAATTTCTCTCTGCGACCTCTGCGTCTCCACGGTGAAATTGTACCATTATTTAATAGGTTTAAAATGAAATTTAACCAATGCGGAGCAGAAAATCCAAATGGGCCTGAGGAGGAGAAGAAATGGAGACTTATCCAGAGAATATGAATGAAATAGTGTCATGCCCGTTCTGCGGCGAGGGGAATGAAAAGGCGACACGATTTTGTGTCCACTGCGGAAAGACACTCACAAGCAAAAGACGAGTTTGGCCAAGGAATCGAACCCTCCTTTACGGGATGATAGGTCTCGTTTTAATTGGGGTGGCGGGCTTTACCCTGATAGGAGGTGGGGAATCCGCAATGGTTGGAAAAGTGAATGGCGAAGGCATCACCCGGAAAGAGTTCTCAAAGAGGTTGGAGCAGACGAAGAAATTTTATGAAGATCGTTATGGGCAAAACCTCTTTCAGGGTGAAGCAGGAAAGGAAAATCTGAACCGTCTCAAAACCGATATTCTCGATGAGATGACAGTAGAAAAAATCCTTCTGCAGGAAGCAAGGAGCGCCGGTTATACTTCCGCACCCGATAATGAGATTGAGAACGGGGTGGAGGCTATTAAAAAAAATTTTAGTTTATCTGACGCAGATCTCCAGAAGAGGACCGGTGGAAGCATGGAGGATTTAAAGGCTGAGCTTAAAAACGATTGGATAATTTCGCAATTCGTAGAAAAGACCATTCTCAAAGGTGACCAGGTAAATGGACGCCTCCTCTTCAGCCAGTGGCTAACAAATGCAAAGGCGAAGGCCAAGATTGAGACCTACGGAAAATTGGAGCCTGTTTCAACAGCAAAGACATCGTGCTGCAGAAGCGGGTGTGGAGGAGGAGGAAGAGTCCAGCCTCTCGATCCGAAGATCGATCAGGAGGCGAAAGCCAAGGGATTAGAATATTATGAGAAGAAGACCCAAAAGAAAGGGGCAAATGCAAAGGTCACCAACTTCGGATGTCACATCCAGGTGGATATTATTGAAGAGGGGAAAGTGGTAGTCTTCCTGACTTACAACCAGGGTGAAATTCAAGAAATTTAAAAAAAGGAGGATCATTCAATGAAAGCATGTCCGAAGTGCCAAACGAAAAATCAGGATTCAAGTAACTTCTGCAAGAAATGTGGCTTTAAATTTTCGGATTCCTCATTCACGGACAAAAAGGAGAAGGTATTGGGAGAGAAAAGAGCAAAACCCTATTGGGTACCGATTTCCTTAGCCATCATTGCCATTGCATTGGGAGTAGTCGGTTACTGGGTCATTCAGGGAAATACGGGAACTAATCCAAAAGTTTCTTCTCAACCAAAGGTGAGTGAGAAGGTGGACTATTCCGGACAGACCATTCGCATGGCCGATATTCAGGCAAAAGTGGAGGGGGGAAAAATTTCCATCCCTCTTGACGTTGTAAAGGAGAAGAAGATGGTTCGCTTTGAATATGACAGCAAAGGGGTCAAGGTTCCTCTCCTTTCTTACATTACCCAGTCCGGGAGGGTGGTGACAGCGGTGAGCATGTGCGAACCATGCCGGTCGACACGTTTTCACATCCAGGATAAGACGCTGGTATGCAATGCATGTGCCACTGAGTGGAATTTGGAGACTCTTCAGGGAATTAAAGGTGGTTGTCTCAATTATCCACCCGATGTGATTCCAAGTACGATTGAGAAAGGCCGAATCCAGATTGATGAGAAAACCGTTACCCAGTGGAAACCAAGGGTTTAAATACCAGTCAGCAGTAGGCAGAAGGCAGTAAGCAGCAGGTAATAACCAGTGGTCAATAATCAATAGCAACTATCTGAGGTGATATATATGCGGCTTAAAGACATCTCGTTCAATAATCTGCGGAGGCGAAAAGGAAAAGTTTTTTTTCTTATTTTGGGCCTCACCATTGGTATCACAACAGTAGTGACCCTTATCTCCATCACCCGAATGATGAACGAAGATATCTCCAAGAAATTGGACGAATTTGGAGCCAATATTCTCATCATCCCTCGGTCGGACGACCTTTCTATCTCCTATGGAGGGATGAGTATTGGAGGGGTCGCTATTGATACCCAGGTCCTGAAGGACTCGGATATCCCCAAAATTCAACAGATCGAAGTTCGGGAGAACATCAGCACTGTTTCACCGAAACTGATCGGAGTCGTGGAAATAGACGGCAAGAAAGTTCCTGTGATGGGCGTTCATTTCCAGGAAGAAGTCAGGCTGAAGAAATGGTGGAAGATTCATGGTGGCGTACCTAAAAGTCAAGAAGAAGTAATGCTTGGAAATGAAGCGGCGGTTCGTCTCTTCAAGAGTACGGGTGATACCTTGCCCATCAATGGGAAGGTGGTGAAGATTTCAGGAGTTCTCGATGAAACAGGATCGCAGGATGACTTTCTCGTCTTTGGTGATTTGAGTTTTGTTCAGGAGACGATGAAAAAACCAGGGGCCTTAAGCCTGATTGAGGTTTCTGCCTTTTGCAATACCTGTCCGATTGAAGAGATCGTTCGGCAGATCTCGAAAGAGTTGCCCCATGCCAAAGTGACCGCCATCAAACAGACCCTTCAAACCAAGATGGAGGCTATCGACCATTTTAAGAAGTTCTCTGTCGGGATATCGATCATTATCTTACTCATCGGAAGCCTGATTGTCTTCACGAACATGATGGCCTCAGTGAACGAGCGTAAGAGGGAGATCGGTATCTTTCGTGCCATAGGGTTTCGGAAATCTCACATCATCCGGATCATCTTTTTAGAGGCCTTAATCGTGGGTTTGATTGCAGGGATAATGGGATACCTTTTGGGCCTGGGAGTTGTCCAGATTATTGGCCCGATGATTACAGGGGTGAAGAGTGGCACATGGTTCTTCGATCCCCTGCTGGCCATAGGTGCGATCTTCCTCTCTGCTCTAATCGGGATCCTTTCGAGTGCGTATCCAGCCATTCACGCATCGAAGATGGATCCCACTACAGCGCTAAGAGCGCTATAGTAGCATAGAGCATGGGACGTAGAGCATAGCGTAAGAAAATAGAGTGACCTCAAGGCTGCAAACTCAAAGTGAAACAAAAGGCATTCGTAACTCAGCCCTTTAGGGCTGATGAATCAGGGCTAAAGCCCTGAGCTACACGGACACGAGACACGGAGGTCGGACACGAAGATGAGCTTAATCGAGATCAAGAATTTATCGAAGACTTATGAGAGCGGGGAAGAGCGTGTGTTTGCCCTTTCCGATGTGAATCTGGAAATTGAAAGAGGCGAATTTATCTCTGTGATGGGGCCCTCTGGCTCAGGGAAATCAACCCTGCTAACCATTTTGGGTGGACTCAACCATCCTACAAAAGGCGACGTAGTAGTGGATGAAATTCCGATCTATAAGCTTCCATTGGAGAGATTGGCAGATTTCAGGAGAGAATATCTGGGTTTCATCTTCCAGTCCTTCCAGTTGATCCCCTACCTCACGGTGATTGAGAATGTGATGCTCCCTCTTTCCATCACGAACAGGTCAAACCGGGAACAGCTTAAGATGGCCGAGGAGATCCTGGACAGGATCGGATTGAGAGGCAAGGAGAGAAGACTTCCAGATGAACTCTCCGGAGGAGAACAAGAGAGGGTGGCCATTGCAAGGGCCTTAGTCAATTCACCTCCCATCCTTATGGCCGACGAGCCCACAGGAAACCTGGATTCCAAGACAGGAAAAGAGATCATGGGTCTGTTCAAAACTCTCAACGAAGAGGGACAGACCATCGTCATGGTGACTCACAACCCAGAGAATATAGAATTCTCGCCCCGATCCATTTTTCTCAGAGATGGAAGGGTGGAAGGGAATGGATCAAAGACCTTATCGGGTATGAATGATCGATAACTCTTCTGAAGACTTCAATCCGCAAAAAAGTTCATAATCGACCAGTCCTTTGATCGTTGGCTTTTCACCGCAAATCGAACAGTCCTTATCTTTGGGAGCCGTAAGTTTTACTAAATCCATTTCCAGAGCATCGAACAGAATGAATTTGCCGATTAAAGGTTCTCCAATCCCCTTTAACTCTTCCTCCCTGAAATAACCTTGCCCACCCCCAGTTTTTTAGAAACGCTGAGACTTTTAGGAACAAGCCACCTGGCCCATCCCCTCAGAGAAGCTTCACAGGCCGCACCGCTTTGCGGTTGGGAACATGGATCTCACCGTTATAAGGAAGTCCCCTATGTTCCTCGGTCAGGTTACAAGAACTTTCTAAGAAATCGGCCTTATGAAGTCTTGAAGAGGGGTTGGCCAGGTGGCAAGATAAATCCACTCCACTCAGCCCGTAAGGAGTAAGGAAAAACTGGGGGTGGGCAAGCTGAAATAAGCAATTGACGTTAAGGCCGATACGCTCAACCCTCAGAAAGTCCCTTTGATTCCCTGTAAGCTCTGCTACCCCGTCGTCTTTCTTCAAAGCTTTTGTTTTACGTTGTGCTTTGCATAGAAGGCCAGCACTTCCTCAAGCCCTGCTAATATCCCTTTCCCCTTTGCCTTTATCACGCCATCAACTTTTGCATCTTTTTTCAGGACTGCTTCCGTTGTGATTTCCCTTCTTGCATCATCATGTAGCCTATCCTCCATAACCTTTTCAGCATACGCATGAACCTCTCCGATGTTCAACCCGTTGCCGAGGTAGGCCGGTCTCACCCTTTCTTTCCTGCTTGGCATCATTTTCCTACCTCAAGCATCCTGTCGAGTGCCTTTCTTGCCTTCCGTCTTATCTCTTCAGACACAGTAATGACCGGGGCTTCGTTTTTCAAGGCTTCGAGCACAAGCTTCAGACTGTTTTTCTTCATATTCACGCAAGTACTCCCTGGAGGCGCTGTATAAAAGGTCTTTCCTGGAACATGAAGCTTCAACATCTCTATCATCCCTATTTCTGTTGCTATGATGAACTCTTTTGCATCTGAATTTTTGGCATATTCAATCATTCCTGATGTGCTGCAGATGTGGTCCGCTAACTCTCTCACTTCAACAGGACATTCAGGATGTGCAATAACTTTTGCATCCTTCAGCAGTTTTTTTGCTTTGGCCAGCTCCTCGTGAGAGAACTTATTGTGCACATAGCAGAAGCCATTCCAGGGGATTATTTCCTTGCTTGTATACTTTGTTATGTAGTTCGCAAGGTTCTTGTCAGGAACGAAGATGATCCTTTTGTCCGGAAGTGAGTTTACAACTTTAACTGCGTTACTTGAGGTGCATATAATATCAGACTCTGCTTTTGTTTCTGCAGTGGTGTTAATGTAGCTTACGACCGATGCATTCAAGCATTTCTTCAGTTCCCTGAGATCTTCTGCCTTTACAGTGTCTGCCATCGGGCATCCTGCATCTATCGCCGGTAAGATCACTTGCTTGTCAGGGTTTAAGATATAAGCAGATTCTGCCATGAAATGGACGCCGCAGAAAATGATCATACGTGCCTTTGTCCTCGAAGCCTCGACGCTTAATCCGTAAGAGTCGCCTATGGCGTCCGCTACCTTATATATTTCAGGCAATTGATAGTTGTGCACCAGAATGATCGCATTCTTTTTCTTTTTCAACCTCTTTATCTCATCGACTAGGTATTGGATCTCTTCACTCTCCATGTTATCCTTAATCCCCCGGTATCTTTTTGTCCCGACAGCAGAAACCCCCTCTCATTGTAACCGGGAAAGGAGGGATGTGCCATCGTGTGGTCGGCTTGGTCCTGACGGCAGACGGGGGATGTCGCCCTCGCCCTTCTCATAGCCTTCGGCTCCGCTACTACCTGATGCGAAGACTTGCGCCTCGCTAGTCCTCTGGCATGCCCGCCACGAGGGAGCACTCCAAGGCGTTGTTGGTGATCTTATCTTTGGCTCTCTGTCAGAATTTGGAGGGTCCGGTAGTTGTCCGGGAGGCGATACCAGCCCATGCGGTCCCAGAAGCGGAGCCCCTCCATGTTCTCATCGAGCACGAAGATGTTGCATTTTCTGACGCCCTGCTCCCCAAGAGCCGCGAGGCACTTGTTCACAAGGGCACGGGCAACTCCTTTCTTCCGAAAGTCAGAGGTTACCGCGAGATGACGCAGGATGCCCCGCCTTCCTTCGTGTCCACAGAGCACCGTTCCGACAATCTTGCCGTCCACGCAGGCAACGAAGCACAGGCCCTGATTCCGCCTGAGGTAGATCGCGATGGCCTCACGACTGTCATCCTCTTCGAGACCCATCCCTTCGGTCTGCTCCCATAGGCTGCAAACGTCACTGTAGTCGTCGAGAGTCATGTCACGGATGTTGTAGCTCATCTCTGTCACGAACATATATTTTAATTGATTTTTCCATAGAGTACACTATCTTCTCTCTTAATCTTCTCCACCTCCAGCCTTCCCTCCGTCCCCTTTTATGACTTCACCCATTGTACTGTTATTCCAAAATATCTTCTGGTTTCCTCTCGATGTGATGTAATAAAAAACATTTTCAACTCTCTCCTTACTTGGCCATACCCTTATTGTATTCCTTTTGAAATCATCGTCAATCGAATTTTGAAGGTTTGACCCTTACGTCTTATGTTCGGGGTAAGATCATCCAAGATAAAACCATCAGATCGACTCATAATACTTTCTGAAGTGATGATAGAAGAACTCGATATTTTGACCCATTGATATTGAAAATTCCAATTTGACATAAAGGGAAGCTTGCGGTAAAAAAGGTTGATATAGATATATGAAGGAGCGAGGGAGGTGAGAGCTTATGAACTATTTTGGGAAGTCTCGATTTCGTCCATGATCAATGGCTAAGGATGCCCATAGGTTTGGGCAGATCTCAAAGGGACAGGGCGGATTGTACCGGTCGAATAGGTGGCTCTCAACTCCTGGAAGACTCCTTTTAAAACCTCGTTAACGGAGATCTAACTCCTGCCATCCAATCTGGATAACCTTTTTCCCGCGCTGTTCATCATCTGAGAATATTCTTTCGGAATATCTTCTCAAAACTGCCCAAATTTCTGAGGCTCGGTCTTCATTCTCATTTCTATTCTTGTCCCATGAATGCTTCTAAAGAGAAATGGTTTGCTTCGAAAAGAAGCAGACTTCGGGCTTAAATCTATTATAAGGAGGAAACACGAATGAAAGAGAAAGAGATAATCAGGAAAGACGTCGAAGCAACGAACAAGCGTGATTTTCTCAAAGTGCTTGGAGCAGGACTTGGAATCGCAGGCCTCGGCTCGCTGATGGGAGGACAATCATTTGCGCAAGAAGACAAGAAGGGGAAATATGTTATCGTTATTACGCATGGTGGCAATGACCCGAACAGAGCTATATTTGGCCTTCTGATGGCTCAAACGGTCGCCGATAAGGGATGGGGAAAGGTATATGTGTGGAGGACCCTCGATGGTGCTGATCTCGTCAACAAGAAGAAGACGGACAGGATAGAATCTCCAATTTACAAGAAATTTGGAAATGCCCTTGAAATTATGAAAAAAATAAAAGATAAAGGTGGGTGGTTTGGAGTTTGTCCACCCTGCGCTGATTATTTTGGAGCTACGGGCAGTGACAAGCATGATTGGGTAGAATTGGCCGGTGGGGACTGGCTTATGAAGAACATCCAGGATGCCTGGGTTGTCTGGATTTAGGAAGCTTCGAATATTCAGTATAACATCGGGGTGAAGCAATTTTAGATTGCCGTAAGATTACCTTAGTGCGGCAGTGGAGTCATGTCTAAAGTTTGAGGTACATGATGAATTTCTTCAGGAAGAAGAAGACATTAACAGGGCTCTCCCGCACCTGTGGTTGAGCAGCAAAAATTGGTCCGACAGATCTGTCGGACGTACTTAAGACATTGCGCCCCGCACATGATTCAAACCTACTGGTAGGTTTTGAGACCTGTGATGATGCCGCAGTTTATCGCCTGTCAGATGATATGGCCTTCATCAGTACAGTGGACTTTATTACGCCGCCGGTGGATGACCCTTACTGGTTTGGACAGATCGCTGCTGCAAATGCCTTATCGGATGTATATGCCATGGGAGGTAAACCTCTTACAGCCCTGAATCTTGTCATGTTTCCGACTAAGAAACTAGACGCCAGCCTTCTAAAAGAGATCCTCCGCGGCGGATATGATAAGGTTGCAGAGGCCGGCGCCTCCATTGCGGGCGGACATTCGGTCGATGACAATGAACCCAAGTACGGACTGGCGGTAACAGGAGTCATTCATCCTGATCATATCCTCACCAATTGCGGTGCCAAAGAAGGGGATGCCTTGATCCTAACCAAGCCTCTGGGGACGGGTGTCCTCTTCAATGCCTGCCGTTCCAGAAAACTTCCGTGGCGTGATTTAGAACCAATCCTCACTGAGGTGGCCTCCCTCAATAACAAGGCCATGGAAATTGCATTGAATTTCAATCCCCATGCATGCACCGATATAACGGGATTTGGTATCATCGGACATTCTTTGGAGATAGCAAAAGGGAGTGGAGTACAGATCAACCTTTTCTATGACAAACTTCCTTTTTATCCAAATGCCCTTCGTATGTATCGTAGGGGTGAGACAACAGGAAGCAACAAGGCTAACAGAAAATTGGCTGAAGGGTCATTTAAGAAAATTAAAACACTATCCAGAGAGGAAGAAGAATTGCTCTTTGACCCTCAAACATCTGGAGGGCTTTTGCTCTCTGTTTCATCTACGGATGCAGACCATCTTATAATGGAATTGAAGAAAGGAGGTATTGAGGTGGCTGCTCAAGTTGGTGAAGTTGGTGCCAGCACTCAGCCATGTGTCTATGTCATTTGAAAACTCAACATTAAAAACGGAACCCTCTTTGGGTGGGGTCGTACCAATATGGGCCGGGATAAGGCTGGGGGCCTGAGTAAGGATAGAGATAGTCTTTCCAAAGGTGGATCTCCTCGCTTAAGATAAGAGGATATCGATAATCTTTTTCACTGAGGGATTTTATCTCCTCTCCTTTGAGGGCTCCTTGAATTTCACCGGCGACAGTGATTTTTTTCTCTTTATCGAAACGAGAAAGGTCCAAATATTCTTTGATCATAATTAGAAATTTCCCTTCTGAGGCAAATGCCTCTTCGGGCTTTCCTCGCAAACCCAAGGGCATTTGTAAAACCTCAATGAGCGTTGTTCCATTTTGAGGGAGGACCTGAATGATCTGCCCACCCCAGAGTACGGTCTTACCTTTATAGGCATCCGGATTTTGGAAGACCTTTCTGAAAAGTAAAGAGGAATCCACTTTTCCCATCAGCTTTGGGGAGATGGCTGGGGCACAACCTGAAAGAAGAAGGAAAAAGAGGAGAAGTGAGAATGATCGGCCTATTATCTGCATCTTTTCTAACTCCATTTCGGATCCAAAATTTGAAGAATAGCGTCTTCTTGAAATATTAAACCTGGCCAAAGCAGTAGTAAATGGGGTGAAATATGTATTCCACAACGGAAGACACTGTATTTTAAAAACAGGATGATCGGAGAACTTGGAGATTGATGAAGAAAAGGGATCTCCAGACTATTGGAGGTCTTTTTTCTTCTGCTCAAATTCTTCTTTATTAATCTCCCCCCGAGCGTAGCGTTTCTTTAAA
>Ga0299912_10004618_pt1 | contig 11294 bp, 12 predicted proteins | sample RVTome_2_FD_207667 | JGI IMG/M metagenome (GOLD analysis project Ga0299912, IMG submission 207667) | Soil microbial communities from uranium-contaminated site in the Upper Colorado River Basin, Wyoming, United States - RVT95D214 (version 2) ... | reverse complement strand
GTCCCCAGAGCCAAGGAAGACGAGGCCCTCATCAAGGTCAAGGCAGCCGCCATATGCGGAAGCGACTTGGGCATCTACAACTACACGCCGGCCTACAGCAAGATGAGGCTCCCCGTGGTTCTAGGCCACGAGTTCGCTGGAGAGGTCGTCGAGACAGGTTCAGCGGTGCAGGGCTTCCGGGCCGGGGACAGGGTCCTCGCGGAGTCTGTGAAGGCCTGCGGCGCATGCGACTTCTGCAGAGCCGGGATGAGCAACCTCTGCGACGGCTCCACCCTCTTCGGCATCCACACGGACGGGGGCTTCGCCGAGTACGTCGCGGTCCCAGCCTCGCTCCTACACAGGGTGCCTGACGCCATGGGCTACGAGGAGGCAGCCTTAGTCGAGCCCCTCAGCAACGCCCTCCACTTCGTCAGGGACATAACGCCATTCAGGTTCGGGGACCTCGTGGTGGTTCAGGGCTGCGGACCCATAGGGCTCTTCAGCGCCCAGTTATTCAGGCTGGGTGGAGCCAGGGTGCTGGTGACCGGCCTCACGGTGGATGAGGCGAGGTTCAGGATCGCTGGGAGGCTGGGCCTTGAGACCCTGAACGTCGAGGAGGAGAGCCTCGCGGACAGAGTCATGGAGCTCTCAGACGGCGGCGGTGCCGACGTCGCCTTCGTCGCGGTGGGGGCGCCGCAGGCGGTGAAGCAGGCGACGGAGATCGTCAGGAAGAGGGGGCGCATCACGGTGGTGGGCATCTTCGGCAAAGAGGTGCCCGTGGACTTGACGCGACTGGTGCGGCGCGAACTCTCCATAGTGGGAGCATACGACGCCAAGCCCGACAACTTCACCCAGAGCATCGACCTCATAACGTCGGGACAGGTGAACGTCAGGGATGTCCTGACCCACAGGTTCAGCCTGGAAGAGGCCGAGGAGGCGTTCAGGGTGGCCCTTGACAGGTCCGGCGGCAAGGTGGAGTTCATACCCTAGGAGCCTGATTGGTTGACCCTCAGGGATAACTGGCTCAGCTTCCTAGGCAAGCTGCCGAGCCTATTCTTCGGCCTGTTCCTGTTCGCGCTGGGCGCCGTGATGAACCTCTACTCGAACCTAGGCATGAGCCCCTGGGGCGTGCTTCAGGTGGGCATAACCTACAAGGTTCCCCTGACCCTGGGCCAGGTGTCCCAGGCCGTGGGCCTCGTCGTGCTCGTCATCGGGTGGCTGCTGGGCTTCGCGCCCGGCTTCGCCACGTTCATGAACATGTACTTCATCGGCCTCTTCATAGACCTCATAATGGAGTGGGGGATAGTCCCCATGTACGACGGCCTGCCGGGGGAGCTGGCCCTCCTCCTCGGGGGCATCATAGTGCTGGGAGCCGGAAGCTACTTCTACATGAACCCAAAGCTGGGGGCAGGGCCCAGGGATGGCCTTATGCTGGGCTTCGTCCAGAAGCTGGACAGGCCAGTCTCCCACGTCAGGGGAGCCATAGAGGTCACTGTCCTGGTGCTGGGATACATCCTCGGCGGCCCCGTGGGCATAGGCACCGTGATCACCGCCCTAACCGTTGGCTACAGCGTCCAGCTGTTCTTCAAACTGGGCCGGTACGACAGGAAGTCTAGTCACATGGACCTCGTCGAGCTCATCAGGCTCCTCACCAGGGATTGAAAACATATAACGCCGTGACCGCCATATTCCCACGATCCAGTTTGCCTAAGACACCTGGCCTCAAATGGAAGATCAGGGCGGCCGAGGAGAAGGACATCCCGGTGGTCATGGACCTCTGCAGCCAGCTCAGCGTATACGAGAAGCTAGAGTTCAAGGGAACCCCTCAGCTCTACAAGAAGTACGGGTTCAGCGAGGACAAGATATTCGACTGCCTCCTCGCGGAGAACAAGGGCAAGGCTGGACCCCCGTACCTGGGGATCGCCCTCTACTACTACACCTTCAGCACGTTCGAGAGCAAGCCAACACTCTGGCTTGAGGACCTATACGTCCCCGAGGAGTACAGGGGCGGCGGCGTAGGGACGGCCCTGCTGAAGCGCCTCTGCCAGATAGCCGTGGAGAGGGACTGCGGCCGCGTCGAGTGGACGGTCCTGGACTGGAACGAGCCTAGTAGGCAGTTCTACTACAGCCTGGGGGCCGTCTCAATGGACGAGTGGACCACCTTCAGGATGAGACCCGAGGCTTTCAAGAGGCTGGCCGAGGCATGAGCCAGAAAAACAGACTTCTTTCTTACCTGAGATAAATTATATAGTCCAAGGACAACATCATCTCCGGTTTAAAACATGGCGAAAAAGGTTACCTCGCCTGAAGATTTCTTTGGACACCAGCTCGGAGCCGACAAGAAGATCGCCCGATGGGACAGGATCGTGGAGTACTTTCACAGGCTCCAGAAGGAGTCCAAGAAGATCAAGGTCATGGAAATGGGGCCCTCCACCGAGGGTCACCCGTTCCTCGCTGTGTTGATCACGAGCGAGGAGAACATGAAGAACCTGGAGAAGATACAGGACATAAACATCACCTTGACTGACCCGGGGGAGCTGACCGAGGAGGAGGCCAAGCCTCTGGTTAGTGAGGGCAAGGCCGTGGTCATACAGTCGATGAGCCTCCACGCCTCGGAGATCGGGGGCACCCAGATGGCACCCGAGCTCGCCTACGACCTCCTGACGAGGGACGACGAGGAGACTAAGCGCATCCTTGACAACGTCGTAAGCATCATGGTGCCCAGCTTCAACCCGGACGGCCAGATCATGGTCACCGACTGGTACAACAAGACCCTGGGCACGGAGTACGAGGGCGTAGGCACCCCCTTCCTGTACCACAAGTACACTGGCCACGACAACAACCGGGACGCCTTCGCCACCAACATCGTGGAGAGCCAGTACATGGCCCAGCTCATGTTCCACGAGTGGTCGCCCCAGGCATTCCAGGACCACCACCACATGGGCAGCTACGGAGCACGCCTATACGTGGCGCCCTACAGCGACCCCATCCACCCCCACGGCGACCCCCTGGTCTGGCGCGAGCTTGCCTGGTACGGGGCCCACATGGCGTATAAGCTGGAGCAGGAGGGAAAGAGCGGCATCGTGAACGCCGCCATATTCAGCGGCTGGGCCCACCTGGGCTTCCACTGGATAGGCATCTACCACAACATCCCCTCCATGCTCACAGAGTCGGCGTCCGCCAAGCTGGCAACGCCCCTCTTCATCCACCCCGAGCAGCTGAAGGAGGAGACCAAGATGAGCAGCCTGGTGGGAACCAGGATGCTGCCTCACTACAAGCCCACCACAAACTTCCCTAACCCGTGGCCTGGCGGCTGGTGGAGGCTCCGCGACATCGTGGAGCAGCAGAAGATAGCCTCCTGGGCGATCCTGGACCACATGGCCCGCAACAAGGAGACCGTGCTCTGGAACGCGTACCAGAAGGCGGTGAGGCAGACGGAGAGGGGAGCCGAGGACCCAGTCACGGCCTACGTGATACCCCTCTCACAGCACGACCCACGCACAATGGAGCTCATGGTGGAGAAGCTGCTGGTCCAGAACCTGGAGATATACAGGGCCAAGAGCCCGTTCACGGGCGACGGCGTAGTCTACGAGGAGGGCAGCTATGTGATCCCCCTGGCCCAGCCCAAGATGGGGCTTATAAAGACCCTCCTCAGCCGCACGAGGTTCCCGGACGACAGCTTCACCCGCATGCCAGACGGCTCACCGCACAGACCCTACGACTCCGCGACGGACACCATGGCCGAGTTCATGGGTGTCGCCGTGGACCCCGTAGAGTACATAACGGAGGTGGAGCTGGAGCTGGTGGACGACTACAAGCCGCCTGTTGGCACCGTGGACGATTCCAGCAAGGTGGGGTACCTCCTGGACACCAGGGAGAACCACGCCTTCAAGGCCGTGAACATGCTGCTGGCAGACGGCGTCCCCGTTAAACGGGTCACCGAGCCCCTCATGGCGGGTGACTTTGAGCTGCCTCCAGGCTGCTTCATAGTGGAGCCGGGCTACGAGGACAAGCTCACCTCGGTGGCCGAGGAGACGGGCGTGAGCTTCCACGCTCTCGCCGAGCTGAAGGCTGACACTGTGCTGGTGAAGCAGCTCCGCGTCGGCATGTATCAGCGCTACTGGGGCGGCAACATAGACGAGGGCTGGACCCGCCTCTGCCTCGAACAGTACTGCTTCCCGTACACCACGATCATGGACGAGGCCGTCAAGAAGGGCGGCCTCAGGGACAGCTTCGACGTAATTGTCCTTCCCAGCGACCCGTCCGCCATGATCACGGGCGGGGACGAGCTCAAGAAGTGGTGGAAGGAGAACAGGCAGGGCTGGGAGCTGCCCGAGTACCCGCCGGAGTACAGGAGCGGCCTCGGCGACGAGGGCAAGAAGGCGATAAAAGAGTTCACTGAGAAGGGCGGCACCCTGGTCTGCCTGGGAGACTCATCCATGTACGCCGTTGAGACCCTGGACCTCATGGTGGCCAACGTCCTTGATAAGGTGCCCAGCAAGGAGTTCCACTGCCCGGGCAGCACCCTACACGTAGATGTCGACACGGAGCACCCTGTCGCATACGGTATGCCTGAGGACGCCCTGGCCCTCTTCTGGAGCAGCCCGGCGTTCAAGATAATCCCGGGGCCGGACAACCACAAGTACAGCGTGATAGCCTCCTACCCGGACCACGACCTGCTGGAGTCGGGGTGGCTCATAGGGGAGGAGCGGCTCGCCAACAAGGTAGCTGCCCTCCAGGCCCAGGTGGGCGAGGGCAAGGCTGTGCTCATAGGGTTCAGGTGCCAGCACAGGTGCCAGACGGGGGGTACCTTCAAGCTGCTCTTCAACAACCTACTCGGCTGAAACAACCTATTTCTTTTAATGGACCCTTTCAACGTTCACGCTGTCTTCTTCTTAACGCGTGCTTGTTAGGCTTCACGGCCTCCACAGGATGACCCTTGTCGTCGCTCGCCCCCAGGCAGACCAGACACAGCCTCTCGGTGAAGCTGCCGCAGTACCTACAGAACTTTTTCCCGCAGACCTTGCAGGTGTAGAGCTTCCCAGTGCTCTGCCCGCAGATCTCGCACTCCTCCAGCATGCAGTCACCACCATGTTAGGTAAAACCAGCATAATCGCTGCGTGAACCCCTGACCATAACCTTATCATCACAGAAACTAGTCAAAAGAGCCACAGATACACAATAATTTTTAACCTAATCGAGTAAAATGTTTTTATATCATATCAAGTTTGGAAAAGATAAGAGAATTAACCATATGAATCAAAGCGAACGCTACAAATGTGATATTTTTGATGGAACGAGGAAAAAATGTGTCAGGCTGACCTGACCCTGAACCTACATACCTTTGAGCCGGCGACGGCCGACTCAAGGAGCTCGGCTTCGACGGGTCTGCCAAGCACCTGCTCCCAGTACCGTTCAACGAAGCCCTTGGAGCAGCCGCAGTAGGTCCGGGACACGGCCTCACCCGCCGGTAGCCCCTGGACTAGGCTGCAGTAGCACCTGACGCCGTAGGACTCGGGCGTGTACCCTACTATGATGTCAGGCCCGTCCCTCTCCAGTAGGCTGCCCTTCTGTGGCTTCTTCTCCTCGGCGTCGAGGAACTCCCCCAATGTACCATACTTTGCTCGCCTGGCCTTCGCCCGCTCCACTATGCTGCCGTGGTGGTCGGCGCAGTTGCGTCCACACGCGGCCATGATCCTCTCGCTGACCTGTGGGTCTAGGGCCTCGTCCATCCGCTCCATGGCCCCCTTCACCCACCTGGCCACCTTCTCCTTGGAGGAGGAGTCCTTGAGGGATTCTGAGCCAGCCATGATCCCGGCGGCGGCCTCCTCCCCGGCCTCACTCCTTATGGTCTCCTCCAGTTGACGCAGCGGCCCCCTTATGTTCGGCATCAAGTCACCTGAGATCGAGGTTTCGCTGTTCCAGACATATGTTTAGGGGCGGGGCGACTGCGCCTTGAAGTGGTTGTACACGTTCAGGCTGACCTGGGCTACGGCCTCCTCGGCCGCGTAGACGTCCTCGGCGCCCATTGTGAAGCAGCTCAGCACGTATCTCTCGCCCGTCGCCTTGATGGTGACGATGCCCACGTCGTTCCTGATTCCAGGGAGGCTCCCCGTCTTGTGCTCAAGCTTCACCTCCTTCGCTGGAAGGTACTTGGGCATCCTGCTGGGCCCTGTCTGACACCTAGCCATGATCCCCAGTATCTGGTCGCAGCTCTCCTTCGACGCGGCTTTCCCCGTTGCCACCAGCTCCAGGAGCGTGTTCATCTCGTCGGGCGTGGTGACGTCGTTGTTCTCCACGCCCAGGCTCCACGAGGGGCTGCCCTGGGGGGCTTCCTGGGTCTTCTCGAAGAGGCTCAGCGTCATGTCTTTCAGAGGCAGGTTTATTCCGATGAGGTCGAAGAGTATCTCCCTGCAGTACCTCGTGACGCTGGTTTTGGTTAGGCCGAGCGACTGGAGGGTGGTGTTCACGTTGCCGAATCCGACCCGAGCGGCAACAAGGTCAGTGGCCGTGTTGTCGCTGATGATCATCATGAGGCTGAGTAGGTCTCTGAGGCTGACATCGAGTCCTTCCGAGAGCTCCTTGAGGATGCCTGACCCGGGGACCTTGTCCACGTCTCTCAGGGTGATCTTCTGGTCCAAGCTCAGCTTCCCCTTCTCCACCTGCCTGAAGAACTCCACGATGACGGGAAGCTTGAAGACGCTGGCGGTGGGGAACAGACTGTCGCCGTTCAGGTGAACGGACTCCCCTGTGTCTAGGTGCTTCACGGATACCCCGAGCACCCCTCTAAGCCCCTCGGTAGGCTTGGACACTGCTTCTTGAAGATTCATGCATGATAACGTGTCGGTGCACCGGTATAACAGTAGCTAGGGCCCCAGCTTGACCACCAACCCGTCCCTGTAGAGCCACGCGTCGCCCCGCCTCTCCGCCAGGCAGTACACCGCGTGGGCTCCCCCGGCCTGGGCCTCCGCTGCGAACAGCCTGTACATCACCCCGGGGTCGTAGTGCTGCGGGAAAACGGCAAACGGCTTCAGCGTGTTTATCGTGTATATGTCCTGGGGGTTCACATGTTTGCCGAAGTACCCGCCCGCCATGCTCACGAAGAACAGGTCTACGTCTCCCGCCAGCCTCGCGATGTAGTCTATGTTGGACTTGTGCCTCGGGTCCAACTCGGGGACGCTGGTTGCCAGGTCCCCGGTGTGGTATAATGTTAGACCGTCCACTTCTATGAGGTAGGCCACCTCGGGTGGCGATGCTACCGGGTGGTTCACGGTATAGACGGTGAGTCCGGGCTCTGTGTAGTTCATCCTGTACCCGGTGAACCGGACCGCGTCAAGCTCAACGTTGAGGCCCCACCCGAAGAAGTACCGTATGTCGCGCACCGTCCGCGACCACTCTCTTATTGGGGGCCAGTAGTGGTCGCCGTGGCCGTGCGTCACGAAAACACGCACGGTCCTGCCCTCGAGGTACGCGGGGTCGATGTACCCGTTCCAGATGTTTCTCTCAACCCGGGGAGGCTGAAGCTCAACGTAGTCGATGACTATGATGTGGTGTCTCGTTTCGATGACCCAGCCGGACAACCCGGCATACCGGATCAATGCCTCGCCGCTCCTCTGCACACATGGTTTAGGGGACGTCACGTTGACGTAGGCTCCCGCCAAGATGACCGCGGCTAGGAGAGCCGCGGTCAGGGTGACCACGCCTGTCGCTGCCTTGGCCATGGTTCCCTCTGCCTGATTCTTTCATAAAATATCTTTACATGAATGATCGTTGGCCCACAGTAGCGCTCTTCACGGAGCCGAGGAACATATTTTACCTTGAAAGCCTCACGTATACTGGATGAACCATGCCTGAGGAGCCTGTGTACGTCGCCGAGGTCGTCAGCATCAAGAAGAGCTGCAGCGCGGGCCATAAGGTGGGTGACAGGTTCGAGATCAACACCCACAAGACGGGGGGCATCTGCGGCTACTGCTACCATGAGCTGTTCCCCACCATGATGAACATGTGCTACGGGGGCCAGATACCGTGGATGAACAACCAGGAGTTCGGGTACGAGTGCCCCGACAGCTACAACCTGGTCACATTCAAGGTGACCAAGAAGAGGTAGCTACTCACACTTTTTTTCGGCGAGTCATCTAGCTCAAGGAAAAAAATAAAATAGGGTTGTAGTGTCTACCGACCGCTGTACCACTTGATCTTCTTCGTGTAGTAGCCGTACCCCAGTCCGAGGGCGACCAGCAGCAGCATGGCGTAGGTGTACAATGCGACCTCCGGCCGCAGCATGTCCACGAGTCTGCCTATGACCAGCTCGAACCTGAAGCTGACAGTCTGCCCGTAGGTCACCCCGAAAGCTGCCAGGAGGAAGACGCGCCCGGTGTGGTTGACGTACTTGTAGGGCCCCTCCATCTGCGCCGTGAAGATGAAGTAGGCGGCGGCCGTGACCGTGCCCACTACCATCACCAGGTTATCTATGCTGGTCAGCGGTAGGATGGTGGCGTTGATCTGCCCGAGGAAGTCGGCCATGACGCTCGTCCTGATGGCCAAGCCGAGGCCCGCGCCCACGGTAACCGCCACGGGGTACCTGGAGAGCCAGAGCCACTCGGTCTTGAGCCTAGAGAACAGCATAACGCACAGTATGATGGCCACGATGAAGACGTAGTTGCCCTGAAGCACAGGGTTGATGGCGCTAGTCCTGACGTAGTTCCAGTTGGTGGCGAAGATGAAGCCTCCCAGGATGCCCATGTAGAGGTTCTCGGTGAACTTGCTCAGCGGGTTGTCGCCTATCAGCACGGAGTACGCGCCGATGGACACGAATGAGCCTGCGATGAGCCCAAGCAAGAAGCTGTCCATACTACTTACTCCCTCCTCCTCTTCCAGCTATGAAGTATAGTACGTTGCCCAGGACCACCAGTATCGCCCACAGGAGGCCACCGAAATTGGTGGCCATGGCCTGCCCCAGGGCGAGCCCCGGCATGCCCATCAGGTACTCGTACTCAGCCGAGCCCCTGACCCCGCCGATGATACCTACCATCTGACCCGAGCTGATGTAAGGTGTATAGTTGGGCACCTCGTTGGTGGTGCACATGCCTGTCATGGGCACGCCGAAGGGCGTGACTATCTGTCTGACGCCGTAGGGTATGCTGCCCTCTGAGCCGCCCCACCAGAATAGCGCCGCGAAGTCGGATGCCTTGTTGATGTCACTCATGAGGGGTATCTGGCCTATGGGGGTCCCGAAGTGGTCCTCCGTCTTCACGCTCCGTATGTCGTTCGCGAAGGCTGCCACGCCGGACTCCCCACCCGGTACGTACCCCATGTGGACCCAGTTCACGCCATTCTCGCCCGCGACCCCTGAGGGGAGCTTGGCCAGTGCGTTATCGATGGCAGTCACCGTCCAAGCCGATGACTCCGTGCCTATGCTGAAGAAGACCAGCTTTATGTCCTTTCTCAGCAGGTGCACGATCTGTACCTCTAGGCCCGGTCCGCCCTGCGGGTACGTTGCCGCGGTCAACCCGCCCTCTATTAGTACGACCGAGCCATTGGGCACGGCGTCAGCGAACTCGAAGGAGTCCCGGGAGTACTGCTGTATGTCCATAGGGAGTATGACCGGGTTGAGTATCGGGAAAGCCAGCGCGAGGAACATCAACGCGAAGATGATCCTCTGGTCGAGCGCCAGCATCTTATCCATCAGACTCATTCTGGTCCCCCCTTCTCCTCCCTGATCCCAAGGTGCTCCTTCTGCCTGCCAAGGAACACCCTGACGCCCAGACCCATGACGCCAAGGCTGGTGCCTATTATCATCCCCCTGAACCCGGCTCCACTAGGGAAGTTCCTGATCCATGTACCTATTGGTAGGACCGGTGGGAACAGTATGGCGCCGATGGGGATGAGCATCAGGAGCACGACCAGGGCGCTCACGAGCAGTATCGCGCCACTCCAGTTCTTAGCCCTCAGGACTCTGTAGGCGGCGGACGTGATGTAGAAGGCTGTGAGCGAGTACAGGGCTGCGCCGATGGGCGACGTCATGTTGTTGTAGATCCACAGGAACGTGGTGTCCCTAACATTGAGGACGCCTAGCCCGGCCGTGACCACGAAGGCCAGCACGTAGACGATGCTGTAGTACCACTCGCTGCCCCTTGTTCCGACTTTTTTTGCGTGGAATATGGTGAGCACGATGGTCCCCAGGATGAGGGCCGCCGCGGAGATGATGGTTACGAACGAGCGGAGCGTGACGTTTAGACTCGTCACTTCAGCGGGCATCGGGAAGAAGAACTCTATGATCATCAGGAGCCCGATTACTGCCGTCAGTATTATCGGGATCTGCATCTTTACTATTCTATCTGACACTTCATCTCACCTCACATAGATAACAGTCCCTTTATACTCATCCCAAGGGTCAGGAGAACGGATCCGATGACGATCAGTATCAAGGCGATGAACTTGCCGATGTCCTGTCCGGCAAGCGATGAGGACACTGTTGGGTCCTCAGACACGTATGCTCCCAGAGCATACAGCTCCTCGCCTATGATGCTGTAGTCGCAGATGGCCACCAGGAATGGTATGTTGTGGGTTGTGTCTGTCCCGCCGAGCATCATGGCCCCCACGCGGGCGGCGTTCTCCGTGAAGATGACTGCCTTGTGGTACCAGCTTCCGATGAAGAAGGCGCCTGCCATCTCGTCGCTCCACATGTGGTTGATTATGTACATCCTGTCTGCGCCGTCAGGTAGGTACATGACAGTCTCGTCCAGCTTAAGCTCATCATGCTTGTTCTCAGCCTTGTAAGCCTCGTCAACTATCTCGCTCGAGATGGTGTAGGCTAGGCCCTGGGTCACCGGGACGAAGAACTTCGCCCCGAGCCTGGCGGCGCTCCGCGCCGTGTAGGCCAATATCTGGAACGCTGCAACCGTCGGGGCCAGCACGCTGGGGGTGTCCATGGTCACGGTGTCCATCAGGTAGTACGCGGGGCGCCCCATCTCCACGCACCTTCCAAGTATCTCGTCAATCTGGTTCACAGCTGCCAGTCGCCTGAGTTTAGGTATCTTTCCTGAGTACGCTCTTTGCATGTAGTATACGATCGATCCGGTGATAATCGCTAGGGTTATCAGGCCGATGAGTCGGCCTGCAACAATTAATGCCAATTGTCATTCCCCAATAATTATTATTCATATTTACTATAAATATTTTAATCACATTTCTAACTATAGGAAAAAATATAATAAAATAACATATAAATAAAACAGCTGAAAACTTTGTTACGGTGCGTTTGTTACAGCCTCCTCAGCTAAACCCCTCTTCTTTTCTACGGGATAGGGCACCTA
>Ga0299912_10004617_pt1 | contig 11295 bp, 3 predicted proteins | sample RVTome_2_FD_207667 | JGI IMG/M metagenome (GOLD analysis project Ga0299912, IMG submission 207667) | Soil microbial communities from uranium-contaminated site in the Upper Colorado River Basin, Wyoming, United States - RVT95D214 (version 2) ... | reverse complement strand
CATGGCTTTCCGGCGGACGCTTTATCGAGTTAAAGACCGTCCAGATCATGGACGAGTTGGAGATTCCGCGTCCCTGCATTGACATGGAGGACGAAGGCTACAACGTCGAGTGGTCGCAGGAGCTCAAGCTGGATCAATCGGCGCACGAGTACATCAATGCCTGGGCGTTGATTCATATCCTACGCCGCGCGCTTGGCTTTGAGCAGGTTCCCTTTGGCACGATTTTCAACATGAGCGTCGGCTACAACCTCGAAGGGATTCAGAGCGCGCCGATGACGCGCTTTATGAACCGGATGGACGATGCCTCCGGGGAGCTGGATGAAATCCGCGCTATCCTCCGAACGCAATTCCCCCAGTTTGCCGACGTCGAGATTCCGAATCAGCTCACCCATAGCGTGACGCTCTCCACGATGCACGGCTGCCCGCCGGATGAAATCGAACGGATCGCTCGCTACCTGCTGGAGGAAAGGGGACTGCACACCACCGTCAAGCTGAATCCCACGCTGCTGGGCAAAGAGCGAGTGTTGGGCATCCTTCACGACGATCTCGGCTTTGGCGAGATTCAAATTCCCGATTCAGTTTTCGAGCATGACCTGAAATACGAGCGGGCTGTCGAGTTGATCAAATCGCTCCAGCGGGTGGCTGCCGAGCGCAAGCTGACCTTTGGCGTCAAGTTGAGCAACACGCTGGCGATGAAGAATCACAAAGCGAATCTTCCCGGCGGCGAGATGTACATGTCGGGGCGCGCGCTCTATCCCATCACCATCAACTTGTTCAACCAACTGGCCCGCGAGTTCAACGGTGGCCTGAACGTCTCGTACTCGGCGGGCGCAGACGCGCTCAACCTGACCTCGATTCTGGCGGCTGGCGCGCGGCCTGTCACAGCAGCTTCCGACTTGCTCAAGCCAGGGGGGTATTCCCGTTTCTTGCAATACCTGGAGAACCTGGAAGCCGACATGCGCGAACGAGGCGCGGCAAACCTGGAAGAACTCGCGCAGGACAAGCTGGCAAATCTCGAACAGGCTGCCGCCAATGCGCTCACAAATCCGCGCTACAAAAAGAGCTACAGTCCATTCGATCTGCCCAAGGTCGAGTCTGGACTGGGACTGTTTGATTGTGTGGTCGCTCCTTGCATGGAACCGTGCGCGGTACACCAGGACGTGCCGGAATACGCCTGGCTGATCGCTCAAGGCGAGTACGACCGGGCGATGGAGGTCATCCTCGCGCGCAATCCTCTGCCAGGCGTGACCGGCTATGTTTGCACTCACCTCTGCCAGACACGCTGCACGCGCTCCGCCAGCAACTATGACGAGCCAGTGGCAATCCGGCTGCTCAAGCGCATCGCCGCTGAAAAAGGAAAAGTTTCAATTGACAATTGTCAATTGTCAATTGTCAATTGTCGGGTGGCGGTAATCGGCAGTGGGCCATCGGGGCTGTCGGCTGCCTGCTTCCTGGCGTGGAATGGCGTCCGGCCCACGATCTTTGAAGCGAAGGACGTGGTCGGTGGAATGATGCGCCTCGTCCCCACTTTTCGATTGCCTTCAGCCATCATTCAAGAGGATGTTGACCGGATCACCGGGCTGGGCGTTGAAATCAAGCTCTCCCATCCCATCACTCGGCCGCCGGAAGAGTTATTGAAGGAAGGTTTTGACGCGGTTTTTGTCGCAGCCGGATTCCAAAAAGACATGCCACTGGATATTGAAGGAGCGCAAGGCAAGGGCGTCTGGGCGGCGCTCGATCTGCTCGATCGGGTGCGGCGCGGTCAAGCTGTCAGCCTGGGCTGCAAGACGCTGGTGATCGGCGGCGGCGATACGGCGATGGACGCCACGCGAGTGGCCCGGCGACTCACCGGCAACCCGGTGACGATCGTTTATCGGCGAACCAGGAAAGAGATGCCAGCCAGCGAGGAAGAGCTAGAAGGCGCTTTCGAAGAAGGCAACTTGCTGGAAGAATTGGCCTCTCCCATCAGGGTCGTTTTGACGGACGGGCAAGTGGCCGCGCTCGAGTGCGTACGGAACCGATTGGGCGAGCCTGGCCCCGACGGGCGAAGGCGGCCCGTTCCCGTCGCGGGGAGCGAGTTTCGGATTGAAGCCGACTCGATCATCGTCGCGATCGGTCAACAGCCCGACCTGGTCTTTCTCAACGGCAGCGCCGTCTCGCTGCGCAGGAACGGCTCCATCGCGGTTGATCCCAAGACCGGCCTGGCCGGCGCGCCTCACGTCTATGCGGGCGGGGACGTGGTCGAAGGGCCGGAGAGCATCATTGCAGCTTGCGCCGACGGGCGGCGAGCTGCCGAGGCCATCTGCCGAGAACTGGGCATCGAGTTCGAGCCGTTGCCTTCCCGGCCGGCGCAGCTCTCTGAAAAAGAGATCGCGCAAGTCAAGCGAACTCGAGCCAGGAAAGAAGCGCAGCGCAAACCAGAGCTGCTCCCGATCGCTCAGCGCACCAGATTTGATCTGATCGAAGCAACACTGACCGAAGAGGCAGCGCGGAGCGAGGCCGAACGTTGTTTGCAGTGCTCCACCTTCTGCGACAAGTGCGTCGAGGTCTGCCCTAACCGCGCCAACTATACTTTCTTTGTCGAGCCGTTAGGCCTGACGCTGCCTCGCCTGTCCTGCCAAAACGGCGGCGTCGCGGTGACGGGACACGAGTTGTTCCAGGTTGCGCAGACGCGCCAGATCATTCACGTGGATGACTTGTGCAACGAGTGTGGCAACTGCTCGACCTTCTGCGTGCACCAGGGCCGGCCCTACCGCGACAAGCCCAGGCTCTTTTTCAAAGAAAGTGATTTCCAGCAGGAAGACGACAATGCTTTCTACATCGAGAAAGGCGGCGCGGGATGGAGCATCAGGCGGCGCGAGGGCGGGCGCGAGTCACGCTTGACCTTGGACAGCGGCGCTGATGCGATGGCATTCGAAAACGATTTGTTGCGAGTGTCTGTGTCGCCTTCTGATTTTCAGATCAAGCGTATGGAAGTGATGCAAGAGTTTGAAGGCGAGTTTTCCCTGGCCGAGTTGGCAGAAATGGCTGTGGTTCTCAAGGGAGTCACGGCTTCTCTGCCTTTCTTGCTGGCTGGTTCCAGAGTTTAGAACGGAGGCGACCTCTAGCAAGGGGCAGCATACTCGGCGATGCGCGAGCCGGCGATCGTTTTTTGCGCCACCCATAATGTTAGCCGGTCACTGGTACCAGGCCACATAGTCCATCAATTCGTAGAGCAGCTTGACGCGGTCTAGAGTCCACTGCCGGATGTTCCACGCACTCAGCATGTCTTTAGCCTGGCCGCTCAAAAGGCCCATGAGCCGTCCCCAGTAAAACTGCGACTCGGCAGGGTCGTCCACCATCAACAAGTCGTGGAGCATTTCTTGTTCGTCAGGCTGCAAGAGTGTGCGAAAGACCGCCACCATCTCCAGCACACTCAGAAAATCTGAAATGTCAAATGTGAGGACGCCCTTGCGGTCAAACACGTGCGGGATGAGGACTTGATAGGGTTTGGCGTAGAACCGCACTCGCAGGCGATCCATCGAAAAGTTGGCCTCGTAGTGAATGATACGGCACAGCACATCGGCCATGCTCAGGTCGCCGCTCACGCCCACGGTGGGAACAATCTGAATGAGACCCTTGAGTTCCTCGCCGTGGTACATCACTAGCTCCTGGAGAAAAGGCTTGAGCTGGCGGTGAAGCAACACGACCAGGAAGCGGTTCTCGTCCAGGACGAATGAACTCAGGCTGCGGCTATCTTGAAAGCCTTGCCCTGAGCCAGGTCGAAGGGCCTGCCCGCTCAACTGCTTGGGCAAACGGTTGACAAAGCCCCAGATGACGGCGGACTCGCGCGAGAGATCGCCGAGGTGACGCGAGCGGTTCACGATGGCCTGGCACGCCCGGCAGTACTGCAGATTGTGTTGAGGAGAAGACTGGCGAGGGTAGACCCAACACCGCAGACAAGGGCCGCGCAGAGCGGAATGAGGCGGCCCGACCTCTTGCTCATTGAGCAAAAGATCGGGCTGTGTCTCTAAACATCCAAGCGTCGCCAACAACTCGGCGCCGGTTCGGCTCCGGCGCAGCCAATCAAAGCCGTTTAGCATTCAGCGCTTTCACCAGTTCGGTGTAATGGGCGACAACGTTCGGTTTGATCCAGTCGGCTGCCTTGATCGGTGTGCGCCACGCTTCGCGCGATTCGGGCCTGCCCGCGTAGCGATTTGACCAATTGATGAGAAAACTCTCCGGCAGGATGCTCAGGCGCAGGCTGCCCAAGCCGAGATAGCGATTGTTGCCGATCTTGTGCGCCAGGCCCGGCTCGAGCGCCACGCACCAGATCAATCGCTGTAACTCTTGCTCGTCCAGATTCCAAAAGCGAATGGTGAGCCCGGCGCGCGCGCCGGGCAGGATCGCCCGAAAGTAACTGGCTTGAACGGTATCGGGCGCAAAGCTGTCGAGCCGCGTGACCAGCGGGGCGAGCGGCGCGTGCGGGAACAGCCGCCACGTCTGGTCAATCTGCAGCTTGGTCGCGCGCGTGTCCGCCGTGCTCTGCCATTCGCCGCCGATGTACTTCCACTTGCCGTAGGGATAAGGCACTTTGAACCAGGCCAGCTCGGGCCTGGGCAGATCAAATGTGCCGAAGCTGAACGCCAGTCGGCCCATGATCGCCTGGTTCTGCCCCGTGCCCACCCAACCGAACAGGCTGTCCGCCGGATTCAAATGTCCAAGGTCCGGGCCGGATTCTTTGGAGTCGCTGGCGATGGAATAGACGTGGCGCAGCATCCCTTTGATGCTTCGGCTGGGCAGCGCATAGGTCTTGCCCGCCGGGTCGCCGCGCAGCTCGACCCTGGGCGAAGCCAGCGCAAAGAAATCCCATCCGTTGACGGGGCCATCGGCCAGCGTCGCCGTAAACGTTGGCTGGCCGCTTTCGCGCACGTTGGTCGGCGTCAGGATCTCAGCTTCCACGGCCAGCGTGCCGCAATAGCCGCCAAACGCGCGGTGCGACGTAAAGCCCTGGCTGGACTTGGGCGGCGTCAGCGCAACTTGCGTCTTGGACGCAATCGGATGAACCGCCTTGAGTGCGGTCGCCGCCGCTTCGCCCTCGAGTTCGAGCTTTTGCCAGAGACCCTCTTGGGCAAGCGCTGGCTGGCCAAACAACTTGGCGCTCACGCCGTTCGGGTCAGCCGCGAGCCAATCGAGTTTCGCCACGGACGCCTCGACCCAACCAAAGCCGCTCGTCTTTTCTCCGCCCAGAGGAATGTCGCCGTTCTGGAAATCCTCGATCAAGTGAGCGAGGAGCGACACAGCTTCCAGATCGCTTTCGTCCACATCCTGAAGATCAATCCTCACAGTGAATACGAGTTGGTCGCCGTAGGCAAAGAGGTAATCCGTCTTGGCCGTTTCGATAGGCTGACCGGTCCTGGGGTCCATCCGCACGCCGTCCATCGAGCACCATGCATGGCCCGTGTCGTGCGGGTCGGCCAGGTACGCATCGGAAAAGAATACCAGCCCTCGCCGCCGCTGCGCGCCGAACAAGCGATCCAACGTTTCGGTCGTCTTGGGCGATTCGCCCCACAAGGTCTTGAGCACTTGAGAAGCTCGCCTGCGAAACGCGCCCTTGATCGTGCTGCCGGGAATGTAAATCTCCCACGCGCCCTCTTGCTGCGAGGAAGGCGACCAACTCAACATCCGCATAAAGACCGTATCGTAAGGCTTGCCGTATTTCTGCGACACCTCGCGATTGGCCGGGCCGCCCGCGCGAAAGTCAATGTGATGCGGCTGCGCCAATTCCTGGCGGGTCTTTTCGCGATGGCTCTTCAGGAACGTGATAAAGTTGCGGTCGTTGGTGATGCTCTTGCGGAGATTGCCGGGCGCGAGCATGTGTTGGAATTTTACTCTACTGTGCTCGTCGAGGAAACTGCGCCACACGGCGGCGCTGACGCCTTCCGGCGGCTCGCTCCGGTCATCCCATTGTCGCTCGCTGATCTTGCCTTCGAGCAGCAGGGTCTTGATCAACAAGTGACCTTCGCGGTTGGCGATCTCGACATCCACCCACGCATCGCTCTGCAACAGCTTGACCTGTTGATCCACCTGATCGAAAAAGCGCGGCAGGATCGGCTGGCACGCCTGCGCCAGCACTTGAGCCAGTGCGGCTTCGTCTTGAATTTGCGCGGCGACCTGATCTTGCAACGCCACCTCCAACCCCAGGCCTTGCGCCACTTCACTCCACGCAGTCCGGTTGAGTTGGCGGCTGGCCTCGCGCTTGTGCTCCAGCCCTTCCATCACACGCTTGGCCATGTTGGCCTTTTTGCCCATCGCCTCTTTGAGCGCGGCTTCGACGGCTGCCTGGCTGGGGAAAGGCTTGTCGCACAGCGGTCGAATGGCTTCAAGCGTGTCTTTGGAAAGCGGGTATTTGCCCTTGGCTAACTTGAGCAGGGAGGCCGAGGGCAAAATCCACGCCTCAACTTCACCGGTCGAGCGTTCCTGCAGCCAGATCGCGATGATGCGCGGCAGATACGCGGCGAATTTGTTCTTCCAGTCTTCTGGGCCGAGGATAGGCCCACCGATGGACAACTCCAATCGGCTGCGGATCGGGTCGGGCAGGTCCTTCATCGCGCCGACAAGCACCTTGCCTTCAATCGCGGCGAAGGAGGGCACCTCGGGGTCCACTTTGCCCCAGTTCCAGCCGACGAGGACAGGATTGGTAGCGTTGAACGTCAGAGCCAGCCGCAGGTGATTCGCTTTGGGCTGCGCGGCAGGGACCTCATTCGCCGAGAATGGCACATCCATTTCGAGACGGACCCGGCCCAGGCCCTTGCTCTTGCCCGCGCCAAACCAGAACCGTTCCGCTTTCAATTCTTCCAGGAGGTAATAGAGCTTGGCTGCATTGTTCTCTTGCTGGAGTGTTGCGTCGTCCACCGAGACGGAAAAATCAAACACCGAGTTGCGGAACAGTGTCTCCATCTTGTAATTCGCGTTGGCTTCCGCCGCCCAACGATCCTCGTCCAGTCGCAGACCCATGCGCAGATCGAAAAAGTGATCGCGCGGGTAATTCTCTTCGCGCAGCTTGCACTCGACGCGCGTGATGAGCTTGGGGGGCATGGGCGAACCGTAGAGCCGCAGCCACAGCCGGTCGAGCAAGCCGATGTTTTTGCCATCGCGCGACTGCCCGACGAAAGCATCCATCAACGCCTGGGCGGTGCCCGCAATCTCGCCGGCCAGCGAGACCAACCGCTGCGTTCCATCGCCGTCTCGGGTAAAGAGCGTCTTGCGCCCGTTGCCCCGATAGATCGGGGACTCGGCGTAGAGTTTGCCTTGCAGTAGCATGGTTTTCCTCCTGGCTATCGGCCAACGCTTGGGATGCAATTATTTTACAGGATTATGAGCTGGACTGCAACTTGTCCTGACTGCCATTGTTATCGTGATGTTTCTTTCGATTCCCTCGGAAGCCCCGCCATCAGCGCGACTGGCCCCAGCAGCAACAGCCACATTGTCACGCGCAAGTCAAACTGCTGAGCCACCCAGCCCAACATCAGCGGGATAAAGCTGCTCACCCAGCCAAAGATATTTCCCAACGCCATCACTGTGCCGCTCTGGCCGGGCATGGATGTGTAGAGCCGACCCTTGAGGATCGAGTACCAGCCCGCGTTGAAAAGTCCCAACAGTCCCAGCGGGACCAGCTTGACCCAAAAGCCCGGCGCCAAAAGGAACGTGGTGAACAAGGCGAACTCGATCACCGCGCTCACGCGCAGATAGCTCAGGCCGCGCACACGCTCCAAAAGTGGCATGAGCAAGAAATCACCCACGAGTCCCACCGTCGTCCACACGGCCACAGCCAGGCCAGCCTGAGCCGGAGTCACGCCGACCACGTCCACCAGGTACAGCGCCAGAAAGCCCAGCAGCACATCGAGCATCAAGTCGGAAAACATCAGTAGCGTGAGCCAGCGCAGCACCTCGCCCCGGCGCAGTGCGCGCACGGCATTCATCATCCCATCTTTGAGTGTGAGTCGCTCCGATTCCGGCTGACTGTTCGAGAAAGGAAATCGCCACGCTGCCATCACCAGAATCACAGCCAGCAGAGCGGACAACCCGAACAGTCCGCGCCAGCCGAGTCCCACCGTCGCCGTTGCACCGAGTGCGAGTGAACCCGTCACTACGCCCAGGCTCCCGGCAAACGTCCAGTGGGCCATGTTGTGCTCGTGGCGAGCCGGGTCGGTGTCCATCAGCGCCGCCTGCGAAAGGCTGACGAATGCGCCCGAGGCCGGGTAAAAAAGGATGAAGGCGAGGAGCAAAGCGACGAAACTCTGGCTCAGCGCCGAAAGCAACACCGCCAGCGCGAACATCACGCCGCCGCCGAGGATCAAAACGCGGCGCTTCCACACGTCGCCCAGGATACCCAGGAAAGGCTCGATGATGTTGCTGGCGACGTTGGGCAGGCTGAGCAACATGCCCACCTGGGCATAGCTCAGGCCGAGGTCGCTGTGGATGAGGGGCCAGGCCGCCTCGCGCGCGCCGAACACAAACTCGTCGAGGAACTCGATGGCGAGGAGTGTGAAGGCGAATGTCGAATGTCGGATGCCCGCTTCGCGCGACGAAGGACGATGTTCGCCTGGCGTTTCTCTTATATCATTCGACACGCTTCGCGGGAATTCGTCCTTCGACATTCGAGGGATGATACCACAGGCCGAGTTTTTGGGGTTGACCATTCTGTCGTTTGACCATATACTTTCAAGCCAATGACCGTCATCTGGCAACCGCCGCGAATTCATTCGCGGCCTCAAACCAGAAACGCGCTCAAGCGCGTTGAGGCGTTCTAACCCGCTTCAGCGGGTTTCATGTACCAGCCAGCGAATTCATTCGATGGCTTTTGCGATGCCGACTAGTCCGGCAGCGCAGGAGTCTGCCATGAACCTATCTGCCGATCCGAATCTCGACGCGCAACTGGCGCAGCTCGAACAGCTTTACCGGCAAAAAGTTTTGTCCGAAGCTCTCTATCGCGCCGCGCTGGCCGGTCTGGGCCTCGACCCAGCCCGGGTAATCAACTTGCCCGGCCAGCAGATCGAAAAGCAGGTCGTCGTCGCCGGAAACTTTTACGACCAGCGGCAGACCGCCGCCGAGCCGGGCGACCGATCGGAGGCATTGCGCCGCGCTTACCTGAATCGCGTGAAAGAGCAGACACGCCGATTGCCGCTTTCCGGCGTTGACCCCAAAGCTGCCAGCGACGAGAGCAGCGGCGAATTGCAGCTCTCTGCCGTCTACACCGCGCTCCTCACCCAGCGCCCGGACGTGGAAGATGAGTTGCAGACGATGCGACGTGGCGAGCGCATGGAGCAAGTGCGCCACCTCTCGGCGCTCGAGGCGCTTAATCGCGAGCCGCGCCTCGTCTTGCTGGGCGACCCCGGCAGCGGCAAGAGCACCTTCGTCAACTTTGTGGCGTTATGCCTGGCGGGTGAATCGTTGGGACAGACGGATGCCAATCTCACCGTTCTCACCGCACCGCTTCCGAGTCAGGACCAAGAACCGCCGCCTCAACCGTGGGAGCACGGCGCGCTCTTGCCGGTACGCATCGTTCTGCGCGACCTGGCCGCGCGTGGCCTGCCCCCGCCCGGCGAATCGGCCAACGGCGACACGCTGTGGAATTTCATCACCGCCGAGTTGGGTGAGACGCTCAAGGAATTTGCGCCGCGCCTCAAGCGCGAGCTGATGGACTCGGGCGGGCTGATTCTGCTCGATGGACTCGACGAAGTGCCGGATGCACACCGCCGCCGCGAGCAGGTGAAGCAGGCCGTGCAAGGCTTTGCCGCCGACTTGCCCCGTTGCCATTTCCTCGTCACCAGCCGCACCTACGCTTACCAGCGGCAGGCTTGGAAGCTGGAAGGCTTTGCCGAAGCCGTCCTCAGTCCCTTTACGCCGCAGCAGATCGAGCAGTTTGTCGAGCGGTGGTACGCGCACATCGCCACGGTGCGCTCACTCAGCGAACCAGACGCGCAGGGCCGGGCCGCGCTGCTCAAGACCGCCATCGGGCGCAGCGAGCGATTGGCGGAACTGGCGGCGCGCCCGCTTTTGCTCACGCTGATGGCTTCACTGCACGCCTGGCGCGGCGGCAGTTTGCCGGAAAAGCGCGAAGAGCTGTACGCCGACGCGGTGGACTTGCTGCTCGATCAATGGGAAAGTCCCAAGGTCGTGCGTGACGCCCAAGGCCAGCCGCTTGTGCGCCAGCCCAGCCTGGCCGAATGGCTGGAAGTGGATCGGGCCGTGGTGCGCGCCGAATTGAACCGCCTGGCGTTCGAGGCGCACCGCGACCAGCCCAGGCTCGACGGCACTGCCGACCTTCCCCAGGAGCGATTGGTGTGCGCGTTGATGACCGTGACGCGCAATCCCAACGTCAACCCGGCGCGGCTGGTGGAATACATCCGCGACCGGGCCGGGCTGCTGTCCGCGCGCGGCGAGGGTATCTATACCTTTCCGCACCGCACCTTTCAAGAGTACCTGGCCGCGTGCCACCTCACCGATCACGGCTTTCCCGACGAATTGGCCGACTTGCTGCACGCCGATCCCAACCGCTGGCGCGAAGTCGTCTTGCTGGCCGGGGCCAAAGCCTCGCGCGGCACGGCCTCGGCGGCGTGGAACCTGGCCGAAGCGTTGTGCTTCCGCGACCCGCCGGCTGCGGGCCAAGAGGCCGCGCCAAGCATACACGACAAGGATGATTGGGGCGCGCTGTTGGCCGCGCAAACGTTGATCGAAAACGAAGGGCAGCGATTGGCCCAAGTCTCGGAGCGCAATGCGCCCAAGCGCGAGCGCATTCGCCGTTGGCTGTTGACCCTCGTCACACGCGGCTGGCTGCCGCCGGTTGACCGCGCGCTGGCGGGCGAGGCCTTGTCGGTCTTGGGCGACGACCGCGATTTCGATGAGCTCGTCGCCATACCCGCCGGGCCGTTTCTCATGGGCAGCGCTGACGCTGATGAGTTGGCGCAGGATCGTGAAAAACCGCAACACGAACTGACTCTGCCCACATTCAAGATCGGCAAGTACCCCGTCACCAATGCCCAGTACCTTCGCTTCGTCCAGGCGACGGGTCACGAGTGGCTCTCGGACGATGGCCGCTGCCCGGAGCGCGCCAACTACCCGGCCGTGTACGTCTCGTGGTATGCTGCGCTTGCCTATTGCGAATGGCTGACGCAAACCTGGCGAGGCGAGGGCAAGCTTGCCGCCGACGAGGTCGTGCGCCTGCCCGCCGAGGCCGAATGGGAAAAAGCGGCGCGAGGTTCCGATGGACGGTTGTGGCCGTGGGGCAATGAGTGGGATGAGACTCGCTGCAAC
>Ga0299912_10004615_pt1 | contig 11296 bp, 9 predicted proteins | sample RVTome_2_FD_207667 | JGI IMG/M metagenome (GOLD analysis project Ga0299912, IMG submission 207667) | Soil microbial communities from uranium-contaminated site in the Upper Colorado River Basin, Wyoming, United States - RVT95D214 (version 2) ... | reverse complement strand
TTTTTGCAATCTGGTCTAAATTTTCTTTCGGTATATATTTGGCCCTTGCGATTTCTTCCCGCACGGTTAGTTTGAAAATATCCGCTGTCTCAACACCGACATCAATAGCAGCGAGGGCCTGTTTGTGAAAATGCAGGACGGTTTTCAACATTTCATATTGCTTATCCATCGGAGTATAGGTGTCAACCTTGTGAAAGGCGTTCTGGTGCAGAAAATCTTCGCGTATGGACCTTGCGGTCTCAAGGGCAAGACGGTCCTGCGGCGACAGGGCCTCGGCACCCACAAGACGGACAATCTCAAGCAGCTCCGATTCTTCTTCCAGCAGCCCCATCGCCTCGGCGGCCAATCGCTCCATCTGCTCGCCCGTGTCCTTGTCATCAAAACAATCCTTCAGATATTGCTTATAGAAGGAGTATGAGGTCAGCCAGTCAATCGCCGGGAAGTGGCGCTGGTAGGCAAGCTCGCCTTTTAGAGACCAGAAGACCTTTACGACGTGGAGCGTCGCCTGGACGACGGAATCGGAGAGGTCTCCGCCGGGTGGGCTTACTGCACCGATGATGGATAAAGCACCTTCGCGTTCGGGAGAGCCGATACATTCGACGCGGCCGGCCCTTTCGTAAAAGGCGGCGATGCGTGCAGCGAGATATGCGGGGTAGCCCTCTTCAGCGGGCATTTCCTCCAGACGGGTGGAAATCTCCCTCATAGCTTCTGCCCATCGGCTGGTGCTGTCGGCCATCAGGGCTACGACATAACCCATATCGCGGAAGTATTCGGCGATAGTAATTCCGGTATATACCGAGGCCTCTCTGGCGGCGACGGGCATATTGGAGGTGTTGGCAATCAGGACAGAACGCTTCATCAAGGGCTCGCCACTGCGTGGGTCTTTTAATTTGGGAAACTCCATCAGGACGTCGGTCATTTCATTGCCGCGTTCGCCACAGCCGACATAAACAACAATATCGGCATCGACCCACTTTGCCAACTGGTGCTGAACGACGGTTTTGCCTGAGCCGAAGGGGCCCGGGACACAGGCAGTGCCGCCCTTGGTCGTCGGGAATAAGGTGTCAATAACCCGCTGTCCTGTTACGAGAATTCTGTTTGGAGCGAGGCGTCTTTTCAACTGCCTTGCATTGCGGACGGGACAAACCTGCATTAGTTTCAGCTCGGTTTCGGCGCCATCGTCAGAGACACAAACGCCAATAGTATCATCAACTGAGAAATCGCCTTCGGATATTTTCCGAATGGTGCCTTGAACGCCAAAGGGGACCATAATTTTATGCACGAACTGTGTGGTTTCCTGGACATCGCCGATGATGTCACCGGAGGCGACCTTACGGCCATCTTTTACGGTCGGTTTGAATCGCCATTTCTTTTTTCTGTCGAGGCCCGGCATAGAGCTGCCCCTGCTCATAAACTCGCCTTCGGCTTTGACAAGCAAATCCAAAGGTCTCTGGATGCCGTCATAGATACTTTCAAGAAGACCGGGGCCTAATTCGACACTTAGAGGCGCCTGTGTATCAACCACGGGTTCGCCCGGGCCTATGCCGGTAGTTTCCTCGTAAACCTGGATTGACGCCAGGTCTTCGTGCAGCTCTACGATTTCGCCAATGATTTCCAGCTTGCCCACGCGAACGACGTCATACATTCGCGAACCAGCCATACCTTCAGCAACAACAACAGGACCTGCCACCTTGACAATTTTACCTTTTTTTTGTTCAGTCATTATCAAACCTCTTGTATATGCGTTGGTGCGTAGATGCGTTTATGTGCTAACTCAACTACTGACTTACCTATACGCTCATTCACGCAAAATATTTATACCTGTAGCTATTTTAAGAGCTTCACCAAGTGTCTTTGTTGCAATGCCAGTCGGCTCAGTAGTAAAGGGAACCACGACGATACAGGGAGTCGGTAAATTCTCATAATCCGAAAAGATTTGCTCGACTTCAGATGCTATATTTTCGGCCACGACTACAAGGGTGTATTTGCCTTCGATGATTTTTTTGGCGTTCTCAGCAATCTCGTCACGGCCTTCGCCGGTTGCGAAGGTATCAACTCCGAGTGCCGAAAAGGGCATTACAAAATCGGGAGCACCAATAACTGCAATTTTACCTTCCATTGTTTTGTCGCTCGTCTCTCGTCGCTCGTGACTCGTAATTCGTATAAATCCGAAATTCGAATATCGAAATTCTAAACAAACTTGTCTGACGACATTTATCCACCGTCCGTGTGGCGGAGTCAAGATTCGAAATTCAAATTACTAAAAAACTTTAGATTCCTGCTTTCGCAGGAATGACAATATAACGTCGCTCCTTCGGCAAGCTCCCCGCTTCACCCCAAACAACGGGGGCTATGCAGGGCAAGCAGGGCAGGCATGCCGGCGACTCCACCACACGAATGGCGGACAAGGGCTAAACAACCCCACGTGAAACGTGGGGCTAAATATGAGATTGCTTCGCTTCCGTTCTCCGCCCCTTATGGGCTGCGAAGGACGGGTCGCTAGCAATGACTTCGTTGGCCAGATTCTTCGCTTACGCTCAGAATGACAGAAAGCCATACAGCTTATTCGTCCACCGTTGGCGGACTCAGAATGACAAAGGCGCACATCGACTTTTGTGTTTTGTTTCATGAGATGCGGTCTAAAATAAGTTTTGTATCCAAGAAATTCTTTTTGGCTGTTAGTATCAGACGGACATTTCGGATTTCATTTTCCTTCATTAAAAAATAAGCAATAATCGGCTGAGGGCCTGTAACAATCTGAATAGTCGATTTAAGAAATTCGGTCAGGTGCTCCTCACACTGCTGCTCAAGCTTCAAAAAAGATTTGTTCGACATCAAATAGTTAGCTCCTGCCTCAACAACCCGCCAGTATGGCGTTACAAAAAACAACTGTCCGAGCGCTTCATAACCAGCATCGAGAGCAAGTTTGAGCCGTTCGAGAGTGAGATAACCACCTCTTAGAAAAAACTTATCCCCTGGCTCGGCAGGCACGCCGTGGCCTGACGGCTGCTGAAATTGGTCCTGCGACTGTATGAATTTCAGACGAAACATCGTGCGAATATTAGTCAAATCAATATGTATCCTGAAGAGGCCAAGCAGAAAAATATTTTTTAACCTTTGCGCCATTTTCAGATTATATTCGGCCTGGATATTATCAATTGTGAAATCAATCTGCCGGATATCTTTAGTTTGATAGTAAGCGAGGACGGCCTGCTCCGCCGCCTCCTGCAAATAGTCAGGCAGTAACTCATATTTTTCCTGCTCGAAAGCTTGCTTAAATTGTTCGGGCGAAATATTGCCATCGCTACTAAAGTCGGCATCCAGCGGTTTTTTTGTTACAACCTTCCTGATTGCCAGACGCATATTTGCAAAGTCATCACGCGTTCTAAATATTCTTATAACGGCCTTATTGAGCATTAGCTGCGAAAATAGCTGCCGTAACTCAGCCCTTCGAAGCGAAAGAATACTCTCCATCTCCGCAAACCGGTTCCTGGTTGACGGCAGAACATATTCGGCTGCCGATAATAAGTCAGCAGCCTGGTCAAAACTTTCCGCATTGGCCATATCCAACAAAGCGGCCCTACTTAGCATTTGCAGCTCAAGCATCCGCACCAAAGCAGTCTGCGATAAATACCGCCAGTCATCATCACCGACCGGAGGGTAGAGATAAAAATCTACAACAGGTTGCTTGATTGCCTGAACCATTTGTATTTAACAAAATCCGAATCCCCGTTTTTTACGAGGTCAAGTATCGAAATTCGAAATCCTAAACAAACTTGTCTGACGACAGTCAAGATTCAAATGACAAAAATTCAAAACAGCTCTTTTGCTAATTTGATTTCCAGTTCTTTGCGTGCCCTGTCAAGCAGAACGTCAATAGAGACGTTAGTTTTTATCTTGCCGCGTTTTAAGATAAAGCCGGCTCCGATATTGCGCTTTTCATGGGATAGCTTCAGATTACCTTTTTTGCCTGGACTTAGCTGGTCATTGACCTCGTTGATTAGCTGCCGGTCGATTCGATTTTCATTTTCACCGATAATGATTTCTGCATCATCGTTTTCAGCCATTGCGAGGATTAGCTTGACCATAAGATTTCGGTATTGCTCGACCGGCAGATTTTGCAGCTGCTTACCTGTCTTTTCAAAGACTTCATCGAGTATCTTTCTTTTCTCTGCCAGATGCTGCTTGGCGATATCCATTCTTGCGGCTGCGAGGAGATGAGATTTTTCATCTTTTGCAGCTTTTTCGGCGAGAGTTTTTGTTTGATTTTTGAACTCGTCGAGTTGCTGTTCGAGTTTTGCCTGCTCGTCGTCCTGTTTTTTCTGTGCCTCGTTTTTTATCTTTTCCGCCTCGGCATCAGCATCGGCCAATATTTTTTGGACCACCCCTTCAGCTTCCATACGTTATTCCTGTAGTTTGTAGTTGACAGTTCATAGACAATAAAAGTCAACGAACAACAAACGATAAACAATGAATTTTTTTGTGCATTAAACAGTAGGCCATTTAATCCCAAATAACAGCATAAACAGTGTTGCCAGAAGACCAAGGATAGCATAAATTTCAACCATAACTGCGAACACGACGCCCGCCTTGAATGCGAGCTCTGGTTTTTTGCCAGCCATAAGGATACCAGCCGAGGAGACCTTACCCTGATATATTGCAGTTACCAAACCAGCAAAAGTGACTGGTAAACAGGCCATCAACACCTTCAACCCGAGCCAAAAGTCCACCGCTGGCAGGCCTGTCCCACCAAAGAAATTAAGTTTAAGCATTACCATAAAGGCCGCTAAAAAACCATAGAAGCCCTGCGTTCCCGGCAGGACTACCATAATGAAAAATTGCCCGTATCTTTCTGGCTTCTCACTCAATATCGCGGTAGCTGCCTTGCTGGCAAAATGGATTCCAAGTGACGAGCCAATGCCGGGTAGAAAAACCGACATTCCTGCACCAATCAAAGCCCATATCATTCCGTCGCTCATCGTATAATACCTCTCTTTCTTCAAAGGCCCCTACGTGAAACACGTGGGGCTAAATACATTACGCCGCCCCTTCGGCAAGCTCCCCGCTTCGCCCCAAACAACGGGGGCTATGCAGGGCAAGCAGGGCAAGCATTCCGGTGACTCCGCCACACGAATGGCGGACAAGGGCTAAACAAACCCCACGTAAAACGTGGGGCTAAATATTTAGACTTGCAATTCTTGCAATTCATTACGAGGTCTTTCGATGTAAATGTGCTTATACTCTTTGCATAAAGGTTCGAACAATTTACCGCCGCCAACCAGAAATTTAGGGAAAAACTCGACGAATTGCAGCCGCATCGTGTGAACAAATGCACCCAAAACCGCCAGCACCAGGTTAAATCCGTGTCCTATGACAAGAACTACTACCATCGCTATAATGCCAATACCGTAGGGTATTTCGAGAGCGATTTTGGCCATAATGTTTATCGCCATAGCCAGGCCCGCACCAACCATACCCAGGGCCATCAATCGCAAGTAGCTAAGCACGTCGCCGAGGTAAAATACCGAGCTAAATAAATTATAGGCACCCATACCCAGCCGGGCTGCCCAACTACCCTCACGGCTGCTGAATAGCACAATTGCCACAGCAGGAACCGGAGCTACGCGAGCAAAGATTTTCCCAATTTCGACAGGGACTACACCAGCTTTACTGAGTCCAAGTATCACAATCGAATTGAGCATAACGAGCCAAGTCAGCTGTTCGAACATCGCAGCAGCGTAATCTCTCTGCCTAAGATTATGCACAAAGGCCACAACAAGTCCTGTCATAAGCTGAAAGTAACCGAGCCCCATTGATATGCCCAATATCAACATTGGCTTTTCCAGCGGGTCAAACCACATCAGCTTTTTTCTCAACGGATCCATCGCAGGGACAAACTGCTGGATGGCGTCACCGAACCAGCCGCCAGTAAGAGCCCCAACCAAAACCGCAAAAACCGCGCAAATGCCAAGCATCCAAACGAGCTTCTTATCGCCCTGCATTTTTCTAACAATCAGAGCTGTTGCAACAATCATAGTAAGGCCATAACCTGCATCGCCAAGACATATTCCGAAAAACAGGCCAAAAAACGGCGCCAGAAAAATTGTGGGGTCAATATTGTAATGCTGGGGCATACCGTAAAGGCGTGTTATCAGCTCAAAGGGCTTTACGATGTTTTTGTTTTCTATCTCGACAGGGATTTGCTCGCCTTCGGCCGGTTGGATTCTGGTTACGCTGGCCGCCCCAAAACGCGATACTATTCTCTCGAGGCGTTTGTAATTCTTTTGTTTCACCCACCCTTCAAAAATAACCGTATGCTGTGTTGCCGGTGCGGTATCCCTGGCCTGCTCTCTGTTTAATAGATTCTCATAATAGTCGTAAAGCATTTCAAGTTTGACCAAGCTTTGAGATAGTGACGCTGCCTTTTCGCTGCGATTGTGTAGCTGCTTTTTTGCCTCATCCAACTTTTCGCTGTATAGCTGGATTAATTCTGCTACTGTACCGGTCATCGGCTCAAAGCTGACCATCTCAAACTCAGCCGAGTGCAATGTCCTTTGCACCTGGTCTGCCTGCTCTTTTAAAGCCACAATAATACAGGCATATTTATTAGCCGAAGCACCCACTTTTTGAATCGCCAGTCCCAGTTGCGATGCATTCTCTGACAACTGCTCAAACTGCACAGAAGGCAGAAATCCCGCCCAGCAGCTCGTTGTTTTGAGCTGGCCAATCTCTTCCACAGGTGTTTCTAAAGACAACCAGGGCCTGAGCATCTCCAATGTGCCCTGCAGGTGTTCAATCTCGTCTTTTGCCTCTTCTATCGCTGCCTCATTTTGTTCGCACCGGTCGATAATTTGTAAAATTCCGCGGTCTGAAACGACCTCGCTGTAGGCCTTTTCATCAACAATGGTCTTCGGTGAAAAAACAGCAGCAAGGCCCTTCCTGCCTTGAGCGTAATTCTTAAGAGATGCGATACATTTTTGCAGCCGATTTAACAGCCCTTCAATATCTTTCGGCCTTTCTGCAGCGGCAGTAAGCTCAGGCATATCCTTGGTAACCATCGCCTGCTCTGCGTTTAGTATCTGGCAGATACCCTCATCCTGCAGGGCTTCGAGAAGCTCGGAGGCCTGTGAGCGATGGCTGACAATCATAACTTTAGCCATTTGAGCGATGGCCATAATAACCTCTGAATTATCACAAAATGCCAGATGTTATTGAGCTTTCTTTGCTTCGGCGGACGGTTTTGTGATGTAATCCATCACTTTTGCCGCAGCTGTTTCGATTTTATCAGCGGTTTTTTGCCGCAGATGTCGCCGCTGTTTTTCGGCTTCGGCTTTTAGCTTCTGCACTTCGGCTTGGGCCTGTGACTTCGCTTCGGCAACGGCGGCTTCGATTTGCTTTTTTCTATATTGGCCGGCTTGTTCGAGAAGCTGCCGGCGGTGCTGTTGAGCTTTTTCAGCCAATTTGGCTGCGTCGGCCTTGGCTTTTTCGATAATCTCCTGGGCCTGGGCTTCAGTTTGCTTGATTTTCCTTATCAATTCCATATCTATCCTTGATGTTTAAGGGCGTATATATAAAAAACAGCAATATATAGTATTATTCGACAAAAGACAAGAAATCTTAAGAGGATTTTGGTAGTTGCAACGTGTAGATGAGTGGAAATAAGGGAATCGGGATATCAGAGTAACAGGGGCAGGTAATCAGGGAAACAGGGTATCAGGGGTTCAGAAGACAGATGACGGATGGCAGAAAACAGTGGATTAGTTAATCAGAGAATTGGTGAATTAGTGAAAAGTTAAACGATTCAACAAAAGAAAAAGAAAATCCAAAATCGCAGCTAAAACCAATTACAGTTAAAAATTGCTGAAAGAATTGCACATAATATTGACTTTAAGGGTCTGGATTCCTGCGCAAGCAGGAATGACAGGAAGAGGTAATCGGCAATCAATAACTAAATTTGGTATAATAAGAAGCTCAGCAGTTTCTGAAAACACCCGCGTTTTCAGAAATCGGTTGGAGGGTATAGTCAGGGTATTTTCCTCGAAACGGTTGTTTTAAAAAGGTCGAGCACCATCGGTCTTCATGACACGTTTATACAATTGGGCCTACCGCCCCAGTAACGCTTGAAGTCTGCGTATGCCTTACAACCCAGCCGGAGATTCCTCCTGTATGAAAGATTGCCCACCAAGGCGATCAGTGGGCTGCGGTATTGCCACAAGTTTCTCCACACCCTGTGCAGAGTGCGCGACATCGAGTAGAAGTTCCGGTCGCAGGAGACCATTTCTTCGATGATGCCGTCCAGAGACAAATGCTTATACCGAGCTACAGGGAAGGTTAGTGTGTAATATTTCCAGTCTTGTGGGAACGTATCGAGAGCGATGCGTCCCTGCGATACCATCTGGTCCCACAGGCGCGTGCCTGGCAGTGGAGTCAAAAACAGCACGTTGAGATTGTCCACACCGTAATGAGTGGCCACCTCGGCGATACATTTACCGATGCCCTGCTCGTCTATGTCCAAACCGATGATAAAGGAACCCACTACCAGAATGTTGTAGCGTTGTATGCGCCGCACGGAGGCGCGGAGGTCCCGTCCTTTCATAAGGTTGAATTTCTTGCCGACCTCCATAAGCCCTTCCGGCGAGGGCGATTCAAAGCCGATGAAGACGCCTCTGCACCCTGCTTTCGCGGCCAACGCCAGAAGTTCTTCGTCATCGGCGAAGTTAATGGTGGCCTGGGCAATCCATTGCTTTCGCAGTTTCGCCTTTGCCAAGGCGCGGAACATGTCCTTGGCGCGGGCGATGTGTTCAGGACGCGTTCCGATGAGGTTGTCGTCCACCACCAGAACACGTTTTTCACGAATCGACCGGAATTCCCGAACGACATCCGCAATGGGTCGATGCCGGTACTTGGCGCCGTTAAACGCCGTAACGCTACAAAAGCTACAGTTCAAGGGACAGCCGCGTGTAGTCTGAATGGCTCCGAAGGCATATCCCGAAGCCAGCAAATCATGGCGAGCGAGCGGGACTTCGTTTATCTCGGCAAGCCCTCCGTCATACCATCGCTTCAGACTGCCATGCCGAGCGTCCTCGAGAACCTGAGGCCAGACACTTTCAGCTTCCCCTGTTACGACCGAGTCCACATGCTCAATGGCCTCGTCCCGGCATAAGGTTGCGTGAATTCCTCCTATAACGACGGGCACACCGAGATTGCGGAAGTGACTGGCCAGTTCATAGGCACGGTTCGCCTGTGATGTGAAAGCGGTAATGCCCACCAGGTCAGGCCGAGGCATCGCCGCATAGTCCGGCACACCAAGGTTCTCGTCCACGATCGAGATTTCCCAGTCCGGTGGGGTCAGACCCGCGAGAACCATAAGGCCCAGTGGTTTCCACACACGGTAACGGTTCCAGCGGCTCTCCTTGATTTTGACGATGCTCACAAGCGGGTTGGAGGGATTTATCAGATATAGTCGCATGGCGTGTTTTCACTCATAGCTATGGATATGCTTTTCTCGTTTTTTTTACTCACTACTGCTTTAATAAATGTAATGCCGCAATTACAATTCATTGGCCTAACAATCGAGCTCAGCGGAGCCGGCTGTTTTGCTTCGATTTTACGCAGCTAAACGAAGCAGCGGGCTTCCGCTGGAGCACATATTTCGATAACATCTACTTTTAATCACAAGTCTAACACAGCCGAATCTTTTGTCAAGGGCGCGGTTTCCGCTTTTACCGGTGATATTATGGAAGGAATTATTAAAGAAACTTGGCCACGAAGGCACGAAGAAAATAGTTAATTGGTTAATTAGAGAATTGGTAAATTAGTGAAAAGTTAAATAATTCAACAAAGAAGAAAGAAAATCCAATTCTACTCTGCGACCTGTCCTCCGCAGTAACCCTGCTACGGAGGGTGGAAGTGGCTTCGCTACGTAGAACGAGAATCGCAGATAACGACTGAGCTGACTGGCGCGAAAACGCGTAGTGTTTTTCGCATTTGACTCATCTCTTTGTTTTGCTTCGGCGTTTGCGGCGCTGTTTCTGTTTACGAATCTTGTCGGCCTTTAATGCCGCAGGACTTTTTGAGCCCATTTTCTCCTGTTCGACCAGCTCACACAATCGTTTTCGTGCATAATACCGGTTCAGGGCCTGCGACCGTTCCCGCTGCATCTTGACTTCCAGGCCGTTCTGGTTGTGCTTCAGATAAACGCAGCTGGCGGTTTTATTTACGTTTTGTCCGCCAGGCCCTGATGAACGAATATATTTTTCTTCTATGTCCGCTTCACGCAGTCCCAGGGCCGACATTCTCGCCTCAAGTTCTTCCTGCTTCTTCCGCGTTACTCCAAAATTCATTTTTACCTAACTATGTATTATATGGTTTCCGCATGACGTCAAGCTCACCGGCCGCAACGCTTCGTTTCGCAAAGCGAAATTGTGGGGGGCCTACTCCCAGCGATATGTTATGTGTTAAACCACTATCCCTGTCCACTCATTGTGCAAGTCAAATCTTAAGCGTACTTCGTTGTTTGCAGTCACAAGATAGCCTATCCATTCATTGGTTGTATCAAATAAAGCAAAAACCTCCTGATTTGCTCTTACACAAATCGAAGTAAATTCGTTCTCGAGATTGAAGATTAGCTCAACTGTATCGTTTGCCCTCACAATGAAGGCTTCTTGTTGAAGTTCACGTGAATATATAAACGGACCGCCGTAAGTGGAATTCCATCTCGGGTTGATAGCCGAGTTCCATCTCGGGTTGATAGCCGAGTTCCAGCTCGGGTTGATAGCAGAATTCCATCTTGGGTTGATAGCCGAATTCCATATCGGGTTGATAGCCGAGTTAAGTTTTGGGTTGATAGCCGAGTTAATTTTCGGGTTGATAGCAGAATTCCATCTTGGGTTGATAGCCGAATTCCATATCGGGTTGATAGCCGAGTTAAGTTTCGGATTGTACACGCTATTAATGCAGGGGTTTCTATATGTGGGAACTATACTCACAGATGGGTTTTTTCGACGCAGAATAAAATCCAATAACAAGATATACTCACCGTTCTGATCATTTCCAAAAGTTACGTAAATGCAAAAATCCTGCGTTTGAGAAAAGAAAATAAAAATATCGTTTCCAAGTGCCCGTGGAGGTATACCGAAAAGACCTTCGCTCATTAATTTGGTTTTATCGCTGAGCTCTATTATTCGGATCGCAGAGGACACCAGCTGAATTATCTCTGCTGGTTGGCCTGCAACCTTGTTACTCAAGTTGGGGGTTACAAAATATCTCATTTTAGAACCTTCTTTATTTCATCCAT
>Ga0299912_10004613_pt1 | contig 11298 bp, 9 predicted proteins | sample RVTome_2_FD_207667 | JGI IMG/M metagenome (GOLD analysis project Ga0299912, IMG submission 207667) | Soil microbial communities from uranium-contaminated site in the Upper Colorado River Basin, Wyoming, United States - RVT95D214 (version 2) ... | reverse complement strand
CGGACTATAAAAGAGAACATCTCTTCTTTGGGGGAGTAGACATATCGCACGGCGTCCTGCCACAGGGTCGGATTATACGGTCTTTGGACCCCCAATGCAGCGCAAAGTCCCTCCCACAGTGAACGCTCCGACATCATACCCTTTTGAAACTCCTGTACGAATTTTATATATGCATTTACCAGCGCTTCACCCGTTACGCCCAATGCCTCGGCAAAGTAGGCAATAAGTCCTGGTGCCGGATCGTCGATTAAGACGCCACCCCAGTCAAATATAACTGCCCTGATCATCGCTGACAGTGGCACTGGTTTTGAGGTCACGCAGCTATGCTAGCAGAAATCCTTCCAAGTCGGAAGAGGATTTAGCGTGAAACAGCCCTTTATGTGGGTATCACATTAGCGGCGTATTGATTTCTGCAAGACGTGCCTGTAGACTATACTGGCCGATAGACGAGGATACGGGATACAACCACTACAGGGAGGGAACGCTTCATTTCCGCAGAATGGTCTCGGGAAGGCAACCGCCGTGTCGATCAAAGATGGGAACAGGGATCTGAAGATCGTTCTTATCACGGGAGGGGCAAGGAGCGGGAAAAGCCGCTTCGCCCAAGAGCTCGCGATGTACGGGGGAAGAGATGTGGTCTTTATCGCCACCGCTGCCGTGCGGGATAAAGAGATGGAGCAGCGGATAGAGAGACACCGGAGGTCACGTCCCCCCCAGTGGCGGACGGTGGAAGAGGAAGTTAATCTCGTGGGTGCTATTGAGGCTCTCGCTTGCGAACCAAAGACTCTCATCATAGACTGTATCACACTCTGGCTCAGTAACCTGATGGAGCAAGGGCACGAGGACGAAAAGATTTGTCAGGAAGCCCGGCGGCTCGGGGAGATCCTGCAACGATCGCCCCATAGTATTATCCTCGTCACCAACGAGGTAGGATCGGGCATTGTACCTGAAAATATCCTTGCCCGCCGGTTTCGCGATTTGGCGGGCGAAGTAAACCAGATACTGGCCTCATGTGCGCAGGAGCTCTACGTGATGGTCGTAGGGATACCGATGAAGATCGATCCAAACCGACAGGAGGCGTGAACCAACCGAGGGTATCCGTGTCTTTGGGATTCATTCCCGTGCTTGTTCAGCATGATAGTTTGGTGATCGCTAGAAGGATCATGTAATGGGTTTCTTTGCCGCTCTAAGCTTTCTGACGCTGATTCCCGTTCCGAACAGATGGAAGGAAAATCTGAAATCGGGCCCTCCCTACTTTCCCCTGGTCGGGGCTTTATTAGGGATCATCGTCTGGGGGATCTATGAGATCGTCGTCATACTGGCGGGTAAGGCGACGGGAGCGGCAGCGGCAGTGGTGACCATGGCCTTTCTCACCCGAGGGCTCCACCTGGACGGACTGGCGGATACCTTTGATGCCCTCGGCAGCGGCAAGACGGGAAAGAAAGCCCTCGCCGTTATGAAAGATCCCCGGATCGGTCCCTTCGGTGCGGTGGCGGTCCTGTGCATCCTGTTGCTCAAGGGGGCCTTGATCTACGATCTGCCCCCAGAGGCGATCTGGCGCCCCCTCATGCTATTCCCCGTCATGGGGCGGATGGGGGTCCTCCTTCCTCTCTGCTTCTTACCCTATGCCAGGGGAAAGGGGATCGTTACGGTCTTTCAGCCGTCGGGAAATCGGACCTTCCTGGGAGGACTTGGACTTTCGCTGGTCCTCGCGTTGGTACTGGGCGGGATTGGAGGCCTCGCGGTCTTGTTGAGCACGCTCCTCTTCTGCTATCTTTTTTCCGTCTTTATCAGGAAGAAGGTGGGTGGGATCACCGGCGATACCCTGGGGGCCACCGAGGAGCTAGCGGAGGTGGCTGCGCTCCTCAGTATACATCTGTGGGTTGCGTAGATGGAACGGGCGGAAAAGAGAGGAAAGCCTGAAATAAAGCACGGTCATACGGGAGGTATCATGACGCGAGCGCTGAAGACCTGTCTCAAGGACATTGCGTCCCTTGACGAACATGCCGTAGAAAAGGCGAAGGAGCGTACCCGAGACCTCATCATGCCCGCCTTCGCCCTGGGGAGGCTCCATGAGATCTCCTGGCAGATGGCGGGGATAAAGCGAGGGATCGTTGGCGAGCTGCGAGATAAGGTGATCATGGTAGGGGCGGGAGATCACGGTGTGGCCGAGGAAGGGGTGAGTCTCTATCCTCAAGAGGTAACGCGCCAAATGGTCTCAGGGTTCATACGGGGTGTCGCCGCCATAAACGTAATCGCCCGCCACGTGGGGGCCAGAGTCCTGGTGGCTGACTTCGGCGTCAAGGGTGATCCAGACCCCCTATGGCTATCGGCGCCGGATCGCTTCAGAAATAAAAAGGTGGCCCCTGGGACGGGTAACATCGTTCAGGGACCTGCCATGACGAGAGCACAGGCAGAGGAGGCTATTATCAGAGGGATAGAGGTCTTCGAAGAGGAACGCACGCGGGGCGCGGATATTATCGCCACGGGTGACATGGGTATCGCTAACACGACTGCCTCTGCCGCAGTTATTTGCTCCCTTACGGGACTTCCTCCCGAGGAGATAACAGGGAAGGGCACCGGACTTGACGAAAGACGCGTTAAAGACAAGGTGACTTTGATCAGCAGGGCGCTCGATGTCAATCGCCCTGATCCCACGGATCCCCTGGATGTGCTGGCCACGGTGGGTGGTTTTGAGATAGGGGGGATCTGTGGGTGGATCCTGGGGGGTGCCGCGGGTGGGCTTCCCGTCATTGTGGATGGTTTCATCTCCACGGCTGGGGCCATGCTTGCCGTGGCGCTCGAACCAAAGGTAAAAGGCTACCTCTTCGCGGGGCACCTCTCAGAGGAAAAGGGACACCGTAAGGCCCTCGAACATATGGGTCTCAAACCCATCTTAGACCTTCAGATGAGGCTCGGCGAGGGCACCGGGGCCGCCCTGGCCATGCCCCTCATCGAGGCAGGGGTAAAGATCCTCACGCAGATGGCCACCTTTGAGGAGGCAGGGGTGAGCAGGGGCTCAGGGTAATCTTGTGCAGAGAACACTCTTAGAACAGCAGGGGGGTACAAAGGGTTACTGCTAGGAAAGGCGGCGTACCGCATACCCCAAACGGATCGCCCGCGCGGGAGAGGGGTAGTTTCTGGAATCGTCGAGGCGGAGACCGCCCACAAAGGCAACGAGTATGACCAACGCCCTTTCCATACGTGGACGCGGTTTAATCGCCCCCAGGAACGGGCACGATGGCGGTCTTGGCCTGCAGCGGGGTCTCGACGACAGCCACCACAGTCCGATAGACTTCTTCTATCACCTCTTCCCGCAGCACTGCTTGGGGAGGACCGAGCCTGTGGAGGCGACCTTCACTCAGCAGGATGAGCCTGTCACAGTAGAGCCCGGCGAGAGTGAGGTCGTGCAAGACCACCACGATGGTGAGGGATTGTTCCCTGTTTAACTGCCTCAACAGATCCATGATTTGGACCTGATGGCCGATGTCGAGGTGGGCTGTGGGCTCATCTAAGAGCAGCAGCTGAGGTTGCTGAGCGAGGGCCCGGGCTAAAAAAGCAAGCTGACGCTCGCCACCGCTGAGTTCCCCCATCCTCCGTTCCTGAAGAGAAGCTATTCCTGTCAGGACCATGGCCTGCTCGGCTATGGTGAGATCGCCCTCGGTCTCCAGGAGTTGAAACCTGCCCCAGTGCGGAACCCTCCCCAATAAAACAAACTCTTCTACAGAAAAGGGGGGTGCGGCTTCAGGCGATTGCGTCACCACCGCCACCTTTTGCGCCAGCTCCCGGCGAGCCATCTGATGTATTCCCCTTCCTTCTAGGAATATGGTCCCCTTGCAGGGGCGGAGGAGGCCGTTGATCGCCCTCAGGAGGGTGGTCTTACCTGAACCATTGGGGCCGATGATTCCAACAAACGCCCCCCTCTTTATCCCGAAGCTCACACCATGGAGGACAACACGCTTGCCGTAACCACAGGAAAGACCCTTGATCTCCAGCATCGATCCGCCCATCAAAAAGACCCCCCCCTCCTGCTCAGGGCATAGATAAAGAGGGCTCCCCCGACGAGGCCCGTTATAACCCCGACGGGCAGTTCCACTGGCGCCATGGCTACCCGGGCCAGGGTGTCGCAGAGGATGAGGAAGATGGCCCCTGCGAGGTACGACGTGGGAATCAGTATGCGATGATCACCTCCCACCAGGAGGCGCATCAGATGGGGGATCACCAGGCCGACAAAACCGATGATTCCGGTCACCGAGACACAGCACCCCGTGATAAAAGAGGCCAGGAGGAAGAGAATCTTTTTGAGCCGCTCCACCGGAACCCCGAGGTGGAAGGCCTCCTCCTCACCCAAGGAGAAGGCGTTGAGGTCTACTGAGAAGAGGAGCGATACAATCAATCCCCCCAGCGAGATGAAAAGCATGGCCCTTATGAGTGAGGTATCGGGCTCTTCGAGGGACCCCATGATCCAGAAGATGATCCCATGAAGGTCCTCCGTCCGCGTAATGGCCATAATGAGCATGATGAGAGACGAGGCGATAAAGCTCATCATCACCCCGATGAGCAGCAGCCGTGAAAGCCTCATTGCCCCGCCCCTGGTGCTGAGGCAATAGACCGCGGCCATTATACCCGCCGCCCCCAAAAAGCCGCTGATAGGGAGGGAAGCCAGGCCAAGGCATCCAACTCCACCGGTGACGATAGTTACGGCTACCCCCAAGGCTGCCCCGCCTGAGATGCCCAGCGTATAGGGCTCCACCAGGGGATTGCGGAACATACCCTGGAGCATCACCCCGGCGATTGCCAAGCCTCCTCCTACGGCCAAGCCGAGGAGGATGCGCGGCAGGCGCATTGCAAAGAGGATGGTGTATTCCGGGGTTCCCTTGCCTTTGGTAAGTAAAATCAAGACCTTTTGTAAGGGGATATGGACTGCCCCCACACCGAGGGAGAAGAGGGCGACGATAACGAGGAGAGCCGTCAGAAAAAGGACCCACCCCAGCCACAAAGACCTGCTATTGAGCTTCATGGAACAACCTCACCAACTCCTTTACCTGTTCGACAAAGCTCAGGGGGGTCGGGCTGCAGAACCGGTAGGGGTCCACCGTGTAGATCTTATTGGTCTGCACGGCCCTGATGGTCTTGTACTTCACCCATGTTGCCTTTTCCTGCTCCCCGGCTATACCCATCTTGGCGATGATGATGATGTCGGGGTTTTTCCGCACCACCTCTTCGCGGCTGTAGACGCTCGTCTTTACCTCGTGGGCGATATTTATTCCACCGGCAAAGGTAATGAAATCGTCGATAAAGGAATCATTGCCGGCCGCGACCAGCGGCCTTTCTCCGATTTGGACAAAGACCCACGGCTTGGGCAGCCCCTTCACCTTTCCTTTTATAGCAGCTAATTCTCTCTCTGCCTGTCGGATGATCGCGCGCGCTTTCTGTTTCCTCCCTACCATGTGTGCGATCTGGGAAAAATTATCGCAAAGGGCCTGAAAATTCCGCGGGGGCGGGAAGACCTCCACCCTTATGCCTACCGCCTGCAATTTTTGTATCTGCTTATGGTCGGTGAGGGGGGAGGCGATGACGAGGTCGGGCTGAAGGCTCAGGATCTTCTCCACATTCACCTCAACAACGGTCCCCACCCGCTCCTTGGATTGAGCCTCCGGCGGCCGCTGACAATAGATGGTGACGCCGACGAGGCGATCCTGGACGCCTAAGTCAAAGAGCTGCTCAGTGATATTGGGAACGAGGGAGATGATCCTCCGGGGGGTGGAGTTCACGGGAAAAGCAGCGGCATGGCTGAGAACAAGCAAAGAGAAGGCGCACGAGAGGAGCGCGGCACCAATATACTGTTTTGCCTTCATGCCTTCTCCCTCAGCGAAAAACTCGAAACATGCAAGAAGGCCATCGCCTTTCTTCGGGTGATTCGTGATTCCTTGATGTATATCCGTTGTCTGAAGATCGGCCCATCAACTACCAGGGTATGATACTCTCCGTTTTCGCCGCAAACGTCAACGCCTCTCTTTTCCATTTGTTTTATAAACCCTCGGTCAATCCGCTTTCCCAGCCAATGATCATTCATGATATCGTTCCGTACCGCTATCACTATCGCCTCAAATCCAGCGTCGATAAATCCGCATAGAAGGTCTTCGCCATCCATGCCCCAAAGGGGAAGGAGCGGGACCACTCCCGCTTCCGCGCACACGCGTTCCACCCACTCTCGGTGCTCACGGAGAAAGAGGTCACCAAAGACCCCACCCTCGACGCCCTGCCTCTTCAAAGAGGCTAAGACCTTGGCGAACTCCCTTTCGTAGGTATTCCACGAGGCCCGTCTCTGATGAAGCGGAATCCCGATTGCCTGGGATTGGGCCATGAGCAGATCCCTGCTCAGCCGGTGGGAGCGGGTGTAGCTGCCGGTGGTGGTCACCATGGTCAAGAGCGATGCAAGCTCATGCCCTTCCCGAATCGCCTTGTAACACGCAAGAGAGCTTTCCTTGCCGCCGCTCCAGGAGCAGAAGACCTTCATAGCACCCATCCGCAGACCCGGCAATGCCTTTTCCCCTGGGGAATCCCTGAGCCGCAGCCGGGACATTGATCCTCCCCCTGCTGAGGCAAGGGGACTTCTCCGACTACTTCCCGGTAGATCTCATAAAAGTGGAGATGCTCCTTGCAGAGAAATTTTGCCGGATATTGCCTCTGTTTTTCCTTAAATTCTTCGTCGCTGATCTGCTCGGCAATGATTGTACGCAAAAGGGTCATACCGGAGCCGACCTCGAGCGGGCGCTTCCCCTGCCAGATGAACTCCTGGGGAAGAAAGGGTTCAAAGGCCTTACGGAGACACCACTTTCCCCATACCCTGCCATTATCCTCCCGTATCTTGAGGTCGCTCGGCACCGTTAACGCAAAATCCACAAACGCATCATCCAAATATGGCTGTTTTACTTCCAGACCGAAGTGCTCGCCTATCCTATTCGAGCTGAAACTCCATAAGCGACTCATCCCGCGGATATAACCATCGAGATCCTCTATCTCCTGCATGTAGGGATAACCCCCGAAGAGCTCATCCCCGCCATCCCCGGTCATGATGGAGAAAAGCCCTTGCTTCTTCGCCTCTCTCATCCCGAAATAGACAGCAAGATCGTTGGGCAGGGCAGGGTCAAAGCTTTGGAGGATCCTTACCACGTCCCGGAGGGCAGCAAGGGCTTCATCGACTGTAACTGTTACGAGGATAGGATCGCGAGCAAGAATTCCCTTGAGAAGAGAGATGGCGCGAAGATCTTCCCCGTGGCCCTCCAGGCTCACCGTAATGCCCATGGCGGCGGGAGAAAGATAGGAGAGAATCCCGGAATCGATGCCACCGGAGAACAGGATGCCTCCTGCTTGATTTCGTTGCAAGGATGCCTGTATATTCTGTCTTACTGCGGCGAATATCTTTTCCATCGAGCTGTCCTAAAAGGTAAGCTCTACCCCGCCCATGGCGCTAAAGCGCGGCGAGGAGAATCCGAGGGCCTCTTCGTAATGTTCATTAAAGATGTTTTGACCCTTGGCAAAGACCTTGATCCCCTTGAGGAGCAAGAAATCGATATCAAAGGTATACGAGGCAGCGAGATCCGCTACGAAATAGTCCTTGTTCTCAAGTCGCAGACTCGTAAAGTTGTAAAAGGCTCCCGGCGCCACCAGGAAGAGAGAATCATCTCGTTTCCCGACATAGGTTCCATTGAGATGCAGGTTGAGGCCTTTCCAGAGCCAATCCACAAAGAATGAGGCGGTGTGGGTCGGCCTGCGCAAGAGCTTCTTCCCCTCGGCAAAAAAGATGTTCGTGAGGCCGCCGGCATCAATCACCTCGGTATTTAAATAGGTGTAGTTTACACCCAACGAGAGACCATAACCAGGATTAACCTTGCCCGTGAATTCTATGCCCCAGCTCTTTGCCGCCTGAATGTTAAAATAGTTAGGGGGGAGCACAGGCGGAGGTGGCCAAGGCAGAGGAATGTAGACATATGCGATAAGGTCTTTGTAGCTATTCTGGAAGTAGGTCAAGCCGAGCTGGACCTTGCCGTCCCAGATTGCCTGGTCCACCCCGATTTCCCAGGAAAAGGACTTTTCCGGCTTTAGATTCGGGTTGCCACCAGTCCCGAACCCCCCGAAGTTCTCTATAAAGGTGGGCTCCTTGATGCCGGTGCCGATTGCCGCGCGGGGCTTGGTCCCTGTCTCCTTTATTTCTAATGCGATGGAACCCCGTGGCGTCACCGCTGTGCCGAATGCACTATTGTTATCGACCCGGAGCCCTCCGGTAAGATGGAGGCGATTGAAAAGCGTCAGCTGTTCCTGGGCATAAACCGCATTGTTCGTGCGGCTCTCATCGCTCTGAGTCGTGTAGGTAGCTACAGCGGTAGGATCAAAGCCACCGCGAGAGGTGTTAAGGTCATCTAGATTAAAGGTCTCCAGCTCGTACGCGTAACCCAACGTAAGGATGGAGCGAATTGCGCCTTCCCGGGGGAAACGCAGATTGGTGTGATAATCGACGGTGAGGCGGTTCTCGACGGTGTCGGAAAAGCTTCCAGGAGAAGCGTCAAAGGCGCTTTCCACGTTAGGAGGGTCATTGAATCCCTTCTCTTGCCTGTGAAACCCCAGCTCCATGACATTCTCCCACCAGGGGAATAGATCGAAGTGCGTTCCCAGACCTATTGCCAGGTTGCGATCCTCACGGTTCTGGTCGGGATCAAGGCCGGGGAAGACCCGGTCAGGCCTATCGCCCCCCCGCTCGGTGGGGAATTCGGCGCGGGCATCTTCGTAGCGAAGCGTGAAGGTGATATCCCCTATATTTTTTTTCAAGGACGAAGAAAGGGGCAGGGCAGACGGATGAAAATCCATGCGGCTGCTGACGGTATTGCGCCAGAAATTGTTATTTATGCTCAAAATCCCGGTATCATCCGACCGGCCATAAGCGAAAGAATAGTCCAGCCATTTATTTTCACCCGAGAAGTTGAATTTTTGCTCGCCGATGTAGTGTCCATTTTCCGAATGAGCGCCATGCGCAGTCGAGACACTCACCGTGGGTGTACCTTTCCCCTTACGGGTTATGATATTGATCACACCCCCTATGGCGTCCGATCCGTACAAGGCGCTCTGGGAGCCCCTGATGATCTCTATCCGCTCTATGTTGTCCGTGGCAATACTGGAAAAATCAAAAAAACCTCCTGCCTCATTGACCCGAACCCCGTCGATGAGTACGAGGGTAAAGTTACTCTCACCACCCCTTACATAGAGGGAGGTATTCCCGCCTCGGGATCCGGTCTGCGTCAACTGGATTCCAACCACATCACGAAGCAGATCCACAACATCCGTGGACTGACTGCGCTCGATCTCCTCTGCGGTGATCACGGTGGCCGACACCCCCAGCTCTTTTATCGGAACCTCGGTACGGGTGGCCGTGACCACTACCTCCCCCAGATCCACCGGCTCCTGTTCTGCCGCGGACAATTGACCAAGAGATCCAAAGACCATCCAGATGGAAAGAAAGGCTACGATCCGATATCTTTGCATACGATGTCTCCTCCTTTTTCGAAAACAAAAAAGCCCTCAGGTATTCTACCTGAGGGCTGCACCCAGTTTCCTTCGCCCCTTACCTCTCCCCTCGATCCACGAAAGGGATTCCGGCCCTCGATGCAGGCAGGTCTTCTGGCTCCCGGATCACCCTACTCCCCGCGCCTTCCCATCCCGGTTTACCGGAACAGTGGCCTCATACGGGTTTCGTCCCCGGTCACAGCGGCGGGACCGCTCCCTCTTTTAACGGGATTCCCTCTTAAGCCTTATGCGGCACCCACATCGAGACAAATTATTCAATTGTCTCCGTTTCCATAGCATACCTCCTTTTCCCTGTCAACCCCCTAGTTCGTGCGTGATCCATTTGCCTCGGGATCTGATGGCGGGTGCCCATCTTTTTCCAACTTAGCGATTGAAATGACAGGGCACTCTTGGTACGCTTGAGGCAGAATTTTTGGATACGAAGAGGGAAGCATGGGGTGAATTCTGCTGGGATTCAACAATCTTCCGAGGGGGGTTAAAGCCCTACCTCGGGCAAACGAAGGAGGGATACAATGAAGACGATGATTATTGTATGTTCAATGGTTCTTTTATTGTCAGTGTTCATGGGGATTGCCCGGGCAGGGACAGAGGGTAATCTCAACACCTTCTATGGCAAAGGCGCCGGGGATAGCACCACCGGCGATGATGATTATGACACCTTTATAGGCGCGAAGGCCGGCAACTCCAACACCACCGGTGTCGGTAACACCTTCCTGGGGACGGGTACCGGCTTCGCCAACAGCACTGGTAACTATAACACCTTCCTTGGTCATATTGCAGGCAGCACCAATACCACTGGTGGGTACAACACCTTTGTGGGGTATGCTGCGGGCTCCTTCCAAACCACCGGCGGCTATAATACCTTCGTGGGAAATGGTGCCGGTCAGGCCAACAGCGGTAGCCGTAACACCTTCCTCGGCAACTATGCCGGCTACGCCCACACCACCGGTAACAATAATACCTTCCTTGGAGGTTCCGCTGGTTACGCCAACACCACCGGCGGCTATAACACCTTCGTTGGGTATCGTTGTGGCTACGCCAACGCCACCGGCCTGGGAAATGTCTTCCTGGGCTCTAGTGCAGGATATAGTGAAAAGGGCTCAAACAAGCTCTACATAGCCAACTCCGATACCCCTACCCCCCTGATCTACGGGGAGTTTGACAACAGGCTCTTGACCATCAACGGCAACCTCAGCGTAGTAGCGCCGAATAACGGATTGATTCGCCTCACCGATATCACCACCGATAACACGGACAAGAGCGCGCGCATGGTTTTGGATCACTATGCAAACGCCAAGTTGCCCGTCTATATTTTCGGTGCCGCCTCCACCTCCGCCGACAACCTTGTTGCTATTGGGGGAGGGGACAAATTCGGCAATGCCGCGACCCAGCTTGATTTTTATACAGCTCCAAATCCTACCACACAGGGAGGGACGGCGAGGATAACGATTATGGGGAATGGCTATGTGGGGATAGGGACGCAGAAACCAAAGTATCCGTTGCAGATGGCAGCAGGGGCCTACACGGATGGGAAGAGTTGGATCGACGTATCGAGTCGGGAATACAAGGAAGATATAGAAGAGCTTAGCGCTGGGGAGGCATGGGAGGCGATGCAGGAGCTCAATCCGGTGAAGTATACTTATAAGGCGGACCGGACAGAGAGGCGAGTGGGTTTTATATCGGAGGAGGTGCCGGAGCTCGTGGCGATGAAGGATC
>Ga0299912_10004609_pt1 | contig 11302 bp, 11 predicted proteins | sample RVTome_2_FD_207667 | JGI IMG/M metagenome (GOLD analysis project Ga0299912, IMG submission 207667) | Soil microbial communities from uranium-contaminated site in the Upper Colorado River Basin, Wyoming, United States - RVT95D214 (version 2) ... | reverse complement strand
CTTTTCAACTTTGGCTAACATTCTGCTATAATACGGGCCTGGCAAGTTCACCCCCCAACTTGGAGGCCGCGTGATCGAGCGTCGCAGAAGCGCCAGCCGGGCGCAGACTATCTTTGTTCTACTCATCATCGCTATTGTCGTTTTTCTCGTCTGGCAGTTCATCGCTTTTCAAGATGCCCTGGGGCGCATGCCCAGAGGGTGGACGGTCGCTGGAGCGTCCGCCACGGGACTCAAGCCTCAGCAAGTCGTCGTCAACCTGCGGACGGCCTTTAGCCAGACGGTGACACTCCGCTATCGAAATGAATCCCTCACGCTCTCGCCCCAAGAGGTAGATTTCAGGTTGGATGTAACCGCTACGCTTCAGGCGATGAACGATGCGCGAACCGAGGTGGGCACAGGCGCGCAGGGATTTTTGTATTACCTCTCTCAACGCAAGCCGCCGCCGCGCGAGATCCCTGTCGTCACAACGTTTTCCGAAGAGAAGCTGCGCGCGCTGCTCACCCGCGTGAGCGAGCGCTATGACCAAGCGCCCACGTCACCTGCGCCGCTGGTGGACGAGATGAGGTTCGTGGCGGGACAGCCGGGGAGAGAGATGGATATTTCAGCTTCGGTGCCGCCTATCGCTTCGGCGCTGCGTTCGGTGAACAAGCGCGAAGCCGATCTCGTCGTCAAGACGATCCCTCCGATTCCGCCGCGCCTCAAGCTCTTGCGCGATTTGCTCGAAGCCTATTTGAACCGCCGCTTCAACGGGCAGGCCGGCATCTTTATCAAAGACTTGCAGACCGGCGAGGAAATCGGCGTCAATGAGGGCGTGGCCTTCTCTGGGCTTGGGCTGCTCAAGCTGCCCATCCTGACAGAGACCTATCGCCGGACGAGCGGCCTGCCCGACCAGCTCACGTTCCAGGTCATTTCGCAAACAGCCGCTACCGAGTCGAACAACCTGGGGGCCAACACGCTCTTGCAGCGCATCGGCGATGGCGACGCTTACGCCGGGGCCGACCGGGTCAATGCCTCACTGCGTTACCTGGGCCTGGTCAACACGTTCATTGCTGTTCCTTATGACCAAAACGTGACGCCGCCGGCCGTCGTCACGCGAGCTAATTCGCGCCCGGATGTTTACACCAGCCCCGATCCGCGCATGCAGACGACGCCGGAAGATATGGGCCTGCTCTTGGAGATGGTTTCTCTCTGCGCGCGCGGCGGCGGGACACTCGCGCTGGCCTATTCCAATGCCATGGCGCCGTCTAAGTGCGCTCAGTTGCTGGACCTGTTGAGTCAGGCCACACTCACCGACCCAAACACCAGCGCGCCGATGTTTATCCGCGCCGGGCTTCCGGCGGGGACGCGCGTGGCGAACAAGTGGGGCTTTGACAAAGAGGTGCGCGCCAACGCGGGAATCGTGTCCACCTCCAATGGCGATTTTGTGCTGGTGATCTTTCTGCGCCGCGCCAACTGGGGCGACTGGCAGCAGGCCAGCCCCACGATGGCCGACATTACCGTGGCGGCGTACAACTATTTCATGCTGCCTCGATAATTGGGTTTACAGGTATGCCCTGTTGCAGCGCGAGTGGGTCAGCCTCACTCGCAGTCGAGAGGCGCACATGAAGTACGGTCTTGTTCTTCCCACAGGCGACGCGCGCACCACCGCCGATTACGCGCGCGACGCGGAGCAGGCGGGCTGGGATGGCTTTTTCGTCTGGGAGCCAGTGTGGGGCATTGACGCCTGGGTGTCGCTGACGGCCGCCGCCATGCAGACGGAACGCATCTGGCTCGGCACGATGCTCACGCCACTTTCGCGGATGCGGCCCTGGGAGCTGGCGAGCAAGGCGGCGACGCTCGATCATCTCTCAAATGGGCGTGTCATCCTCTCGGTGGGACTGGGCGCAATAGACACTGGCTTTGAAGAATTTGGCGAGGTCACCGACCGCAAGACGCGCGCCGAGTTGCTGGACGAAGGGTTGGATATTCTTGTTGGGTTGTGGCGTGGCCAGCCGTTCAACTATAAGGGCAAGCATTACAAGATCAGAGAGACGAAATTCTATCCGCCGCCTCCGCCGGCGCAGCAGCCGCGCATCCCCATTTGGGTAGTAGGGGCGTGGCCGCGCATGAAATCCATGCGGCGCGTCTTGCGTTATGATGGCTTGTTGCCAGCCGTGCAAGATGAGAAAGGTCAGTGGCAACTGCCCACCGCCGAGAACCTTCGCGCAATGAAGGCCTTTATCGAGTCGAACCGCGCCGAGACTACGCCGTTCGACATCGTCGTGGAGGGCGAAACGCCAGACGACGACGGTGAGCGAGCCGCTGCCATCGTTCGTTCGTGGGCCGAGGCCGGCGCAACGTGGTGGATCGAAGCGCGCTGGGAAGCGCCTCGGAATGCCGAAGGTCTGCAGGTTGTTCGCCAGCGCATCCGGCAAGGGCCGCCGCATCTGGATTGACACGATGACGAGAATGGCCGATCCTGCGAATGAAAACTCGGCACTTGCACCGTGCCCGCGCTGTGGCGCGCTGGTGCGCGACGGCGTCGAGGGCTGCTTTGCACTGTTCTATGAAATGTCCGGGCACGAATACAGCGACCCGGCCTATGGCGCGGTCAACCTCTTGAGCGTGGACGCGCACGCACTTCAACACCCCGAAGACCACGGCGTCAAGAACAACGCTTTCCATCTCATTCGTCTATGCTGGCTCCTAGAGCACAACGGCGACCCGCGCATCGGTCAAGGCCCCGGATGGCTCCAACAAGAGTTCGATGGCAACGCTGAGGTTCAGGCGCTTGAGCCGCCGCTGAACCGTGGTGGTATGACGATTGCCGAAGTGGTCGGCGCGACCAGCCCAGAAGAGCACACTGAGCGCGTTTATCGTTGGGCGCGGTCAGTGTGGAAAGCGTAGAGCGCCCATCACGAGTGGGCGCGCGAGTGGCTGAGGAGAAAACGGCCCGACGCCTAACCGGCAATAATGCGGCGTAGCTCCTCAATGTCGAGGTTGCCGCCGCTGACGATGACGGCGGTTGGAACGGTGGACATCTCCGGACAGCGGCGCAGAGCCGCAATCCCCACCGCGCCTGAACCCTCCGCAATCAAGTGATGCGCTTCAACGAGCCAGGCGATCGAGTCGCGGATATCGTCTTCCTCGACGAGCCGGATGTCGTCCACCACCTGCGGGACAATGTCGAGCGTCAACGCCCCTGGCTCGACTTCGCCCGCCAGTCCTTCGGCAATCGAAGGCAACTGAGGCAGGCGCTCTCCCTTGAGATGGTTGTACATGGTGGGGGTGGCGCGCGAGGTGACGCCGATGACGCGAATCGCCGGATTGACGGCTCTGAGCGCCGCGCCTACGCCGCTGATCAACCCGCCGCTGCCGACCGGCGCGAGAACCTGCGCCACATCGGGCAAGTCCGCAAGAATCTCTAACGCAATTGTCCCCTGCCCGGCGATGATGAGCGGGTCGTTGTAAGGCGAGACGAACACCCGCTCGCTTTCGCGCTCGACGCGGCGAGCTTCGGCCTCGGCGTCGTCATAGGTCGCGCCGAACAGGCGCACCTCAACGCCGTAGCTGCGCGTGGCTTCCACCTTGGTGCGCGGCGTCGCTTCCGGCATGACGACGACGGCGCTCACTTTCACTTGCGCGCAGCCGAAGGCCACGCCCTGCGCGTGATTGCCTGCGGAAGCGGCTACCACGCCGCGCCGCTTTTCTTCATCCGAAAGCGACAGCACGCGGTTGAGCGCGCCGCGCAGCTTGAACGAGCCGGTGCGCTGCAAGTTTTCCAGCTTGAGGTATGCGCCCAGTCCGCGCGAAAACTCGAGCGGGGTGTGCCGCACGTACAGCGCGATGCGCGCGCGGGCGGCAAAGATGTCTTGAAGGTCGGGCTTGGTCATTATATTGAACAAGACAAAGAACAGAGGCCGAGTCAACCTGCGTCGTGCGTCTTTTGTCTGATCAACTCTCCACGGCGCGCTTGGCAACGACCAAAGTCAAATCATCGAACGGCGGCTCATCACCGACGAACTTGTTGATGGCTTTTTGGATCGCCGTCACGATTTCTTCCGACGTCTGATGATGGTGGGTGACGATGCAGCGCTCCAATCGTTCCAGGCCGAACTCGCGCCCGCGCGCATCGAGCGCTTCGGTCACGCCGTCGGTATAGAGCACCAGCACGTCGCCGTTTTCGAGCTTGATTTGCTGGTTGTGCAGAGTTACTTCAGGCATCACGCCCAGCGCCATCCCGTGCGGCGTTAGATACTCGACCTCGCCCGTTGCGGCGCGCACGACGAGTGGCGGATTGTGTCCGGCATTCGCCGAGATGACGCGACCTACGGGGGACAGGTCCGCGAAAAAGACCGTCACGAACAGGTCGGAGCGCGCGTCGGCCATGATCATCTCGTTGAGGCGCATCAAGACCTCGGCGGGCGTGCGATGACTGTGGATGGAGGCCGCGCGGGTGAGCGTGCGCGTGACCGCCATGAACAAAGCTGCTGGTACGCCTTTGTCGGCCACGTCGGCTATCACCAGTCCCTCGTGATCGCGGGGCAGGGGGATGAAATCGTAAAAGTCGCCGCCTACTTCGCGCGCCGAGCGCCAGAAAGCGGAGATTTGCCAGCCAGGCACTTCGGGGCAGCACGGCGGCAAGAAGCTGGTCTGGATTTCACGCGCCACTTCGAGTTCCTGCTCGAGCCGCTGGCGCATCGCCAGTTCGCCCACCAGCCGTGTATTCTCAATAGCAATGGCCGTCTGATGCGCAATGCCCGAAAGAATGTTCATCGCCCGGCCGGCCTGGCCCGTTTCTTCGGGCCGGCCTTCGACGATCATCATGCCCACCACACGGCCCTTGGCGCGCAAAGGAAAGGCGCTCGGCGCACTCAAGCCCAGCGTGGCGGAGACATTGGGCGGGACGCTTTGCGCTGACAGCATTGCTGTGTTCATCGCGCCGTCTGCGCCAAATGTTGCGCGCTCGTCTTCTGCTACTGGCCACGCCGCACCCGGAATGTGCAGCGCGTGGAACGCTTGCAACCGATCGCGCGGCAAGCCATAGGCTGAGCCAGCCAGGAACGCGTGTCGTTCGGCGTCCCACAGAAACACCAGGCAGGCTTCCACGCCCACCAGCAATGGCGTCAATCGCACGACGGTGGTAAGGATTTCGTCCAGGTCGGTCTGACTGCCGACGGCTTCGGCCACCTGCAAGAGCGCCATGTTCACCCAGGCTTCTTCGCGCTGGGCCGCTGCGAGCTGAGAGCTTTCGATCGCCAACGCGGCCTGGTTGGCGATGCCCGTAATCATCTCCACTCGATGCGAGCTGAGCGCGCTGCCGTCTTGGGTGCCCACCAGCATCGCCCCGGCTACTTGCCCGCGCGCAATCAGCGGCAGGGCCAGCAGGCAGCCATGGCCGAACGCAATTTGCGCCTCGCCTTCCAACTCGGTGATGCGAACCGGCAACTGATCTTCGCGCAATTCGTCCAGCGGCTCCCACCGGCCCGCAGGAATCTGGAGGTTGGCAAAGAGCGCAGACTGATCACGCGTGAGGCCATATTCGTGCGAGGCTCGAAAGGCGTTCTTTGAGCCGTCCCACAGCAACACCGCGCAGCGATCTACTCCGGAGAGCATCGGCGTGATGCGGACGACGGTCGAGAGCACTTCGTCCACACTGGCAGCGCGCGTCGTCGCTTCAGCCACCTGCAGCAAGGCCGTGCTCACCCAGGCCTGCTCTCGCTCGGCTTCGTACAGGCGCGCATTGGAGATGGCAAGCGCCGCTTGGCCCGCCAGGGCAAAAACGACTTCGGCATCGTCGGGCGTATAAGCCATCGGCTCGATTTGCTCGACGGACAAAAAGCCGATGAGTTCGTCGCGCGCGATGAGCGGCGCGCCTAGGCACGAGTGATCCTGCGGCAGGCCGATCAGCTCGTGGAACGCGCCGATGCTGTCTTCTTTGCCAAAGATAAGCGGCCTGCGCGTCTCCTGCAGGCGGATGAAGCGACCGCCTTCCCGCACGGGGATCTTTTTGCCCAACGCGGCGCACACCTTGGGCAGCCCGCGCGCGGCGTGAACTGTCAATGTGCCTTCGTTGTTTTTGAGCAAGAGAGCCACTGCGTCGTATTTGACCACGCGCTCGAGGCCTTCCAGAATCTTGTCCAGCAGCGGGTCGAGGTCGAGCGTGCTGGCGAGCATGGCGGCGATGTCGCGCAAAGTGTCGGCCACCCGGCGACGACGCCGCTCGGCCTCGTAGAGTTGCGCTTCGCGGACGGCAATCGCTACTTGGTCGGCCAGCGTCTGCAAGATGGACACGTCGCTTTCGCCAAAAGCATTTTGTTTGTCGCTCTGCACATCGAGCACGCCCATCACCAGATCGCCGAACTTGAGCGGCATCGCCAGCTCGCTGCGTGTTTCTCGCAGCGCATCGAGCTGGATATAATGAGGGTCGGCCGTCGTGTCGTTGATCACCAGCATCTCGCCCGATTGAGCCGCGTAGCCGATGATGCCCTGGCCGATGGCCGGCCCGCGCCCCAGCAGGGATGGATTGGTGCAAGCCCGGAACTCGACCGTGTGGGTGCGCTCGTTGGGAATGCACACGCCGATATGATAATAGCCAAAAGACTGTTGCGTGAGCCGGACGACACTCTCAAATAACTCTTCGATATCGAGGATGGCGGCAATCTGGCGGCTCACCTGGCCGACCAGGGCAAGCTGCTTGGCGCGCATCCGCTCGCTTTCCAGCAGGCGCGCGTTGGAGATCGCCGAACCGGCCTGGCTGGCAATGATCGAAAGCAGGCGGAGATGGTCTTCGGTGAACGCGCCGACCTCGCGGCTCTGAATCGCCAGCGCGCCGATCACATCGGCCCCGGCCAGAAGCGGGACGAACGCCGCGCTGCGCGGTGGGTCAGGGCTGATGTAGCGAGGGTGGGCCGGGAGCGAATTGACTTCAGTTTCAAAGTCGTGCGCCAAAAGCGGCTGACCGGAACGCCGCATCCACCCGACGATGCCCTCACTTTCGGTCAGGTCAAAGACGGCCGGCGCCTGGCGGACGCCGTTGACTTGCCAGAGCTTGATGAGGTAGTGATCGTCTTCAAACAGTCCGAGCTGGAAGGTTGAAGTGTCCACGATGGCGCTGGCCTGCTGATAGATCAATTCGCACAGCTTGTCCACGTCTAGCGTGGCGCTGGCGATGGCGCGGCCCGCCTCGGCCAGCGCGGATAACTCGGCCACGCGCTGCACCAGCGCACGGCGCGAGGCGATGCGGCGGCGCAGGATGAGTCCCACCGCTGCGAGGCTCAGGCCGCCGATGAGGATGAGCAACCAAATGGTCAAAGACACGTCCAGTTCAAGACTCCGTGGAAGGTTGGCGAAAATAAAAACGTAAAACGTAACGGACGTCATTACGTCTTACGTTTCACCCGGCGTGTTCCTCTTTACGCGGTGGGCGCGGGCTGCGAAAATGCGCTGGCGGCTTCCTCGGACGTGGCATACACGCCAAACACCGACATAAAGCCGACCATCTCAAAGATTTCTTTCACACGCGGGTGGAGACAACACAAGAACACATCGCCGCCTCGGGAGCGAGATTGGCGGCGCGCAGTCAACAGCACCCGCAGACCGCTGCTGGAAATGTAACTCACGGCTTCCAGATTCACCACCAGCTTGGCCTGGCCTTCGAGCAACAGCCTCTGCATGGTTTGCTCAAGGGTGGGCACAGTAGCCGCGTCCAATCGCCCTTCAGCTTTGACGCAGACGACGTTGCCCGCTAAAGGCGTTTGGACTACTTTCACTGGGGCCTCCGCTTGACCATGGTGAGCATGTTGCCGTTCTTTTCATCGAAATGAAATGTCACCTGGTCCATCAGCTTGCGCATAAAGTACAAACCCAGCCCGCCTTCCGGCAGGCTCTCCAGGTCGGCGCCAATGGGAGGCTCTGGCACTGACGAGGGATCGAACGGCTTGCCGTTGTCACGAATTGAAATGACCAGGTCGCCCTGGTCCTCAATGTAGCAGGTCAGATCAATGTCGCCTTGCCAGCCCGACCCGTAGGCATGCTCCATAACGTTTGAGCAAGCTTCATCTACGGCCATTTGCACGTGATAGACTTCGTCGTCGTTCCAGTTCGCTGCGCGCACAGTCTCCTCGACAAATTCCGCAATCTGCGCCAACGACTCGAAACGACCCGGAACGGTCAGACGGCGCTTTATCACACGACTATCCCCAGGCCACGACCAACGGGAGCGATTGGTCTGTGCATCAAGTGATCTTCACTCACTGAAGAATTCGAGCGCCAGCTTCAACCTGCCGTGGTCCACAGGTTGCGCGCCGCGCAGGTTGGTTCTGTTAGAAAGATCCGACGGCTTCGGTCACATCGTCGTAGATGGTAAAAATCGAAGTAAGCCCAGCCAGCTCGACCACTTCCTTGACGCGCGTCGAAGGCTGAGCCAGGCGCAGATCTCCGCCGCCGCCCTTGGCCGCCTTGAGTGAGACGACCATGCCGCGGATGCCGGCGCTGCTCATATACTCCACGCTCGCCAGGTCAAGGACAATCTGAGTGCGATTGGACTGAATCAGCGCGTGGAGCGTTTTCTCAAAGTCTGGGGCTGTTGCCGAGTCCACGCGACCTTTTACGGTGACAAGGCTCACGCGCTTCATGTCTTTGGTCGAGATTTCCATGCTGACCTCCTCTGATTTTAGATGCGCGCATTATACCATTATCAATGCGGCAGTACAAAACTGTGTATTGAGCAACAGTGGCGGGACAGGCTTGGGGCGCTGGTGGTCGTGTTGATTGTCGCGCAGCGGCTGCGCGTCAAGCCGGTCTCGTGATGAGGCCGGGGTTTCTGCCGGCAAGGGGCTGCCGCGTTCACGGCAGCCTTTTGTGTTATAATCGTTATCGGGGGTCAAACATGATTGACGACTATGTAGACAAGCTGAATCAACTCTTGGGGCGAATGACGACCGAGCAGGTGCGCCAGGTCTTGCGCTTTGCCCAGTTCATCTATGAAGACCAGGAGCCGGAAGGGATGCAGACGCGCGAAGACCCCGCCGTGCGTTACCAGGCGTTTGCCACGTGGTGCCAATCGAGCGGGATTGATTTGGGCGCGATGAGCCAGTGGGGCGCGGACGCCAGCGGCGAGACGATTCAGACGGCGGGGGGAGATGACCGTTGATCGTAGAGACCTTGCCGGTTGGCCCGTTGCAGACCAATTGCTACCTCGTCGGCTGTGAAGCGACCCGCCTCGGCGCGGTGATTGATCCAGGCGGCGATGCGGCGGAGATTCTATCAGCCATCGGGCGGCACAGGCTCAAGCTTGAATACATCTTGCTCACTCACGCGCACTTTGATCACATCGGCGGGGTGGCCGAATTGGTGGAAGCGACCCATGCCCCGATCGCGCTGCATCCCGGCGACCTTCCTCTCTTGCGCGCCAGAGGTGGCGCGGCGATGTTTGGTGTTTTCATGCGGCCCAGCCCTGAGCCGAACGTGGCGCTCTCTGAGGGCCAGGTGATCGAGGTTGGCGCGCTGCGGTTGAACGTTCTGCACACGCCCGGTCACACGCCCGGCCACGTCACATTTCACGCGCTGACGGCAAAAGCCGCCTTTGATGGCGACGTGCTTTTCAGGCAGGGCATTGGTCGCACCGATTTCCCTGGCTCCAGTTATCAACAGTTGATGGACAGTATCCGTAACAAGCTGTTCACGCTGCCGGACGACACGACCATTTACCCCGGTCACGGCCCGGCGACAACGGTGGGTGAAGAAAGGTGGAGTAATCCGTTTCTCTAGTCTTTTAGTCGGGTGGTCACATAACAAAACTCAACTGGCGGCACTGGCGTAGCGTGCAAGCCCGAATCGAAACAGCGCCGACGCGCCGATGAGAAGCGCTGCTGCCAACCTCAGGCTGCCTGCGAGCATTCCGGGCGATAGCGTGCCTGTCAGGGCCTGAGCTGGCACGGTCGTGATGACGCCGACCGGCACGACCCACGTCAACACCAGCCGCAGCCAGCCGGGATATAACCCGATTGGGTAGCGCGCCATCTGAAAGATGCCATCAAAGATCCAGGTGAAGAGGATGCCTGGGCTCCAAAAGACGAGGCCCGCAAAGGCCAGCAAGATCGCATACAGAATCGTGACGCCGGTCAGCAATGCGACAAGAAACGCGACCAAGTGTGTTGCCGTCAACGTTTGGTTCAATTGGGTTACGGCGACTCTCAGCACGCTCAGCCCCAAAACGAAATCAAAGAGTGCGAATGGCTGCCACTTGCGAGAGCTTGCCAAGAATTGCGTGTCTACCGGGCGCAGAAGAGTGAAATCAAACTGACCGGTCCACACCTCGCCATCCATCCCGGCCAGCGCTTCCAGGCTCGGCCCGAGAAAGAGCGACCGCAGCGCGCTCATCACCAGGTAGACGCCGAGCAGCGCCAGCGTCGCCGCCAGGTTCCAACCGTTCACCGTTTCGATCTGGCCGAACAGCACCATCACGCCCAATACACCCGTCGCCAAATTGAGCAGCGAGTGCAGCAGGCTGATATAAAAGTTGGCCGGGTAAGCGGCTTGCTCTTGGAAAGAAGCCCACGCGAAATGACCGATCAAACGCAGGTAACGCATTGTCAAACTCCCACCGCCGTATCGTTTTTACCCTTGCGAAGGTTCACCACCTTCGCAAGGGTGTGCAGTTACCCTCCCACTGCCGTATAGCGGCGCAGACCCATCCGCCACATTACTGCCGATAGCGCCAGGGCAATCGCCAGCCATCCGACTTGCACGACAAAGCCGCCCCACAGCCCGGATGTATCCAATTGCCCGGTCAACACTTCTGTCGGAAAGCCAACCATGTAGCGGAAGGGGAGCACTATCGCCGCGCTGCGCAGTGCGACTGGCAAGAGTGCGACCGGCGCAACTTGCCCCGCCAGCAAAAAGATCAGTGCATCTTGCACTGCCAACAGCGCATCGGCGCGCGTCGCCCAAAAGGCCAACAAGGCGATCCCGTAACCCCAGAAAAAGCGCAGCATCCAGGCCAGCCCCAGCGCTGGAATAAAGGCCAGCGCATTGCGCGGCGTCAGGTACAACTCTGGGCGCAGGATCAGTGCCAGCGCCGCCACGACGGGCACGTCGAACACCATGTACACCCCCTTCCCGGCGACTTCGCTCGACAGCGCATCATACAGAGGCGAAAGTGGGCGCACCAGCAAGCGATTCATCTGCCCATAACGGATCAGGTCGCCCACCGTCCAGTTGGTTTGCGAATAGGTAAGCTGGTTGACCAGGATCAACACCAGATAGTAGGCGACAAATTCGCCCCGGTTCAGCCCGCCGAGGGTCTTGGCGCCCGCAGCAG
>Ga0299912_10004607_pt1 | contig 11307 bp, 7 predicted proteins | sample RVTome_2_FD_207667 | JGI IMG/M metagenome (GOLD analysis project Ga0299912, IMG submission 207667) | Soil microbial communities from uranium-contaminated site in the Upper Colorado River Basin, Wyoming, United States - RVT95D214 (version 2) ... | reverse complement strand
CGAAATTCTACCGCGCCGAAGAGTACCACCAGCGTTACTTTGAAAAGCACGGCTTACCCTCCTGTTACTTGCCTGCCCGATAGTATCAGCGTAGTCCCGGTCCTGTCTTCTGTGTTCTGATACCAACTTTAGTTATTGATTGCCGATTCAATCCGAGGAAAGAAGCATAAAGAGCGGATGGTTTCAGGCTCGCAAGCACAGCGCACCAAGCCTTACCCACGTCCCTGTCCAACTGATCGGCTGTCTTGAACACTTGATTCGAAAGATGCTTGTCCCGCATCTGCCACCAAAGCAACTCCACCGGATTCAATTCAGGACTATACGCCGGCAACAGTAGTAAAGTCAGACTCTGGGCGATACAAAGCACCCTCGAACGATGCCACCCCGCGCGGTCCAGCACCCTCGAACGATGCCACCCCGCGCGGTCCAGCACCATCAAAACGTGTTCATCACCAGCAACAGCTTACTGAAATCCTTCAGATAACCATTCATCGCAGATGTATCGGCGAACGAAATCAGACAACCATGGGTCTGTCCCGTCTCTGGACAAACCGCACCAAATACATAAACCCACTCAAAATCCGTCTGCTTGGATGTATATGCTCGTCTTGCTTTCAACGCCCATACCCGAGTTATTGTACCTTGCTGACCAAAACGCCCTTCATCCTCAAACCATACCGATACCCTCTTACCAGGATGCAGCTTTTGCGTCCTTCGGACCCATCTTGCAGCGTTTTTTAAACTCTGCCTGGGCTTGTGGGTCAGCCTGAGGGTGACGCGGGCGAGGAACCAGACTGGAAAAGCCCAATCGGTGCAACAGAAAACAGATACCTCCTAAACAGTAGTCTGTACCAAATTCCTCTCGCAGGATCCTTTGGATGTCTTTGACCCTGAGGTTGCGGGTGGGATCGTTTGGGCCGGCTCCTTTGTCGATCCATTCTCGAAGTGCTGGTTCCTTTTGCCGGGGCAGTTTAACTGGTTGGCCCGGCCGAGAACGGTCTGGTAAGCCATTTATTCCCTCGGCATTAAAACGATGTATCCAGTTTCGGGTTTGCCGCCATTTCAGTCCGACCGCTTTGGCTGCCTGGGGCAGGGTGTTTGCAATAACAACCAGTCGAACAGCCAATAGTCTTTGTCGCAGCGGGGGGATCAGGCTCTTTCTTAGTGGTGTTTTCCGCCTGACATAAGGCTGGTCTGTACTGTTAACGATCTTGGCGTTCCAGAGCTGCTTAAGGAACTATCTCTGAAAGACCTATCGGCAATCAATATCTTGAATTGGTATAACTTGACAGCCGCCACGCTGTCAGAGATGATACAGAAGCGCCTAATTATCGCTGTGAACGGTTACCACCATAGCCGCTTACTACCTAAGGTCAACAACATAGTTCACTTGTAGGGTCTGCCGGCTGCGGTGCTGCTCACCCGTCTGTTGTTTATTTCGCACATATTAACGTTGCTTTTTGTAAACATCTCGTAATTGTCCTGTTTACCAAAGAAGTGCAACATATCGTCGTGAGAATATGGGATATTTGGGAATTATCGGAGTTGACAAAAAGCAACTTGCTGTTAAAATGCGAAAATGCGTGCTCTCGCTATCAAAGCGTTGTGCGCAAGCCTAATTCTTTTGATTTTAAGCTGTTAGGTGCAGCAGCCTGTAGCCTGTGTCTGTGTTTGCTCTTTGTTGGCACAGTTTTTGCCAATTATGTTAATTTGCGATAAAATGACAAGATGGGCGGAACATCCTAAACGCACGATATTATGTGGAGGAGGAAGATGAGTCCGCCCTTCTATGCAGTAATCCGGAATCGGCATTGCCACGCTTAAGAGTGTGGCAGAGCTGGTTCGGATCAATATAATCTACGGGGTCGCTCCGGAGGAGGGTCGACTCCGTTTTTCTTTGCGCCCCAAGAGCATTGCTTGGTCATTGCAGGAGCGATAAGCCTTCAACAAGCCGGCACGAATATCTGCCGCAAACCGCATTACGGGGTTCCAGGTTGCCGACAATGCCTTGCTTTTGCTGCGTCCTTATGGTAGTATTTGCCAGGTACGGTTCGGAGAGGGCAACATGTGGGAAGGAGATGGGTAACCGGAACGCCAGGACCGCCTACTCTTGCTTTGATTGCAGTACAAATGCGTCCTGTCCTAAGCGAACAGGCTGGTCGATTTGCCCGTATCGTAGGCTAAGATCAAAGTGGTCGGTTGGAAGCACAAGTTCGTAGAGGAATCGTGGAATGAAAAGAGCAAAACACATCCAATCGGTCTGGCAAATGACCCGTCATAACAGATTTACACATAGGCTTGGGAATATGATGCGCAGGCATCTTGGACTCAATGGAAAATATCGCTGGCTGATAATATGGGCGTTTCCGATTATCGGCTTATTATCCTTGATCTGGTTTTTGATTCGCGTGGTGCCCAAGCCTTCGCGTGCTGTATATCCATGCCAGCGGATGGCGGCTCCTTTGGCGGGTGGTTTCCTCGCTTGGGTTGCGGGCCTAATTGGCTCAACACTGGCCTACCGCAAAGCCAGGCGATCTCTTCATCAGTCGCGCTATGTGGTGGCAGGCATTTGTGCCGCCGCGGCTGTCCTTGCGGTATGGTGGTCGTTTAGCATAACTAACAGTGACCCGGCCGGGGCGGCGTTTATCCCAGCCGAACCGCCGAACAGCCCGATGGGCGTAGCCAAAGGCATTTATCCCGGCCGTGTCGTATGGGTACGCGACCCTGATGCGACCAATTGGGATGGTTCTGCCGGCAGATGGTGGGACGACGATAACACCAATCAAGATGTTGTTGACTATATGGTCTCCAAAGCCATCCAGACTTTGACCGGGCAGCCCAATGATAAACAGGCGTGGGACGCGATATTCCGACACTTCAACCAGACGAAGGGCTTTGGAGACATGGGCTACCAGAAAGGAGAAAAAGTTGTCATCAAGATCAATATGAATCAAGATTCCGGCGGCACCTGGGGGTCGGCCGCTGGTATGCCCAGTCCTCATGTGATTCACTCGTTTTTGACTCAGCTTATAAAGGTAGTTGGAGTACCCGGCTCGGCGATTACCGTCTATGATGCCGCTCGTTACATCGGCGACCCAATTTACGACAAGGTCAGGAGCAACCCTGACCCGAATTTTCAAAGCATCACGTTCGTAACCAGCAGCACACGCAACGGGCGTATCGGGGCGACTCGCGACACTGCTAATCCGGTTTATACCCAGGCCGGAACCGCTTACCTGCCCCAGTCTGTTACTGCCGCCAAATATCTTATCAACATGGCACTGCTTCGGCCTCACACGCTTTACGGCATAACATTGTGCGCGAAGAACCATTTTGGCTCGGTGTATTTCAATAGCTGGACGCCTGAGCCGCTGCACAATTACGGCGGTCGCAGCAAACCCATGAATACATACAATTGCCTGGTCGAGCTGAACGGACACAGGCATCTGGCCGGCAAGACGCTGCTGTATTTTATCGACGCACTATATCCGGCGGTGCACCAAAGCGGCAATGTGATAAAGTATGCCTCTTTCGGCGATACCTGGTTCTCCAGCGTGCTTGCCTCGCAGGACCCGGTGGCGATGGATTCGGTTGGATTGGACTTTATGCGAAATGAGCCAAGATGTACCGATGTGACCGGATACCCGGAGAATTATCTGCACGAGATGGCCCTGGCAAACAATCCTCCGTCCGGGACATTCTACGACCCAGAGCATGACGGCATACGGCTGGCAAGTCTGGGCGTTCATGAGCACTGGAATAACCCCGTCGATAGGCAGTATTCCCGCAATTTGGGAACCGGCAACGGCATCGAACTGGTGCTGCCCTCGCTGACCAGTCCGGACGGGCGCGTTGAGAATGTGACTGCCGGCAAGAGATACGATTGTATCAGGCACGCAGTTGCCGATGCTGCCCCAGGTGATGAAATAATCGCCGGCCCCGGCATCTACCACGAAAGCATAGACTTTGCCGGCAAAAACCTGATAGTCCGGTCGACAAATCCTGACGACCCGGCAGTTGTCGCTGCCACCGCCATCAACGGCAGCGCTCGTGCAGTGATTTTCTCAGGCGGTGAGGATGCAAACTGCCTGCTTGAGGGCTTTACCATTACCGACGCGAACACAGCAATTTATGCCTCCAACGCCTCGCCCACGATTGCCAACTGCAAGATTGTGGCTAACCAAGGGGCGGGGATCAAACTGGGCGAAAGCTGCAACGCGACAATCACAAACTGTGTCATCGCCGGCAATGGAGGGTCCGGCATCGAGATGGAGGCGCCGCGAGGCGGACGGGTCGTAAAGTACAACTATGCCATGATCGCCGGCTGTATTATAAGTGGAAACCGGCAGTGCGGCGTTCGCGGCGATATGCCGACTGTGGTCAACTGTACCATTGTCGGCAACCGTCAGCAGGGCATTTCCGCTTTCAAGCCAACCGCTACAGATTCTATTATTTACTATAACGGGTTTGATTGCGGCTTTGCTCAGATAAATAGTGCTTCTGCCGCAGTAGGATACTGCAATGTGCAGGGCGGATGGCCTGGTGCTGGTAACCTGGATGTAGAACCGCGGTTTGTTGTGCCGGGCTATTGGGCGGACCCTGCCAAGCCTACCGTTCCTGTCCAGCCAGGCGACCCGGCGGCGATTTGGATGGGCGGCGATTATCATCTTCGGTGGGACTCAACCTGCATCAATGCCGGCGACCCCACCTTTGTAGCCGCGGTGGCTGATACAGATATGGATGGCGAGCCGAGAATAATCTCCGGCCGTGTGGATATGGGCTGTGACGAAGTCGGAGAAAAGCAGGCTGATTTCAGCCGAGACGGAATAATTGATATTGAGGATGTGGCGATATTTGTTCAAGCCTGGCTAAGTGGACCCAGTGGACCGAAGTGGGACGTGTTGTGCGACCTCTACCAAGACGAGTTTGTAGACCTGGCAGATTGGGCTGAACTTGCCAAAGATTGGCTCTGGTGGGCAGACTGGTACAAGTGAGTTGAAAAGTCAAAAATCAAAATGCAAAAAGCAAAATTGAGGCATTGCCTGATTTTGAATTTTGTTTTTCAATATTTGAATTTCTTTGCTACCCACTACCAATTGCAAATCGTATAATCGCTCTGTTATGGAGCGAGCCGCTTATAGAATTGTCGATGCGAATTTCAATCGCGCCCGCGAGGCGGTTCGGGTGATAGAGGATTTTTGCAGATTCGCGCTGAACTCGGCTGCACTGAGTGAGCGGGCAAAACAACTCCGCCATGAGCTTTCTGCTGCGATTGACAAACTGGATGCGGGCCGATTGCTGTCAAGCAGGGATACGCTCGGCGATGTCGGCGTCGGCAAAACGGTCGAGAGACAATTGGACCGTGCTAACCTCAAGGACTGTCTTACTGCCGGCTGCAAACGTCTGACGGAGGCGCTTCGGACGCTGGCCGAGGTGACACGCGCCTTGCCCGCCGCGGCTGGCGAAAATCGCTCGGTATCCGAGGTCATCGAAAGGCTGCGATACGACGCTTATACACTTGAAAAAGACATCTACTTGTTCAGCGAGCCTGCTGAGAAATTCAAGCCGGTCGAGCTATACGTAATAATTAGCAGCAGCCTGCCGGCGGATATTATTTCCCTAACTCACCGATGTATAGCCGGCGGCGCCGACTGCGTTCAACTGCGGGCGAAGGACATCGCTGACGACACGCTGCTTGCCATTGCGGTGGAATTTGTGGAGATATGCAGAGCCGTCCACATCATTAGCATAATAAACGACCGGGTCGATGTGGCGGTTGCCGCCGGCGCTGACGGAGTGCACCTGGGTCAAAATGATTTGCCTGTCGAGCAGGCTCGCAAGCTCCAGTTGGCACCGCTGATAATCGGCAAAAGCACACATTCGCTGGAGCAATTACGGTCCGCTTCCGGCTACGGCTCGGCGCTTCGCCGAGACGAGTGCCGGGCACATCCTACTTATGTCAGTCTGGGGCCGGTTTTTTCCACCGCGACAAAGCCGACCGCTGAGCCGGTTGGTCTGGATTATGTCGCAGATGCGACAAAGGTGCTTGCCGATACCGGCATTGCCGGCGTGGCTATCGGTGGCATCACGCTGGAAAATGTTGCGAAAGTCTTAAAGGCGGGGGCCGAAAAGATCGCAGTCTGCTCAGTGGTGACAGAAGTAGCAGACCCCGTCGCAGCCTGCCGGGCGTTCAAGCAGAAGATCGCCGCCTTCAAAAGAAAGATGAAATCTAACAATCCCTCTGCGAGGACACAGAATGATTAAATCCAGATGTTCGGGCTATTTGGTGGTGATAGGTTTGTTTATTCTGTCTTCACCTTTTAGATGTCAGTCTCAAACGCTGTGGGATTTGGCAAAGCAAAATAGGGGACTTTTGAAGATTGCCACGCTGTTCACGGCACAAAATGTGCGAGAGCACCTGAGCGGCGACCAGGGCATAAATAGTGCTATGGATTGGTGCAAAAAGACCGGCGTGACGCACGTCTTTATCGAAAGCTACAGAGATGGATATACTGCGGATAGAAAAACTCTGGAAAACGCCCGTGACAGATTCAAAAAAGAAGGATTTGAAGCCTCCGGCTGCGTCACAACCACAGGAATCGGCAAGACCTCAACCGGCTGGCGGGGCATCTCTTGCTACACCGATCCGCCCACCCAGGACCAGCTTCAAAAAATCTTCGAATACACAGCGGCGATCTTCGATGAGATTATGATTGACGATTTTCTTTTTACCGATTGCCAGTGCCAAGAATGTGTCAAAACGCGGGGCGATGAATCCTGGCCTGTTTATCGCTGCCAGCTTATGAATAAGATGGCCCGCGAGAGAATCTTAGGCCCGGCAAGAAAGGTCAATCCAAACGTCAGAATCATAATCAAGTACCCGCAATGGTATGATGACTTCCACAATCGTGGTTACGACGTTATACAGCAAACCGCGGCCTACGACAGAATTTGGGTTGGCACGGAAACGCGTGATTACGATAATCCACGCTGGGGCAGAAAAGTCCAGTACGAAGCCTACTACATCATGCGCTGGCTCGGCGAGATCGGCGACGACAAAACGGGCGGCGGCTGGTTCGATCCGTATGGTACTACGGAGAATACTTATGTAGAACAAGCCCGACAGACAGTTCTGGCGGATGCTAAAGAGATGCTGCTGTTTTGCTATGGCTCACTTTTAAGCCAGACCGGCCCGGCAAACGTGGAGAAACTGCGGGCGGAGATTCCCGGCTTGTTCGAATTAGCCAGACTGGTGCGGAACAAACCTATCAAGGGCATTCTTGCGCCCAAGCCGCCGAATAGTGATGCTGACGGCGAGCAATATGTATTCGATTTTGTTGGAATGTTGGGCTTGCCGCTCGTGCCGACCGCGAAGATAGATGCTGGTGCAAAAGCAGCGTTTTTTTCAGTGCATGCGCTGCAGGACCCGGAACTCACTAGCAAGATTACAAATATGCTCGAAGCTAAAAAACCCGTGCTGATGACCGACGCACTTGCTAATCGCTTGACCGGCGTCGATCTGGAAGGCCAGAATTTGACAGTTCTGCAGGTTAAAGGAAATCCTCATAACCTGCTCAAGTTGACTCAAGAAGAGCTTAAACCTATCCGGGACAAATTGCTCGCACCTTTCGGAATAAAATTTGATGCCCCTAATAAAGTGGCCTTGTACTTGATCGGCGACAATTGCCTAATTGTCGAAAATTTCAACAATGAATCCATCGATGCAGTTCTGGAATTTTCAGGCTCTGTCAAGGCACAAAAGGCGTTAGTTTTGCCGCCCCAAGCAAGTGCTGAGTTCGTTTGCAAGGGCAGCAAATTAGAATTCTCTAAAATAGCGCCGCGAACTTTAGTAGCGGTGCAGTATTAAAGGAGGTTTAGACATGAGTGCAAGAGGTAGTAGCAGTCGTATTTGGCTGGCGTCATTTGCGCTTGCCGCGTTGGCGGTTGTATCGCAGCAAGGCATCACAGCATCAGCCCAGAGCGGTTCTCGCCAGGCTGATAGCGCAGCAGCCCATAAGGTTCTGACATTTTATTATCCGTGGTACGGTGTGCCCGAAGGGCCCGGAGGTGCCGGCAGAACCGTCCACTGGGGACGTATCGATGCCGCCAAGAAAGACATCGAGGCAAGCACTCACTATCCTGTGCTTGGCGCCTACGATTCGCACGACCCGAACGTGATAGACCAGCACTGCCGATGGGCTAAAAAAGCCGGCATCGATGCCTTCATTGTCAGTTGGTGGGGACACAACGATTTCACAGACCGCGCGATGGGCAAAATCCTTGATGGCTGCCAGCGTCACGGTCTTAGCGCGTGCATCTACTATGAGACCGTGCCGAGGCCGCAGACAGCCGAGACCGCAGCGCAAGATATAGTCAAAGTCTTGGAGAAATACGGCAAACACCCCGCGCATCTGCAGGTAAATGGCAAGCCGGTCGTATTTGTGTATGGTCGCACTCTGGGTGAGCTCGGGCTTCCAGCCTGGCTCAAAGCGGTCGAGCTAATCAATAAGGGCTACCAGCCGGGCGTCACAGCAATCGGCGACCGGTTTAGCCAGGAAGCAGGGCGAATTTTCGATGGACTGCACACATATAATACAGCCGGCTCACTTTGCGGCTTATCTGCGGACGATGCACGCGCCTGGGCAGCCAAGACATATCCATCCTGGGTGCAACTGGCGGATAAGGCAGGCAGAATTAGTGCCCTGACGGTGATTCCCGGTTATGACGATACAAAAATCCGTAAGCCCGGCCTTGCTGTGCAGCGCTACGACGGTGCGCTTTATCGCGCGCAGTGGGAAGAGGCCATCAAGGCTGATCCGGACTGGGTGCTGGTTACCAGCTTCAACGAATGGCACGAGGGAAGCGAAATCGAACCATCGTTGGAAGACAAAGAGCAATACATCGAGCTTACCGCCAAGTATAGTACACAGTTCAAGGCGCAGAAGCACAGCCAGACCCCGCGCTAGTAGGTGTAAATATTTAGCCCCGCAATTCATTGCGGGGTTGTTGGCAGTTTCACAGGTTTTCTTCCCGCGAGAACCGTAATGAGGTCGAGTATGACTGTAACACAGAGATGTAATCGCGTATGGATAATACTTTTGTGCGTGTGCTGGCCCGCACTTTTAGTGGCGCAGGAGCTGCCTGAAAAACCGCCCGGCAAGTTTTTTCCGCTGTCCCTTGCCGATCATAAGAACGCTGACTCGTTCAAGCAGGGTCAGCCGATCGTCGGGGCTACATATTTCTACTGGTACGATATCGAGAGCAAGAGCCACATCCTCGACGGCGACGGCACGGATGCGCTAACCACGCATCCCGCTGATATGCAGGGCATCAGCTATAAGCGAGCGTCCTGGCATAAAACACAGCTCAGTGACATGATTGCAGCCGGGATAGATTTTCTGATGCCGGTTTTCTGGGGCGTGCCGGGTAAATATGACGGCTGGAGCTTTGCAGGCTTGCCGCCATTAGTTGAAGCCCACGATCTTCTGCAGCAAGAGGGCAAGGAGCCGCCGAAGATCGGGCTATTTTATGATACCTCGATACTTCAGTGGAATAGCTTCAATAAAGATGGAACGAATTACCATGTCGATCTGAGCACGGACTTTGGAAGGGAGTGGTTCTATGCGGCTGTGCGGGACTTTTTCAGTCTGATTCCGCCTTCAAAATGGGCCCGCATAGATGGCAAGCCGATTGTCTTTCTGTACGCTGTGGCCTTTGCCAAGAAGCAAGATGAAAGACAGCTTGATTACATAAGGGAGCGGTTCAAAAAAGACTTTGGCTGCGGCCTTTTTCTTGTTAAGCAGCCTCAATGGTTAGGCCAAGCCGACGGCGTTTATTCGTGGGGTGCGGCAGTGAATGGGCCAGTTATCGACAGGCAGGTTGCTGCTATAGGGCCTGGATATGACCACAGTGCCGTGCCCGGAAGGTCGCCGCTTATTGTCGAACGTCACGACGGCAAAACCTACATCGACCGCTGGTTGAAATTACTGCAGCTCGACCCAAAAACCAGACCCTGGATGGTGCACGTAGAGACCTGGAACGAGTGGCACGAAGGCACCGACGTTGCTGAGTCCCGCGAGTATGGGCGAATCTATATTGTTTTGACCAGACTTTTCGCCGACATGTGGCGGGCCAAAACCTGTCTTCGCATTCAGGGGACTCATACGGACGCCAATTCTGTCAGTTGGCAGCCGGATAAATGGCAAGGCTCTCACAAACTGTTGACATTACTCGATTGACGTATTAGCTTATAAAATAATAACTGTAAACCGTAGTGTACGCGAGTTCTTGGGCTCAAATGCTCGACCATTTGGGGGGAAAAAGATAAAATGGCAAAATTAAGTGCATTTGCAGATGAAGCGACGGATGATTTTCGCGGGCAGGTCAAATATCTCGCCAGCCAGAAGGTGGGCTACATTGAGCCGCGATTTATCAACAAAAAAAATATTATGGACCTCAAAAAGCGAGAGCTTGCCGACGCGAAAAAAATGATAGAGGACCATGATCTGAGGGTAAGCGCCATCGGCTCACCGATAGGCAAGGTAAAGCTGGACGAGCCTTTTGGGCCCCACTTAGACAAATTCAAGCACGCGGTCGAGCTGGCCCAGTTCTTTGAAACGCCATACATCAGAATGTTCAGCTATTACGCCCCGCCAGGCAAAGACATCCACGACTGCCGCGAGCAGGTGATAGAGCGAATGCTCGCGAAGGTCGAGATTGTAAAAGATGTCGATGTCACAATGGTCCACGAGAACGAAACCCACATTTACGGGGACACCGCAGAGAACTGTGTGGATATGGTCAAGACCGTCAATTCGCCTAAGCTTCGGCTGGTGTACGACCCGGGCAACTTCGTATGGGGACAGAAAATCACCGACAACGTCAAACGCTGCTGGCCTTTGATGAAGCCTTATGTCGTCCACATCCATATAAAAGACTGGAAGCTCGGCGCAGACATAGGCAGTATGCCGGGCCAGGGCGATGGCCAAATAAAAGAGTTGCTCGCCGAGCTGGCTGCGATCAATTACGATGGTTGCCTTACTATGGAGCCGCATCTGGAGGCGGGCGGCCAATTTGGCGGCTCGACAGGTCCGGAACTTTTCAGCCGGGCAATTGATGCCGTCAGAGAGCTTGCAGCCGAAGTCGGATTGGAATGTGATTGACCGGGTTGGAAGATAAACCAGATATGAAAACCTGGAATTTCGGAATAGTTGGCGCCGGGCTGATAGCAGATTTTCACGCAAGAGCAATCTCCGATATTCCCAACGCAAAATTGCTCGCATGTTGTGACACAATTGCAGCCCGCGC
>Ga0299912_10004605_pt1 | contig 11308 bp, 9 predicted proteins | sample RVTome_2_FD_207667 | JGI IMG/M metagenome (GOLD analysis project Ga0299912, IMG submission 207667) | Soil microbial communities from uranium-contaminated site in the Upper Colorado River Basin, Wyoming, United States - RVT95D214 (version 2) ... | reverse complement strand
AGTAATTGCCCTCGTAGGGCACGCCGCGGCCGCGATCGAGCTCGAGGATCCAGCCGGTGACGTTGTCGAGGAAGTAGCGGTCGTGGGTGATGATCAGCACCGCGCCCTCGAACTCGCGCAGGTGCCGCTCCAGCCACGCCGTGGTCTCGGCGTCGAGGTGGTTGGTCGGTTCGTCGAGCAGCAGCAGGTCGGGCTTGGACAACAGCAGTGCGCACAGCGCCACGCGGCGCTTCTCGCCGCCCGAAAGCTTGGTGACGTCGGCGTCGCCCGGTGGGCAGCCCAGCGCTTCCATCGCCACCTCGACCTGCGATTCGAGATCCCACAGGTTCTGGCTGTCGATCTGGTCCTGCAGCCTGGTCGCTTCGTCGGCGGTCTCGTCCGAGTAGTTCATCATCAACTCGTTGTAGCGGTCGACGATGTCCTTCTTCTCCTTGACCCCCATCATGACGTTGCCCAGCACGTTGAGCTGCTCGTCGAGCTCGGGCTCCTGCGCCAGATAGCCGAGCTTGGCCCCCTCGGAGAGCCAGGCCTCGCCGGTGAACTCGGTGTCGATCCCGGCCATGATCTTCAAAAGCGTCGACTTGCCCGAGCCGTTCGGCCCCAGCACGCCGATCTTGGCGTCGGGGTAGAAGCTCAGGTGGATGTTGTCCAAGACCTTCTTGCCGCCGGCATAGGCTTTGGACATTCCGTGCATGTGATAAATGAACTGGCGAGCCATGAGGCGCTGCTTCCTGCCGCTTGGGTGATTTTGAGCGCCGTATGTATGGGAAGCCGTACCGAACGGCAACTCTTGCCGCGGCGCGCGTACGGTGTGCGCAACAAGGGGTGTTGCCACGCCGACGTATTATCGTTAATTCCGATGAGACAACGAGAGCGAGCGCCATGCCCGGAACCAGCCCAACCTTTGCCCGCAAGGGCCGTGCGCTTTTGCCCGGCCAGCGATCCGAACTCACAATCATCAGCGCCGACGGCTCGAACCGGCAGGTGATCTTCACCGCCGATGAGATCATCGAGGCGCCCAACTGGACCCCCGACGGCGCCGCGCTGATCTTCAACGCCGGCGGCGAGATCTGGCGCATCGCCGCCGACGGCTCGGAGGGCCCCACCCGCATCGAGACCGGCGCGCTGCGCGATCTCAACAACGACCACGTGCTATCGCCCGACGGCAGGACCATCTACCTGAGCTCGAACGACGGCCATCTCTATTCGGTGCCGGTCACCGGCGGCGAACCCAGGCGCATCTCCAACACCCATGCAGCGCCGCACCACTACTACCTGCACGGCATCTCGCCCGACGGCGCCACCCTCTCCTACGTCGCCGTCGAGGGGCCGGCGGGGCACAAGCGCATCAACCTCTTCACCATTCCCGCCACCGGCGGCCCCGACACAAGGCTGACCGACCTGAGCCAGCCGCATGACGGACCCGAATACTCGCCCGACGGCAGGTGGATCTACTTCAACTCCGAGCGCGCCTCCCCCGGCCACGCCCAGTGTTTCCGCATGCTTCTCGACACCGACATCATCGAACAGCTGACCTTCGACGAACGTGTCAACTGGTTCCCGCACATCTCGCCCGACGGCTATTCGGTCGTCTACCTGAGCTTCCCGCCCGGCACCCAGGGCCATCCGCCCGACAAGGACGTGATCTTGCGCTTCATGCGCCCGGACGGCGCCGGCCAGCGCGACATCATCGCTTTCTTCGGCGGCCAGGGCACCATCAACGTCAATTCCTGGGCGCCCGACAGCCAGCGCTTCGCCTACGTCGCCTATCCGGTCAGTCGCTGACCTCCTCGACCAGCCACTTGGCGATCGGCCAGGTGGCGGCGTAGTGGCCGAGCAGTGTGTCGACGAGGCCCGCCTGCCGCGCCGCCTCTGACGGCAGCTCCGTGCCAGCGTAAAGCCCCTCGAACAGCAGGAACTCGGCGCGTTCGGGCTCGGTCTCGAAGCCGCGCGGCGGACGCTTCCGGGTCTTGCCGCCGATTTCGTACCCCTTGGCCTCGAGCTGCTTCGCCGCCGCGAGCAGTGCCTTCCCCGACCGCGGATGCACCACCGAGTGGCGGAACGTCTCGAGCCTCTCCTTGTCGAAGCCATACATCCCCGCCCCCAGGTACACCTTGTCCGGCGTCAGCCGGAACCAGAATCCCGGCCGGTCCCAGCCGCGCGTCGCCCCGTGCCAGAACCAGAGATCCAGGTGGTCCTTGTAGGGCCGCTTGTCCTTGGAGAAGCGGACGTCGCGGTTGATGCGGGCGACGGAGCCGTTCACCTTCGGCTCGAACTGCACCAGCGGCGAAATCTCTCTGAGCCGCGGCCCCAGCTCGGCCACCAGCGCCTTGGCGGGCTCCACATAGCCGGCCTCGTAGAGCGGGCGGTTGGCGTCGAACCAGGCCTTCTCGTTGTGCGCGGCGATGCCCTCGAGGAAAGCGAAGGTCTCGGCCGGGAACCCTTTGAATCCGCTCAACGTCCAGTCTCCATCATGATCTGTACCAGTGTCATTCCGCTGTCACAGGCTCGATCGGCCCCAGCCGGCGGAGGCGGAACGGCGCACTGCGCGTCTCGGGCGGCAGTTCGGCCAGCGCGTCGATGTTGGGATGCGTCGCCAGCGCGTCCTCGGCGAGCGGCTCGAGCGCGTACTTGCCACGATCGAAGCTGCCGGGCGCCGCCTGGGCCTGCAGCAGGTCGAGGAAATCGGGCTGCAGCACCACCGCCCCGTCGAAGTCCACCGTCGACAGGTCGACCCCCTGGAAACCCACGGCGAACAGGATGGCGTTGCGGAAGGAGGCGCCGTCCAGGCTGGCCCCGGTGAAACTCGAGACGAAGATCGCCGCCCCCTCGAAGCGCGCCCCGATGGCCAGCACGCTGCCGAAATCGCACTCGAACAGCTTGGCGAGGCCGAAATCGGTGCCGACCAGGCGCGTGAACACGTGCGTCCCGGCGAGGTTGGGCGAGAAGGGCGCGGGAACCTCGCCATTGGGGATGCTGGCAAAGCGGCCGCCCACGATCCGCGCCTTGCGGAACCGCGCCTCCACCAGCCTGCCGCCGCGGAAATCGACATCGTTGAGCACCACGCGCGAGAAATCCGCAAACGGGAGATAGCCCAGCCGCAGCGACATGTTGGAAAGGACCGGCGCCCGCACCTCGGCGAAAGAAAAGTCCGCGCCGTCGGCGGTGAGCTGGTCAATGTCGAGGACGCCGGCGCTGTGCAGCATGGCGAGAATCTGTCCGCGCTCCGGGCTGACGATGCGGTCGGCCAGCGCGGCGCTGTCCATGGTGAGGGTCGAGACGGCGACATCCCACTGCGCCTGCCGCGCCTCCAGCGCCGCGCCCAGCTTCCGGCGCAGCCCGGCGAGGTCCTCGCGCCCGGCCAGCGTCGCGGCGACGATCTCGTCATCGGAGGCGTCCAGTTCGTAGCGCAGGTAGCGGTAGGGCCGGGCCGCCGCAGTGGCGGCGATGATCCGCCCGCGCAGCCGCGGCGACAGCGACGCAGCCGTTCCCGCCGGCGTCAGCACCGGCAGCTTGCCGGTTTCGGCGGCGATGTCGGACCCGATCGAGAGGATCTCGGGCACGATCGAGGTCGCACGCTGCGCCTCGCCGAGCTGGATCTGGGCCTCGAGCATGCGGGTCTGTTCCGTCAGCCGCTCGGTCTGCTGCCGCATCAGGTCGCCCTGGGTGCGCAGCAGTTGGTTCTGCTGGAACAGCAGCGCCGACCCCGCCAGCGCGGCAATCACAGCGACAAAGCCGGTGACCGCACCGATGATCCAGCAGCAGGTCGCTATCCAGGCATAGCGGGCCATGACGAAGCGCGCCAGGTCGCTGGCCGCCACCGTGGCCTCGGCGATGCGGCGCTCGGACGTGAGGCGGACCACATCCCCGAGCGGCTCGCCGATGCGATGCAGCTCCACCTCGCCGTACCTGAACAGCCGCTGCCAGATCTGCCGACGCAGGGCGATGATGACGACGCCCGCGATGGTGACGAGGAAGAGCAGCCCGAACAGCACCGCGAAGGCTACGGCGGCGTTCTCGATGAGGAAGTCGAAGCCGAAGATGGCGATGGGGAACCCCGTCATCACCCCGAGCACGAAGACCAGGATGGGCAGGCCAACCGCAGCGCCGGTGAAGAACGAGGTCCACCGCCACCGGCCAGAGTCGGCCGCTTTCACTTCTGCCTGCGTCTCCGACACGCGCGCCCCCTGCGCCACCGAGGTTTGCGATCGATAGCGAATCTTCAGCCAGCTGGCGACGCAGAACTTCGCGGAGGGCTAACGGCGGCCTCTACCCACACCGGCACCGACTTGAAGGCCGGCGTCTTCGAGCGCGGATCGACCGCCGTGCCGCACAGCACATTGGCCTCGGGGAAATAGGCGAGCAGCGAACCGCGCGGCAGGTCGAACGTGGTGGCGGTGCCTTCCATGCGGCCGTGCTCGGACCGCAGGGCGATCCGCTGCCCCTCCACCATCCCGAAGGCGGCCATGTCGTCGCGGCAGAGGAAGATGGCGTCGCGCCCGGCTCCGTTCCGGTAGGTGTCGCGTTCCTCGTAGATGATGGTGTTGAACTGTCCCTCGGATCGCACCGTCGCCAGCGTCAACTGTTGCCGCGGCGCCGGCAGCGGCGTGACGGCAAAATGCGCCTTGCCGTCGGGCGTCGAGAATTCGGGCCTGTGCATCACCCGGTGGCGGACGTGAAACTCCTGCTTGGCCACGTCGATATCCGCCAACTGCTCTAGCCCGGGCACGATTTTCGCAATCGCTTCGCGGACTTGCCGGTGTTCCTTGAATCTGTGGAAGGGGATCGGCGAGCCGGGCAGCATCTGCTGCGCCAGGTCGCACAGGATCACCGTCTCCGGCCGCACATTGTCGAGCCGCCTGATGCCGCCATCCGAAAGCCGGATGAAGTTGAACATCGACTCCTGCGTCGTCGGCGACCATTCCTCGTCGCGCGCCGTGACCGGGAGGATGAGGCTCTCGCCCTCCCCCAGCCCGTGGACATGGCCGCGGTTGAGCGTGGTGGTGAGGAACAGCTTGAAGCCGATAGCGCCCAGCGCGCGCGTCGCAAACGCGGTGTCCGGCGTGGCGCCCCAGAGGTTGCCACCCATGATCACGGCGGCGTCGATCCCGCCGCGCTCCGCCGCCTGCATCCCGGCCATGGTGTCGAACCCCCTGGCGCGCGGCAGAACGACGCCGAACGCCTTCTCCATGGCGGCGAACACCGCCTCGGAGAGCACCGGCTTGACGCCGATGGTGCCGATGCCCTGCACGTTGGAGTGCCCGCGCAACGGCAAGAGCCCCGCATAGCGCCGGCCGATCATGCCGCGCAGCAGCGCCAGGTTGGCGATCGCCTCGACATTGTCGACGCCGTGCAGGTGATGGGTCATCCCCATGCCCCAGGCGAAGACGACGTTCTGCCGCGAGGCGTAACGCGCCGCGACCCGTTCGATGTCCTCCTGCGGGATGCCGCAAGTCCCGGTGATCTCCTGCCAGTCGAGCTTGTCGAGGTCGGCCTTGAAGGCCTCGACCCCGGCCGCATGGTGGCCAAGGAACGCCCGGTCTTCCGCCCCCATCGCCAGCACCGCCTTTGCCAGCCCCTTGAACAGCGCGATGTCGGTGCCGATCCGCGGCTGCAAATAGTCCGAGGCGATCTCGGTGCCGCCCGACAGCATCGAGCGCGCGCTCTTGGGTACGGCGAATTTCACCAGGCCCGGCTCCTTCGCCGGGTTGATGACGATGACGTCGCCGCCCCGGTCGCGGCAATGTTTGAGCATGTGGATGAAGCGCGGATGGTTCGACGACGGATTGGCGCCGATGACGAAGATCAGGTCGGCGCCCGTCAGATCCTCGAGCTCGACCGTCGAGGTGCCCTTGCCGATGGTCGTCGCCAGCCCCTCGCTGGTCGCCTGGTGGCAGTAGTACGAGCAGTTGTTGACGTTGTTGGTGCCCAGGGCGCGGGCCAGCAGCTGGAAGACGAAGCCGGCCTCGTTCGAGGAGCGGCCGGAGGAATAAAAGAAGCTCCGGGACGGGTCGGTCGCCTTGAGCCGCGCAGCGGCATGGGCGATGGCCCAGTCCCACTCGACCGGCGTGTAGCGGTCGCTGCCCGCCGCCTTGTAGATCGGTGTGTTCAGCCGCCCGAGCCGCTCCATCTCGCGCCCCGAAAGCTCCTGCAGCTCGGCGATCGGATGCGCGAAGATCTCATGCGGAATGGGCGGCTGGATGTCGGTCGATTGCGCCTGCACACTCTTGTTGCACACTGACGGGAACTCGCCGAGCTCGTTGGTCATGCCGCCCTTCTGGCCGCCCATGCCGTAGGCACAGGCCTTGCAGGCATTCTTCGCGCTCAGCGCCTTGGCGGCCTTGCCCACGCCGATCCGGCCGACCGTCGCCAGCGTGTAGAGTACCTTCCCGGCGCCGCCGCCGACCACGCGCGGCTTGTCTTCGATCGTCGACATCGTCTCTCCTCGTCGCCCCATCCTGAGGTGCGCCGCCCGCGAGGGCAAGCCGGCGCTTGATGCGCGGCGGTCAGCTTCGTGCTAGGCTTGTCATATGGCAAACCCGTTCGACCTCCTGGCACAAGGCCGCCTGGACGAACTGCGCAACGCCGTGGCGGCCGATCCCGCCGCGGCCCGGCTCCGCAACGCCTCCGGCGCCTCCCTGCTCGCCCAGGCGGTCTACATGGGAAACGCAGCTGCCGTCACCCTTGTCCGCGCCGCCCTGCCCGATCTCGATCCCTGGGAAGCGATCATGCTGGGCGACGCCGACGCCCTCCGTGCCGCCCTCGCTCGCGGCTGGAATGCCAATGAGCTTGCACCCGACGGCTTCACCCCGCTCGGGCTCGCTGCCTTCTTCAGGCAGCGGGAGGCATTCGCCATCCTCCTGCCGCTGACCCGCGACGTGAACCAGCAGGCGCACAACCCCCAGCGGGTCGCAGCGCTGCATGCAGCGACGGCGGTGCGGGAGGCCGGCATGGTGGAGCAATTGCTGCGCGCCGGCGCCGATCCCGACCTGCCGCAGGCCGACGGTTTTCTCCCGATCCACGTCTCTGCGCAGCACGGTGACGCCGCAATTACCGGCCTGCTGCTGCTGTTCGGCGCCTCTCCGACGGCGACCAATGGCAAGGGCAAGTCGGCGATCGATCATGCCCGCGATGGCGGGCACGCCTGGCTCGCCGAACGGCTCTCCGCCCTCGCGGCCGGCGGCGCCTCCAGATCCCAGCTGCAGCGCGAAGGCCGGCTATCGCCCTGAGCGGACGTGGCCAAGCGTGCCGCAGACTATCGTGCGCCTGCGGAATGCGACGCTGCCACTGGCCCGCCCCCGGCGGAGCAACGCCCGTCCGCTCGCTGGCAAGCTATGGTTTCGCCGACCCTTCGGTCATCGCCATGCGCACCACGTCGAGCGTGCGCGAAACGCCGAACTTTTCGTGCAGCCGGGCGATGTGGGTGCGGACCGTGCTGACGGAAACCGCCTCGACCTCGGCAATCTCAGCCGGCGTCCTCCCGGCGATCAAATGCCTGAGGACACCCAGCTCTGCCTGGGTGAGTTGCCGCCGCGCGCCCACGTGCGACGCAAGCCTCTGCAGTTCGGCGCTCGGCGCCCCGTAGTCGATCAGCAGGTCAAGAACGCGCGGCCAGAGACTGCTGTCCTTGGTCGCCGCTTCGACCGCATCAATGAGTTCTTGCGCCCGTGAATCCTCGCCCATGACGAACCGCCCCCAGCCTGCCGCTACGTGACCCAAAGTATCGAACTTCAGTGCCGCCAAATCACAACAGACGCCGGGTAGCCAGTACGTCATCAATTCTGATGACGAGTGACGCCCCTGCAATCGCCTTCAATGCTGGCAACGATGCCATGCCAGGGCCGGCGATGACAATGAGAATTCATTCCTGCAGCCTGGGCGCCATTTCTAACGGCTGCTGCTTCCGGGACATGAAGCGTCGGCCGCCAAATCCTGACCATGAGCACTGTCGGCACGAGGATGTCACAAATATACAACATCGATCTCGGACTTGCCCTTCCGTCATCAATTTGAATGACGCGCTCTCTGGCCTACTCGACTTTAGTTGCGACGAAGCCAAGCGGGGGTAAGGCAATGTTCAGCACTTTGATCCGGGTCATGGCCGCCGCGGCCATTCTTGGTGCGGGGGCTACGAGCGCCCACGCGGAACCGGTCAACTATACCCGTGTCTGCGATGCCTATGGCTCGGGTTTCTACTATATTCCGGGCACCGATACGTGCGTTCGCACCTCGGATGGCGCGGTCGAACGCCGCCCGGTACCGGATAACGGGCGATCCGTCTGCGATCAGTTGGGACTCAGCGGCCTGACGATTTCGGATGAAACCAACTGCCTGCAGATCGCTGGCCGCGTGGCGTATGAGTTCAATTGGGGTGACAGCCATATCGCGTTCTCGGATATCCGGATCGATGTCAATCCCGGCTTCACCCTCAGCGCTCCGTATCAGCGGGGCTTCCTGGAGGGAGACATGGGCAGCGGGTTCGGGACTCCCGCGCTCAACCTCGACGTCGAAACCACCGGCTTCCAGCTCGGCGTCGGCGTCAAGAGCAAGCTGCATGTGGACAAGTTCGCGCCGATGGATTTGGGCCTCGGCCTGGAGTTTGGCTACCAGCGGGGCATCGGGTCGGCCGAAAACGTCAGCTTCCCCACTGACATTGGCGTGCCCAATACCGGCAACGGCATTCTGGGCGGCTATTCGGTCGGCCCGGCGACGCTGGAGCGCGCCGACCTGACCATCGACCGCACCTTCGCCTCCTTCGACAAGGGCCTCGGCATCCCGCTTGCCGGTGGCCGGTTCGACGGCATTAGCGGCTGGCCCGAGATCGACTGGCAACTGGCACTACTAGGCGGCATCCGCGGCGGCGTGCTGAGCGAACGCCAGGAGTTCGTCGCGACGACGACTGCCGGCAATGTCGACTATCTCACGGACATCACGGGCGGGTTCTTCGGTGCCTACACCGGACTGGGGCTCAGCAAGGCCTTCATGCTGCCCGACAGCGACCTGCGCGTGACCGAGGATTTCGAGCTGGCGGTGGGCTTCTCGCACTACATGCTGCACATCAACGACGCGGTGAATGGTTCGGGAGCGCTCGCGCCGGTACCGAGCTCGAACAACTACGACCACAGCCAGACTATCCCTACGTTCAAGCTGGGCGGTGGCATCGGGGTAGGGACGGACACCTTCAAGGCCGGCATTTCGGCCGGCGTCACCACGGGCTACAACCCTCCCATCGATATCCGGCGGCCCATCTCCAACGTGCTGACTCCGGCCGAAGTCCTGCTTCTCAACGCAAACATGACTGCCTACTTCCTCTTCAGCCTGCGTCTCTACCCGGACAGCCGCTAGGCGCCGTCAGCAAGCCAAATGCACGAAGCGCGGTCCCAGAGGGCCGCGCTTCGTGCATTTGGTGATTGGCGAAGGTCTAGACCGGCAGGCTGCCCAACGACTTCACCCTTCTGATGCTCATGTTGGAGTGGATGCGGGCCACACCCGGCAGGCGCGCGGCGAGGCGCCGGTGCAGGCGCTCGAAATCCTCGTGGTCGCGGCAGACGACGCGCAGGATATAGTCGGACTGGCCCGCCATCAGGTGGCACTCGAGAACCTCGGGGATCTCCTGCACTGCCGCCTCGAAGGCATCGAGCGAGGGCTCGCTCTGGCTCGACAGCCCCACCTCGATGAAGAACTGCATGGTGAAACCGAGCCGGTCGGCATTGAGCACCGCGCGGTAGCCGTCGATGGCGCCCGTTTGCTCCAGCGCCTTGAGCCGCCGGTGGCAGGCAGAGGGCGACAGGCCGACCGCCTCGCCGAGTTCCTGGACGCTTCTCCGGCTGTCCTGCTGCAGGCAGCGAAGCAGCTTGCGGTCTATCGCGTCGATCTGCAATGCCATTCGGTCAATACCTATATCAGTCGAACCATATTGCAGATGTGCGCCCTACGGCGCTCAGTTTGCAAGGATTTTTCGTCCGGAGCAGCGCCACACTGCGCCCATATGGAGGAGAGACCAAAATGCTCGTCGGCGTCCCAAAGGAAATCAAGAACCATGAGTATCGGGTAGGCCTGACGCCAGAGAGCGTGTTCGAGCTCACCCACAGCGGCCAGAAGGTGCTGGTCGAGACCGGCGCCGGCAACGGCATCGGCGCCAGCGATGACGACTACCGGGCCAGCGGCGCAACCATCGCGGCCAATGCCGCAGAGGTGTTCCGCGCCGCCGAAATGATCGTCAAGGTCAAGGAGCCACAGGCCGCCGAACGCGCCATGCTGCGCCCCGACCAGGTGCTGTTCACCTACCTCCATCTCGCCCCCGATCCTGAGCAGACCCGCGATCTCGTCAAGTCCGGGGTGACCGCAATTGCCTACGAAACCGTGACCGACGCCTCTGGCGGCCTGCCGCTTTTGAAGCCGATGAGCCAGGTGGCCGGGCGCATGTCCATCCAGGCCGGCGCCACCGCGCTGGAGAAGGCCCATGGCGGCCGCGGCGTGCTGCTGGGCGGCGTCCCCGGCGTGCAGCCGGGCAGGGTGGTGATCCTCGGCGGCGGCGTCGTCGGCTTCCACGCCGCCGAGATGGCCGTCGGCGTCCAGGCCGATGTCACTGTCTTCGACAAGAGCCCCGCCGTGCTGGAGCGCCTTTCCGGCCACTTCGGCGCCAAGGCGCGCGTCCTCTACTCCCAGAGGGCCGTGCTCGAGGCAGCGATCGCTACGGCCGACCTGGTGATCGGCGCGGTGCTGATCCCGGGCGCCGCGGCGCCCAAGCTGGTGACCCGCGCCATGCTCAAAACCATGAAGCAGGGCGCCGTGCTCGTTGACGTGGCCATCGACCAGGGTGGCTGCTTCGAGACCAGCCATGCCACCACCCACGCCGACCCCACCTACATCGTCGATGGCATCGTGCACTATTGCGTGGCGAACATGCCTGGCGCGGTCGCCCGCACCTCCACCTACGCGCTCAACAACGCCACCCTGCCCCACGTGCTGCGGCTGGCCAACCTGGGCTGGCGCGAGGCGCTGGCGTCCGATCCGCACCTGCGGGCCGGGCTCAATGTCTGGAAGGGCCGCGTCACCTGCAAGCCGGTGGCCGAGGCGCAGAACTACCAGCACCTCACCCCGGACGCCGCCGTCGCCGCCTAGCGACCGCACCGGGAAAAACAAGAGGACGCGGGACCGAGGTCCCGCGCCCCTTCGGTTTCGTCCACAAGGGAGCGTCAGCCCTTGCGAACTCTGCCGAGCAGTCGGCCCGCTTGCCGCGGGCAAACCCTGCGAACGGCTTGGGCTCTTCCGCCTCGCCATCCTGCATCTGACTGTACAATGAGCG
>Ga0299912_10004603_pt1 | contig 11310 bp, 6 predicted proteins | sample RVTome_2_FD_207667 | JGI IMG/M metagenome (GOLD analysis project Ga0299912, IMG submission 207667) | Soil microbial communities from uranium-contaminated site in the Upper Colorado River Basin, Wyoming, United States - RVT95D214 (version 2) ... | reverse complement strand
GCCACTCGGTCTGCTGCGCGCCGAGCATCACCGCCGTGTCCGCCACATTGGCATCGTTCGGGGATCGGAACGACCGGCAATCGAGGACGAACACGTCGAGCAGCGGGCCGTGGTGGATCACGCGGTGCACCGGGCCGCGTGGGATCGGCGTCCATTCGAACGTCGCGCGGAGCGCGTGGGCCGCGAGGGTCGAGGCGTCGCGCTCGTTCCGGTATCGAGCGTCGTCGAGCTGCTGGCCGGGGAACCAGTTGTTGTGGGTCTCGTGGTCGTCCCACTGCGCGATCACCGGGACCTCGGCGGCGAGCGCGCGGACGTGCTCGTCTTCGAAGTTGTAGGCGAAGCGGGCGCGGAAATCCTCGAGTGACTCGGCGACGCGAGCGATCCGCTCGTTCGTCAGGTTCTTCCAGATCCGGCCGTCCTCGAGCTTCTGCTCGGCGAGGATCGGGTTATCGGCGTAGATGAGGTCGCCGGAGTTCACGAACACGTCGGGCCTGGCCGCGCGGATCGCCGCGAAGCCCTTCAGACCGCCCCACTCGGGGTTGCGGCCGAAGCCCTGACCGCATGTATCGCCGGTCCACGCGACGCGGACGCGATCGGCACGGGGCGTGTTGAACCGGCCGGTGACCCACGGGCTCGCGCCACGCGCCGCCTCGCGCTCGAACCGCACGCGATATGCGATCGTCTGTGCGGCGGGGAGCCCCGCGAGCTCGACGATCCCGGCGTGGCCCTGCGCCTCGGTCACGATCGGTCCTGCGGTGCGGTGCGGGTGCTCGAAGCGCGAGCTGGTGTCCCACTCGACGATCATCCGTGCGGGCTCGTCGCAGCGCGCCCAGATGATCGCGCGGTCACGCTGCGGATCGCCGGACTGCACGCCATGCGTCACCGACGGCAAGCGCGTGCGAATCGCGGGGCCACGGCCGCACGCCACGATCGATGCCAGCGAGCCACCGAGGAACCCACGTCGCGTCAGCACGCCGGGAACCTAGACGGGTTCTCACCCGGCGTGGAGCCGCTAGCTTCGTGATCGTCAGCATCACGCGTTCCAGTCTCGCCGGCGACGCTACGGGGAACCTGCGGTGCGGCTTGCGGCGGAGCTCGCCGGCGCAGCGTCGGCAACGGTAGAGCAGGGGTGTCATCCCCTTGAACGCGAACAGGCCGAAGAACCCGGTTACGCAGAGCGGTATCACGAGATTCCCACCACTTGCCTGGGGTTTCGCGTTCAGCCGCGACAGGCGGTATCCTCGGGTGATGCGCGCCGTGCTTGCTGTTGCTGCGCTGCTCGTGGGGTGCAAGGGCGAGCAGGTCGCGCCGGCCGTGGAGACCGGGTCTGCACAAGGCCCCACGGCTGCCGCGGCGACGCCTGCGCCGAAGCATGTCGAGGGCGCGATGCGGCCGCACCACGAGGAGCACGTCGTCGAGTGCCCCGTCACGGTCGCCGCGAACGCGGATGACGACACGAAGGCGGCGGCGCTGCTCGAGGCCGCGAACAAGCAGATCGAGCAGGCCGTGTTCGGCGCGGCGTGGACGTGTGCCGATCGCGCGGCGGATCTGGTCCCGACCTCGGTCGAGGCCCATCACCTGCGCGGCTCGGCGCTGGCCGCGCTCGGGCGCGACCGCGACGCCCAGCTCGCCTACTCGCTCGCGATGTCGCTCGATCCGGATGATCCGGAAACGCTGCGCGCGGTCGCCGACTTCTACATCAACGGCAAGGGCGAGCACGGTCGCGACGCGCTCCGGCTCGGGCTCGAGCTCGCGCAGCGCGGGAGCCGGCGCGTGATCGCGAGACGTCGCAGCAACACTCCCCTCGCCGCGGATCTCGCGGTGCTCGAGGCGCAGGCACTCAACGACCTCGGCCGCAGCGACGAGGCGCTCGTCCGGATCGATGTCGCGCTGCGGCTCGCGCCCGGTCGTGGCGACGCCATGCACGAGAAAGGCGTCGCGCTGTTCGATCTGTCGCGGTTCCCCGAGGCCAAGGCGATCCTCCTTCGGGCGCTCGCGATCCAGCCCGACGACGCGTACTCGCATCAGATCATGGGGCTCGCGCTCGAGCAGCTCGGCGACCTCGAAGGTGGCGACAAGGAGCTGGCGCGTGCGGTCGAGCTCGCACCGGTCGAGCTGTCTCTGCCGGTGGTGATCTCGGTCGCCGAGTTCCAGCAGGAGATCGACGCGATCGTGGCGAGCCTGCCCGTCGATCGCCGCACCCGCGTTCGCGCGATCAAGATCGAGATCGTCGACCTGCCGGATCCGGTCGACCTCGCCGCGGTCAAGCCACCGTTTCCGCCGACGATCCTCGGGCTGTATCGGGGACCGGTCGGAAAAGGCCCGCACGTCGTCCAGTCCAGGGACGAGACGCCCTCGATCGTGCTCTATCGCAAGAACCTCGCGCGGGCCGTGAAGACTCGCGCCGAGCTGTCCGAGCAGATTCGCGACACGCTCCTCCACGAGATCGGGCACCTCGAGGGTCTCGACGAGGACGACCTGCGCCGCCGCGGTATGGAATGATCACCCGTGGACTGCGTTGGCTGGTCGACCTCCGGCCGGGGACGGATCCGCGAGGAGCCTCTCGAGGGCACCGAGATCGACGGGCTTGGCGAGATGGGCGTCGCAGCCGGCCGCACGAGCCCGGGCGACGTCTTCGGGTTGGCCGTAGCCGCTGACGGCGACGATCCGCAGGTCCCGCTCGCCCGAATTCCGCAGGTGCGTCGCCACCTGGTAGCCGCTCATGTCGGGGAGGCCCAGGTCCAGGAGCACGATCTCCGGGTGCTGCTCCGCAACGGCCGCGATCGCCGCCCGGCCGTCTTCGACGGTCGAGACCTCGTGGCCCCAACCCTCCAGCACCATCGCGAGCATGCTCGCGGCGTCCTCGTTGTCATCGACGACCAGGACCCGACGATGCGGCCCTCGCGACTTGCCGAAGAAGCCCGGCGACACCTCGCTTCGCGCGTCGATGCGCCCCGGTAGCCAGACGGTGAACTCCGATCCCCGACCTTCGCCGGCGCTCTCGGCGACCACGGTGCCGCCGTGCCGCTCGACCAGCTCGTGCACGAGGGTCAGCCCGATGCCGAGGCCGCCCCGGGTGCGCGCGAGGGACTTGTCGACCTGGACGAAGAGGTCGAACAGGCGAGGGATGACCTCGGGCTCGATGCCGATCCCATCGTCTCGCACGCGGATCTCCACGCCACCGTCCTTCGCTCGCGTCGAGACCCAGATGTGACCACCGGTGGGGGTGTACTTGACGGCGTTGTGGACCAGGTTCGTGATCACCTGCTCGAGCCTCAAGGCGTCCGCCTCCAGCCACAGCGGCTCGAGGGAGAGCGTCAGCTCTTGCTGCTGTGAAGCGATGAGCGCTTCGACCGCGGCGATCGCATGGTGGACGATGCTGGTGAGGTTGACCGCTCGCTTCTCGATCTTGATGAGCCCGCGCGTGATCCGCGAGACGTCGAGGAGGTCATCGACGAGCTTGACGATGTGCCTGATGCTGCGATCGAGGATGTCGTACACCTTGTGGAGCAAGGGAGGATCGTCCCGACGCTCCGTGAGGACCGCGAGCGCGGCAGCAGCCGGGGCCAGCGGGTTGCGCAGCTCGTGAGCGAGCGTCGCGAGGAAGGTGTCCTTCCGCCGATCGGACTCCTTCAGCTCGGTGTAGAGCCGCGCCCGCTCGATCGCGCAGGCGACCAGGTAGGCCACGGCGTTGCTGAGCTCGACGTCCTCGGCCGCCAGGACGTTCGGGCGATCGAAATACAGCATGAGCTTGCCGACGATGCGCTCGTGGTAGATGAGCGGGACGAACGCGAGCGCGCGGATCCGCTCCTCTTTGAGGGCCGGAAGGAGCGCAGCAATCGATGGCTCGTGCTCGACGTCCCCGACGAGGATCGGGCGTGGCGCTGGGTCGTCGAGCGCCCAGGGGAAGTGTCCCTCGACCGCGGTTCGGTAGACCTCGGAGAGCCCCCGCCAGGCCGCGAAGCGGGCGACGCGATGGTGATCGAGGAGCGAGATCGCGGAGCGGTCGACCCCGAGCATCTCGTGGATCGCCGAGAGTGCCGGAGTGTAGACCTCCTCAGCGCCATGGGCATTGCTGATCTCTCGCACCAGGCGGACCAGCGCCGAGAGCTGGTGCATCAGCGGTGGTCTCGCCTTTGGGGTGGCCGGCATGATCACCATCTCGGTGCAATGGCCATGCCCCCACCGTCGAGGAAAAAGCAATTCCGGACGACCGCGTGCTCGCGTCGTCCGTCGCTTCCAACCCACATCGTGGAAACTCGCACGAGGTCGGCGCGCGGCTCGCATGGTCGTGGTGCACCAAGAAAAAGGAGCGGACGATGAAGCTCGGAGCTCTTCTGATCAGCGCGCTCGCGCTCGGGGCGTGCGGCGACGACGAGCCGCTCGCGCCTACCAATGGCGATGGCGGCGTCGTGTCACGCGACTTCACGCTGCGGATCGAGAACGTCGCGCCGTGGACCGTGCTCAAGGCCGGCACGCAGGCAACGAAGACGGACCTGATCGATGGGCCCGCCGGACCGGGCGAAGCGTTCGAGCTCCGGTTCACCGCGAACAACCACCACTTCGTCAGCTTCGCGACGATGTTCGGCGAGTCGAACGACTGGTTCTTCGCTCCGAAGCCCCAGGGCATCCCGCTGTTCAGCGGCGGCAGTCCGACCTCGGGAGACGTCACGCGCTTCGTGCGGCTATGGGACGCGGGCACCGAGCTCGATCAAGAGCCCGCGGTCGGTGACGCGACGGCGCCGCGCCAGGCCACGCGCGACATGGGCGAGCCGGATCCCGACCGGCGCGTGCGTGAGGTCCCGATGACGACGCGGCTCGCCGATGGCAGCACGTTCGTGCGCCCCGCGACCGCGGCGATGATCCACGTGACCTTGACGCCCGGTCCGGAGCAGCAGTTCACGCTGCGGATCGAGAACGTGTCGACCGCGACAACGCTGCTGACGTCGCAAGGGCCGACGGCGGTGCACCTGTCGCCGCTCGCGTGGGCGATCCACCGGGTGCCGGGCCCGATCTTCGACCCGGGCGAGCCGGCGCGCGAGAACGGGCTCGAGTCGCTCGCAGAGGCGGGCGCGCCCGACCCGCTCGGCAGCTCGCTGCGCAACGTACGAGGGTATGCGAGCGGGCTGTCGCCCGGCGTGTTCGTCGTCCACGGAGCCGCGGCGCCGCTGTTCGCGCCGGGCAACCCCGACTTCGGGGTGGGGCTCGAGCGGCTGGCCGAGGACGGTGATCACGCGCCGCTCCTGGCGGCGCTCCAGGCGACCCCGCCCGCCGGCGTGTCCGCGGTCGGCGCATTCGATGCGCCCGCCAACGCCGCGGCGCCCAGCCCCGCGATGCCGGGACAGGCGTTCGAGCTGATCGTGCACGGCGCGCCGGGCGAGGCGGTGTCGTTCGCGACGATGTTCGGCATGTCGAACGACTGGTTGTTCGCCGCCCGGCCGGAGGGCATCGCGCTGTTCGCCGACGGTGTCCCGCGCAGCTGCGACGTGACCGCCGACGTCGTGCTGTACGACCTCGGCACCGAGGTCGACGAAGAGCTCGACGTCGGCCCGAGCACCGCACCGCAGCAGCCGGCACCCGACACCGGCCGGCTCGACCGCATCGGCGAGGTTCGCGAGGTCACCCTGGAACGCTACGGCGTTCCCGAGGTCCTGCACCTTCGCGTCACGCTGGAGCCACGATAGCGCCAGATCGACGCGGCAAGCGTGTGGTTGCGGTAGGATGGGCGCCATGTCGGAAGGGACGGGGTTGGCGCCAGCAAGCGCACCAGATCCCATGCGGCTGCTCGAAGCCGCGCTGGTACGGGAGCAGAAGAAGGTCGCGCTCGTCCAGGAAGTGAGCCGTGCGCTGTCGGAGGCAGGGGACCTCGACGCGTTGCTGACGTTGATCATGGCGAAGGTGACCGAGCTGATGGACGCCGATCGCTCGACGCTCTACCTCGTGACCGAGGACGGGCGCTGGCTGTGGTCGAAGGTCGTGCAAGGGGACGAGCGCGTGGAGATCCGGCTCGAGGTCGGCGAGGGCATCGCGGGGTGGGTCGCCGAGACGCGCGAGATCGTCAACATCCCCGATGCGTATGCGGATCAGCGGTTCCAGCCTGCGGTGGATCTGAAGAGCGGCTACCGCACGCGATCGATCTTGAGCGTCCCGATGCTCGGCGCGCTGGGCGGACTCGTCGGCGTGCTCCAGGTCCTCAACAAGCAGGACGGTCCATTCACGCAGCCCGACGAGGAGCTGCTGATGGCGCTCGCGAGCCAGGCCGCGATCGCGATCGAGAATGCGCGCCTGTACCACTCGCTGGTCTCGCAGAACCAGGAGCTGCAGCGTGCCCGACGGGACCTCGAGCGCAAGACGCGCGAGCTCAACGCGCTGTACGAGGTCGAGAAGGAGCTGTCCGCGGCGCTCGATCTCGACGACCTGCTCTCGCGCATCCTCGCGCAGGCGATCACGGTGCTCGGCGGGGGTGCGGGATCGATCGCGCTCGTCGAGCCCGATGGTTCGCTGCGGTTTCGCACGGTGCAGGGCCCGGCGGCGCCGCGGTTGATCGAGCGCACGTTGCCGCACGGCACCGGGCTGCTCGGGTGGTCGATCGCGCACCGCACGCCGCTGGTGATCGACAAGCCCAGCGATGACCCGCGCCACGCGATCGAGATCGCGCGCGAGACCGGCGTGATGCCGGAGCATCTGCTGGTGGCGCCACTCATCGATGGTGACGAAGCGATCGGCGGGATCGAGATCATCGATCAGCGGCGGTCGGTGCGGGATGGCGAGACCCCGTGGGGAGCGGACGACCTCAAGCTGCTCGTGCTGATCGCGGCGCAGGCCGCCGGTGCGATCGGGATGGCGCGCCGGCGCAGCGAGCAGAGCAATCGCGATCGGCTGGCCTCGATCGGCCGGATGCTCGCCGGCCTGTTGCATGACCTGAAGACGCCGATGACGATCATCTCCGGCTACGCGCAGCTCATGGCGTCGTCGGACGACTCGGCCCAGCGCGAGAAGTATGTCGATCAGATCCAGCGCCAGTTCGATCTGATGGCCGGCATGACCCGCGAGGTCCTCGCATTCGCCCGCGGCGACACCGACCTGTTCGTGCGCAAGGTCTACGTCAACAAGTTCACCGAGGAGCTGACCACGCAGCTCGGTGCGGCGGTGACCGGCCGCGGGATCGACTTCGAGGTCGAGGCCTGCTTCGATGGCGTCGCGCACTTCGACGAGCAGAAGCTGATGCGCGTGTTTCATAACCTGACGAGCAACGCGGTCGAGGCGATGCCGGACGGTGGACACCTCAAGGTACGAATCGAGCGCACCGGCGACGATCTCGTGTGGACGGTGACCGACACGGGATCGGGAATTCCCGCCCAGGTGCACGCGCGGCTGTTCGAGCTGTTCGCGACCGGGCGCAAGGGCGGGACGGGCCTCGGGCTCGCGATCGTCAAGCGCGTCGTCGACGATCACAACGGGACGATCCGCTGTGACACCGGGGCGACCGGGACGACGTTCGTGATCAAGATCCCCATCCAGCGCGTGGCCGAGCCCGACTGAGCGGTGGGGGGCGCGAACGGCGCGCGCGGGGTAAAGATCACGAGATGCTCGCGGCCAACGCCATCGACAAGGCCTTCGGCGAACGCCGCGCGCTCACCGGCGTGACGCTCGAGGTCGGGGCGGGCGAGGCGGTGCTGCTCGTGGGTCGCAACGGGGCGGGCAAGACGACACTGCTGCGGATCGTCACCGGCTTCCTCGATCCCGATGCGGGGACGGTGACCATCGACGGGGCGTCGATGGATCGCGAGCGAGCGCGGGCGCAGTCGCGCCTGGGCTACCTGCCGGAGCATGCGCCGGCGCCTCCGGATCTGACGGTGCGCGATCATCTGAGGCTGCGCGCGCGGCAGAAGGGGCTCGGCAAGCGTACGGACGAGGCGGTCTCGCGCGTGATCGAGGCCGCCGCGCTCGAGACCGAGGCAGGCCGCCGGATCGGAATGCTCTCGAAGGGATTTCGCCAGCGCGTCGGGCTCGCGGATGCGCTGCTGGGCGAACCGCCGCTGCTCGTGCTCGACGAGCCGACCAGCGGAATGGATCCGATCCAGACCGCCCAGATGCGCGACTACCTGATCGAGGCGGTGGGCGCCGAGGGCTACCCATCGCGCGCGGCATCCGCGCCGCGGCGAGCGCTGCTGGTCTCGAGCCACGCGGTCGCAGATCTCGAAGCGCTGGCGACCCGCGTCGCGGTGCTGCGCGCCGGATCGCTCGTCGCGTTCGATACACCCGAAGCGCTGTGCAAGGCCACGGCGACCGAGCGGCTCGAGGATGCCGTCGTGAAGCTGCTCGGCGAGCCCGGAGCCACGCCGTGAGCGAGGTGGGGTGAGCGCACGCGCCGCATACTGGGTCTGGCGCCGCGAGCTGCACGTGATGCTGCGCGCTCCGATCATCTATGTCGTCGGCGGGGTGTTCCTCGTCGTCCAGGGGATCGCGTTCGCGGCGCTCGTCGGATCGCTCTCGGATCCGAGGCGGGCGGCGCCGCTCGGCGCGCTGCTCGAGGGCCAACTCGCGGGGACGCTCTTGACGTGGGTGCTCGAGCTCGTCGTGCTGACGCTGCTCGGGATGCGCGCGATCGCCGAGGACAAGCGCACCGGTGCATGGGAGCTGCTGCTGACCGCGCAGGTCGGGGAGGGCGCCGCGGTGATCGGCAAGTGGCTCGCGGCGACCACGGTGTACGCGCTCCTGTGGCTACCGACGCTCGCGTACTTCGTCGTGGTCGCGGTGTTTCGCGCGGACTCCGGTGGCTGGGATGTCGCGGCGATCGCGTGCGGGTACCTCGGCGCGATCGCGCTCGGGGCGGCGTTGCTCGCGTGGGCGATCGCGGCGAGCGCGGCGATGAGCTCGCTGCTCGGGGCCGGCGCGCTCGGGTTCGCGTTCCTCGTCGGGCTGTTCCTCGTCGGGGAGCTGCCGGGGCTGTGGCCGGAGCTCCCAGCCGAGCACCCGACGATCGCCGCCGTGCTCGAGGCGCTGTCGATCCGGAATGCCGCGCTCGGGTTCGCACGCGGCGAGCTCGGCGTGCAGGCGCTCGTGCTCGTGATCGGGCTCGCATTGACGGGGCTCTCGCTCGCGATCACGTTCGCGTGCGCCGAGCGGCGGCGCCGTCGCGAGGTGAGGACGCGCGCGCTCGGGACCGCGGCGGTGGCGGTGATCGGCGTGCTCGCGGGTGTGCTCGCGGTGCGCCACCCCGCGCGGCTCGACGTCAGCGCCGACCGCCATAACACCCTCGATCCCGCGACCCGCGAGCTCCTGGCCGGCTTGCCCGGTCCCGCGACGCTGACGATCGTGCAACCGACGTACGGCGGGCTCGACGCCGTGTACGCCGAGATCACGCGCGTCGCCGAACGGATGGCCGAGCTCGCGCCGCTGACCGTGCGGGTCGTCGATCCGGCGAGCGCGCCGGGCGGCCGCGTCGAGGTGGCGCGGGCCGCGGGCCTCCAGGTGGACGATCTCGCGAGCTCCGGCGCGGTCGTGATCGATCTCGGTGGCCGGCGGCGCGTGATCGATCTACCGGCGTTCGCGAAGATCGAATTCGGTCCCGGCAACCTGCCCACCGTCGAGCGCCTCGCGATCGAGCAGGCGCTCACCGGGGCGCTCGCCGCGCTCGCGATGACACGACCGGTCACCGCGTGCGTCACGACCTCGCACGGCGAGCTGCCGATCGACGCGCGCGCCGACACCGGCGCGGACTGGGCGATCGTCGCCGATCGGCTGCGCGCCGAGGGCATGGTGGTGGAGGCGGTCGCGATCACGAACGAGGTCCCGGCGCGGTGTCAGGTGTTGATCGTGGCCGGCCCCGCGGCGCCGCTGTCGCCGAGCGAGGCGCTCGCCGTGCAGGCGTTCGTCCGCACGGGCGGTGGGCTGCTCGTCGCCGCGGCGAGCCGCACGCTCGTCGGTGGCCTCGGTACCACCGGGCTCGAGGCGGTGCTCGCCGCCGACGGGCTCGGCCTGCCCGCCGCGATCGTCGTGGATCCGAACCGGACGGTGCGCGAGCTCCCCGGCGCGCTGCTCATCATCGATGGCTATGCCGAGCATCCGATCAACGCGGGCTTCGCGCAGCGGCGCGCGACGTTGTGGTTCCAGCCGCGCCCCGTGCTCACGACATCCGGAGCGAAGCCGCTGGTCTCGGCGACCGCCGCGAGCTGGGGCGAGCGCGATCTCGTGACCGCTCCGCCGCGCAAGGATCTCGACGATCTCGCCGGGCCGGTCGCGCTCGCCGCGATCGGCGGCAAGCACCGCGTGATCGCCGTCGGATCGGCGGAGTCGTTCTCGTCGGTGCTGCTCCGCGGTGGCACGTCCGCCGGCGATCTGTGGCTCGCGCACGCGGTGCGGCACCTCGCGGGGGCAGCGGAGCCGCGGGTCGAGGTCGCCGAGCGGACACCGTCGCAGGTGCAGCTCGTGCTGACCGCCGGCGAGCGCAGGGCGATCATCGCGGTCTCGGTCGGCGGCATCCCGATCGCGTGGGCGCTGCTCGGCGGCGCGTTCGTGTGGTGGCGTCGGCGCCGCGCGCGAGGAGCCGAGGCGTGATCGCGACGCGGCTCGGCCTCGCGATCGCGACGGCGATCGCCTGCGTGCTCGCGATCGTCCTCGCGATCGATCTCCGTCGCGACCCCGCACCGACGGATCGCGCGGTGGTGCCGGGCTTCGCGGCCGATCAGGTCACCGAGCTCGAGTGGCGCGATCGCGTCGCGTTCCTGGTCTCCGGCAAGCGCGCGCCGGGCGCCGGCGATCTGCGCATCGTGCGCGATCCGGACGTCGCGACCGGCTGGCGGTGGGTCGAGCCCGCGGGTGCAGCCGATCAGCGCACCGTCGAGGACGTGCTCGCCGCGCTACGCGGAGCACGCTGGCACCGGCGTACCGGAGCGAGCGCCGCGGGCCGCATCTCGGAGGTGCTGACGATCAAGACCGCCGGCGCAGCCCACCGGATCTCGATCGGCGAGCCACTGTCCGGCAGCGAGCAGCAGTGGATCGTGATCGGCGATCACTCGCTGCTCGTCGATACCTGGGTCGTTCGCGCGCTCGTACCCACGCTCGTCGCGCTGCGCGTGCGCACCCCGCTCGCCGGTGCGGCGCAGGCGACCGAGCTCCAGATCGATCCCGGGATCAAGCTGCGCGGGATTCCGCGGCGGCTCGTGTCGGCGCGGGGCGAGCTCCTCGTGTCACCGCAGCTCGTCGATGATCTCGAGCGCGCGCTCGCCGGGGTCGTGGTCACCGATGTCCCGCGCGGTCCGGTCCACCGCGACGGGATGCAGATCTTGTTCGACGGCAAGCTCGTCG
>Ga0299912_10004602_pt1 | contig 11310 bp, 11 predicted proteins | sample RVTome_2_FD_207667 | JGI IMG/M metagenome (GOLD analysis project Ga0299912, IMG submission 207667) | Soil microbial communities from uranium-contaminated site in the Upper Colorado River Basin, Wyoming, United States - RVT95D214 (version 2) ... | reverse complement strand
AATCAAAGACCCAATATCGGAGTGCGTTGATTGCCCTCTGGCGGAAAATTATTCCGGCAGAAGCGGGATGAGCATCCGGCTGGAAAATGCAGGGAAGATATATGGGCTTATTACCGTTTCTACACAGCCTGACATCGCTGTAGAAAAAGAAGAGCAGGAGCTGTTTGAAGAAGTTGCCGGAGATATCGCTTCTGCACTGTACAACATGGAGCAGGAGGAGGAACGCAAAAAGGCTGAAGATGCCTTGCTCCAGAGCGAGAAGGACCTAAAGAATGCCCAGGCTTTAGCACACATCGGAAACTGGCGACTGGACATGCAGAGAAACGAACTTCTGTGGTCCGATGAGGCATACAGGATGTTCGGTATACCCAAGGGAACGCCGCTGACCTATGAAGCCTTTCTCGCCACCATTCACCCTGAGGACAGGGAGTACGTGGACCAGAAGTGGACGGCAGCACTCCGCGGCGAGCCTTACGACATCGAGCACCGGATTGTCGTCGGTGACAGCATTAAATGGGTACGCGAGCAGGCTGTGCTGGAGTTCGACAAGAAGGGAGCTCTGCTGGGCGGATTCGGGACCGTTCAGGACATAACCGAGCACAAGGTAGTGGAGAAAATGAAAGACGAGTTTATCAGCCTCGTCTCTCATGAGCTTCGAACACCACTGACGGTCATCATAGGTTCATTACGAACAGCGATGTCAGAAGGGATATCTCCGCAAGAGATGCGCGAGCTCATCGAAAATGCCGTTTCCGGCGCTGCTTCGCTGGCGGTCATACTGGAAAACATGCTGGAGCTGTCAAGATACCAGGTCGGCCGTCTCCAGCTTCAAGCGGAACCGGTTAGTATACGCGGTACGGCTCAAAGCGTAATTGATAAGTTGAAGGGACAGGGAGCGAGTCAACGGTTCCTAACAGATTTCCCGGGTGATTTGCCTCCTATAGAAGCCGACCCGGTGAGGGTGGAGAGGGTACTCTACAACCTGCTGGAAAATGCCGTTAAATATTCCCCTGAGCAAAGCGACATAAAGGTTTTCGCCCGAATCGAGAAGGACTTCGTAATTACCGGGGTGACCGATCAGGGTGAAGGAATATCTCCAAATGACCAGGACAAGCTGTTTCAACTGTTTCAGCAACTAGAAACAGGGTCACGTGCGACCCGAGGAGTTGGACTCGGTCTGGTGGTCTGCAAACGGCTGGCAGAGGCTCAAGGTGGTTGGATTAAGGTGGATTCAGTGCTGGGCAGAGGCTCGACCTTCTCCTTTGCGCTACCTATATGCAGGATAGAAGCATAGTTTATGCCGCGCAGCCTCTTAGCGGCTTAAAATCGTCTCGATTCTTCTAGCCATCTCATCGGGGTCAAACGGTTTGGTCACAAAATCATTGGCACCCATATCTATGGCTCTGTCATGGTTTCCAGGGCTGGCGCTGAAGGCGATAACCGGCAACTGCGTGAAAGTCCGCAGCTTCTCAAGCACCTGGAAACCATCCATCTCAGGCATGATTATATCCAGAAGCATAATATCCGGCTTCACTGACCGGACTAGTTCGATGGCTTCCTGACTCGAAGTTGTACAGATAACTTCAAAGCCGCGGAGTTTCAGGTCTATTTCAACGAACCTCAGTACCTTCGGGTGGTCATCGACCACCAGCACGCATTGTCTCTTTTTTAACTCACTCATTGATAAATTACAGGCCTATAGCTACTGACGTAATTTAAGCATTGCTTGTCATTTAATCGTTTGCCAAAATTATAATGCATTCGACCTTAAAAAGTTGCCAAATTTTAAGCCAAAATATAACAAATTTATTACATTTTTGGGTTTACGATGCCACCGGCAGGATATAACCATCGAAGTGCGTTTACATTGAACAAGAAGCTGCCTTAAGCTATAATTCACAGATACATCAGGAGGTCTTCTTGCTCAAAAGCCATAGTTGCGGAGAACTAAGAGAGAAACATGTCGGACATAAGGTAACTCTGGCAGGATGGGTACACCGTCGCCGCGACCACGGCGGACTTATATTCATCGACCTCAGAGACAGAGACGGCATAGCTCAGGTAGTTTTTAACCCTGAAATATCGAAGAAGGCACACGAAACAGCCAACGAGCTACGCAGCGAATATGTAGCTAAGATCACCGGCAAGGTGGCGAAACGTCCCTCCGGTACTGAAAACCTGAAGCTGCCCACAGGCAAGATAGAGGTCATCGCCAGCGACATACAAATCCTCAATACAGCCAAAACACCGCCGTTCTATATAAATGAGGATGTAGAAGTCGATGAAAACCTGTACCTCAAGTACCGCTATCTCTACCTCAGGCGCCCCAGAGTGAAGGACAACATGATACTCCGCCATAAGGTGGGGAAATTTATGCGTGACTTTCTAGATGCCAAGGGCTTTATCGAGATTGAGACACCTATTTTATTCAAAAGTACACCGGAAGGTGCCCGTGACTACCTTGTGCCCAGCCGGATTCATCCGGGAAAGTTCTACGCACTGCCTCAGTCACCCCAGCAGCTCAAGCAGCTGCTTATGGTGGCCGGCTTCGAGAAATACTATCAGATAGCCCGCTGCTTCCGCGATGAGGACTTACGCGCCGACCGCCAGCCCGAATTTACACAGCTCGATATGGAAATGAGCTTCATCGATGAGGAAGACATACTCAGCCTCCTGGAAGAAATGTTCACTTCGCTGGTGGAAACAGTTAAACCGGATATGCGGTTGCTGAAACCGTTCCCCAGGCTTTCTTTTGCCGAAACAATGGAGCGGTACGGCACTGATAAGCCGGACATACGTTTCGGACTGGAACTAAAAGACCTGTCGAAAATTGTCGCCGAATCCGAGTTCGCCGTTTTCCACTCTACTATACATGGCGGCGGTAAGGTCAAGGGCATATGCCTGCCGGGCTGTGCCGATTATTCACATAAGCAGCTGGAAGAGCTGACCGAACTGGCAAAGTCATGCGGAGCCAAAGGTCTGGTAACGTTAGCCTTACCATCAGGTAGTTTTGACAAACCAGAGCAGCTGTCCCCCGACAAAGTCAAATCGGTAGCTGCCAAATACCTGACCGCAGAGCAGTTGAAAGAGATAGTTCTCAGGTTCGAAGCTAAACCGGGTGACCTGATACTAATCGTGGCCGGCGAAGCCAAGATGGTGAATAAGGTGCTGGATGAGCTACGGCGGGAGATGGGACACCGGCTAGGACTAATCGACCCGAAGTATTTGGTCTTCTTCTTCGTAGTTGACTTCCCGCTGCTGGATTGGAATGAAGAAACAAAGCTGTGGGAGCCGATGCACCACCCGTTTACATCACCTCGTGAAGAGGATATACCGCTGCTTGATAAAGACCCTGCCAAGGTGCGGGCACGACACTATGACATCGTCTGCAACGGCTACGAGCTATCCAGCGGCAGCATCAGGATTCACACCCGGCAGCTTCAACAGAAGATATTCCACCTGCTTGGCTACAAAGACGAGGAAATAGAAGCCCGGTTCGGGCATATGCTGGAAGCCTTCGATTACGGAGCGCCACCTCACGGCGGCATCGCACCGGGCATCGACCGTGTAGTAATGCTGCTAGCAGAGACAGATAACATCAGAGAGGTGATTGCCTTCCCCAAGAATCAGAGTGCCATCGATGTAATGAGCGATTCGCCGTCGCCGGTCTCTCAAGCCCAGCTCAATGAGCTACATCTGAAGCTTACAGACCAGGATATTGCCCAGAGTTAGACTGAAACCAATCCCGTAAATTGTTTATAATATATACGAGCTAAGAAAATGAAGGTATCTACAGAGCCAACTGAAAAGAGCCAGGTAACGCTTAATATCGAAATGGAGCCCGCTGAGGTGGACAAATACCTCGACAAAGCTTACAGCAGGCTGGTTAGAAGGGTTTCCGTCCCCGGCTTTCGTAAGGGAAAGGCGCCCAGAGATATACTGGAACGTCACATTGGCAAAGATACCCTGTTTCGTGAAGCCCTAGAGGACCTGATACCGGCAACCTACAAAGAAGCTCTGGAAAGTCAGGAGATAGACGCCATTGCTCAACCCCAGTTTGAGCTTATCCAGATGGAGCCATTGATTTTTAAGGCACTTGTGCCGCTTAAACCTACAATCAAGCTCGGAGATTATCAAAAGATAAAGGTTGAATCTGAGCCGGTTGAAGTCAAGGAGGAAGATGTCGAGGCAACGATCGAACAACTGCGACGTCAACAGGCTATACTATCACCGGTAGACCGCCCGGTACAGTCCGGTGATATTGTCACCATCGATGTCGAAGGCACCAGGGACGGGGAACCATTCCCCATCAGCAAGGACGTTGTCTATGAGGTTATGAGGGAAGCCCGGCTGCCCCTTCCCAGATTCGCCGAAAAGCTGGAAGGTATGAGCAAAGGTGAAGAAAAAAGCTTCGTCCTGTCCTATCCACCGGACTATGAAATAAAGGAGCTGGCGGGAAAAGAACATGCCTTTAAGGTTACAGTTAAGGAGATAAAAGAAAAAAATCTGCCCGAGATTGACGATGACTTCGCCAAGAATCTAGGTAAAGAAGACCTGAGCTCACTGAGAGAGCAACTATCGTCTAACCTGAAGGCCAGAGCTGAGGAAAGGGCCCGTTTGGAAAAGGAACAGAAGGCAGTCGATGCCGCTGTCGAACTCAGTGAAGTGGAATATCCGCCGGTGCTGTCGGAGAGAGAAATCGACCGTTTGCTTAGCGACGAAGCAAGGCAATTTACCGAAGGCATCACAGGCCTGGAGAATTATTTGAAAACCCTGAATAAGACAATGGACGACCACCGGGAAGAACTACGCCCAATGGCAAATCAGCGTGTTATTCGGTCTCTGGTTCTGGGTAAAATAACCGAAGTAGAGAAGATAGAAGTGGACGATTCGGAAATAGATGCTGAAATAGAGAGGATAGTAAAAGACGCAGATAAACAGGCTGATGAGATGAGGAAGTTTTTCAGCCTGCCACAAGCCCGCGAGTCTATTAAGCAATTTCTGTTGGGTCGAAAGACCCTTGAGCAGTTAGTTCAGATAGCTACACGTTCAACTTAATTATTAAATCTTTTAGAGGAGAAGACAAAATGGAAAATTCAGATCAAAGGTATCAAAGAATAATTCCGACTGTCATCGAAACTAGCGCCAGGGGAGAGCGATTGTTCGATATCTACTCACTGCTGTTGAGAGAACGTATCATCTTCCTGGGTACAGAAATCGACGACCAGATGGCCAATATCATTGTTGCCCAACTTCTTTATCTGGAGCACGAGGACCCCGACAAGGACATAAACCTTTACATTCATTCTCCAGGCGGGGTAGTCACTGCCGGTCTGGCAATTTATGACACCATGCAGCTAATTCGCCCGGACGTGTCTACAATAGCTGTTGGGGCGACATATAGCATGGGAACAGTAATTCTTTGTGCCGGTGCCAAAGGCAAACGCTATGCGCTGCCCAGTTCAACTATACATATGCATCAAGGAAGAGCCGGTACACAAGGTCAGATAACCGATATCAAAATAGCCGCCCAAGAGTTTCAACGTCTGGACAGTTTAATATCAGAGATATTAGCCAAGCACACAGGCCAGCCGTTGGAAAAAATTGTCAAGGACATTGACCGGGATTTGTTCCTTAGCGCCGAGCATGCTGTGGAATACGGCTTAGTTGACCAGATTTTGAGCGGACCAGCGGATAAGAAACCGAAAGAGAAAGAAAAGGCGTGAACGCCTAGAGCGGGCTGCCTGAACGTTGAAGATACTTCTGAGACAGCTGTGATAGAGTTGGCAGTCCTTTTCGGGCTCCAACTTCTCTAATAACAAAACCAGCCATTATATCGCCGAGCAATCCACATTCCTCGATTCGCTTGCCTCTGAGAAAACCGAAGAGAAAGCCGGCAGCAAAGGCATCCCCGGCACCGGTGCTCTCCAACGGCAATTTTGAAGTCATCTCTTCAGACTCAACATCATACTCTTGCTTGCCATCATAGATATAGGCGGTAACCATCCCAGACTTACCCTTATCCAGGCCCTTACCCAGAGTCACCACAACAATCCCACAGCCCAATTTCACAATTTCCCGAGCTCCGGACTTGAAATCATGGCCTGTCAATTGCTCGATTTCCTCACGGTTCATAAAGACGATATGAGCCCTTTTCAGCAAAGGAGTCGAGGCTTTTAGACCTCTAGCAACATAGAGCATTCCGGGAGCCAAGCTTACCGTTACGGAAATCGACAGTTTTTCAGTAACGCTAACCTGGAGTTTAAACTGCCTGTCATCAGCAAAGGAGGACAAATGAACCATCCTGGCTTGGTTTAAATAGTCCAAATCTATATCCTCAGGACCGAGCAGGTTATTAGCTCCGGGGGATACATATATGGCCCGTCCCCCCTGCCTATCGCTGAGGCAAATTGTAGATCCGGTCTTTACCTCCTGTTTAATTCGAATCTGGCTGGTATCTACAGCAACGTTCTTGAAATCTCTGATAAGTCTCTCACCGTCACCATCAATGCCAATAGCACCAACAAACCCTGCTTGAACACCCACTTTAGCCAATCCATAAACAGTATTAGCCGCCGAGCCACCAGGGAGCGATTCAACATCATTTACCGATTGTTCCCCGTCAGCAATAATCTCTCCGACCTTATACAGATGGTCGATGTTCATAGCCCCAAAGCCAACTATATCAAGCACAGCCATGATGAGTTCAGCCTAGCGCCGCTGCCTCCTCCCGGACAACACGGCGAATTCTCTTATGAATTTTTAGAGGAGCCGCAATACTCTTAACTCCAGCCAGCCAGTGAAAGTGCTCTCTGTCACCATTCCCACCAGCTTTTTCTTTCCCCTTGACCAGCTTTTCCACCGCTGGGCGTTTGCCTTTCTTCCAAGTTTCCAGCACAGGCAACAGGTCATAAATATATGTGGATGCCAGTCCCATGGTAGCATGGGGCAGTGCGTACTCGTTAGCATTGAAGGCAATAGCCAAGCCACCAGCCTGGTCAACTACCCGGAGCATCTTGAAATCGGTAATACTATCACCCACCACTACCCAGTTCGACAAAGGCTGACCTTTTACCTGAGCAAAATGTTTCAGCGCTTCCACCTTACGTTGCCCTCCCACAGGTTTCACCTGCTTCAGAAGCGAACCTAAATTTGTCTTAGGTAACTCTTTCCAGTAAAAACGGTCAAGCTGTTTTTTAATCCAACCATCGTCAACTAACAGGGCACTTAAGATATTACCCTCTAGCGTTTCCAGAGAGCGGAAATCTTCTTTATTCAACATCCGGGAGATTTTATCCAACGGAAAGGAGGTACAGGTAACATTTTGAGAGAATATATTTAACCTGCTTGCTATGCGCAAAGCGTACTGCTCATAGCTGGTGCTGATACAAAATACATTCCAACCCTGTGCACCTAGACGAGAAACCAGTGCCGCAGCTCCACCTGTTAAGGTTGCCTTCCTCGCCAGTTCGGAGATGTCCCTCTCCTTTATCTTATGATAGACCAAGAATGGTGCTATTAAAGCCAAGGTATCGCCGGGCTCATAGTCTGCTTTACCTTCCAGAGTTAATAAATCATCGTATCTACTGATGGTCTCGAAAAGCTTGCCACCACCGGAGAAAAGCTTCATAAGCTCGTAGGCATTGTCTTGAGTAGCTAACGGACCCTCGAGATCGAAACAAATAACACTCATCTCGACTCCACTGCTCTATCTATTTCATCAGTCAGGTCATACCCCGATATCGGTTTTCCAAAACGGTCAAATATCGCGCCCGCCTTTATTTTAACCTCACCATGACTGAAGGCTCTCAAGGTCGATACTATAAGCGGGAATTCTCTGACTAAACCATGTTGGCGGATGAGCTTAAAAAGCGAATTGTTCTCACCTTGTTGCTTCTTTATTTTAGCTACAGGTTGGCCATGGATTTCACGCCAATATTTATCGAAAGGTTCACCCCTGATAGGGAAGGTGCAATATGTTATTGCCGGCCCTCTATCCAGTTCCGGCGTTACCAGATGCATCATAACTCCTGATTCTATAGCGTTATTCTCTATCAGTGTCCAAATTACATGCTGCCAGCTGCCCTTAGGGCCTCCTGGAGCCGCTGGATGCAGGTTAATCATATCATACCTCCAGCACATATCTTTTCCCACGATAAGCATATAGCCGGCAAGCACACATAAGTCTTGTTTGAAGCCCTGCAGCTTCTTCATAACCTCTATATCATATTCGAGACGCCATTTTGGCAAAGTTTCAGCGTTTGCTTTGTCCATTACGTTCTGTGCAGCTTCAAATTTTTTTGAGGAGAGACAAATCAGCGGGATATTATAGCTTCGGACCAATTCAAAGAATAAGTCGCTCTGTTTTGCTTCGCCTAGTTCTCGATTGCTGAAGACAAAGGCAATCTTGCCATCAATGTCACCGGTTTGAACTTTGTGGTACACAACCTGCAGAAGCTGTCTTGCTGCTTCATCCCTGCCGGTGGAAAACCAACCGATGGTCAACAAGAGGATTTCTCCTATGATAAGCGTTTCTTAAATCTAGCCCAAATGCTAGAGAAATGAACAGTCGGTTTCGATTTGCTACCAAAAATTTTCCCCTTAGCCAGGGAGGCCAGAAATTCATCTTTGCTGCTGAATTCAGGCATCTCAACACAGGCATTGCCTATCTCAGAAGGCGTATGAGCATCGCTACCGGCGCTGGCAAGCTTACCATATTTCTGTGCCAACTGCCGCGCTTTAGCCGAACTACCTGGTGAAAGGCTGCGGGCATTGAAGACCTCAATGATGTCAACTTCCGGCATTATATGTTCGAAAACCTGGTCTCTAAAAACCGATAAACGTAACCTGTCACATGGATGTGGAATGCATACTAGTCCACCTTGAGCTTTGATTCGAGCTATAGTCTCCTCCATGGGCAATTTGCTAGGGATCTCCTGAGTAAGAAACATACCGATGATTTCACCATCCAAAGTCAGGATTTCCTCACTGACAATAATGGTGAAAGGCGCTATCTCCTTCAGCTTTATAGCCCCGGCAATAGCGTTATGGTCGGCTGCTGCCAGGCAGTTAATACCAACTTCGAGGCAGCGTGCAATTATCTGCTCCAGGGACATGGTGCAATCCATGGAATAAGCGGTATGAATGTGAAGGTCAGCTTTTATCAAAGATTCAGCTCACCCTCTCCAGATATTCTCCGGTGCGGGTATCCACTTTGATAACATCACCGGTATTGATGAAAAATGGTACTTTGATAGTGAGGCCTGTCTCCAGCTCGGCTGGTTTGCCGCCGGCAGATGCGGTATCACCCTTAAAGCCGGGGCCTGTCTCCGTAACCTTAAGCTCAACTGAAACGGGTAATTGTATTCCCACGGATTTGCCTTTATGTGTCAATATTTCCAGATTCGAACTCTCTTTCAAATAGTTCAGCATATCACCAAGCATTGATTTGTCAATAGGTATCTGCTCGAAACTTTTTGTGTCCATAAAATGGTAAAGGCTGCCATCATTATAAAGGTACTGTACAGGACGGCGCTCAAGAAAAGCCCTGGTAAATGTTTCACTGGCCTGGAAGGAGCGCTCAGTGGTATGTCCAGCACGAACGTCACGAAGTTTTAGTCGAACCTGTGCTGAGCCACGTCCCATCTTGATATGCTGGTAATCAAGGACCTGATACAACTGCCCATCCAGTTCAATCGTTATGCCTCTTTTCAACTCTCCGGCGTCAATCATAAGGTAAATACCCTCCTAACCGATGTTTGCTATCTTATCCGCCCTGGTAAGGGCTTTGACTCTACCGTTCTCCATAACAACTGTATCTTCAATTCTAACTCCACCCCAACCGGGGATATAAATCCCAGGCTCTATAGTAAAAACCATGCCGTCAATCAGCAAGTCTGAAGAACCAGGCCCAAGCCGTGGTGATTCATGAGTCTCTAAGCCAACGCCGTGTCCTAATCCATGACCAAAGGCATCACTGTAGCCTGCCTGTTCAATAACCGTTCTTGCTAATCGGTCAGCTTGGTCACCACTCGTGCCAGCCATAATTGTAGCCAAAGCGGTTAGCTGCGCACCCAAAACAATATCATAAATCTTAGAAAAAGTCTCGTCTTCACCACCTGAGAAAAAGGTCCGGCTTAAGTCACTGCAGTAACCATTCACCCGTGCTCCTAAATCAATGACTACAGGCTCGTTTTCAAAAATCACTTTCTCCGAAGGCTTGGCATGGGGCAAAGCCGCATTAGACCCGGAAGCCACAATAATGTCGAAGGGCATGGGTTCACTGCCCATCTCTCGGAGGAACCTCTCCAATTTCCATGCTGCTTCCTTTTCACTTACCCCAGGACGGATTATCGATTTAGCGTGGGCAAAAGCGGCATCAGCCAATCCAACCGCTTCAGCTATGAGCTTTATCTCTTCGGGCTCTTTCACAGCGCGGATGGACTCCACGAGACCATTGGTCGGCATAAGCTGGATTTGATATTGTCCATCGCCTACTACTTTACACAGCTGCTGATAAATGGCAAAGGGAATATGGTCAGCTTCAAAGCCTACTCTTTTGAATCTCAAATCTGAAGCCAACTTGGGTAACCAATTCGCTAAGTCGCCCTTCACGTGGACGACTTCAAAATCCAACGCTTCTTTCTTGGCTTGCTCTACATAGCGAAAGTCAACGGCTAGAAAAGCATTATTGGCTGAAATCAAAAGGCAGCCTGCTGAGCCGGTGAAACCGGAAAGGTAACGCCTGTTCTCCGGCTGAGAAACTATGAGAACATCTAACTCATATTGTGTTAAAATCTGCCGCAGTCTTTGCAGCCGGTTCACTCTTATGTCTCTTTCTTAAGTTCCCCAAGTAAAGTTCGTAACGCCTCAATGTACCCCCGCCAACCTAAACCACTGATCTGCCCCTTAGCGATAGGGGCAATCACCGACTTGGCTCGCCATTCCTCGCGGCCGTAAATATTCGATAGATGAACCTCAATGACTGGCAAGCCACTATCATGCAGAGCATCCCGTAAGGAAAGACCGTAATGGGTAAGCGCCCCGGGATTTATGATTATGCCGCTTGTTTTCTCAAAATGCTTTTGGATAAAGTCAATAAGTTCACCCTCACTGTTAGACTGAAAACTAACTATTTCTACACCCAGACTTTTGCCTTCTTTCTTTAAAAGGGCATCAATCTCCGCTAATGTTTTATCACCGTAAATAGCTTTATCTCGCTTACCCAGCATGTTAAGGTTAGGTCCGTTTATAAGCATGATTTTCATGATGCCGCTCCTACTTTTTCGGACTCATCCAATTTACCCTTGT
>Ga0299912_10004600_pt1 | contig 11314 bp, 15 predicted proteins | sample RVTome_2_FD_207667 | JGI IMG/M metagenome (GOLD analysis project Ga0299912, IMG submission 207667) | Soil microbial communities from uranium-contaminated site in the Upper Colorado River Basin, Wyoming, United States - RVT95D214 (version 2) ... | reverse complement strand
TTTGGACCGGCCCTCTTACAAAGGACCGTGTTGTACTACTATCTAAACCGGGGACCTCACCAGTAATGGCGGGCTGCCCCCGTTCTATTCCTAGCCTGGAAAGGCCTGTTTGTAGGCCTCGTCCACCGTCTTACGATAGGCGGCATCCGTCATATAGCGGGGATCCGCCATCATTGATTTCAATTCATCCCTGCTCTTAACACCCGTAAGAGATGCTGCGCCCTCATCCCCGACCTGGACCAGGTGCTCGCCGAAAGTCGGGGCGAGGTTATACATCGCCTCGATAAAGAAGGGATTATTCCCGAGCAGCGTCCGGAGCAGGTACTTGGTCTTGGCCTCGGCCGTCGGCTGCTTGGTCTTGGGGTCGACATCCTCCTCACCCCAGGGGAAGAGGGTATGAAAGGCCCTGTCCGCCAGGGTGAAATTCTCCTTGGTCTTATCCCCCCACTTCTTCTCCAGGCCCTCAGTCGCCTTGGCATTCTCCTGGTTCATCTCCTCTTCGGCGCCGGTGAACATGGAGAGCATCTGCTCCTGATAGCCCTGGTAGAGCTCCCCGGCCTTGTCCTGGGGGATCCTCATCTTGTGGGCTTGCTCCCTGAACCACTTTTCCAGCGTGTCGCTGTGGGGCAGGGCCTTGAACTTCTCATCCACGGTAAACTCGTACTTGTCCGGGCTCTCCGGCCTGGCCATGCCGATCTCGTTATAGAACTTGTCCAGCTCCTCGTCTGATGCCCCCTCTTTCGGTTTCACGATCTTGGAGCCGATCAGCGGCTGTACGCTGATATGGCTCTTGATCAAAGAAGGCGGCACCGGGACCAGCTGCTCACCTTCTCCGAGCTTGTACTGCGCAAGGGTCTTGTCCGTCCGCACCTCCTCCGACACCCCGAGGCGCCAATCGCCTTCCTTGATCTCATCTGCCTTGCCATCGGCCTCTGCTTTTGCCTTGGCCTCTGCCTCTGCGGCAGCTGCAGCGGCATCATCATCAAAACAAATGCGTTGCCTCCCCATGAGACCGATCTTTCCGAGAATCTCTTCTTTGTTCGTCAGGCTACCCAATAAAATTGGACCCGTCATAAAGCACCTTTCGAGATCCCGTCTTTTGGATTTGCTCATCTGAGCATGACGAGATTTTGCTTATGCCGCTTTCGCGCGTCTATACCAACCACGGCCGTCCGCTATGGCCGTGCCTAAACCACCTTGAGATCCATCCTTTCTGTTTTTCTTCCCGGATGGCCAATAACGGCCCCGGCCGGAGCCAAAACGATGGATCAATCTATCCCGCTGGCCGGCGCTCAGCCTTTTGATCACTCGCGCTTTTTCTTTGTGGCCCCCCTTTGTGAACGGGGCAATCGGCGCCGGTTTTCCTCGTTTGAGGATTGTTCCCAATAATCTCTTAAAAAAATCCATGAGAAACCTCCAACGTCGTTTCATTTTGTTACCTCTCTCCCACCTTATTTTTTCTCCAATTCAGGAGACCCCGCGAGCGGTAGCGAGTGTGGGCCAGCTGGCCAACGAAAAAAGCCCCTGACCCCCTGCTAGCAGGTCAAGGGCTTTCGTCGGCATCTACCCCCTGGGGCGCGCAACCCGACGGGGTTAAAGATCACTCAATCCATATCAATCCGCAGGCCATGGGTATAAAGCCATCCTCCTATGACGTTTCTTCAATGCCTTATACACCCCCTTCTTGCTCGCACCTTTAATGATCACTGCACTCGACTCGCCGGTCAACACTACGGCATGGGGAAGCGCTCCCGCTACCGGCGGCCCAGCATGAGCCAATCTTCTTGCATGAGGTCGTTCCCTGGTAGATCTCAGGCTGCGCCTTTGGGTATCTTCAATATGTTCCGATCGCTTCATTGCTCTGTACTCTCCGCCTTCGCGTCTTGCATCACGGGCTCATGCAGCATCTTTACGATATAGAGCACGACGTTGCGCTCCCCTTCCATGAATTCATCGCCCTTAATCGGCAGCCCCAGGTTGAACTTCTCCGCCAAGTCGAGCAGCACTGCATCACCGGCCGGTCCGGAAAAGGCGCTGCGGTAGAGCTTCTTGAGGTCGTTCTCAGCCCGCCAGACCCTGGGTCTGGCCAGCCTCTTGAGGATCTCCAGGATCCGGCTTACTATCCCACTTAATTTCCTCATGTCTCTCCCTGTACTTCTTGGGGTCCACCCCCGCTTTTTGGTAGCCTCTCATTGCGGCCACCGCATCCCGCTCTGTCTGTGGTTTTAGTCGCGTCGTCATGTGGCCGACCTCATGCTTTCTTTATAAGGTCATCCCGCGCTAGCTGGGGGCCGGTGCGGCAGCGAGGGCTTCTTTTAATTTCCCCGCCACGTCCGCCCCCTGGGCCAGTTGGGCAATGGCCTGCTGCTCCTTGATCATCTGGGCCTGCAGGGCCCGCAACTCATCTCTCTTGCCCTCGTCTTTGAGCCAGTTTTGGGGCGTGCCCATGGATTCCGCCACGCCCCGGCCGATCTTGTCCCCGTCAAAGTTATCCTTCATCTCCGGCCATACCTGCATCAATGGGCCGAGGATCTCATTGGCCTGCAAGGCGGCCTTGGCCTCGGAGATCTTCTGGGCTCGGGCTATGGAGGACATATACTGGATCTTAATGGGCTGCCCCTGCAAGATCTCCGGCGGCCGGCCGTAGTACCCGGCCCGCAGGAACATGCCGAAGATGCGATCGATCGAGGGGCTGAAGAGCTCAAAAAATAACGGGCCGACCATCGGCCCCAGTACCCGCACCTGCTCCTCAAGCCGCGCCATGACTTCGATAATCGGCATGTCCGGCTTCAGGGGGAGTTGGAGCAGATGCTTAAAGAATCCCTGCTCAATCCTCTCGCGCTTGTCCTTGAGCATCTCCAGGGCATAGATTACATTGGAGATCGTCACCGCCGGCTTCATCTCGCCTTTTTTGGAGTCGAAATAATTGAGCCCCCCGGAGTACATCTTGACTGCGCCCTTGAGCTCCAGGGGGATCTGCATGGGCGGCTCCAGCATCTTGTGTCCGGCGATCTCATTGTCCTGCGTCATGATGTTCTCGCCCTTGATTGCCGCCAGGATGGTCATGGCCGGGGAGCAGGCATAGGGGCTGCGCCAGGGCACATCCCACCTGGCCGTTGCCCAGGGCATCTCGTGGTAGCCGCCCTCGGTGATCAATGCTTTCTCCTCGGCATTGACGTAGATCGAGGCAAAGGGCATATCGACACCTTTTCTGCTCCTCACGTCCCGATCGGCACGCGGGCAGGTCAGGTGCAAAAAGGTGAACTTCCTTTCCCGGTCTGTCTTATCGGTGGCATTGATGATCTTTTTTATGGAGGGGGGCAGCCTGTCCTCCCCGAACTTCTGGGCTGCCTGCCTGGCCGTGTATTGATGCTCTCTCAGCACCGTATCAACGAGGCCCTGGTGGTTTTCCGCCACATAGGTATTGCCGATAAAGGCGGGGAAGAAATAGGCCCCGCGGTAGAGATCCTCCCCGCAAAAGAAGGGGGCGATCCCAAAGGTGCTGATATGGGTAAATTCCTTATTGAGGGCCTTGTGGAAATTCGTGTTGTTCAAAATATGGTGCGTGACCTTGTCCGCATTTTGCAGGAACTCCCGCACCTCGCTCTTTTCCATGAGGTTCGGATCTTCCGTGACGGCGGAGTACCAGGTCCCTGCCGGATTGGCCATCATGCCGTGCAAAGCGCAGTCGAAAAAGGCCCGGGCCAGCACCGCCGTCTCGTCGAACACCCGGGGGCTGATCTCGTAGCGATCGGTATTGCCGCCGATACCCTCGTGGAAAAGCAGGCAGAACTCGGCGCAATCGCGCCAGAGCTTCTCAAAGAGCTGATGCTCGGGCTTGAGCTGCCCCAGCCGGTCAATTACCATCTCGGCCGTTTTCTTTGTGTCACCAGCCATTATCTATTTGCCTTTGTCCACTCTTCCGGCGGCACAAACTGCTCGCCTTTCCGGGGCTGGGTCCACCCGCAAGAGGAGCACCACCACTGCTGCGATCCCGGCCTGCGCTCCAATGGCGCGCCGCAATTTGGGCACCGTGGGCCCCCTGTCTGCGCCGATGCTGCCCTTTGAGATAAAATAGTCTTGACGGCCAACCCTGCTCCTTTACGCCCCCAACTGCGCCTTGAGCCCCTGCTCGACCACCTGCCCGCCGATAAGCCCCTTGCCGCCGGTGAGCACGGTCGATCCCCTGCCTCCGGCCAGCTGGGCCAGATATGCCCGGCGCTTCTTCTCCTCGGCATCCGCTGCCTCTTTAGCAGTATCCGTCGTGGTCTGGGCGCTCACGGCACTGGTTTTTGAACTCTTCTTATCAAAGGCCCCGGCCATCGAGGCAATCTGCACCCCGGTTGATGCCACCGTCGCTACCATCGGTAAAAGCTCCCCTAATACTCCAACGAGTGCAGCCATTTCTCTTGCTCCTCTGGCCCTTGGCCAGGAATGCGGGCTATTTCCCCAGTTGTTTCTTGAGCTTAGTCAACGCCAGTGCCGGCGTCCCTGCTGCCCCCCTGCCGCTGGTCAGGATCGTCGGCCGGCGGCCCGTGCCCGCACCGAGCTTGGATTGCTCTTTCCAGGATGTTTCCCGACCCATCAACTCATTATATTTCGCAGAGTATGCGTTCATCAAATTCCTCACAGTCGCTGGATTCCAATTTATACTTTGCAAGGTAGCGGGGAAGCCGCCCCCCTGATAAGTAAATTTGCCCGTCATGCCGTGATAGATCATGTCGGAAAGTTTTGCCTCTATTGCATTGGGATCGGTAATATTATCAACCTTTGCAATCCATTCTAGAAGTGGCTTATTATTTTTTAAGCCGGACAAATTCGCCTGATACAGCCCTGAACCTTGCACACCAGGTAGGTATGGATATCCAGAAATTTCTGGATATCCTACAGTGACAGTTTGACCAGCGCTTGGCATCTTTTATTCCCTCCTCCCTTTTATCCTCGCCCACCTCACATAATCTTTTCCGTCAGGCCCGTACTTCTCCATTGTCCCTTCGTCCTCAAACCCCAGGTGTTCCAACCAATTCTTCCCTTGCCCGAAATCCGCCCGCACTGTGGTCTGTATCCTCTGCCACCCTTGATTGAAAAAGCTCTCCAGGACCTTCTTTGCCTTGTCGTGCAGCTCCTTGATATGGATAATGGCCTCCGGTGTCATCAAGGACCAGGCCTCCCCTACCCCGTGCCAGAGCGGCACGATACCGGCCATGGCCAGCACGCTGTCGGCTTCAACCATGGACCAGGTATATCCCTTCTCCGCGATCACCGCCGTCAGGTCCTTGTTGAAAAAGGCGCCCTTGAACTGATCCCCCACGGCATTGAAATCAAAGAGGTCGATATGCTCTTTTTTAAACTCGACGATCTGCACCTGCCGTCCCCCTAATATCTACTCTTTCCGTCTCGGCCCGGTCGGCCTTTCGCCTTTCGCTTGTCTGTATCGCAACCGGCATGGCAAAGGTCAGGGCCAGGGCATCGCCCCTGCCCGGCGAGGCCAACCCCCGTGCCTTCATATCGTCCTTGCTTTCGAGCTTTACCCTGTTGCGGCTATCAAACCCATAATCCGGACCAATGAGATCATCGGTAAGGACCTGATCATCCGGGATGGATCCATTCTTGAGCCACTCCCGCGCCTTCCCCCAGATCTCCGCCCGAAGATTGAAATACTCATTTTCCTCGATCGCTGCTTTAGAAACATTGACGCCGATCACTTCTTTATAGTCGAGCTGATGGAGCCGGTCCACCACCCCTGCTCCGATCCCAATCTCATCGATAAAGACCGCAACCGGATGATACTTATTGATCCACTCGGCGGCCAAGCCTGCCGTCTGCATGGTGTCCTTTCCCCGGAAGGCTGCCATCTCCTGCCCGCCTTCTTTCGGGTAGAGATACAACCCCTGGCGCAGGGCAAAGACCGTCTCGTCATCCCCGAACCTGGCCGGATCCACGGCCATGATCGTCGGCATGTGATTAAAGACCGAGGGCTCTAATTTTCTTTTCCGGGCCTCTTCGACTACCTCCTCGGAGATAAATTGCGTGGTGGCTGCCCTGGGGAATATCCCCTTGACCTTCACGCGGCAATAGTCGGAATCCTCGCCGTAGTCCTCGATCCATTTTTTAATCCGCTCTTTACTTGCCCTTTTGGCGGCACGGGCATCGATAGTGAACTGCCGCCACCGGTGGCGGAGCTTATTGAAACATTCTTTAAAGCGCCCCTTGTTTCTCGTGGGGTTTCCGACCGCAATCCAGATGGTGTTCTCACTCATGGAGCCATCGGCTACCTCCCAGATCTTGTCATGGATCAGGCTTGATTCGTCGAAGATAAAGAGGACGTATTTCTCATGCGTGCCGGCAAAGGCCTCGGGCCTGTCCTTCGACCAAGGGATCGCCGAAGCAAACCAGGTCTCCGGGTGCGCCTTGAGATAGAACTTGGTGGCTGTCCATTCAAACCAATCCTTGTGGATGGAGAGATTGTGCCACTTGGCGAGCTCGCGCCAGGTCTTGGTGTCGAGCTGCGTCTTGGTATTGGCGGTAACCACGATCTGGGGAAAGGGGCGGGTAGAGATGAACCAATGGACGATCCAGGCAATCATGGCGGTCTTGCCCGTCTCGTTGCCGGATTTGATGGCGATCTGCAGCGCCTCGGTCAGGGTTTGGCTCTTCTCCCCGATCTCGGCCAGGATCTTGGCCTGCCAGACATCCGGGCCTTCTTCGCCCTTGAGGATCCCCTTGCCCCAGGGATAGGCGAAATAGACAAACCCCAACGGGTCGTAGAAAAACCCCGCAATGGCGTCAATGAGATCTATCTTCCCCCCTTGGGGGATGACCCCACCCGGTGGGGCTTTTGCGCCCCTACTCGTAGGCGGTCTCGGGGCTGCTTTCTGTGCCGATTGTACTTCGAGCTGCACTTGTCTATTCTCCCTGGGAATTGACCCCGCCCTGTGGGGCGGCCGCCTTTGCTGCGGCGGCCTTTTCCAATGCTGCAATCAATCTATCTGCATCTGCCAGGCCGATGGATCCAGAAAGCTCTCTCTTCTCCGCCGGGTAATCCCCCCTCAGCTTATGGGCATCCATCCGGGCCCGCTGCCTGGTGGACCAATCCACCTCATCCACGGCAATCACTACATGCCGGTGAGAGCCTTGGGGCGAGAGAATGGTGCCGCCCAGGTAGATCTCCTTCGGCTGTTTGTATTTACGATGGCCATTGCCATTAGACCCGCCATTATCCGGGGTTTTAACTTCCTCCTGCTTACCGCCATCCCCGTCCTCGCTCTCGGCTTGATCACCTTTGAAAAGTCCGCTTGCGGTCTTGAGCGTGATCAGCCGTATGACCTTGGCCTTGAGTTCGTCTTTTAGTTTTTTGGCAAGGAAATCGTCATTGATGCCGTGGCTATTCAGGAGAGACCTGTTGAGTTGAAACACCTCTTTCGCAGCTTCCGCCCCTATCTCAGGCGTGATCAGAGGGGAATCCTTCATGATTTAATTATGAAATTGTCAAAGGAAGATTACAATTAGCAAAGACTAGCAAAGACTAGCAAAATAAAAAAATCAGGCAATTTGATGGGAATTTACGGCCTTTTCCTGCATTTTTTGCCACCATGTATCAAGGGCGCTTTTGGTAATCCAAGGTTTGCCGCGCTCGGTATCTCCGGTCCGCAGGAACGGCATCTTGAGCCTTCTGGCCTTGCGCCGGATGGTATCTACGCTCACTCCGCGAAAGCCCCAGTAGTAGCCTATCTCCTTCCACCCCTCTAGGATCTCATCCATGCGTCACCACCCTCTTTCTACCATTATAGGCATCCCACGACCGCCAGGGGCGGGAGTGTGGACCTTAATTATCTCTGACTTTCTTCGGCGGCTTGGTCAGCTTGGCAGGGATGATCTTCACCCACTCCTTTTTCTCCTGGTCAAAGATGATGGGCGGGAACATGGGCCGCACCACCAGGATGCACTTTTTCTCGATGTTGGCGTTGATATGGGTATCGTCGGCAATATACTCCTCCGGCAGCTTCCTCAATGCTTCGATGTAGAATTTTACGCTCATAATAAAAGTCTCCTTTCAAAAACCTCTGGGTATCCGATATGCAAAAATCCGACAGAAGCCACCCCACGAGCAGCCCTATTATCCCCCTGGGCTGCGCAGTGCGGGCATACCTTAAAATCTCAGTATCGCTCCTCCTCCAATGGTCACGTTATCGCTCACCGGCCATGACGTTCCCTGGTTAAACGTGGCGCACCCCGCTACAAAAAACATCAAAATTACCCCCAAAATTACGAGAATTTGCCTCATTTTTACACCTTCTTTCTTGGCTTAAATTCACCACAAGCTGGATACGTAGCCGGTACAGATGGCTGCGCCGATTCAGGTAATTTGTCTTTGACGCTTATCCAATTCATTTACTTGTCGCCTTCACTATGGCATTAAGGGCACCATCCCGCAGGGCATCATCCAGGATCCAGCGCAGCCCCACCACCACGTCCTTGACGCTCCGCGCCACAAAGGCGCAGCCCCCTGCCCTCTCCACCTGCGACAAAAAGGCGGCCTGCTGGGGGGTCAGCTGCCGGCTGCCCACCTTGACCTCGATGGCGATAAACCTGCCCTTGTAGCAGCCGATGATATCCGCCACGCCTTTGGGCTGACTCATGGGCCCCTGCCAGGACTTCCAGTGGAAGATCCCCCGCGCCCTTAATAACTCCCGGATCTGGATGGTTAATTGCGCTTCTCCCACACCTTGATGTCTATGATTGATGGGACCCCGCGAGCGGATGCGAGCAGGGGGCGTCATAGGTTCCTCTGCCTTTCAATCCATGCCAGTATCAAAATCACGATCAAACCGATAATGATCTCTTCAAGCATGGCCTTTATTCTAGCGATCGGTATCGTACCGGGTTTTCGATAGGCTCGGCATAGCCTATCGGATAGAGGATAAAGATCCGGCATTTAATTTTTCGGGCATACTTCTTGGCTGCTGCCTTGGCCTCATCCTCGGTCTCGCAGGACTCCAGGGCGTACCCATATCCCTCTGCCATCACCACAAAGTATTTGCCCATCGCGATCTCCTTTCTGTGTCTTCGCGCTTCCAGATAGGCTACTATTTTTTCAAAAGCCTCAATGGCTGCTAGGATGACCATCAACCCCTCCTCTCTTGCTCCTTAGCGTAAAAATCCAAAAGACATGACCCCGCGTTAGCGTGGGGCTCTCTCTTGCCCATCTTTACCGTCTCCCACCTTCTGTCTTTTTTGATAGTGGTGACCCCGCGTCAGCGTGGGTATCCAGGACCAGCATGATCTCGCCCATGGTGTTGACGACCTTTTTAAAATAGTCCTCCAGGCTCATATTCCACGCGACGGCCTCGTACTTCGTCCCCTCGCCCTGCAGGTAGAGTTTCGACATCCTCATGATGTTGCCCTTGGCCCTCTGCCGGTATTGTTTGACATAGAACATCCCCGCACGGGTGCCATAGACGGGGTGGTTCAGGTCGGTCTTCTCCTTGATACCCTTGACCCGAGCCTTTATCAATTCCGGGAGATGACTTTCCAGCACTGCCATGCCTCCGCGGGCACCGCTCGGCACCCACCTCCCACCCTCTTTTTTCTTCCCGATATGGCTCGGATCAAAAACGCCTTCGACCCGCAGGGTGGCGACCCCCGCCACAAAAAGCACGACATTACCTTCGCTCTCCTCGTTTACCGTCTCTATCTCCTGCCTCAGGGTCGCCCTGGGCACATTATTTGCGACAGTCATGGCCCAATCGACGACATTTTCGATCTGCCGGCTTGTCACGGCGCTGCGAAACAATATCTTTGACCTATTAAAGGTCAGGTACGTCACGCCCAAGACCACCAGGATCAAGGCCAAGACCCCTATGCTCAAGGGTCGAACGAGCTTGAGCATGAGCCTCTCGGCCTCGACGGGCCGCCGTGAGACGTAGTGCCAGATGCAGAGGGCCTGCCCTTTTTTGCTGCCCCGCAGCGCCAGCATATACCGCCGGTGCCGGTGCTTGCCCTTGCATTGGTAGCATGGCCTGGACTGCAGGATGTCTTTGGTATCCTTGTCGATCCAGCCGGCCTCACGAAAGCCCCAGGGCTTGCCCCCGTTCGGCTTATACCTGCGGCACCGGATCCTCAGATAAAGGCGTTTAATCACCTTTCCCTCCTGGGCAGGCCGACGGCGAGGCCTCCGCCTTGGCATAGTGCTGGACGTTCGAAACCTTGAGAAAGGCCTGGATATCCCGCAGGCAGCCGGCGTTTAAAACCGTCTCCCCATGCGAAAAATAGCAGTATTGACGCCAGCGGCCGTACCAGCATACATGCCCGAGGAGATCGCCATGTTTCGTGTTCCGGCACTCCCAGCTGCTCGTCTTGGCCCCCGGGCCCTTCGGCACCTGGACAAAATGGATATATTCAAATTCGGTCTTCACCTTTTCCTCCTCCACCTTGGAAATTGAAACGTCCCCCGCGCCCACTCCGCCACCCACCACCAGGGGATCATAAAGGCGGTGATGATCGTCGAGAGGACTATCCCGGGGCCCCAGGGGACCTCTGGCAGCGGGAGCCCGAGTGTTTCAAGGAGCTGCCATATACCAAAGAAATACATCGTACCCATCCAGCCCCATAGGGAGCGGGATATAGCCGCTCGCCAGAGGCTCACCTTGTTGCGTGGGCGTGGGGATGCCTTGGTCTCGCCTCTCATTATTTTCCCCCTTTTTCTATCTCCCGGACGAATCTGCATGCTCGGGCGCGGATTTTCATAGGATATGACGGCTGCCCGGGAAACGGGATGCAATCTGCCGCCCTGGCACTTACCTTCAATAAGAGATATTTTTGTCCTAGCTCGACAAAGTATTTTGCCCCTTCTGGACTATCGGCAAGGTGTAAGCCCTTGCCACACTCTCCTGCATGGGTGCGGTCAAAGAGCGGGTCAACGATATCTTTATTTTTTTGTAGGTAATTGATGGTGCCGGAGTAAAAATCCTTGCCATCGGCCCTGACGCATTTAAAAAGATACAGTCTGCCCTTTTGTATTTTTATGCCTTTCAGTTCGGCCCATTCCTCGATGGTCTGCGGGTACTCCGGTATGATGACGGTTGCCTTGATGCCGGATTTTATGATTACGCTGGTTGATAGCTTCACTATGGAAGAAAAATCCCTGGCCACCACGTGCGATGACCCCCAGGCCACCACGTGCGATGACCCCCAGGCCTCCACGTGCGATGACTCCCAGGCCACCACGTGCGATGACCCCCAGGCCTCCACGTGCGATGACCCCCTGGCCTCCACGTGCGATGACCCCCAGGCTATAAAAGAACCTTTTTTAACC
>Ga0299912_10004599_pt1 | contig 11317 bp, 7 predicted proteins | sample RVTome_2_FD_207667 | JGI IMG/M metagenome (GOLD analysis project Ga0299912, IMG submission 207667) | Soil microbial communities from uranium-contaminated site in the Upper Colorado River Basin, Wyoming, United States - RVT95D214 (version 2) ... | reverse complement strand
GTAAAGATCATCAGGCTGCTGTCAGAGGTGGAGTAAAACTTTTTTGAGGAGATGTGTGTCACGTTGTGACACATCCCGTCAATCATATTTTTATACGAAGTGGGAGGGGAGCATTTACTTTTAAGGGTGTAGGGGTATAATGATGAAACAGGGAGAAAAATATGAAATTTTATGTAGTCTTAGAACCTGCTGAAGAGGGGGGCTTTAACGTCTCCGTACCCGCCCTCGATGGGTGTTTTACAGAGGGGGAGACGGAGGAAGAAGCCCTTCAGAATGCACGGGAGGCCATCCTCTGTTATCTGGAAGGGCTCGAGAAGGTGAACGAGATTAAGGCTAAACCCGGTGCTCTTGCCAGGGAAGTAACCGTTGCTCTATGAGCAAGACCTTTTCCGGCCGCGAGGTTGTTAAGGCCCTTCACCGGATCGGTTTTGTCGTCGATCATTAACGAGGAAGTCACGTTTTTCTCCATAACCTTGAGAAGAATATATCAGTGGTAGTACCCGACCACAAAGAGCTCAAAAAAGGGACGCTGAATTCGATTTTGAAAAAGGCGGGTATTACCGTTAAGCAGCTGAAGGAACTTATTTAATATAAGGCAATGGTAAGTATGTTTAACAATTAACAACGCGAGACCCAGAGTTAGAATACCTTTCACTAGCATACTCTGTCGCCTTGCGACATCCCCTCTGGCCAAAGGGCCACCTTCGGCTTCGGCGGCTTCGGCGGGGGGACTTTTTTGGGGTTGACTTTTTTGGGAAACGAGGTATAGATAGGCTCGTTTGGTGTCGCTTTGCGACATCCCCGCTATAGAAAAATATATAAAGGGTGGGGGACTGTCTTTTTACGATCCCCGATGTACGTGTGCATCTTACAAAGGCGTGATCCTCCTATGGAGAGACTTAGCAAATTCGGCTGATCAGGCCCCCGACAGGTTAAAGGGGCTCTGTCGGGGGCGTTGGGAACCTGGCTCAGGTTTATGTCACTTCTCCCGCTTCGGGATCCCGACATTCTTATTTCTATAGGGAGAGCGGGAGTGACATCATGTCTTTTTTATTCTTGACATTAATGAGCAAGAGGAGGGTGAGATGAAGAGATTAGCATTTTGTTCCATTATTACCGTGTTGGTTCTCGTAGTGATCGGGCTTGGCTTATCCACGTCAGCCAAAGCCACTGGTCACCACCATCCCGCGAATATGCGGCCCATGGTTTTTGTGCATGGCTATACAGGCTCCGCAGCCCAATTCGAGTGGCAGGCCATGCGTTTTGCCGGCAACGGCTACCCCCAGGAATACCTCAATGTGTTTGAATACGATTCTCCCAATTTTGGTACCACTGCCCCGGCTGTTTTGGCTGCCCTTGATGCACGTATCGACGCCGTTCTGGCGGAGACCGGGGCTGAGAAGGTTGAGCTTTTGGGGCATTCTCTGGGCACCAGAGTGTCGCAGATGTACCTGGCTGACCCCACGCATGCGGCCAAGGTTGCCCACTATGTAAACCTCGATGGTTTTCCCGCCCTCGCCCTGCCAGGCGGGGTGCCTACCCTGGCCCTCTGGAGCCAATTCGGCTTGTTCCCCACCGGTCAGATCGTGGGCGCGGAAAACTATATCCTGCCCAAACAGTCTCATAACGAGGCAGCGACCTCTCCCGAGTCCTTTGCCCTGATCTACAAGTTCTTTACCGGGCAGGATCCTAAAGCCACTGCTGTTTTGCCTGATCGTGATGGTCGCATCAACCTTGGGGGCAGGGCGGTCTATTTTCCGGCAAATGTGGGCGTGGCCGGCGCAACCGTAGAGATCTATGAGGTCAACGGCGAGACCGGCGCCAGAAAACATCGGCACCCCGAGGCAAGCTACGCGATAGACGCGACGGGAAACTTCGGGCCTTTTAAGGCCAGGGCCGGCGACTCTTATGAATTTAACATTGCCCGTACAGGCGGGAATCACCACTTCTACATCGAGCCCCGGATCAGGAGCGACTACTTTCTCCGCCTCAACACCTCTCCCGTCGGCGGGGGGCTTGGTGCGCTCATGACCAGGAACCCGGATCAGACCAATCTGGTTATTACGAGGAACCGGGAGTGGTTTGGTGCTCAGAGTGACGGCTACAACGACATCCTCGCCGTTGACGGCATCAACATCGTCAATGCGATCAACGCCCCTTTAACCCACTACACCGTGGCGTATTTTGTTTACGATTTGGCGTCGGACCACGTGACGAACTTAGCCAGGCCGACCACTGATTTCCCGGCGCCATTATTTGCTGCAATGTTCCTCAGCGCTGTTGACGTCTATCTCGCGGGGACTACCCCTCCTAGTGCGACCATCGCCATTGCGGAGATCCCGCGAGGGGACTGCGGCGCCATGCACGGGATCAACGTGCCCAACTGGGCAATCATCAATCAGGCAGGAACGTTCACCGACTCAATAACAATCATGCTGGATGACTACATCGAAGGCCGGTGCGATGAAACGTGGGACAGCCATGGGTGGCATGGACACGATTAATAGCTTAAAAGGAAACACGAATATAAGTGATTAGCCGAAGGGGGGCAGGGTGACACCCTGCCCCCTGATTTTTAGCTCGTTAAATTTAGTTTAAGTTGATCCTTTGGTCATTAGCATGCTTTTCACTCGAACCCTCGACCCCTTGGCCACTTGAACCCTTCTTCTATGGGGTTGACATTTTGTGAAAAAGGGGCATAATTTAGCTGTTTTTAAGGTGTCGGTGTACGATCCCCCACCGTTCGGATAGTTTTAAAGAGGCGATGTCGCAGAGCGACACATCCCCTCAATTATAGATATATCTAATTAGGCGGGGGAGAAGTAAGAGAAAGTAAACAGGATTTCAGATGTGCCGCCTCAAGGGGGGTTCGAGGCATGATGTCCCACACCGCTTTGTATAGAAATATGATAGATGGGATGTCGCTGTGCGACACAGAGGGGGGAAAAATTTAAGGTCTGATCTTCAAGGGGCACAACCGCCCCTTTTTATTTGGTGACCATAATATTAGATGATATGGAAAAAGTAAAAGTTTGCGTCTTGTCCCGGGAGAGCCTATGAATCAGTGTCTCCGTTCCCGCATCAAAATCAAAGACCTGACTCCCGGCCCCTGTCTTTGGTACCCTCCGGATCTTTCAAGTAAATACTATTGAGGTAAATAAATGTCTAACTCCAAAAAAGAAATTTCAATTAAACGCTCGGTACTACTTAGCGCCAGAGTGCGTTTTTCTCCTACAGGTGCAAATATTCGAGAAGAGGCAGTTCAACGCATATTAGAACAAAACCTTGCCGCCGCAGGATCAACTACTGGCCTTACTGAAGAAGATTTGCGCAAAGTCTTAGACTTAGGTGGAAATATACCCATCCTAAGAACTTCAGATGTAAGATCGGGCATCGAGCATCTAAAATCTCACAATCGCATTGTTGAAATCAAGAAAAATGGAAAAATCAACTACAGTCTTTCTCCGGCTGCGAAAGCTGAAACTGAGGTTATTATAAAAGAATCAGAGGAATATTATGAATCAACTCTCAATGAACTCTTTAAATCGGCCCCTGGAGGAATCAGTGATTACAAAACTGCTTTTCTTAAATTGCTATGCTTGGTTTTTTCTCGGCTAGGAGATGTATATATTAAAGTTATAGCAGGCATTCATGCAAAGGAGTCATTCACGGAGCATCAGCTACTTTCGCGAAGTATGACCGAAGTATTGCGCTCTGAATCTGTTCCAGATAAAGAGGCCTTTAAATATGCAGTCAATCGGTTTTTCCGCGAGGCTTCTCCTAAGTTCGATCACATAAAATGGAACATGGCTCAGAGCTACTACATTACGAAAGCGCTAGGAATAGATGAAGCTGCGCAGATGCTATCGGCGGATATCCTGTACGGCTCTTCCTTCTATCTTGATACAAATGTACTGATTGCGGGCCTCAGTCCTGAACATCGGCATCATAGTGGATTCCAAGAACTTTTCAATGCTTGCAAAGCATTGAATATCAAACTCAAAGTCGCGCAAATAACTTTGGAGGAACTTAATAATTCATTCATCACACATTTAGAACAACTTAGGAAAGTTTTGGGTAAAATTCCGAATGCTACGCGAAGTAAAGTCAGCGATTTTCTTCTTGAATATTATTTAGTTAGTATGACGGAGAATCCAAAACTCTCTTTAGAAGAATTTTTATCCCACGTGCGGCAGCAAATCAAAACTTTGCAAGAAGTTTTTAATTTTGAGCTTATAGATGATCAGTGGTTTGATAAAGAAAGAAATACAAAAGCTACAGAAGATTTAGCAAGAAAATTATCACTTAAGCATGAAAAGCTCAGGAATCGTCCTAAAAATAAGTATCTCGCCTTACATGATGCATTGCTCATTCGCTGGGTATTACAGGAGAATGAATTTAGCAAAGGAAAATGTTGGGCTGTCACGCTTGATCTTTCGCTTGTTGATAATGCTATTAGCAAAAAAAATACTTATGAACATCCGATCGTGATAACTCTCGATGCCTTGCTTCAGTGGACAACGCCACTGTGCGGTAGCATTGCAAATGAAGAGCGTCTTGCCGAGATGTACTCTCGAGCAATAAAATATCAAATCCTGCCTCGAGAAATATTTTTCGATCTAAGGGATTTTCAAATTTTTGTTGACATGGATATTGAAACCTCTCAACTGCCAGCAGAAGATGTTGAATCATGTATACAAGAAATTAGAAAGATTGGCCCGACTCTGGATATTTCTAAGGCAGAGGATAGAGAAAAGATGGGTCGCACAATTCAGCGATATTTTGCGGATCCGGGAACCAAGTATAGGAAGGAATTAGAGACCCTTGTTGAGCAGAATCAAGAATTGAGAGATGGAAGAACTAGAGCGGAACAAAGAATATCGCAATTGGAGGGTGCGATTGAGCGACTTGAACTTAAAGAAAGACGGAGGAAATTGGTGCACTCTGTTGTCGCACGGGCGATTGGTCTATTTCTTGTTCTTTTGATTCTGTGGGCTGGAGTGGTTAAAGCTGCGATAAAGTGGGGAAGTGGAGATACGATCTTTCAGAAGCTGACAAATTCGGCATGGTGGTTTGTTGCGATGCTTGGTCTCATTGGTTTTATCTTTCCATTTGTGCTAGGTCGAGATCGTCTGCGCGTATTAAGGTGGTGGAAAGGCGAAGATGATGGCATTGAAGCTAAGGGGGAAAAGTAGGGGCGTCCTTAAATAATTCAATATAGAAACTCTGAGGACACCATACTTAATTCCAGACGATTTGTAGAACAGTGTCTTTACGGATAAAAGAATTCTGCCCGATTGTCTTGATGGTCTGAAATAAGTATGGTGTCCCCAGAATTCTCAGAATTCTTATAATATCACAACCAGAAGTAGAAGGGTACAAGGGACGGGAATATCAGTTATTGAGACTCTACTCTGTAAGTTTCTTGAAATGTCACGATTGAAGATTTGACCCCTCGCCTTCCAAGGAGTGACATATGACGAACTACGAAACAATTGCAAATCAAACGCGATTCGTTCTTGAGAGAATGGGCAATACACGGCTTGCGAGTTTAGTGACATCGCTTTTCGATCAACTATCTAGTTCAGCAAACCGCCCGGTAATGGATGCCCTATCTTGCTATGCAGATATGGCACATGACCTCATCAAGACAGTAAGCGAACAAGGTAGTATCTCAGAACAACTCTATAGTCGGCTGCGCAAACTCCAAGCCGATGCACAAGCCTCTATCGAGTCCGCTATATCTGTGGATTCCCCTTCTTCTGGTGATGACTATCGTACTCTCGAAGCTTTGCATTATATGGGAGGTCTCTCGTTGCTAAATGGCGGATCAGGATTTTCATTTTTTTTATTCCCGGATATGCTTCCACTGGCTTTGCGACTTCTTTCGCTCTTGGATCGGCCGGCTAGACGAAAGCATATATTACAAATCTGTAAACTCCGTGGAGATAAGTACACACTTAACGCAGATCAAATCTCCAACATTGAAACCGATGTGCTAGAAATCCTCACCCGCAAGTTTCAATCGACCCTAAAAGACATTGTTTCATCACGATTGCAGAGAAGGATTTCGTTGGCAGAATTGGAACTTGTTCTCGTCGAGTATCTTCCCACTGCCACTGACTTCTACGAGGCTGGCATAGCCTATTATCAGAACAAACTCTGGACAAATTGCCCATATTACATATTCGCAACCACGAGTGGAGTTATCCTACCTGAAGAACACTTTGGTAGCGAATACTTTCGCACAACGCTTCCTATTCCTAGTTTGTATCAAGCCTCAGGTAAACATCCTATCCGATCTAAATATTTCGAGACATTGGCTGGCTCTGCCCAACTTAAGAGATTCTATTACTTCGAGTGGGAACGTGCATCTGCGGCATATAAGAAAACTATTCGAGCTATTAGGCGGGAAGCACCGTCAATAGACCTCGATCCTGATCAGGCCGTAGTACGTTACAAGAATAGCTCACTGGAAAGCATTATATCATTCTTGCGGCGGAAGAACTTTGGCTTGTGTGGTGTTGATCACTTTCCAGATGAGTACAACTATCTAACGCTTGGGAACGGAAGGGCCGTTCTCCTATCTGGCCGTGATGGTGATCCGACGAACCAAATCGGCCACGGATTTATGCTGCATCCTACAAGTGGACTTGTAAAATCGATCAAGGGCTTCCTCTCACCAACTCAGATGGTACGAGATTTCATACCAAAAGATACTATTGAACCGATTGTACACTTAGGAACAGCTCTACTGAAGGGGTTCGTGCCTGTTATCGCCGGAGCTCTACACAATGTACAAGCCCTACAGAAACGAGATAAGGCTTTGGAGCTTTTTGATCGTATCCGAAATTCCGTTATAAGAAATGAACTGCACTGCGATGTCATCAAGTGGCCCGAGGGAAGAGTTCGAAATGTAAAGGAGGTTGCAGAAGGAATCCTAAATAGTTTGGAGAATAGTTGATGATTCTCTCAATAGAAGAACATCCTGTACTCTGCTTAACAGGAGGCTAAAGGCAAAATAAAAATGCCTCGTATCTCATTTAGCCTGCGCGCGCTAGGCGTCATTTTGTTTGGCGAATTTCTACAAAGCAAGAATAAGCTTCTGGGCTGGCCTGGGGTCGGACCTCGACAACTATTTGATATGAAAGAAAAAAGTGGTGAAATGGGGGGTTTATTTGGGCCTTAGAATGATATTTTTTGGGGTAAAAAAGTGTGTTTAGGTATTTAAAAGGGCCGCGGGAGACAAATCCTCCAAGGGGGATCTGCGACAAGGGGGATCTGCGACAAGGGGGATCTTCGAAAAACCCTGCTAACAGGTAGAGAATTTAATAACGCAACTTAAGTAACAACGTCCCCATCTCCGTCTTTAAATCTATATTGCGGGATGGGATCGACCGCTAAGAACCGCCTATGGTATTGACATTTTGTGAAAAGGGGGCATAATAAATCCGTTCTGAAGGAAGGAATTGGGATTTAGGTATTGTAAAGCGTTAGTCACCGTGTTCGCCTCAAGAAGGGGGTTCGAGGCAGGGGCAGAGCCAGTTCCGGAGATTCTCTTAAATTGGCGAGGCATGTCAAAGTTGTATTTGAACCAACGTCCCCTCGTCCCCCCAAAAAATATTTTTATTCAGTATGCTGTTCCGTATGTCCGGATTGGCGGAATTAATTTAATTAATGAGAGGGGGGGTAAAATGAGCAAAACGTCATCCATGCGCGAAATAAATGCGGTCAGAGACAAGGCAGACCGTTTGATTAAGACATTCCAGAGCAAGTCAAAGGCGTGGCGGGCTGCCGCACGGGTGCGTGACTGGTATGAATACACAATCAGCATTCAGTCCAAAAAATGGGGCAAATTGGCGGCTCATTCCAAAAAGGATTTAAAAAAATACCTTGGAATCATGCAAACCCTCTCCGGAGTGCAAGGTGAATTGAATCTGCTCTACCGGAGATTGAATCTTTCCCCGTCCGCATTGAACCAATTGCCGGGCTCTGTCACAGAAAAACCGGAATGGAAAAAATGGCGGGAACGATTGTCCGGCAAACTCAAAGAAAAGGGATTGAATCAAAAAAGGATCAACCTGTTCCTTTCTCGCCTGGAAAAAACCAGCGGCAAATCCATTGTTGCCTCGCTACAAAAACGTTTAACCGGCCACATGCGGACATTGGATTCACTTTATTTTTCAGAGCTCCGAGGCTTTTCTGCAGCCCACTTCGGGATGACTGTGGCTCACTTCAATACCTTTACCCTTCAGAAAAAAAGCAAGGGTTTGAATACCACGTGGCTGGGATCAATTGAACGAGATCTGACAAAAAAAGAAAAAGCCCTCTGGCAGGCGTTGCGCGACCAGGATCCCCGTCAGATGACCAGCCAGGCCAATGCATTGCTCGCTTTTTCCCAGGCCAATCTGGCTAAAACTGCCGAGCAAGCCGCGGTACTGGCCGCCAAGAGAAAGAACAATTCCAAAAAAGAATCAAGCGATGACCTAGCCAGCGTCCGAGCTGGCAACCTCTTACGCTGTCTGCTCCAATCAATCGTGCTTGGAAATTATGCAGTTTGGCTTGGCACATGGGAACCCAGCGCGCAGCTGGCAGACGATTGGATCAAGGCAGCCAAAAAATTGCCGTTTGATGTACCGGCAAAAGTCCAATTCATCTCAGTCAGCAATTTTCTTAAGTCACGCCGGGCGTCGAATGCTGTTGTCAATATTGCCGCCCGGATCAAATCCGTCACGATATCCCACAAAGGACAAACAGCCATCTCCTTGGCTGAATTGGTCGATGACCCCAAGGACAACCAGACCGTGAACCTTACCATTCCCTATATCAAGATGGATTCAACCGGCATGGTCCCTGGTGCTTTTGTTAGGCTGATGGGGAAATTTTCATCAAAGGTCGAATGGTTGAATGGTAAAAGTGCGATTGTTCTGGAACGCGTTAAATACACCGAGCTCAAGAAAAAATCATGGAGGTACTGGGTTACTGCTGAATTGCGGAGTGCGTTTGATCCGATACCGAATGGGTTGGCGGCAGAATGGAGCTGGGAAACAAGTGGCAATGGTGCCGGGAACCCCTTACGCTATGGCGTCTGGTTTGAAAAACAACATTGAAAAGGAGCAACTGTGGACTGTGACGCAATCCTGCAAGATCTTAACAACAAGACAAAAGAAGTCGACGACACACTGAAAGACCTGGAGGATACGAAGGCGACGGTAGACGAGTTAAACCAAAACATCGACTGGTGTTTGGACACTGCATATGATTGGTACAAGCTTGGCCTTGAAGAAAAGGCCGAATATTATATGGATCGGGCTGCAAAGTACGCACAGGAGCTATATGATAGGGATGAATTCTACCAGGACTATTACGGCAAAATCAGAGAGATGTCGGAGAAACTGGAGAGACTGGAAGAGCAAATGCACCACCTTGAAGAAGACTACTGCAAGTGTAAGGAAGAAAACCCATAATATAACAGCGATGCGCTCGTGAAGAATCCCTGCTCTTTTGAGTTCATGGTCAATCTTAACGCGGAGACCGCTTCTGCACAATTTCAAGCGGGCTTTAACTCACAGGGCTATCTGCTCGCGCCGGCAAATATCTCCCCGGCTATGATAAAAACCGTCAGGGCAATCGCCGGCGCCAATAAAAAAATATTTGTCGACAACGGCAATTTCTCAATCATCGGTGTTCTTGCAGCCGAATACCGCGGCAAGGCAGACAAAGTGCTGGCGCCGATTCAGGCATTTGAGAAGACGCATAACCGGAAACCCGCACCCCAAGAACTGCCACGGCCGACCATTCAGGCGATCAAAGACCTGGCCCTGCGGGTGCAAGCCCGCTGCCATCAATTGACACCGGACGACAAGACAGTTCTTTCACATCAATCATCCGTTGATGCGACGCACTTCATTGGCTGCGAAGACATCACCATGGCGTCCTGGCTTTGCTTGAATCTGGAACCCGAATATCTCGGCCTGCCGCAGAAAAATTATCGCGCGTTGAATCACCAGGTCGCGGAACGAGTCTCACAACTGGTAAAAACCTTGGAAAAACGCATAGCCAAAAATTTTTATCCCGTGGCCTCGTCTATGTCATATGATACGGCCTTCGATGCCGGGCAGGAATTTGCCCAGGCCGAAATCGTCAAAGTAGCCATGGGATTCGGCGCCTATTCGGCTGACGCCAATTTCTGCGATGCCGTGGTCATCAAAGGCAAACGGATCGCTTTGCCGGAATCCCTTCCGGCCCGCCATCTGCGGATCGTGCTGACGGCGCGGGGATTTTGGGAAGGATATCGTGCCGTGGCCGGGAAATCACCCCAGGCCTTTCATTTCCTGGGATTGGGCACGCCGCTCTTTATGGCCTTGTGCGCCTTGCTCGCTCAAGCAACGCCCGAAGTGACCTTTGACGCCACCAGTCCCCTGAAGGATGCGGTGGCGGGAACCCTCTATGTATCCAAACCGGCCTTCCTTAAAATCAAGACCATGAATGTCGCTCAACGTCTGGCCACTACCCCCTCGGCGCGATGGGACTGCCCCTGCCCCTTTTGCCAAAATTTTGTGAAGCAATACCCTTTTGACTATCAAGCCGGGATTCGCGGATGGCAAAGAGCTAAACGAACGGCAATGACTTCCGAGGATCTGAAACCCAGCGGGATTTTATTTAAGGCTTTCCCCCTCTTCAGCGAGCCCGGTACCGGGCCGCTCCGGAAGGCGATCAATTTCACCCGCATGGGCCATAACCACTGGATCATCCGGGAGATGACTGATCAATTAACCGCGGCCGCCAAAGAAAGAAAGCAGCAGACGATGGTGCAGAAAATCATCGCCGACTATTCCAGCCGGACCAAATCCCAGACCTATTCCCAGGCCGCCCAATACGCCTTTCAATTGGCCACGATTAAGGATCTCCGGGATTTCAAGACAAGGTAAAACCCAACCTATTCTATTGGCGATTTCAGCGGGGAACAGAGGGTCAGGTCTATTTTGTTGACATGGCCTCTTCCCCGGTTGCTGATAATCAAGGCCGGAAACTCCCTTCCGCAATGCATCACCTGGCCCACAAGGATCACATCGTCATTTGCCACTTAATCACCCTTGCCGCTTTATCCGCTCCAAACAGAAAAAGGGCATTGGCGCCCTTTGAAGATCAATCCTCCCTTGAATTCCGGGAATTCCGGGGAATTCCGGGGACACCATACTTAATTATGGGGTCCAAACGAGGACGTCCTAAAATAATTCCATAGCTCGCCGTAATTACCCTCTTTAATACTCCATTTTTGGGTATTTGTCTTTTCATGGCCGGGCCTGCTCGAGCT
>Ga0299912_10004598_pt1 | contig 11318 bp, 13 predicted proteins | sample RVTome_2_FD_207667 | JGI IMG/M metagenome (GOLD analysis project Ga0299912, IMG submission 207667) | Soil microbial communities from uranium-contaminated site in the Upper Colorado River Basin, Wyoming, United States - RVT95D214 (version 2) ... | reverse complement strand
CCTTCCCCTGGCCATATCGCGGATGTGGCCGGAGAAAAGGCTAGGAGGGGAGATTGAAAAGGAGCCAAAGGGAAATCCGAATCTTTGAGCGGGGAGCAAAGACAATGACAGCCCCCAAGATAGAAACGAAGGAAGAAGTTAGACGGAGACTTTTGGAACTATTGACAGATGGGTGGGAGCTTCCCTGTCATCTTGGGCGAGAGGATGTGAAGGTTATCCTCCAGGAACTACTTGGGGAGGAGAAAATCCAAATATCAAAGAATCGGCAAGGTGAAGCAGTCTTTGTTATAGTAAAGTCATAGACTCGGAGAAAAGGCTGGGAAAGGAGAAACATGGCGAAGGTAGTTATTGAGGTCGAAGGGGGCGTAGTTACAGAGGTCTACACAGACTCCCGCGATGTGGAGTGGTATGTCATCATTGACCGGGATGTGCAAGAGGAGCGGGATGAGTTTGGCTACATCAGCATTATGGCGATCAACAAGCCGCCGGCGCTGACGGATGGCCATATCCCGGCAGAGATCGCGGCGGAGATCGAGGGGGCTTCCTAGCCCTCTCCCAGGGCTTGAGTGATCGAGCCTTGAGAATAGGCTAGGAGGAGTGAGGTGTTACTCAACAAGAAACACGGGGTACTCACGCGGTTTACAGACCGGAGCGGTACACGCCCAGTACTCGAGTGTATCCACGTGGCGAAGGGGTATGCTGAGGCCAGCGATGGCTTTGCAGCCCTCCGTATACCACTGGAGAAGGGGGTAGAGGACAAGGACTTCCCCCCCACACCCGGAGCGGGGAAGAACACCGTCAAAGAGGCGCTGATACCGAGGCATAGTCTGACTGAGGCTTTGAATAGCATATCTACAAGGAGCGCCAAGTTCCTGCCCATAGTCGGGAATGTAAGGGTAACGGGATCAAATGGCAACATCGTGCTCTCCACCACGGACACGGAAACTAGCCATGACCTAGTGGTGAAGCCCTACGACTATGACTTCCCCAACCTGGACTACCTAATCCCCAAACACCGCAGGCATGGGGAAAAGGGGGTAGCGGTTCTCGCACTTGGCATACCGCTACTAGAGCAACTTCTAGCAGCAGCAAAGGGGCTAGAAGCGCACGCGATAAGGCTTCAGATTGATAGGCCGGCAAAGGGAACTACTATTACTTACGGTAGCGTTGGCCATGCGGTGCGTGTTGAGTTTCTGGGCGATGACTTGGGCGCCGTCGGGATAGTTATGCCTATGATCCTAACGGTAGAGCAAAAGCCGGAGAAGAAGCCAAAGAAGGAGGCCAAAGCGGATGAGACGGGACAAGTGGGTGAAACGGTGGCAAGTTCCTAGCTCCTCAGATAGTGGGGTCTGGACGGTAGCGGTTGACGCTGACGGAAACTATGGGTGCAGTTGCCCGGTATGGCGCTTCCGGCGTCAGGAGTGCCATCATATCAAGATGGTGAAGGAGGGTATAGAATATGAAATGGGCGCAGGGGGCTTCCCAGCCCTCTCCCAGGGCTTGAGCGGATCGAGCCTTGAGAATAGCCAAGAGGTTGACGAGCGCTAGCGCGTGATGTAATATCATAGCATCATACGCTAGGAGGTAGGCATGGTTAAGACTAGGAGGATCACAGTTCAGGGCGTCAATAAGGAAACCTGGGGACTCCTAGCGGGGCTAGCGCGCATGAGAGGAATCACCATCGGGGAGTATCTTACTGAGCTTATCCGCAGAGAGGCGGATCGGCTATTGAAAGCGGAGGTAGGGGAAGAAAGGGAGGACAAGGATGATAAGGACGGAGGAGATCCCGAGAACCTGCCCTGAGTGTGGGTTTGAGTCCCCGGACGCTAGCGAGATGGTGCGCCACTTCTTTAGCCACCAGCTCACGGCTCGGGGAGATGGGCGGCTTTATGTGAGAGGAGGGGGAGGAACTGTGAGGACAATTACAGCGGAGAACCCGCCCCTGGTCAAGGAGCCGTTTTGGGCGAATATGTCTCTGGATGACCTGGTGAGGCGTAAGGATACTTTGCCCTGGTGGCTGGGACTGGGGTTGATCGCAATGGCCCTAACTATCCCGGGGACCCGCAGTATGATGCTACGGCTTGTCCATATTGCGATACAGGTAATAGCTTGGGCTATGGTGATCATCGCGAGCCTGGCGGCGGTGCTGGTGTGGGCCGTAGTATATTGGGGTCCTAGGCTGGCAAGCTGGGCTAGTGTTTACTGGGATCGCTTCTGGATGGCTCCATGAGGGAGACAGTGGTGAAGATGCGTGGCCGATTCAGCAGCATGTTCAGCTTCGGCAACAGTGGAAAATCAAAATGAGAGATGACGACCTTTCCCTTCTAGGCGTGTCGCCCAGCGACAGGAGAAGGCTTGAGGCTATGGGTATCACTACCCTTGAGCAGATTGTGCTCATGGACCGCTACTCCCTGGGTCTGAGTAAGGGGAAGTCCGATAGCCTGATACAAGCTGCGGCCAATATCCTCGCCAACAGGCACATCAAAGACGTCCAAATCAAAAAGAATCGTGTCATCATTGGCACCGAAGGTGGGGAGGAACCTGCCCTACTCGCCATGGCCAGGGAAATATTTAGCTCTTCGGGAGACTATGCCTTCGCCGGGAACCAAATCATTATTGACCCTGGTAAAGGGCCCTACCCTGGCGACTTCAATTATATACTTCAGATGGCCAAAAGGTGGCTCAATATGACCTCGGCCAAAAGCCGAGACCAGTGGCAGAGGGAAGGGATAACCCTCAGCCAGCAGGAACTAAGGGACTTCGCCCGGCAGCGGGGAATCGACGGCTTCATCGAGAATGTCTTCGGCGAGATTAAGGGGAATGAACTAATGAAGTGGGCTATTGCGGCGGCCATGTTCTCCAGCTTCCGTGAGCCTTTGCACGTGCTGGTGGTGGGCGAGCCTGGCAGCGGCAAGACTATGGCCCGGGACATCATTGTGGAGAACTTCTCCGATGTCGTGCCTATAGGCGCTAACTCGACCAGGGCGGGGCTCGTCTGCAACAGAACAACTGGGGAGCTTGGTGCCCTGGCCGGCGCGAACGAGAGGCTTGTCCTCATCGATGAGTTTGACAAACTGAATGCGGATGATGTGCAGTATTGCTATGAACTCTTTTCAAATGCCAAGTGCCAAGTAGATGCAGCCAGAATCCATACTACAATCGAAAGCCACTTCACAGCTATTGCCTTCGCCAATCCCAAGTCGGAGGTCTTCAAGGGTAGACCCATGGATGAGATCGGTGTAAGGGCCACCATGCTCAGTCGCTTTGCTCTTGTTGTGCCGAGCGAAATGCTTGGCCCAGAGGTTTTCAAGGAGATCCTGGCCAAAAAGCTCGCGGGGGAATCCGAGCTCGAGTTGCTGCCCCAATACTATGACCAGTGGCTGAAGCTCTCCAGGCATCACAAACCCCAGATGCAGGCTTCCGACAAGCTTATGGAATCCTACACGAATGAAGGAGCAGCCCTCTACGAGAGATACTGTACCACCCCACTGAGAAGGGATCACCGCATGGCAGACTATCTCGCCCGACTGCCTAAAACCATAGCGAGGGCTGAGTTCTCAGATGTTACTGACCAGGTCCTCGAAAGGAGTTTACAGTTGGTTGGTGATAGCGTAAAAGCTTGGGATTAAAGGATGGCTCCATGAGCGAGGCAACGCAAGATAGCAAAAATCAGCGTTGAACTGCCGATAATGGAGATCAGCCTGGCAAACCGCGTTCTCATCGATGCGCCATGCTTAGATGGTAGCAGCTGTTCGGGCACCGAGACTCATCTCCATTCCTTTGCCTTAAGAGTTGGGGCATCGATCCTGACTTTCCTAAGCCTGCTCACCACCACATTCAGCGTTCCATCGCGCCTGGAGATCTGCCCGCTGGCGGTGAGCAGGGCTTCCTTGGCTACCTGGCGGTATTTCTGATAGACATCCTGCCAGAGGACGAGAGGGATATGGCCATATTCATCCTCCAGGGTAAAGAAGACCACCCCGGAGGGTGTCCAGGGGCACTGGCGGCGAATGACTACCCCCGCTACCTCTACTCGGTCTCCATCCTTCAGGGACACCAAGTCACGGCTAGTTTTCAACCTGGCCGGAAGGCTATGTCTCAACTCTGCCATGACATTGGTTTGAGGGGACAAGGCGAGGGTGTGGTACTCACCTACCAGGGCTTCCCAGGAGGTCTCCGGGCTCAGAGCAATGATGTCAGGCTCCACCGGCAGCGGTAAAGAAAGCTGGTGGTGATTTGGTTGGTATCTCAGCCCGATCTCCCACTTCACACGCCGCCGGTCAGGGTCAAAGACATCAAAAGCGCCGGCATCGGCCAAATTCTCCAGTATGCGTCTCGGAAGGCCGGTGCGTTGCATGGCGGCGGCCAGCGAGGAGTACGGCCCCCTTTCCTCTCGCTCCCGCACCACTTGTGAGGCCAGCGCCTGGCCCATCTCCAGCACATTGAGAAGGCCAAGCAAGAGGCTTTCATTATGGATGGTGCACCTTTCCTGGCTCAGGTTGATGTCTGGATTAAGGACGGCGATGCCGTGCCTCCTGGCGTCCTCCTTCAGACTCTCCAGGCTATAGAAGCCCATGGGCTGCTGGTTGAAAAGGGCGACATAGAACTCCAGGGGGTGATAGTGCTTGAGCCAGGCCATCTGGTAGGCAGTGACGCCGAAGGCGTAGGCGTGGCTTTCGGGGAACATATATTCGCCATTGAACTTGCGAAAGATGCGCCTGGCAGCCTCTTCCGGTACTCCTTTGGCCGAGGCCCCCTCACGGAATCTCTCCCACCAGGCAGCGATAAGGCGCTGGTTATTACGCTTGGAGAAGGCGCGGCGCATCTGGTCGGCCTCGTTCTCAGAGAAGCCAGCCACGTCGATGGCCAGCTGGTTCACCTGGTCCTGGTAGAGGATGGCCCCCAGGGTGCGGCCCAAAGCTCGCTCCTCCAGTTGGTTATCATAGGACACACCTTCCTTGCTTAGGCGACGGTCAAGGAAGGTGTGAGTGGAGCCGGAGACGCCCACTCCGGGGCGTACCAGGGCCACCTCGTAGGCCATGTCCACCAGGTTTTGGGGTTTCAAGCGGACGATGGTCTGAAGCTGGGCCGCCGACTCCACTTGAAAAATCCCGATGGTGTCACCTCGACCCAGCATATCGTAGACCTGAGCGTCTTCGAAGTCGATGCGGGATATGTCGATATGGGCCCCATGGCGTGCCTCGATGAGTTGTAGACACTCCTGCATCTGTGAGAGAGCCCCCAGGGCCAGGAAATCGATCTTGATGAACTGGGCGTCTTCAATGCTATCTTTGTCCCACTGGCAGATGTAGCGTCCCTCCATAGCCCCCCTTTGCACCGGCACCAGGTCAATGAGGGGGCGAGAGGAGATGATCATCCCCCCGGGATGCTGGGCCAGGTATTTGGGGAAGCCGTCCAATTCCCTAGCCAACTCCACCAGGTCTCGCCACACCGGCGCTTCCACTCTGTCTTTGAACCCAGGGAGGGAAGCCATTTGATCCTGCAGTTCTCTGGCGCTGCCATGGTCTACCTTCTTGGCCAGGGTGTCGATTTCCTGTTCGGGCAGCCCCAAAGCCTTGCCCAGATCCCTGATGGCCCCCTTGATCTGGTAAGTGGAGATCATACCGGTCAGGGCTGCATGTTGCCAGCCATAGTGGGCATGCACCTTCTCAATGAGCTTCTCCCGGATATTGCGGGGGAAGTCCAGGTCGACATCGGGAACCTTAGCCAAATCTTCGGGAAGGAAACGCTCCAAGCCCAGATCGTAGAGGAGGGGGTCGATGTGGGAGAGGCCGATGAGATAGCCGACCAGCAGGGCGACCGATGAGCCTCTGCCCCTGCCCGGCGGGTCCTCCTCCAGAGGGGTATCAGGATGGGAGAGGCCCAATTCCACCGCCGCCTCCCGGCCCAGTTTAAGGATGTCGTGGTAGATGAGGAAGAAGCCCGATAGCCCGTGTTTCCTGATGCGCCGTAGCTCCTCCTCCAGCCGCTCCCTGACCCTGGGAGACACCTCCCCATAGCGGCGCAGGGCGGCCTGGTAGCACAGCTCTTGCAGATAGGAGTCAACCGTATGTCTATCGGGGATGGGGTAATCGGGGAAACAGTAGTCCAGGTGCTGAGTGAGGTCAAAGGTGCAGCTATCGGTGATGAAGAGGGTACTCTCCAGAGCCTGGGGGCAGTCATCGAACAGAGACGCTATGTCTTCTTTTGGCTTCAGGAAGAATTCGCTGTTGGGCCGCCGCTCCCTGTGAGTTTCCTCCAGAGTTTTGCAGCGCTTGATGGCCACCAGAGCGTCCTGGAGGCGGTGACGCTCTCGGACATGGTAATGTACGTTATTGGTGGCAACTAACCGAATGCCTAGCTCCTGGGCGAGGGATATAAGCTTTCTATTCCGTTCCCTATCGCCGTAGGAAAGGTTGTTCTGCAATTCCAGATAAAAGCCGCCCTCTCCAAACCACTCCTGATAACGCTGCGCCAGGGTTCTCGCCTCCTCCCACTTGCCGCCTGCCAGGAGCGATGGTATCTGGCCTCTGGCACACCCTGAGAGGCAGAAAAGCCCAGATGTATGATCCCGGAGCAGTGACATATCCAGCGCGGGCTCGCGCCGCGGACTTGTTACGTGGGCAAGAGAGAGGAGGCGGCAGAGGTTGGAGTATCCAGCGTGGTCTCTGGCGAGAAGGATCAGGTGTTGTCCTCCCTGCAGGGTGACCTCAGCGCCAACAATGCTCTTCAAACCGAAGGCGCGGCACGTTTGGGCGAAGGCCATGGCCCCGCACAGGTTGTCGTGGTCGGTGAGCGCCAGAGCTGTATAGCCCAGCTCCTTAGCCGTGAGTACCAGATCCTCGATGGAGGAGGCACCATCCAGGAAGGAGAAGTTGGAATGGCAATGAAGCTCAACGTAATCAGCCATATTCTTGCCAGCACCATCTATTCGCCACGAGATCGTGAAAGACCGTGATCTTTCTACCGTTTGATACGAGCAGGCGAAAGTAGAGCCGGCTGACGGGCACCTCCCGCCACCACTCATCGTCAATCCGCCACACCTCTTCCACGCAGTCGACTTTGAGCCACCTGCCCGGATAGACGGAGGTGGGATAGCCGTTCGTATCAGCCTTAACCTTAATAGGTTTGGGCTGGTTCAGGGGTTGAAGCTGGTTAGTGCCCGGCGCCGTTCCGGTAGTCTGCTCCATGGCTCCAGTTCCTTAATTTGATAGATAGGCGACCGTTCCCCCAGGCGCGCCTCCAGTTGCTTCAGGCTTTCCCGCAGGTTCTCCCGCTGCCTGACATCGCTCCACAAGCTTCCCTGTATCCCGGCATCGCCGCAGAGCCCCGAAAGCTCGATGGCTACCTCCTCTACCGGACCCGGTATCTGCAAGCGCTCCAGAACATTCTTGAGAACGAACAATGCCTGGCGCACGTCTGCCACCGGCTCGCGAAAGGATACGGTCTTGGAGACCGTTCCCCGACCCGGGTAGACGCCGAGGGTGAGTAGAGCCTTGCGGGCCCGCCTGCCCGACAACCGTTGAAGAGCTCTCTCCAGCAGAGTCTCAATGGCAAGGGCTAGAGCCTCATGCTCTACCACCGGTGAAACGAAGGCCAGCTTCTCCTCGATGATCTCCTGGTGTCTTCGCGGGATGAGTTGGCTGCGGTCGATGCCCTGGGCCAGTTCCCAGGCTGATACTCCTTCCTTGCCGAACTGCGCCTGGAGGGGGCCTTCCGGATGGCTCGCCACCTGTCCCAGGGTTCTCAGGCCGAAGTCTTTGAGGCGGCGGATGTTTTCCCCTGATATGGGAAGAACGTCTGCTGGCATGTCTCGCAAGAAGGTTGCTGTATCTTGGGGAACGGTGGCCCAATTGCCGGCAGGGGTAGTCTTAGCAGCCAGGAAGGCGAGAAACTTGCCTGGCCCCACGCCGATGTGAGCTGTGAATCCCGTCGGTATGGCCTTGGTCAGTCGTTTCAAAGTAGCCTCTTCACCGCCGTAAAGGCTTTCCAGGCCAGTGAGGTTAACATAGGCGATGCCGATGGCTTGTGGCTCTACCTCTGGGCTCACTGTCTCCAGGTCGTCCAGCAGGTTATCGAAGGCCGTCTGGTAGTCGGCCTCACGAGCTTCCACCAGAATGGGGTGGCCCAGGCGAGAAACGGCTGCTTGGAGGGGCGTGCCAGCAGCGATGCTGTCAGGGAAAGCCTCAATGATTACATTGTGGCGTGCGTCGAAGACCAGGGTGGGCTTCCCTTGGTATCTTGGCTCCTTTTGCCATTCTATCTGGACCCGAAGGTGGGGAAGGAGGACGCACGCTATCTTCATTGGACACCCTAAAGAAAAGAAATGAGCCCCTAAATAGAGAGGCTCTCATCATGATATAGAATATATGTTCTACTTGTCAAGAGGGGGCTGCCACCACGTAATCCATGTCCTGAGTATTTCGCGAAACTCTGGTCTTCGCCTATTGACTTTGAACGAATGGTGATATATAGTGTATATACGACAAAAGAGGAAGACATATGAGGAAATTCACGGGGTTTCGCCTGTCACCTGAAGAACGAGAGATGCTCGAGGACATAAGAGACCTCTTCCAAGGAAGGCTCTCCTATACCCAAATAGTAGTCATGGGAGTCAACAGCCTGTTTAGGCTGGCTCAGGAGGTACGTAAGCAGACCGATGATCCTGACGAACGTACTGTGCTTTTTGAGCACGCCCGCATAACCCGTGACGCAATGGCCGCGAACGATGCGGAGTGGAATTTGCAGGTCTTGCGCGAGGCATGGGAAAGCCATCGGCAGGAGGAGTACCGGGAAGAGATCGGGAAAGCAGCACAATTCCTCCGACAAGGAAGACAGCTGGCAGACCAGCAGCCTGGCGGGCGACGAAGAGAAGTAGAGGAGGAAGATTCGGCGGAGGCGAGAAGTGGGAGCGATAAGAGCTGAATTGCGAGGGGAGGTTCCAACCATATGCCCCGGCTGTGGCTATTGCAGTAGCGATCCAGAGGAGATGCTGTCCCACTGGATGCGTTCCGGAGCCTACGGTCAAGGGCCGAATGGCGTCATTAGGTTCAACCCTGACCAGCCACATGGAGATAATGACCGGGATAGTGTAATTGAAAGGGTCAACCATAGATTGCCCAGGCGAGCCGACAAGGAGTATACCATTGTGCTGGTGGAGAATGAGATCCCCATGCCTCTGCCAAGATCATTACGGATATTGTCGATGGTGATGGTATGCCTGGGCGGCGTGTTCATGCTTATCATTATGGTTGTAGCCGGTTTTCTCTTCGTGCCGGTCGTTGTCCACCCCATCGTGAACTACGGGCCTTTGACGCCCTGGGTGAGGGCTCTCAAGTGGCTATGGTTGCATGGTGAGCTGGGTGTCCCGATTGCAGCGGCTCTTGCGATGATGTTAGCGATACCAAGAGCCAGGCGCAAAGCATGGAACATCGTGGTCACCGGCGCGATCTATATCGCGTTGGGCGTACTCGCTACTTCCGCAGCAGCTGTAATGTTCTGGCTGGCCTGGTTGGCACTGGCTCGGCCCTATGGCACGTGAGATTCGCCACCAACTTTGAGAATTTTCGTTTTGTCGGTGGGCCGTGACCGCAGGATCGAAGACCTACGTACCAAGGAAGGGGCAAGCCGCGGAGAAAACGCGAGTATAACAGGAGGCAGGCATGAGAGCGGCGCTATATGCTAGAGTCAGTAGCGATCTCCAAGAGGAGGAGAAGACCATCCAGAGCCAGCTTGAAGCCCTCAAGGAATATGCCATGCAGCATGACTACACCCTGGTGCAGGAGTTTATCGATGATGGCTACAGCGGGGCTACGTTGGCCCGGCCTGGGCTTGACAGACTGAGGGACGCTTTGGAGAGCGGTGATTTCGACTTACTACTCATTCATTCCCCAGACAGGCTGGCCCGAAAAGCCATTTACCAGGGCATTCTGCTGGAGGAGTTTCAAAACCATGGCATTCGGGTGGAGTTTCTCAACTTTCAAGTTGACGACAGCCCTGAAGGCCAGATGCTGCTGGGAATCCAGGGGCTCTTTGCTGAGTATGAACGGGCCAAGATAACGGAGAGGACCCGTCGGGGAAGGCTTCACAAGGCCAGGCAGGGAGCCATCGTCGTAGGCATTCGCCCATACGGTTATCGGTATGTCAAGCGAGACGGCGAGCGGCCTCCAGCCCTGATCATTAACGAGGAAGAAGCGACCACAGTCCAGATGATGTTCCGCTGGCTGGTGGAGGAAGGGCTAAGTGTACGTAAGATTGCCAAGAGACTGAACGAACTGGGTATCCCCGGTACCCGGGGAGGCCAGCAATGGTACAGCTCCGTAGTAGGACGTATCCTGTCTTCCGAGCTTTATGCTGGCCGGGGCCATTACAACAAGCGGCGCCAAGTTGAGCCAGAGAGATACCAGAACCCTTCGGCCTACCGCAGAAACCCCAAGTCCAGCTACCGTGCCCGTCCTCGGGAAGAATGGCTCCCCTTCCCTGCTCCGGCCATTGTCGATCGGTCCACCTGGGAGCAGGCTCAACTTCAGCTTAAGCAGAACTCGCTACACTCTCCCCGCAACAATAAGCTCTACCAGTATCTCCTGAAAGGACTTCTCCGCTGCTCCTCCTGTGGCAGACCTCTAACAGGCCAGTCCCAGAACGGACATCGCTACTACCGCCATAACCGAGGAGAGACACCGTCACTATTGGAGGCTTGTTCTTTGCAGGCGAGGTACCATGCAGAGTCACTGGAGTCATTGGTTTGGGAGGCCATTAGCGGGGCCTTGCAGAACCCCAAGATGTTGGCCCAAGAATGCCAGAGGAGGTTATCCCAGAGCCAGTCTATGGTAGGACAGGAGGGTGAGGAAAAGCAGCTTACCTTGGCCTTGAAGCGTGTGAAGTCCCAGGAAGACCGCCTTATCGACGCCTATAAGAACGAGGTGATCGACCTCCCTCGGTTAAAAGAGGAGATGGGGAAACTGAAAGCTCGACGGGAGCAACTGGAACGTCAGCGCCAGGATCTAGACAGAGCGGCTCGCCACCAGGCCGATGCCGCCGATGCTTTGGAGCGCCTCGATGCCTTCTGCCAGCGGGTGGCGAAGGGCTTGCAGAGCCTTACCTTCGAGGAGCGGCAGAAGCTGCTCCGACTATTAGTGGACCGCATAGTAGTGGGCCGCCAGTCGGTACGCATCGAGGGGATCATCCCCCTGGATAGGCCTAATATGAGGGGTGTTTTGCGTCCTACTGTTTCATAACACAACTTAATGATAAGACAATAGCCTTGACATCGAAATACGAGCCTGTGTTATAGTTTTCGCAGAAGCGAATAGTGTAAA
>Ga0299912_10004597_pt1 | contig 11318 bp, 10 predicted proteins | sample RVTome_2_FD_207667 | JGI IMG/M metagenome (GOLD analysis project Ga0299912, IMG submission 207667) | Soil microbial communities from uranium-contaminated site in the Upper Colorado River Basin, Wyoming, United States - RVT95D214 (version 2) ... | reverse complement strand
GAACCCGGTGTCCCAGGCAAGCCACTTCCACATCAGCACGTAGATGACCGGTGGCGAGATGCGCGGCAGCAGCCAGAGCGATCGGAAGAAGCCGGCCGGAGCGTCCGGCAGGTAGTGGGTCGAGATTGCCAGCACCATGGCGTAGGTGGTGTTGAACAACACCAGCACCAGGCTGACATAGAACGCGGTGTTGAGCAGGATGCGGGCGGTGTCCTGCGAGGAGAACATCTGCTCGAAGTTCTCGGTGGTCCAGGTCCAGCCGGTATAGGTGATGTCGGCGATCGCTGCCTTCTGCTCGGCCGAAAACTCGAGCCCGAGCCGGTCGAAGCCGGCATACATCTCCTCCCTGCTGTGGAAGCGGGCGTTCACCGCCGAGCGATTGAACTGCTCGGAGATCTGCTTGGTGTCGCGCGTCGAGGGCCGGTCCTTGAGGCCCTTGATCATGCGTTCGGCTTCGCGCCGGCTGGGGAACACCTCGCCCAAGTGGCTTGCCCGCAGCTCCGCCACGACTCCGGCCGGGATATCCATGCCTTCGAGGGCGGCAATGCCGGCCTCGTCGATGACGTATTTGGGTTCGGCCAGTTGCTCGGCGATCTCCGGCATGGCAGCCCGCAGCCGCTGGATTGAGCTGGGCGCGATCTGGTAGGCTCCGCCGGAAATGCCGGTGGCCGTGCTCATGTTGGTGAACGAGAACACGGCGGTCAGGACGACCGGCACCAGGAAGAACAGGATCACGATGATCACCGCGGGCGTGATCAGCAGCAGGCCGAGCGCTTTGGAGCTGTTCATGAGGAGCCACCCAATCGATGGCCGGCGGCGCCTGGGCGCCGCCGGCCGGGAACATTCACGCTAGCGGATGATGATGGCGTCGCCGAGCGTCGACTTGAGCTCGCTCTCGGCATCGGCGACGGCGGCGTCGACCGTCTTGGTGCCGGTCCAGGCCGCCTCGAGGTTCTTCCACATCACGTTCCAGTAGGCGCCGAAATCGGAGTTGTTCGGCATGGCGTTGGCGTGCGGCAGCAGGCGCTCGGTGGCCTCGCGGGCCCAGCGGTTGTTGCTGTAGAGCTCGATGCTCGGCTGCTGCCGGGTGATGCCCAGGTGCGCCGACCGGATTGCGTGCAGCGTGTTGATGCGCGGCTCCGACGCGATCTTGATCAGTTGCGCGGCGATCTCGGTCGTCTCTTCGTCATGGCCCGAGGTCAGCAGGTAGACCAGCGGATGGGTGAGGGTATTGGCCTTGCCGCCTTCGCCGGCCGGGATCAGCGAGAAGGCGACGTTGCCGAAGAAGTCGGTGAGGCCTTCCTGGTTGACATAGCGGGCGTAGTGCCAGGTGCCGCCGTGCCATATGCCGGCCTTTCCGGCCGCCACTTCGGCATACCACTGGTCGCCGGGCAGTCCGATATGGTTCTTCTTGGTGACGCCGGTGGCCACCGCGTCGGCGAAGAACTGGTAGACCCTGGTCATCGCCGCCTTGTCGAAGACGAGCTTGCCGCCCTCCTGCATGACGCCGCCGAAGCTGGTGTAGAACTGCCAGAAGTCGGGACCATTGGACTGGCGCGGGTAGAAGCCGTAGCCCGCTTCGACCAGGCCGGCGTCCTGCATCTTCTTGGCATCTTCAAGCGCATTGGCGAGGGTGTATTCGCCATTTTCGACCGAGGCCGGCAGCGCCTCGATCTGCTCGTCGGTATAGCCGATCGCCTTCATGTGCGGCTTCCAGAAGAAGAACGGGCGGGACTCGGCATCCTGCGGCAGACCGTAGACAACGCCACCGTAGGAGGCGATTTCGAGCAGGTTGGGATAGATGTCGTTGATCGGCCAGGAATCGAGATCCACGTAGTCCTCGATCGGCACGATCAGCCCGGACTGCGACCAGGGAGCGATGTCCTCGTGGCCCGAGACCACGATGTTCGGCGCAGTACCGGCCTCGGCCGAAAGGGTCAGCGCCTGCTTGAAATCATCCCAGCCGTTGTACGGGGTCTTCTCCACGGTGATGTTGAGTTCTTCGCCCCGGATGGCGGCCTCGCGCTCAAAGAGGTCGGCGGCGATTTCGATGGCGTCGAGGCGATAGACGTCGTTGGGACCGGATCCGCCCGCCCAGACGCTGATGGTCACATCCTTGGCGAGCACGCCCGCCGTTGTGGCTGCAAGCACCGAGGCAACCGCCGTCGCGCGCAGCAATGCAGATAGAATGGTCATTGGTTTGGTCTCCCTTGTGAGCCGTTGGCCGGCTGGTCCTCCAGATCGGCGGACGCGCTTCCGCGCAGCCGTTCCCCTCTCGTGCAAGTCCAGCTTGTCCCGCTGTAAGTGCCGCCAGTAACGGTCTCGTGACAGTTTGAACACGTGTTCATGACAGCTGCCGGAGGCGCCCGGAAGGCGACGTTGCACACGTGTACACTGGCACCCTTTGGGTGGGTGGTCAACCGTTCGTGGCCAGGCTGTGGATGATGATGATGCGGAGGGGGCGGCGCCGACAGTGCTGCATGAACTGCAGATCGTTTCACTTCCGGTCGCCCCCTGCCTCCCGCTTTTGGAAGAGGCAGACCCGTGGGCGCCCGCGAGTCCATGAGGAGCGGCCGCCGGGAAGCACAGCCATCTGTGAAATCGTAAAGTCCGGCTGCTGAAATGACCTTGAACCAACAGTCGAAAGGCGCATTATTTGCGCAGCGAGTTGGTTTTCCCGAGACGAGTCTGCCCCTTTGGCTCGATCCGGGCCTTTTAATTGTCTGGATTACTCTCTTGAGCAGCAATGCGACGAGGAGCGCGGCGGACCGCAAGGATTCGTTCGCTCATGTGGCCGCGGCCGGCTGGGGCCGCGGTGTCGGCACCCTTTTGCGCATCATGCGCATGAACCTGCGCCATCCCTGGCTGGTCGCCATCACGCTGGTTTCGACGGTCATCGCCTCAGGACTGCAACTGCTGGTGCCCCGACTGTTGGGACAGGCTGTCGACCAGGCGCAGGGCGTCGCCACCGCGGGGACCACCGGGGCGCTTGCGGAGTCGGCGCTCTGGACGACCGCCGCGGCCCTGCTGGTGGTCAGCGTGCTGCGCGGCATCTTCACCATGGCGCACAACTACTACGGCGAAGCCGTTGGCCATCACTGCGCCTACGAGTTGCGGCTGGCCTGCTACGAGAAGCTGCAGCGCCTCAGCTTCAGCTTCCACGACAGGGTGCACAGCGGCGACCTGATCATGCTCGGGATCATCGACATCGACGGCGTGCGCATGTTCTTCGCCACCGGCCTGCTGCGCGTCGTCCTGCTCGGCACCCTGATCGGGGCAGGGGCCTACATGCTGCTCAGCACGGACCTGGTCCTGGGCCTGCTGGCACTCAGTTTCGTGCCGTTCGTCGCTTGGCGCTCCTCGACCACGCAGTTGCGGCTGCGCGCCACCTGGCTGACGCTGCAGGAGCGGCTGTCCGAACTCTCGCGCATCATGGAGGAGAACCTGGGCGGCATCCGTGTCGTGCGGGCCTTCGCCGCGCAGAATTTCGAGCTCGGCAAATTCGACAAGGCCTCCGCCAGTGCGCTCGGGCTGGCGCACGAGCGCGTCGATATTCGCGTCAACAACACCAGTGCCATGAACTTCTCGTTCTTCCTCGCCATGGGACTGGTGCTCTGGATCGGCGGCAACAAGGTGATCGCCGGCGAGATCAGCGTCGGCACGCTCGCCTCGTTCCTCACCTTCACGACCATCCTGCAGATGCCGGTCCGCCAACTCGGCCTGATGGTCAACTCCTTCGCCCGCGCCTCCACCTGCGGCACGCGACTGTTCGAACTGCTCGACCTGGAGCCGGCCATCAAGGACGTGCCGGGCGCCAGGGACCTGGTGGTCACCGAGGGCACACTGCGCTTCGACAACGTCGATTTCACCTACCCGGGCAACGGCGGGGAGCCGACGCTTCGGGGCGTCAGTTTCGAGGCGCGCCGCGGTGAAACCGTTGGCATCGTCGGCCCGCCGGGGAGCGGCAAGTCCACCATCGCCCATCTGATCCCGCGCTTCTATGACGTGGACGGCGGCACCATCAGCATCGACGGGCAGGACATCTCCAAGGTGACGCTGCAGTCGCTGCGGCGCGCCGTTGCGGTGGTGCAGCAGGACTCGTTCCTCTTCACCACGACCATCGAGAACAACATTGCCTACGGCGACCCGTGGGCCAAGGAGCAGCGGATCGAGCGGGCGGCCGAGTTCGCGCAACTGCACAACTACATCATCGGCCTGCCGACCGGGTACAGTACCGTCGTCGGCGAGCGCGGGGTGTCGCTGTCGGGTGGCCAGCGGCAGCGCCTGTCGATCGCCCGGGCCCTGATCCTGCGGCCCGCCGTCATGGTGTTCGACGATTCTACCGCCGCCATCGACGCCGGCACCGAGCAGCGCATCCGCAGCGCCATGAAGCGCTTCGCCAAGGAGCGGGTGACGCTAATCATCTCGCACCGGCTCAGCTCTCTCATGCATGCCGACCAGATCCTGTTCGTCGAGGATGGGTGCATCGTCGAGCGCGGCACGCACGAGGAGCTGCTGGCCAGGGGCGGGCGCTACCGGGCCCTCTACGACCTGCAGGTGCGACCGGGCGACGACACGCCCAGCCCGATGCGGGAGGCCATCTGATGTCGGTACGGGAGAGCAGGGACGACGAGACCGAGGACCGCAACCGCCGCCCGCCGCGCGCCGTGGTCGGCTCCCACCGCGAGGAAGAGGCGGCCTTCGGCAAGGCCTATGACCCGCGCATCGTCCGGCGCATCTGGGGCTTCGTCCGGCCGTACCGGGGCAAGATCTTCATCTCGGTGGCGGCCGTGCTGGTCTTCACCCTCAGTCAGCTCGCCATCCCGCTGATCATCCGCTACGCCATTGACAACGGCATGGCGAAGGGTGCCGGCCAGACCACGCTGCTATGGGCCATGGTGGCGTTCTTCCTCGCCATCCTCGTCAACTACGGCGCCAGCTGGGTGCAGGAAACGGTGGTCGGCAAGGCTGCCGAGCACGTGCTGTTCGACATCCGGCGGGCCATGTTCGAGCACCTGCAGCGGGTGTCGCTGTCGTTCATGGACAAGACCGAGGTCGGCCGGCTGATGTCGCGGCTGCAGGGCGACGTCAACTCAATGCAGGAATTCCTCGAGACTTCGGTGCTCTCGGTGGGCGACATCGCGCTGCTGTTCGGCATCGTCTTCGTGCTGCTGTTCCTCGATTTCCGGCTCGGCCTGCTCACCATGTCGACCATGCCCGTGCTGTTCATCGTCCGGCTGTTCTGGCTGCCGCGCGCCAAGCTGGCGTTCATGGCCGCGCACGAGACCAACTCCGTCACCAACGGCGCGCTCGCCGAGGGCATCAACGGCGTGCGCACGGTGCAGAGCCTCGACCGGCAGAAGGTCAATTTCGACCTCTATGACGAGAAGGCCTTTGCCAACCTGCGCTCCCATCTCACCGCCGCCAAGTACGCCCAGGTGATGGTGCCCATCGTCGATACCCTCACCGGCATCGCCATGGCGGTGGTGGTGGTGGTCGGCGGCTCGATGGTGCTCGGCAAGAGCCTCGACGTCGGCGTGATGGTGGCGTTTCTGTTCTACATCCAGCGCTTCTTCGATCCGATCCGTTCGCTCACCATGCAGTACTCGGTGATGCAGCGCGCCATGGCCTCTGGCCAGCGCATCTCCGAGGTGCTGGACGTGCCGGTCGACGTCAGGGACAAGCCCGGCGCCACCGTGCTCAGCCCCGACATGGACGGCTCGGTGGAGTTCCGCGACGTCACCTTCGGCTACGCCTCCGGCCAGCCGGTGCTGAACAAGGTGAGCTTCAAGGTGAACCCCGGCGAGACCGTGGCGCTGGTCGGCCCCACTGGCTCGGGCAAGACCAGCTCGATGGCGCTGGTGCACCGCTTCTACGACGTATGGGACGGCCAGGTGCTGGTGGGCGGCCACGACGTTCGCGACCTCACCCAGGACTCGCTGGGCGAGCAAGTGGCGATGGTGCTGCAGGAGCCGTTCCTGTTCACCGGCACCGTGTTCGAGAACATCCGCTACCACAAGACGGGCGCCACCCGCGAGCAGGTGATCGCCGCCGCCCAGGCGGTGGGCGCGCACGACTTCATCATGAAGCTGCCTGGCGGCTATGACAGCAGGCTGGAGCAGCGCGGCAGCAACCTGTCGCTGGGCCAGCGCCAGCTCCTGAGCTTCGCCCGGGCGTTGGTCGCGGACGCCAAGATACTCGTCCTCGACGAGGCCACCGCCAACATCGACAGCTACACCGAGATGCAGATCCAGAAGGCGCTGGTCAAGCTGCTGGAGGGGCGGACCGGGCTGGTCATCGCCCATCGCCTCGCCACCATCCGCGGCGCCGACCGCATCATCGTGCTGCAGAACGGCGAGGTGGTGGAGAGCGGCAACCACGACGAGCTGATGGCCCGCAAGGGCCTCTACGCCCGCCTCTACAACATGAACTACGCGTCCTTCGACGACATCCCGGAGGAGGAGATTCCGGCAGGGCCGGAGGTCGGGACGGCAACGTGATCGAGCCCGAGCTGGCTTGCGTGCCGCGGATGCAGCCGGGCCATCTGCAGGCTGCTGGCGTAGCTGCCGGCGGTGAAGATATCGAAGCGGGCTTCGCCCTCGACTACGAAACCGAATTTCTCGTAGAGCGCGATGGCACGGGCGTTGTCGGAGGCGACGCTGAGTTCGACCCGCAGGAGGTTGAGCCAGTTGTCGGCGAGGTTGACCAGTTCCGCGATCAGCGCCTTGCCGACGCCGCGGCCCTGGAAGTCCGGATGCACGCCGATGCCGAAGCTTGCGACGTGCTTGCGCCGCGGCGCGCGGTTGGTGAGGATGCCCAGGTGGCCGACGGCGCGGTCGTCGACCTCGGCCACCAGTTCCACTGCGTCCGGGTCCCGTGCCCTGTAAAAGCCGCCCCAGAATTCGGGGCCGCGATGCGGGATCTGCGCGGTCATCTCGACGACCGACTCGTGGGCAAAGATCGCCGCCACGTCAGCGGTGTCGCGTTCCGCGAAGCGGCGGACGATGATGCCGCTCATGGCTTGACCACGAAGGCCGCGCGCGGCAGTTCGGAGAGCACCTCCGGCCCGTCGGACCTCAGGATGACAATCTCCTCGAGCCGCAGCCCGAACTGGCCGGGCAGGTAGACGCCCGGCTCGATCGAGAACACCATGCCTTCCTCCAGCACCGTCTCCGACGTCGCCGTTATGTAGGGGCCCTCGTGGATGTCGATGCCCAGCCCGTGGCCAGTCCGGTGCAGGAAGCGGTCGCCATAGCCGGCGTCGGCGATGACGTCGCGCGCCGCCTTGTCGACCTCCTTCGCCTTGATCCCCGGCCGCGCTGCGGCGAGGGCCGCCTTCACCGCCTGGTCGACGATGGCATGCACCTTGGTGAACTCGGCGCTGGGCTGGCCGACATAGGCAACCCGGGTCATGTCGCTGGGATAGCCCTGGCTGCGCCCGCCGATGTCGATCAGCACCGCCTGGTTCGCCTCGAGGCGGGTGGCCCCGGTGTGATGGTGCGGAAAGGCGCCGTTGCCACCGAAGCAGACGCTGGTGAACTCGCGGGTCGCGCCGCTGGCCTTGTAGAACTCGATCACCACCGTGGCGATCTCGGCTTCGGTCACCCCCGGCCGGAGCGCCGCGAAAGCCGCGCGCATGGCGCCGTCATTGACCAGCGCATTGGCCTTGAGCACCTTGTACTCCGCCTCGTCCTTGCGGGCGCGGAGCGCAGCGATGGTGTCGCCGGTGAACTTGTGTCTGGCCTGCGGCAACGTGTCGAGCACCAGCAGCGCGAAGTCCGCGCGCATGGTTTCGTCCAGCGCCACGCTCATGCCGGGGCGGGTTGCCCCGACCTCGGCCAGCAGCGTCCTCAGCGCCGCCTGCGGGCCGTCGTCGTCGCTCCAGGTGAAGAAGGGCAGGTCGGTCAACGGCCGCTGCGAGTCGGCGTTGAGCGCGGGCATCAGCATGCCGGCGCCCTTGGGTCCGACCAGGATCATCACCGGCCGCTCATCGCCATGCGGCGTCAGCCCTGCAAGCCACACCATGTGCGAGCTCGGTCCGATGACTGCAAGATCGGTTCTGGTTGCCGCCATGCGCTGGCGGAGGCGGGTCAAGCGGTCGGAATAGCTCATCTTGTTCTTGCCGGTTGGGGTGGGGGAAGGACTGGCGTCCTATCCGGGGCGATTTGTGGTTCGAGGTGGCGCACAAGCACCGCCAACCCCTTATCGCGAATATTGTCGCGGAAATCGCCAGAATATTCGATGGGACCAACTACATGCTGGCCACGGCCTAGGCCGCCGGGTGGCTTGAGTAAAGGCGCGCGCGCCTCTATGGAGTTGCGCACCACCGTCGGCGCCAGCTGGAGCGCCGGCCAGAAACGAGTCCATCAGGAGTTATCGATGATCCTACCGCACGGCGCCATAGTGGCAGTTGCAGACGGCGCCACCCTCAAGCTGTTCCGGAACCAGGGCGCCGAGCCGGCGATCGACCTGGTCGCGCTTGCCGATCCGGGCATTCAGCCGGTCAATTCCGGTTCCGGACAGCGTCACCACGACGCCAACGACAATCCGGACAATGACCGCCGGGCCGAGGACCGCTTCGCGGCCGGCGTCGCCGAGCACCTGAACCGTCTGGTTCTCGACGGCAAGGCCGAAAAGCTGCTGGTGATTGCCGACCCGCGGACCCTGGGGGAGCTGCGCAAGGGTTTCCATGCCAGCGTCGCGGGCAAGCTCGTCGGCGAGCTTTCGAAGAACCTTGTCGCCCATCCGGTCCAGGACATCGTCGCGGCGATCCGCGCCGCCTGACCGTTCGCGTACTGGCCGGGGTTCGGAGCGCTCTCCGGGTCCCGGCAGGGCGCCTACTTACGCCCGAAGGCCAGGCTGAGGGCCGCCACCACGCCGACGATGGCGACAACGCCGATGACGGCAGGCATCGGGTCCTCTTTCAGCGCCCGGCCGGCGCGCGTTGCCTGCCGGCCGAATTGCCGCGCCACGACCTCGCCGCCGTGCCAGAGCGCCTCGCCGATGTCGCCCGCGTCATGCTGAAGATGGCCGCCGCGGACCGCAACCGACCTCCCCAGTGAAGCCACGTCCCGGCGAATCCCGGCGAGCTGGTGCGTCAGGCGATCCTGCACCTCCTCCTGCCATCGTCTCCTGGCCAACCATCCCATGTGACGCTCCCTTGGTTGAAAACTGAACGCTCCGCTGCCGGGAAGGTTCCGCGCGACGGCGCAGCCTCAAGGGCCGAAACTACTCAGACACATTGCGTTTGCCTATGCCTGCGTCAGCTTGACAGGCGGCGATCCGTCGCATCTGCTTCGGGTCGAGGAGCTACGGAGGGGATAGCAATGGAATTCGTGGAAGGACTGGTCCAGCTCGCCGTCTACGGCGCGGTGGTCGCAGCGGTGGCGATGGCGACGCCGCGGATTGGCAGTGGCGTCATGGCGCTGCTCAGGCTCGCGGGCGGGCGCAAGGACCGGATGACGCCCGCCGAGTAGCGGCTACTATCTGGCGGGGGCGCTCCGCCGGAACAGGTCCCGCACCAGCAGCGCGCCACCGATGGCAACGAGCAGGACGCCCAGCGCGTAGAGCCCGAGCGAGGCGAGGACCAGCAGCCATGGCCAGCCAGCGGGCTCGATCTCGCCCGAGGCCAGCCCGGTCACCACCGCGAGACCCTGGCCGCCGGCCAGCATGACGGCGGCGAGGCCCAGCCCCCAGGCGATGAGCCTGACATAGGCGTGCGCCCGCAGTGCCGCCCAGAGCAACAGCACGCTGCCGGCCAGGGCCGCCGGGAACAGCTCCGCAGGCATCAGGTAGTCGAAGCGCCACATGCCGCTTGCGGCCAGCATCATCGTGGAGAGCAGGATCGGCGCCAGCAGCGGGAACCAGGCCAGGATCGTGCCCGCCACTGCGAGGATCTTGGTCACGACGCTTCGCTTTTCCACATCAGGCCTCCGCTTTCCGGACCTATCTGAGGACAGCATCGGCGCGAGCGCAAGGGCAGGCAGTCAGGCGCGCTGGTCCGGCAGCCGATGGGCGATGAACCCGAGCGCGATCAGCAGTTCCAGCGTACTGCGCAGGAGCAGGGGGGCCGAGGGCGTCAGTCCGTCGATGCAGTCGATGCGGGCGGTGGCCCGCAGGCGGTCGACCGTGGCCCGGGATGCCGCGTCGAGGGCGCGGCCGTAGAGCAGCAGGGTCCGTGCGGCGGGTTTGCGCAGGAGTTGAGCGATATCGAAATGCCTTCCGGCGAAGCTGCCGAGCCGGGCGACGATGCCATCGTCATGGCTCAGCCGGAACCGGCCATCGGCCGCACGAACGCGGTGCGCGACCAGCCCCGGATCGCCATCCCTGATGGAGTCGAACTCGGGCGAGGCGAGGACGTGGCGCTCTGCCTCCTCGCGGGTCGCAAAACTGATCCCGACATCGGCGATGGCGCGGGCAATCACTGGATCCGCCAGCGGCGAGAAGTCGAGCGGCAGGTCGCATAGCAGCAGCCTGGCGACCGGTGCGCGCGTGCGATCGAGCAGCACCAGGGCGATCACGGCGCCCCAGCCCATGGCGACGACGGCAGTTCCGGCGGTCCCGTATTTCTGCAGCACCGCTGCGGCGGCGGTGACCACGTTGTTGAGGTTGTATTGATGGGGATCGTCGAAATGGCCGCTGGCGCCGCGCCCGACCAGGTCGGGGCAGACAACGAGGTAGCCGTTGAGGGCAAGGGCGTGCGCCAGCGGCTCGAAATCGGCGCCATTGCCTGAAAAGCCATGATAGCAGACGACGGTGCCGATCGGCGTGGCGGGCTCGAACAATCGCACCTGCAGGTTGACGAACAGACTGCCAAAGGGGACGAGCAACTGCTCGACGGAAACCTCGAACGGCAGGGGGCTCATCGCTGTCCGGCCAGGGACTTGGCCGCGACAAGCTGCTGCAGGATACGGACGATGTCGCCGATGCGTTCGCGCGGGTCGTGGGCAGGCCAGCGCGCAAGCGCCAGTTGCCGGCGCTCGGCGTACCAGTCCGCGTCGTCCTCGAGCTGGCGCAGCGCCTCGACCCAGGGAATGGCAACCGAGAGCGGCGGGATCAGCCAGTGGTTGGCAACCAGTGGCGGTGGTGGCGTTACGAAGATGCCGGCGTCGCCGAGCACTTCGGGCAGCCCGCCGCGGTCGGTCGCCACCGTTGGAATCCCTAGCGCGCAGGCCTCCACCGGGGTGCGCGGGCCGCTTTCATGCCACAGGGAGGGCATCAGCAGCACGCGGGTGAGGGCGAAGACGGATCCCATGTCGCGTTGCAGCCCGACCCGGCGGACGTTGCCCAGCGCCGAGAACTTCATGCCGGTCCGCCGC
>Ga0299912_10004596_pt1 | contig 11318 bp, 10 predicted proteins | sample RVTome_2_FD_207667 | JGI IMG/M metagenome (GOLD analysis project Ga0299912, IMG submission 207667) | Soil microbial communities from uranium-contaminated site in the Upper Colorado River Basin, Wyoming, United States - RVT95D214 (version 2) ... | reverse complement strand
TGCATTGAACAATAACCTTGAGGTGCTCGTCCCTGATGATGCAGAAGCTGTCCGGATCGCAATAAAAGTAGAAGATGTTAGCAATATACAATACTTGAAAATAAACAACGATACCCTGTTGAATAATCCTCTGGGAACGCGAAAGAAAGAATTCGACCTGTTACTCTATACTAAAAATCTTGAGTTCCTTACAATTACTGCAACCGATATATATAACAATACCAGTACGGTAAGTTATGCTGTTGAACATATTGAGACACAAGGGCCTCAGGTTATATTACTGAATCCTTATGCTGATGATGATGGGATTATTTCTCTCAACATTGATGATAAATATTTATATATTGAAGGTCGCATTGAAGATGAAAGTTTAATATCATCCATATTTATCGATGAAGTAACCGCCAGTTTTGCTCCCGGCGATGCAAATCCAAGATTTACAGCAACCCTCGATATAACAAAAAAGAACCGTATTAAAGTTATTGCTACTGATATTTTTGGCAACACAAGTGAACAGGAGTTTTATTTCCGGAACGAAGGACAATTTAGTGCCCATGATAGCCCCATGGGAAAGACCTGGGCAATACTGATCGAAAATTCCGAATATAAAGAATTCCCTAATCTTGTATCACCTGAGAAGGATATTCAACTCATACAGAATGCCTTAATACATTATAAAATCGATAAAGTAATTGTAAAGCGAAATCTAACAAAACGAGAGATGGAACGATTCTTTTCTATTGATCTTCGCGATCTGATAAGAATCAATCAGGTTAATTCTCTTTTTATCTGGTATGCCGGTCACGGTGTGAATAATGAGGACGTTGGATATTGGATACCATCTGACGCGAGGATGAACACCGAATTCAGCTATTTTAGCGTGAATGCTCTTAAAGCTTCACTCTATTCTTATAATATTCTCTCACATCTTTTAATAGTTAGCGATGCATGCGAAACCGGACCTGGTTTCTGCATTGCTATGCGCGGTCCGATTGATGGAGTATCATGTTCAAATGTACAATTGCTTGAAAAAAAATCGGCACAGATTTTTACTTCATGCGGTTCAGGTTATGCTTCCGATAATTCACTCTTTACCCGTGCATTTGCAAACACTTTACTGAACAATGAGGACGATTGTTCAAGTATTGATGATATTGCAAAACGCGTAAGTTTTGTAATGCAAAATTCTTCTTCTCAGAAACCGGAATTTGGACGAATTAAAGGTATCGATGATGAGATGGGTACTTTCTTCTTTATTACCAGATAAAGTTATATGTAACGTATTAAACTCTAAGTGATAGATTCGTCTAACCTACACTGAATAATACTCCGGGTTTTGCCATAGAACGAATTGCAGCTATTATACTGTCAGGGTCAAATCCACATTCTTTATACAATTCTTGCTGTGTACCGTGTTCTATAAATTTATCAGGGATTCCCAATCGCTTAACCTGGGCTGTATAAGCATTATCGCACATGAATTCAATTATTGCCGACCCGAAACCTCCTACAATAGTACCATCTTCTATTGTAATAATTTTCTCATAATTTTTAAAAACACCATGTAAGCATTCTTCATCTAAGGGTTTAACAAATCTCATATCGAAGTGAGCAATACTTGCTGAGTATGTTTTAAGTTTACGCAAAGCTTCCTGGACAAGGTTACCAGTATTACCAATGGAAAGAATTGCAATATCAGTTCCATCCTGAATTTTCCGGGCTTTACCGATAGGTATCTCACTGAAAGGCTTTCTCCAGTCGGTATATATTCCCCTGCCTCTTGGATATCGGATTGAAAATGGTCCATATTTGCCTGACTGGGCTGTATACATCATCTGACGAAGTTCAATTTCGTCCATTGGCGCAGCAACGATCATATTCGGAATACTTCGCATATAAGCAATATCATAGGCCCCATGATGAGTGGGCCCGTCGGCTCCCACCAAACCACCCCGATCGAGACAAAAGACAACATTCAGATTTTGGAGTGCAACATCATGAATGACTTGATCATATGCCCTCTGCATGAAAGAAGAGTATATGTTACAAAAAGGTATCAATCCCTGCGATGCCATTCCCGCCGAAAATGTTACTGCATGTTGTTCGGCAATACCTACATCGAAAGTCCTGTCCGGCATTTCGTCCATCATAATCTTGAGTGAGCATCCTGTAGTCATTGCGGGTGTTATACCCATAATTTTATCATTCATTGTAGCCAGTTCCAGCAAGGTATGTCCGAATACATCCTGATATAATGGTGGCTGGGTCACATCAGTCATCACTTTCAGAATTTCACCTGTTCTCTTGTCAAATCGTCCGGGTGCATGATACTTGGTCTGATTCAATTCAGCTTGTTCAAATCCTTTTCCTTTTGTTGTAAGTACATGTAATAACTTTGGTCCCGGTATACTTTTTAAATCCTCCAGAATTCGTGCTACATGCACCACATCGTGTCCATCAATTGGTCCGAAATATCGAAATTTAAATGCTTCAAAAAGATTGCTTTGCCGGAGAAGGACAGATTTCAATCCATTTTCGAGCTTTTGTGCATATTCACGTGCATGTGGGGCAATTTTATTGATCTTCCCCAGCATATTCCATATATCTTTTTTAAACCGGTTGTATGTTTTCGATGTAGTAATATCCACCAGATATTCTTTCAGGGCTCCCACACTCGCATCGATCGAAATATTATTATCATTTAGTATTACAACTAAATCGGTATTTTCAATCCCCGAGTTGTTGAGGCCTTCAAAAGCCAATCCTCCGGTGAGAGATCCGTCGCCAATAACAGCTGCAACATTTCTTTTTATTCCGTTTTGTCGATCAGCAACTGCAATGCCCAAAGCAGCAGATATTGATGTCGAAGAATGGCCCGCACCAAAAGCATCATATTCGCTCTCATCCATCTTCGGAAATCCGCTAATCCCTTTATATTTACGATTTGTATGAAAAAACTCCCTGCGACCGGTAAGAATTTTATGCCCATAGGCTTGATGCCCCACATCCCAGATTATCTTATCCCAGGGTGTGTTGTAAGCATAATGAATCGCCACAGTTAACTCAACAACACCCAGACTGGCTCCGAAATGCCCTGGATTATTGGAAACTTCGTCAATGATAAATTGCCTCAATTCCTTGCTCACCTGGACCAGCTCCTCAATCTTCAATCGTCGCAAATCGATCGGACTATTTATTGTTTCCAGCAAAGGATAGGAATTCTCCATATTTTTCTAAGAAAATTGTCCAAAGTTAATAATTCTTACCGAGATAGTTTGAGCAGACTGATTGCATCTTGTAATTTCGTCATATAAAAATGGTTAACTCATTATGAAGACATTTTTACCTGGCATAATACCAATTGCTATTTCTTTTATGCTATATCAATCATGTGTTCCTCCACAGCTCTATACAGAAACTAAAGAGGAGAGAAATGAATGCAAACATGAACGCGATGAACTACTTGCCGAAAATGAAAAACTTACTGTTGAAAATACCGAACTTAAAGCAAACCTGGAATTGACTGAAGATGCAAAAAGACGTATCGAAGAAAGTGGTATAGATAATGTCGAAGAATTAAAACTACTCAAAGGCAGGTACGAGCAACTGAATAAACGATTTGAAGAGTTGCAAAAATCGTATCAGATCGCCATACATGGCAGTGACTCAGAAACACGTGACTTAATGGGAAAACTCGATGCTGCCCATAATAATCTCTATCAGCGCGAAGATCAGTTAAATCAGTTACAGACGAAACTTGATAAGGACAGGGAAGAACTAAATCGTCTGAAACTTGAGTTGCAGCAAAACAACGCCCGGTTAATGGAACTGCAACGTATCATCGATCAGAAAGATGCACAGGCTGACGCTTTGAAACAAAAACTATCGGCAGCCCTGACCGGTTTTGAAAATCAGGGTCTTACTATCACCAAGAAAAATGGAAAAGTGTATGTTTCGCTCGATGAAAAACTACTTTTCCCAAGCGGTAGTACTGAAGTCGATCCGCGAGGAAAAGTTGCTCTTCAGAAGCTAGCTGTGGTATTGGAACAGAACCGCGATATCAATATCTTGATAGAAGGTCATACCGACGATGTACCGGTAATTCCAGGTTCTCGTTACTCCGATAACTGGGACTTAAGCGTTCAGCGGGCAACTGCTATTATCCGGATTTTGCTCGATGGCACTTCTATCGATCCGAAACGATTGACTGCTGCCGGACGTGGTGAATACTACCCGGTAGATCCCCGTAAGACATCCGATGCCCGCCAAAAAAACAGGCGTACCGAAATTATTCTGGAACCTAACCTTGATGAAGTTTTTGAACTGCTGAAAAAATAGGCTGGTAAGTCGTTTATCCGATCTATGCTCTAGTTAACAAATGTATATTAACAACAGTTAACTGATCCTGCAAAAAAAGCTGTCCAACCAAGAACAGCTCGCTTATTTAAAAAGGATCTACATTTATATTGTCATAATATCTTTTTCCTTAGCCTCGACAAGTTTGTCGACTTTCTCGATATATTTATCTGTCATCTCCTGGATTTTCATTTCTGATTCTATCTCCTGATCTTCCGATAATCCGTCTTTTTTCATCTGTTTAAAGGCCTCCTTGGCTTCTCTTCGTGAATTACGAATACTGACTCTGGTATTTTCGGCCATGTTCTTAATCTGCTTGACCAGTGTAATGCGACGCTCTTCCGTAAGTGGAGGGATATTAATGCGGATCATTTCTCCGTTGTTGGCCGGTGTGAGCCCGATATTGGCAGCCATAATTGCTTTCTCAATTGCTTCAATCATTGTTTTATCCCAGGGCTGTATAGCAATTGTCTTGGCATCGGGGGTACTGATATTCGATACCTGATTCAATGGAGTGATTGCACCATAGTAATCGACTGTAATTCCATCCAGAATATTTGGTGTTGCTTTTCCTGCCCGTACCCGCAATAATTCATCTTCAAGATGCTGAAGAGCTTTTTGCATCTTTTCCTGAGTATCTTCTAATTGTAATTGAACTTCTTCTTCCATAGAGGTTTGGATTTATTACAACAGTAACAAAAATAAAAAATATTTAGTGGATTGAATATACCTCTCTTTTACTTATTGTATACCCGTGTACCAATTTTTTCTCCTTTAAGTAATTTTATCAGATTTCCCTTTTTATTCATATCGAATACTACAACAGATAAATTATTCTCAAGACACATCGTAAGGGCTGTAAGATCCATAATCTTCAATCCCCGTTTGTATGCTTCATCAAAAGTAATCTCGCCAAACTTTTCTGCTTTTCCATCCTTCTCCGGATCAGATGTATATATTCCATCGACACGTGTTCCTTTCAGCAAAACATCAGCTTTTATTTCAACTGCCCTTAAAGCAGCAGCTGTATCGGTAGTAAAATAAGGATTCCCCGTTCCAAATGTAAATAGTATTACTTCATCATTTTCAAATGCTTTGCTAACTCTTTTCGGAGTGTAGCGTATTCCGACAGGTGACATTTCAATTGCGGTCATTACACAGCATTTCCCTCCAATCGATTCAAGAGCCGACTGAATTGCCAAACCGTTAATAACTGTTGCAAGCATTCCCATATAGTCGCCTTTAATACGATCGAAACCTGCCTGCTCTCCTGATAAACCTCTGAAAATATTTCCGCCTCCTATAACAATACCAATTTCAACTCCCTGATCGGCAGCATCCTTTATCTGTCTCACATACTCCATCAGCCGTTCTTCATCAATTCCCTGCTTTTTTTTACCCATAAGGGCTTCTCCACTTAATTTTAATAAAACACGTTTATAAGCGAGCATAATTTTCGTTTTTAACGAAGTTATATGAAAGAACACAAGTTTGTATTATTTTTTACACAAAACTTGAACTCATTAAGGAATATCGTATAACCTGAGGTCTGTTTTATTTACAGGTCTGAGCTCCACTGGTAGATCACGATTTTATAACAACACAAAAAAAGAGACTGAATGCAGTCTCTTTAATTTATATATCGGGTGCAAAAAACCTCAATTATTCAGGGAATATCTCAGAAAGGATGATACGATCAATTCTTTATCACACTCCTGGAGGTACTGACGAATAGATTTTTTATTATCTTTTGTGAATTCCTGATTTAACAGTGTACTTTCTTTAAAAAATTTGCTTAGTTTCCCTTCTGCAATTTTATCCAGCATGTTTTCGGATTTACCTTCACTCCTTGCTTGTTCACGTCCTATTTCCTTCTCTTTTTCGATAATATCTGCTGAAACATCGCCTTTGTCAACAACAATGGGATTCATCGCAGCGACCTGCATTGCTATATCCTTTGCTACCTGTTCGGCAGTTGTTTTGTTGAACCCTACAAGGGTTGCCAGTTTATTTCCCGGATGAATGTATGATATTACATATGGAGCTGAAATTTTATCGAAATATGCCAGATCAAGTTTTTCTCCTATAACTCCAATTTGTTCCACTATCTTTTCGGTAATTGGTTTATCGTCGAGCTTGGTCTGTTTTAACTCTGCAAGGTTAGGCGGATTGGTTTCAATAGCTTTATCAAGAATCTGCTGTGCAAACCGGATAAAATCCTGATTTTTGGCCACAAAATCGGTCTCACAATTCAGGACAATCATTGCACCCAGTGTCTTATTACCGTTTAGTTTTGCCAATACAACACCTTCACTGGCTTCGCGGTCAGCACGTTTATTTGCTACTGCCTGTCCTTTTTTACGGATTATCTCAATTGCTTTCTCAAAATCACCATTCGTTTCCTGAAGGGCCTTCTTACAATCCATCATACCGGCACCTGTCGTCCTTCGTAATTTATTTACATCCAATGCAGTTATTTGAATCATTATTTGAATTTTTCAGGTTAATAAATTACACTTCCTCATGATTGTTTACTATATTTTTCGAAATTTCTTCGTTGATATATTTGTCTTTATGCTCATCATCGACTTTTTCATCTTCTTGTTCTTTATCAGCAACATCAATATCCATATCCACACCCTGTTCCTTTTTAGCGGATGATTTTTTAGCAGTTTTATTTGTTGGTGTTACATCTTCAACTTCTTCTTTTTCTTTCGATGCCCCTTCCTTTTCGCGCTCCATTTTTCGCTCTTCAAGACCTTCAGTTATTGCTTCACATACCTTGTCAGTAATCAGTGATATCGATTTGGAAGCATCGTCATTTGCAGGAATAGGAAAATCAACAATGTCAGGATCGGAGTTGGTATCGACCATGGCAAATATCGGAATACTTAATCTTTTTGCTTCCTTCACAGATATGTGTTCTTTTGAAATGTCAATAATAAACATGGCTGCAGGCAAACGTGTCAGATCGGCAATACTTCCAAGATTTTTCTCAAGTTTTGCACGTTGTCGGGTTACTTGCAGTTTCTCACGTTTCGACATATTATCGAAAGTTCCATCGGTTGCCATCTTATCAATGGAGGCCATTTTTTTGACCGCCTTGCGTATTGTCGGGAAATTTGTAAGCATGCCACCTGGCCAGCGTTCCGTAACATAAGGCATATTAATACGTTGTACTTTTTCAGCAACAATATCTTTTGCCTGTTTCTTTGTAGCAACAAACAATATTTTTCTTCCTGATTTGGCAATTTGTTTTAATGCTAAACAAGCCTCATCTAGTTTGGCTACTGTTTTATGTAAGTCAATGATGTGAATCCCATTGCGCTCCATAAAAATATAAGGAGCCATGTGAGGATTCCATTTTCTTTTAAGGTGTCCAAAATGTACACCGGCATCTAATAATTCGTTGAAATTTGTTCTTGACATATATTTAACTTGTTTACGTTCTTCATTATTCAACCCTGAAGTAGTCCCGGTCGGTCGGAAGTCTTCAGCGTTTAGATACTAAACAAACTTAGGACCTATCGTTTACTGAACTGGAATTTCTTTCTGGCCTTGGGGCGACCAGGTTTTTTGCGCTCAACCTCACGCGGATCGCGGGTAAGCATTTTATTTGTTTTCAGAATAGCCCTATTTTCGGGGTTTATTTTAACCAAAGCTCTTGCTATAGCGAGACGTAAAGCTTCAGCCTGTCCTTTTGATCCCCCACCATAGAGATTGACATTAATATCAAATTTGCCTTCTGAATTGGTTATGGCAAGAGGTTGTGTAATTATATATTGAAGTTGTTGAATCGGAAAATAGTCTTTAACATCTTTGCTATTCACCGTGATGTTTCCTTTACCATCGTTGAGATATACTCTGGCAACTGCTGTTTTCCTTCTTCCTAAAGCATTTACTGCTTCCATAACAATTATTTAATAGTATTTAAATTAAGTTCTTTGGGTTGCTGTGCCTGATGAGGATGCTCGCTCCCTGCATAAATAAAAAGATTCTTAAAAATAACATTCCCGAGTCTGGATTTAGGAAGCATGCCACGTATTGAATGTTCGACAATTTTAGAAGGATTGCGGTGAAGTAAATGTTCTACTGTTTCGGAACGCTGTCCACCGGGATAGCCAGTATAGCGAACATATTTTTTATCGGTTACTTTGTTGCCTGTAAGCCGGATTTTTTCAGCATTGATAATAATCACGTTATCTCCACAGTCAACATGCGGAGTAAAGTCAGGTTTGTTTTTACCACGAAGAACTATAGCTACCTTGGATGAAAGCCTCCCTAACACTTCATTGGTTGCATCAACAACGTACCAATTCTTATGTACCGTACTCTTATTGGCCGATTTTGTTTTGTAGCTCAATGTATTCACTATGCAATTTTTAAAAGTTACTTATACTCCAAAACACCACCTAAAATTTGTGGAGTGCAAAAATACAATTATTTTTATGAAATTAGCAAAAGAAAAACAAATTAATTGTTTGCCCCGGCATTTTCGAATTCCCCAGTGAATCACCTCTTTAATTCAATTCATGTTGTTTCGGGAGAGTATATTTTTATCTATATTTATACATAGGAATACATAAAACATTTATTTTGTAGCCGTAATAATGAAGTGATTTCATGTTTTCAAGAAAGGTACATTATACTATTTTCCTAATATCAACATCTCTGCTGGTCATTGGAATGCCAGTATCGAATTTTTTGTTAAGCCTGTCAATCATTCTTTTATCCGTCAACTGCTTTATTGAGGGACATTTCCAGAAGAAATGGATGATCTTACGGTCACGTAAATCATTACTTCTCATTCTATCGATATATTTCATGCATCTGATCTGGTTTTTCAATACAACCGATTTTGCATATGCTATACATGATATCCGTATTAAACTCCCTCTTCTGATTTTGCCTGTTATTTATGGTACAATGCCAAAGTTAACGGAGAAACACTTCAAACTTATCCTGCAATTGTTTATCGGAACCGTGTTGGTCAGTTCGCTCATCACTTCATATATTCTCTTGGGTTTTTCAAGCTTTGACCCTGTCGACTCACGCTATGCTTCACTTTTTATCTCCCATATCCGGTTTTCACTTATCGTTGTCCTGTCGTTTTACTGTCTTTTCTACATGACTTTTTTTAATGGTGCCGAACTTAAAGTGGTAGAAAAAACGGGATATATAATTATTATGATCTGGTTCGTCGGTTTTCTTATCCTCCTCCAATCATTTACAGGCATAGTGATATTCCTGGTATTGTTACCGGTATCGCTCGTCTGGGTTTCATACCATAATAAAAGGAAACCGTGGATAGTAACTTCATACATTCTCAGCATCCTGTTAGTTCTGTTCGTGTTTTTATATGGCATATTCTGTATTGCCCGATATACTAAAAAATCTGATACTAACGACAGAGCTTTGGAAACCAATACTGTTAACGGGAATGTATATGCTCATCATCCGGAAATTGATGAATATGAAAATGGCTACAAGATATGGATTTATGTCAGCGAAAAAGAATTACAGCAAGAATGGAACAATCACAGTCAATATAAGTATGATAGCCTCGATCGAAAGGGACAACCAATTCACAGTACATTAATCCGTTATATGACCTCCCTCGGATTGCGTAAAGACTCACTTGGTTTTATGAATCTGAGTCCTGTGGATATTCAGATGATAGAAAAAGGTTATACCAATCACCTGTATAAGAATAAGTTTTCATTATATCCACGGATCTATGAATTGCTCTGGGAATTGGAAAAATATAAAGAAACAGGGAATCCCAGCGGACAATCGTTAGGTCAGCGTCTCGAATACCTTAAAACCGGTCTTCATATTATAAAACGTCATTTTTGGCTTGGAACTGGGACAGGTGACGTGAATTTAGAATTTTGCAGACAGTATGACATCGATCATTCGCTTCTTGGGAAAGAATGGCGACACAGAACCCATAATCAATTGATAACTTTTTTTATAACCTTCGGCGTATTCGGATTTTTATGGATTTTGTTTGCTCTTTTTGTTCCTCCTCTCCTCGAAAAAAAATATTCGTATTTTCTTTTTTCTATTTTTTTTCTTATTGGTCTGCTTTCGATGCTCAATGAAGATACTCTTGAAACACATGTTGGTGTTTCATTTTTTGCATTCTTCTATTCGTTTTTTCTCTTCTCAATCCCTGAAAATAATGTCTCAGGATCTGCATAGGATCGAAGAAGATTTTTTCATTCGCGATGTTTTAGAAGTTGCCCCTGAACTAATTGGGAAGTATCTGGTGCATTCTAACGGGTCGAATAGAAAATCGTATAGGATTACAGAAGCAGAAGCTTACCGGGGCGAGATCGATCTGGCCTGTCATGCCAGCAAAGGCCGTACAAAAAGAACGGAAATCATGTATCATGCAGGTGGACATCTTTATGTATACTTAATATACGGCATGTACTGGATGCTCAATATTGTTACCGGAGCTGTGAATCATCCACAGGCTATACTGATCAGAGGTATTGAAGGTTTTAATGGTCCCGGGAAGCTTACCAGAGAACTTGGTATAGATGAATCCTATTATGGAGAGCATCTCTGTAAATCGGAACGTATCTGGATGGCCGATGCTGGTATCACACCACCATTTTATACAACTCCACGTATTGGAATTAACTATGCAGGTGAACCATGGATTTCAAAGCCCTGGCGCTATATAATACAGAAGTGATATATCTGATGCCTAAAAACAAGTAATATAAAAGCAGAACATGTAAGTGCCTATCTGGTATAGGCCTATACTTTGTCGATCTTTTTTTTATTGTATATTTGCACCTCTTTTTTGTCCCGTGGTGTAATGGTAGCACTGCAGATTTTGGTTCTGCCTGCCCAGGTTCGAATCCTGGCGGGACAGCAGATCAATATTACAATCCTATTGTTAATCAATAAATTAATGATAGGATTTTTTATTTTACATACGTGACTAC
>Ga0299912_10004595_pt1 | contig 11322 bp, 9 predicted proteins | sample RVTome_2_FD_207667 | JGI IMG/M metagenome (GOLD analysis project Ga0299912, IMG submission 207667) | Soil microbial communities from uranium-contaminated site in the Upper Colorado River Basin, Wyoming, United States - RVT95D214 (version 2) ... | reverse complement strand
CCGGACAACCTGAAGCACCGCGACCCTGGCGCTGAGAATGGTCGCGGGCGGCCTCTATAGCCGTAAGGGCGTTTCGGCTCCGGAATTCATCGGCCGGCAGCCGGAATGCGTGAAGTTTATGCTGGATGGATTGAAAGAGCGGGGAGTGATCTATCGGGAAACCATGGAAAAAACCGGCGACTCCGTTCTTGGCGCCTAACCGGATCCGGAAGCTCAGCCGCTCCGTTTGATCAGGTCGGCGAATCGCCGGCCGAGCTCCTCCCCTTTCCTGAGGTCCTCGGGCCGCGGGCAGCCGTTGAATTCGAACGCCTCGGTGACGTCCCATTTCAGGGGCTCGACGAGCTTTTTCATCTCCTGGAGCGCCCCTCCGCTCCAGCCGAAGCTCCCGAAATAGGCGGCCTTCTTGTTAACGACATGCTTGAGCGCGGCCGCGTGCAGGACCTGGGCCACTGGCGGGAAGAGCCGGACCTCGTAGGTCGGGGCGCCGACGACCACGCCCGAGTTCTCCCAAAGCGACGACAGAATGTAGCTGGGGTGCGTGCGGGCCGCGTCGAAGATCTGGAGCGGGACTCCGACGGACGAGATGCCCCGGGAGACGGCGTTCATCATTTTTTCGGTGTTGCCGTACATGGAGCCGTAGACGAGGGTGATCCCGGTCTCGGCCGTCCCGCCGGCGTAGCCGGCCCATTTTTTATACAGCGAGATGATGCGGCCCGGGTCTTTGCGCCAGATCAATCCGTGGGACGGCGCGACGACCTCGACGGGAAGGCCGGACAGCTTCTCGATGGCGGCCAGCACGCGGGCGCTGAAGGAGGAGACGATATTGGCGAAATAGCGGAGCGCCTCGCCCTCATGAAAATCGTGATTGGCGCATTCGTCGTCGAAGAGGGCGCCGCCGATAGCGCCGTACCCCCCGAAGCCGTCGCAAGAAAAGAGTACGCGTGCGCCGGTTTCGTAGGTCATGATGGTCTCGGGCCAATGGACGAACGGCGTCGAAAAGAATTTCAGCTCTTTTCCGCCCAAAGACAGGGTTTCTCCGTCCGAGACGGCGCGGACGTTCTCGGTGATGTCATAAAATTTGCCGAGCAGTTCGACGGCCTTGGCCGACCCAAGGATGGTCGCGCCCGGCGCGAGACGCCGGAAAATCGTCAGAAGACCCGCGTGATCCGGCTCGAGATGGTTGACGATCAGGTAATCGATCTTTGACAGGTCCGAGACTTCCTCGACCTGGCTGAAGAATTCGTCCACCTTGATGGACTTGGCCAGGTCGATGATCGCCGTCTTCTCGCCGCTGACCAGGTAGGAATTGTAAGAGACGCCTTCCTGGGTGATGGGCCAGAGGCCTTCGAACAGGTCGGTCATCCGGTCGTTGACGCCGATCCAGTGGATGCCGGGCCTGATTTCGACTGCGGGCATGGGGCAACTCCTTAAGTGCTTACTAAGGATCCATGTTAAAGGGAAACCGGCCGGGATGCAACCCCGCATCAAAAACTTAGAATGCCGATGGAAAAAAATGAGTCGAGAGGCCAGAGTTTTTATTTCGAAACTGACGCCGTGGCCGTCGCGACCTTGGACGGATCACTCTCGGACGCCGCCCGCAGGGTGACCGTCGCCCTGGGCGAGCTTCCTGCCTCTTGCGACATATAAACCTTTATCTCGCGGGACCCGCCGAACTCCACGGCGGCCAGGCCGTTGAGGAGCTGGGCGTTCCATCCCTTCCCCTCCACCGATACGGAGAGCCGATAAACGTCGGAATTCAACGACCCGCCGGCGTCTGCCGGATGCGCTGCCTGGTCCGTCGCCGCGGCCTTGCCCGTATTCTTCAGGACGAAGGTGACGGGAGCATCTGGCTGTCCGGCCCTTGGAGAGGCCGGAGCCTCCAGGGCCACTCCCCTTGTCTGAGGGCCCGAGCCGTCCAGGGACCGGACGGCCAGCGTGTAGGAGAGGATTCCTTTCTCGTCCTGGCGGGTGTCGATGACGTAAAAATGCAGACGGTTGGGCGTATCTTCCCATTCGAATCGGCTGCCCGAGTCGAGACCGGCGTGGAAGAGCGCGTCGTTGAGCTGCCTGTAGTCGGCGATCGTCCGCATCACCTTCTCGCCGTTGGGCTTGACGTAGTCCACCACGTTGATATCCTCCGGGTGGGCGTCGATGGCCCAGATGTAGCTGTTGAATTCGTTGGGGCCGCCGTTCCGGCCCCGCAGACTGTCTTTGTTCTTGGCGATGAGGACCCCGTTATCGGGGGTGAACGAGTCGTAGCCGATCCTCTGGACAACCTCCAATGAATAGAAGTTGTAGTTTGGGGTCCCCGCTGAGAGCGGGTTCACGGCCGGATCATCCGGCGGGGTCCGGTCTCCCGGCTCCGGGCCGTCGAGCCTGACCGTGATCCCGGCGAAGGTGCCCGGAAGGGGATCCACCGCTCGGGCCGTGACTTCGGCCACCGCAGGACCTGATTTGGCCAGCCCGTCTCTGTTCAGCCGCAGGAGCTGGGATTCGGAGATGAACTTGTTCTCAATGCGGTTCTTCACCATCAAACCGGCAGGCATCGCCGCGCCTTGGGTCGGCGGCACGACCCAGCGTTTATGCGGCCCCCCGGGTCCGTTGAAGGAGCCCCGGTCCATCATGTCCCAAGGACCGGCGGCGACCCTTCGGTAGGGCTTGATATAGGGATTGTTGTTGAGGTCGGGCAGGCGGAACGCGAAATGGCCGAGCTCATGGGTGATGGTGCCGGAGTTCTCGCCCTGCCGCATGGAGGACAAGCCCCACTGCTGAGCGCCGGCCAGCCAGCTCGTCCACGGGACGTACCGCGTCGTGATCCAGCGGGGCTTGTCCGGGTTGGGATTGCCCCATTCCTGCGGGATATCGTCCTTGGCGTTGAATTTCATTTCGCCGAATTCTTGCCAGACGCCCGTCTCGTCGTAGCTCGCGTAGAGGCGCAGGATGGCGTCGTAGTTCTTGCGGACATCCTTCCCGATGGCGGCCGTCCATATGGCGTCGCAATCCTGTTCCATCCGTCCGTCCGCCTTGCTGCCGTCGGGGGTCGCGTCGTTCTGGCCGTATTCGTTGAGGCCATATCCCCAAATGGGCTTGGGCATGCGATAAGGGCCGAAAACCTCGACCTCGGTGATGCCGAACTTTCCCCGGGACTGCTCCATCCAATAGCCGTTGATGGTGTGGCCGTGATTGACCCCGCTCGGCTTCATGAAGAAATCGGCGTAGAATTGAGGGACTCGCTCGCGGCCGACCGGCTCGACCTGCGGGTTTCCGAAGGGGTCCGATCCCTTGGGGAGGCTGATCACGAAAGGCTGACCCGGAAAATCGATGCCGACGACCGCAAGACGGAATCCCCGTTCCGGCTTAAGGGCCGGATCCGCCCAATTGCGTCCCGGGATGGGACGATAATCGTCCCAGGTCATGAGGTCCTGGTCCACGACCCGTTGGGGGTCGAGAGGCCGAAGGCTGCCGCTTTCCGCCTTTCCCGGATGGCGCGCCGTCGAGGCCAGGAGCAAAAAGCAGACACTCGTCACGCTCAGGATCGATGTGAACCGTTTTTTCTGTTCTGCCATGCCACTCCTCCGGATGAATCTCGAGGCGTGAAGAATTCTTTCGCGGCGCCCCCTCCCGTCCCGGGTCAGCGGGATGGGAGAGAGGCTTTCTTTCCTGCGGCGGAATTCCCCGGCCTGGTTTCTTTTTTGACGATATTCATGAATCTCGTCATCGAGATGTAGTGGTCCGCCAGGAGTCTCCCGTCATTGATCAAATTGAAAACCGAGTAAACGGAAGGCGCTTTTTGAGCCTCCGCGGCGGTCTTTATTTCCTGGATTTTGACCCGGATATTGAGACCCCCGGGCGCCGACTTGATGTCTTCGACGAATCTCGCCACCCAAGGACACTGCTTGGAATAGACGATATTCCAACCCCGGTATGACCGGAGTCGCGACTTCCAGGCCGCAAATCTTGGAATGCGACCAGGTCGATACGGATTGACGAGCAATTGATATGGGCCGGATTCGTCGGCGACAGCGAATCCATTCTTGAGAAATACGTCCGGATCGGCCATGAACGGCCCCCTGCTTGCGACCGCCGCAACTCCGGCTTGGCCGAGCCTCTTCGCCGCTTGCCGGACATCATCGATGAGGGCGGAGCCGAATCCCTTGCTCCGATCTTCCTTGGCATAGACCCATAGGCAATGGATGAACAAGAAGCCTGCGGCCTCGACCGCCCGCCAGGCGTATTCTCCTGGAACGTATTCGATATAGCCGGCCGGCGCCTTCTCTCCCTCGACATAGAGGAGCTTGATTTTCAGCCCTTCTTTGAAGCGTTTCTTGAGCCAATCGATCTTGAGGCTGTAATGCTCATGCTTTGGGTTGATGAAGCAGATGACCTGGGGGTGTTCGGCAAGATTATCGCGCGTCACCTCGACGATCGAATACATCCGCCTCTCCTTTTTTTTAAAAGGAAGATACGCAAGTCCATCACGTTCGTTCCGGTCGGGCCGGTCCGGATGAGGCCGCCGGCCTTCTCGAAATAGGTGTAAGAGTCGTTGTCGTCCAGATAGGGCGTTGGATCGAGGGGCGGGTGTGCAGTCCGTTCGAGGGCGGCCGGAGTGATGATGGCGCCGGCGGCGTCGGTGGGGCCGTCGATCCCGTCCGTGCCCACGCTGGCGATCAGCCAGTCGCGGCCGGCCTCGAACGGCTCCCGGCGCAGCTCGTTGAGCGCGGCCAGGACGAATTCCGTGTTTCGGCCGCCCCGGCCGTTCCCCCGCACCGTGACGGTTAACTCTCCGCCCGCGAGGAGGCAGAGCGGCTTAGGGCTGATGCGCAATGAGGCGGCGGGCAGCGGGCTCAAGCCCAGCGGACTTAAGCGCGATCCCCCAAAGCTCAGACGATCCGGACGGCCTCCGGAAGCAACCCGTCGCAGGAGCCCTAAGTATTCGAGAGCTGCATCACGCGCTTCGCCCCGGTCGGCTGACGTAAGAATATGGGCCTCGAATCCGAGCTTCGCGGCAAAAGCTGCCGCGCCTTCCAAGGCCAGCCGGTTGCTGCCCACGATGATGTTGGAAACACGTTCGAAAACAAGGTCGTCTTTTTTCAGCGTCTCGGGGATCTTGCCCTCGATTCCCTCTGTGATGGTTTTCCGGACGGGCAAGGGGGCGCTCTCCCAGAGCTGATACTTCTTCAGGATTCCGAGAGCCTTCTCAAAGGTCGTGGAATCGGGATGCGTAGGGCCGGAAGCGATGCTCTCCAGATCGTCGCCGATGACGTCCGAAATCACCAGGCTGATGATCGAAGCCGGATAAATCGCTGCGGCCAAGCGGCCGCCTTTGACCGCCGATAAATGTTTGCGGACAGCGTTGAGCTCCGTGATCGAGGCCCCTGCGCGCAATAACGCCTGGGTAACCCATTGCTTTTCCTCCAGGGATATCCCCGGCGCGGGCAGGCAGAGCATCGAAGACCCGCCGCCCGAGATGAGGACAAAAACCAGGTCTCCCTTGCCCGCCTTGCCGGCGAGCGCCATCGCCCGGCGGCCTGCCTTGACGCTGTTCGCATCTGGGAGCGGATGAGATGCGGGAATGTATGTCAAATGCTGAGCCGAAATCCTCCCCCCCATCCCCTTTTGGCGGCCGGCCGAACCCCGGGATTCCCCCCCTGGGGCCCTGCCGGTGACAACCCCCTTATCGACCCTGTCTCCTAGAATTTCCACGAGCGCCTCGGCCATGGCGGGCGCGGCTTTACCGAACGAAATGAGGTGGATTCTTCGGAAATCGTTGAGATCGAAGCTCTGCGGCCCGACGGCCAAGATCGCGCCGTGTAACCTCACCCGGCTCTTGATCAATCTCCCGGGCTTGACCCCGTTGAGCGCGGCGCGGATGATCCGCCCCGCAAGCTCGGGCAAGCCGGGTCGCCTCGGCCTGTCGCTTTTTTTCTGCATCATCCCTCTGATTACAGCTCTTTCACCCCTAAAAGCGGTCAAAGTCCGCTCCTTTCTCCAGTGCCCGAGCCGGCCTTTTCAATGCCCCCTTGTTCTTCTCCGGGATCGGTTCCAGGCCCATCGGGCCAGACGTGTTCAGGCCTCTTTTTTTGCGCTCACATTAGGGCATTATTTATCCAGGTATCAATCATTTAGTCGTTTAATCCGCCAAGCTCCTGAAAACGAGCGTAAGCAACTTTTCTTCTGCGAGTTAGATCGCCATACTCTTTGGCCAACCCATCCAAGTCAGCTCTCTTGCTTTGGATTGCTCCCTCGTAGACCCTGAGACTGTCAAGCTCTCTTCCAGAAAGATCCGCGACTTCAAGCGCTTGGCGCATGAGTTCGGCGTCGTTTTTAATTAAAGAAGATAGTCTAAGAGCAGCTTTTATATCGAGTTCGATAAAAGCATCGGCAGCTTTTCTCTCTAAGTCATCGGTCTTAATAATGACAAAATCTGAAATGGCTTTATCAAATTTTTCGTAGGAAGCCAAAAAATCCTCAAGGGCTTTAACGTCGTTATGATAGAAACGGTAAAAGAAGAGCAAGACGCCCGCCAACACCATCAGGACAATAATGGGTAACCATTTGTATTTTTTAGGAATTTCCATATCCATTAATTTATTTTAGTAATTTTTATACAGGCGATGCTCGCTGGCAAAATCATAACTGATTTCGCTCTTTGGAAGCAAATTCATTGGGACAAGCGGCTGAGCCTCGATCCTTAAAACTTAGCTTCCCCTCTGTCAGTTGATTTTCTGGTGCACGGGAATTCCGGGGACACAACACTTAACCTGCATTATTCACAGACTGGCTTTCTTAAGGGGAGAAGGCCGGAACGGACTCGCTCCCGAAGTCCCACTATGGTCGCTTCGTCCATCCCGGCCTTCTCCATACACGCATTCCTTGATATCTCTCCAGCCCAAAATTCATGAATAATGCAGGTTAATTCCCTGTTAATTGACAGGGCAAGAAAGCTAAGGATTAATTTAAAATCCATCGACTGTCGGAGCGGGAATGTGGTAAAAAGATAAGCGGCAGCCGACCATGCCCGAAAGAAAAAAGATCATTCTTTTCATCCTCAAGCTCGTCTTCAGCCTGTCCATCATCGCTTATCTCCTCACCCGCAAAGCGCCCATCCCCAAAATTATCCAGGACCTCGGCGACGCAGACCTCTTCTGGCTCGCCGTGGCCTTCTCCCTCCACGCTTTCGGGCTTTTCGCCAGCGCTTACCGCTGGCAGATCCTGGCCCGGGCCCAGGGCGACGAGGTTCCATTGGGCTACTTGGCCAAATCTTACCTGGTGGGCACGTTCTTTAACAATTTCCTGCCCTCCCGTTTCGGCGGGGATATCGTCCGGATCTGGGACGGATCGCGCTACTCCCGTTCTCTCGTCAAGTCCTCGGCCATCGTCCTGGTCGAACGGCTGACCGGGATCATAGTCCTGTTCGTTTTTGCCCTGGCCATGTCACTCTTCCGCCTGGACATGGCCCGTGAGATCCCCGTCATCCGGGTCACCATCATCCTCGGCCTGCTGGGGCTGGCCGCCATCGCCGCGTTCTTCCTGCCGGCCGCCAAGCGGCTGCTCCTGAAGCTTCCCGAGAGAGGATGGACGGCTCGATTCAAGCACAAGATCATCGCCTTCCGGGACACGATCCTGGCCTACCGGGCGCAGAAGGGGCCGTTCCTCCGGGCGACGTTCTGGGCGTTCCTGCTCCAACTCAACGTCATCGTCTATTATTTTCTGATCGGAAAAGCCCTCCATCTCACGATCGCCTTCACGGACTACTTTATCTTCATCCCTCTTGTGCTCCTCATCCAGGCGATTCCGATCTCCATCAACGGGCTCGGCCTCCGGGAAACCTCCTATATGGAAATCTTCAAATACTACGGCATTCCGGCGCACGGCGCCCTCGCCTTCTCCGTCGTGGATGTGGCCTTCGTCCTCATCTTGGGCATCGCGGGCGGCGTCATCTACGCCTCAAGAAAATGAAAGAAACAAACGGACCGAATCCCGGCCGCGTGAGGAAACGTCCCGGCCTGCCGGCCGGACGATTCCTTGCCGCCGGGCTGACCGTCTGTCTCCTGCTCTCCGCCCTCTCTGGACTCTCCGGGCTTCCCCCCGGCCAGGACAAGCAGGACGTCTCAGAGTTCGAGAACCGCCTCTCCAAGATCAACGCCGAGATCAAGGACCTGCAGAAAAAGCTCGAAGACGCCAAAAAAAAAGAGGCCTCCATACTCACCGAGATCGACCAGATCGCCATGACCAAGAAGCTTCTCCGGACGGAACTTTCCCTGTCTTCCCTGCAGAGGGAGAAAGCCGGCAAGGAGCTGGCCGCCATCCGCAAAGACATGGATTCCCGGAAGAGGAAATTGGCTCAGGAGCAGAAAGCGATGGAGAGGACGCTGGTCACGCTCTACAAGTTCGGCCGGTTCAGCTTCTTCGAATTTCTTCTCCGGGCGGACGATGTCGGCGTCCTGTTCGCCGAGAGCAAGCATCTCACCATCCTGGCCGGCTCGCAGGAGGAATCCATCCGGGAATATTTAGGGGCGCTGGCCGGCCTGGAAACGGCCGCCGCCGCCCTGGAGGCCAAGCAGGCCGAACTCACCCAGATCATCAGCGCCGCCGGCCAGAAGAAGAAGCAGCTCGACGCCCAGGAGGCCGAGAGCCGCTCGCTCATCCGGGACATCATCAAGAACAAGACCACCTACGTGGAGGCCATCAAGGAGCAGAGCGAACGGGCCCGGCAGCTCGAGAGCCTGATGAAAAAGATCGCCAGCCAGGAGCTGGTCATGCCCTTCCCCTTCGTTCCCTTTTACGAAAAAAAGGGGAAATTGCCCTGGCCCCTCAACGGCCGGGTCATCTCGCGCTTCGGCCTCGAGCGCCATCCCCAGTTCAATACCATCACCCAGAACAACGGCATCGAGATCGCTCCGTCCGGCGAGAGCCGTGAAGTGCAGACCGTCCACTCGGGGAAAGTCGTTTACGCGGATTTCTTCCAGGGTTACGGCGACCTGGTCATCATCGACCATGGCCTGAATTATTACTCGCTCTACGGCCACCTGGCCGAATTCCTGGCGCAGAAGGGGGACGTGGTCAAGGCCGGCCAGCCGATCGGCCTCGCCGGCGACTCGGGGTCCCTCAAGGGAATCTGTCTCTACCTCGAGATCCGGTCCAAGACCAAAGCCCTCGATCCCTTGCAATGGCTGAAAAAAAGATGATAGAATGTTTGGTTATGTTGAGAACGGAATGAAAAAGAATCGTCTTCTCCTCTTGGTCCTTCCCCCGGTCCTGGGGTTATTCCTGGCCTGGGAAATCGGCGCTCTCCGGGGCCGTCCGGCCCGGTCCGGGGGGCAGGATTTCGACCTCCTCCAGAAGGTCATGGCCTTGATCAAAAACGATTACGTCGAGGAAAAAAACCCGGTCGAGACCATGGACGGGGCGCTCAAGGGCCTCCTCAATTCCCTGGACCCGGCATCCTGCTACCTGGATAGAAAGACGACCGGCCGCTACCTGGAAATCCAGAAAGCCGAGGCCCGCGACACCGGCGCCGTCATTTACAAAGCCTACGGCGGATTCCCCCAGGTCCTCTTCGTCCACGACAACTCGCCCGCGGCAAAGAACGGGATCAAGACCGGCGACACCATCACGGAGTTCGAGGGCAGATCCGCCGCTCCCATGAGCCTGACCGAGGCCTCCCTCTATCTCAAGGACAACGCCGGGACGCCGGTGAAACTCAAGGTCATCCGCGAAGCCGACACCATGGATTTGTCCGTGGAGAGGACGTTCCGCCTGGCTGAGGCCGCTTCTTTTTCTGCCAATAAAGACACGGCCGGAATCTTGAGCGTTCGATCGCTACGGGCCGGAGCGGCGGCCGAGATCAGGAAGAACATCCTCCCGACGATCAAGTCCCAGGCCCCGGCGAAGGCGGCCTTGATCGTGGACCTCAGGGAATGCGCGGAGGGGACGGTCGCGGAAGCGCAGAAAGTGCTCAACCTTTTCCTCCGGTCCGAGCAGGCGGGCTACTTTGAGCGCAAGGGTGGGGCCAGGGAGCCTCTGGCCTGCCCCGATCCTCCGGAACTCGACAAGCTTCCCCTGGTCGTGTGGACCGGCCCGGCCACGATGGGGCCGGCCGAAATCGTAGCGGCCGCGCTCAAGGAATACCGACAGGCGAAAGTCGTCGGCCTTCAGACCGTAGGACTGACCGCGAAACAGGAATTCCTGCCCCTCCAAGACGGCTCTTCGATCATCCTCTCCTCGGCCGTCTATTGGGTCAAGCCGGGAGCGAGCGTCTGGGGCAAGGGCGTGTCGCCCGATGTCAAACTGGAGATCGAGGACCTGGGCAAGGCGGTCTACCTCGAAAAAACTCTGGGGCTTGTCGCCGCGCGCTGACCCATGCCGCCGAGCGGGCACATCCAGAAACGACCCAAGCCGAAATCACCCGTCCCCATTCCCCTGCTATTTGTCGCGTTTTCCATCGCCTGCATCATGGGACTGGACTACATCAACTGGAAGACCGGAGAGTCATCGGTCGTTTTTTCCTGGATCAATCGTCCCAAGCCGCCGGATAAAGAGCGGGAGAGGCCGATGCCGCTGGCGCCGCGGCTGGCCGAGTTCGCCGCCGGCCGGACAATCCCCGGGCTCACGGTCAGGCAGGAAACGGATGAGGGCGGAAACCCCCGCATCGTCCTCCAGCTCCCGGCGTCCGAGCTCAGCCGGGCCGAGTCCGCCTTGAGGCGGGAACTCGGCAGACAGCGGGGAACGATCGTCCGCCGCGACAAGGAGGAAACCGCTTCGGCCCTCCTGATCACATGGCACGTCGAAGCCCCGGCCGAGGAAAAGTTCTCGCTCCTCTTCTCCTGCCCGCTGGAAAAGGCCGAGGTCGCGGTCAAGCCCGAAACGAAGGAAAAGGCAGCGAGACCGACACCCAGGTACAAGGCGGCCATCATCATCGACGACCTCGGCAACAGCCAGGAAGCAATGAGCGAGATTTCTTCGCTCGGGGCGCCCATCACCGTATCCATCCTGCCGCAGAGCCGGTTCGTCCGGGAAACCGCTGAAATGGCCCATCAAGCCGGACTCGAGATCATGCTTCACGTCCCGACCGAATCCCTCAACCACCAGGAAGAGCAAAACCCGGGCGAAGTCATCATCCGTTCCGGCATGAGCCCAGAGGAGATCCGAAAAATTATGGAGGATTTTCTCGGCCGCGTGCCCTATATCGCCGGAGTCAACAATCACATGGGCTCGAAGGCCACCCAGGATGAGGCCCTGATGCGCGAGATTCTAGGGCCGATCAGGGAGAGGGGCCTTTTTTTCCTGGACAGCCGCACGGTCGAACAGTCCATCGCCTAC